>Ga0308175_100000359_pt1 | contig 32091 bp, 24 predicted proteins | sample PhyCR1_3_FD_203893 | JGI IMG/M metagenome (GOLD analysis project Ga0308175, IMG submission 203893) | Soil microbial communities from UC Gill Tract Community Farm, Albany, California, United States - DLSLS.C.R1 | ecosystem: Environmental > Terrestrial > Soil > Agricultural land | place: USA...
TTCGTCCTGCATCCCGGCGAGTTCGTACTGGGTTCGACGCTGGAGCGGTGCACGCTGCCCGTGGACCTTGCGGGCCGCCTCGAAGGCAAGTCATCGCTCGGCCGACTGGGGCTGCTGACGCACTCGACGGCGGGGTTCATCGACCCGGGTTTCAGCGGACACATCACGCTCGAGCTGTCCAACGTCGCCAATCTCCCGATCACACTGTGGCCGGGTATGAAGATCGGCCAGCTCTGCCTGCTGCGGCTGACCAGCCCGGCCGAGAATCCATACGGCAGCGCGAAGGCCGGTTCGAAGTATCAGGGCCAGCGCGGTCCTACGCCGTCGCGCTCGTACCAGAACTTCATCAAGTCGATCTGATGGCCGCCGACCTGGCGGGAAGTTGAACTACGCCATTCCCGTTTTCGTTAACGCGAGTAGGGTCTAAGTACCGACATTGGCGGGCATCCGTGCCGTCGCGATCCGGCCAGGACTTCACCGCCACAGCAAATGCGGGCGGCTGTAACACCCGACCTGGCCGTGGCGATGAAGTATCTAGTTGTCGGCTCGTGCGGAACGAGTGCGCAATGATAGCCTAGATAGCGTAGCAAACATTTTGGAGGGTCAGTGGACATCGTACTGGGTGTGTCGATGACACCTACGACGGTCCGCATGGTGCTGGTCGAAGGGGAAAAAGCCGACGGTGTCACTGTCGACCATGATGTCTTCGACGTCACGGCCACCGACGGCTCAGCAACCTCTAATGCAGCCGATCAAGTCGCCGCGGCCGTGCTTGGGACGAAGGAGAGCGCCGCCGCGAGCGGTCACCATCTGAAGTCGATCGGCGTGACATGGACGCACCTTTCCGACGCCGCCGCATTGCGCGACATCCTCGGGGCGCGCGGCATCGAGGACGTCATGCTCGTCTCCCCGACGCATGCCGCCGCGGCGCTTGCCCAAACCGTCGGCAGAGCGATCGGCTACGACACCACGGCGCTGCTCTTCATCGAGAAGGACACCGCCACGCTGTCTGTCGTTCAGACCGACGACGGGTCGGTGGTCAAGGTACTCAGCCGCGATCTTCACGACTCCGACGCGATGGCGGTGTTGACCGAGATGGCCGCCGCGGTCGAGTCTGCCGAATCGCCACCGCAGGGCATGTTCATCGTCGGGTCCGGCGTCGACGTCAGCTCGGTGAAGGGTCACCTCGAGAACCTGGTGGCCCTGCCCATCAGCGCTCCCGAGGAACCTGAACTAGCGCTCGCCCGCGGCGCGGCGCTTGCCTCGGCACACGCGCCCGAAATGGAGGCGTCCACCGCCGGGCTCGCCTACTCGCAGGATCCCGACGGGACCACCGCCGCCAGTGCATATCCGGGGCTGGCTGGCGCGGCCACGGTGTTGGCTCCTGGCGGTGCCGCTGCCGAGTACTCCGATGCGCTCGCGTATTCCGACGAACTCGAGGTGGAGGGCGAAACCGAGCGCGAGCCGCTCGACGAGGACGAGAGCCACAAGCCATTCCTACTCGTCGGCAGTGCGCTGACGTCGATCTTCGTGGTTGGCGTTGTCGCCCTGGTGATTTCGTTGGCTGTCAGCATCCGCCCGACGGTCGATCAGCGGCCCAGCCCCGGCGAGAGCCCGGTCATTCCCAGCCAGGCCGCGCCTGCCCCGGCGCCCGCGGAGGAGCTTGCGCCTGCCGCTCCGGCCGCACCCGCCCCTGCGCCCGCGCCACCCCCGCAGGCACAAACCATCAAGGCGCCCGTGCCGGTGGTGCAGCAGGCCCCAGTGCAAGCGCCCCGGACGGTGTTCGTCGAGCAGCCCGCACCCGCGCCTGCAGCAGTGCCTGCGCCGGCTCCGATCGCACCGCCGCCCCCGCCCCCCGCGGCCCCGCCGGTGCCCATCCCGCCTCCGGCGGTCGCTCCGCCGGTCTACAACCCGCCGGTCTTCTACCCACCGCGGCCGCCGGTCTACTACCCGCCGAAGCCGGTCTGGGTTCCGCCGTGGCAGCCGCCGCAGCAGATTCCTGACGATCCGCCGGTGCAGCAGCCGCAGTATCCGTATCAGCAGTCGCCGCAGTATCCGCAGTATCCGTCTCAGCAGTCTCCGCAGTACCCCGGTTCGGGTTCTGGCGGCTACCCCGGGTCGGGCGGTTATCCCGGCTCGGGCTCGGGTGACTACGGAGACGGTGGTTCAGGCTCGCGCGGCGGATCGGGTGGCTGTTTCCTTATCTTCTGCCATAGGTAACGGCCGCCACTAGCCAGACACCTGCCGTTGGCTTCCCGCTAAGTGTCGCTTAGCAATTAGCTCATCGCGGCGGCCTATACCGGCAGTATGCGATGCACCGTCTTCGGCACGGGCTATCTCGGCGCGACGCACGCCGCCGGAATGGCCGAATTGGGACACGAAGTCGTCGGCGTCGATATCGATCCGGGCAAGGTCGCCAAGCTGGCGGCGGGCGATATTCCGTTCTATGAGCCAGGCCTGCGAAAGATGTTGAGCGACAACCTCGCTGCGGGTCGGCTGCACTTCACGACGGATTACGACGCCGCCGCCGAGTTCGCCGATCTGCACTTCCTCGGCGTCGGTACGCCCCAGAAGAAGGGCGAATACGGGGCGGATCTGCGCCATGTACACGCCGTGATCGACACTCTGGTGCCCCGGCTGCGACGCTCGGCGGTGATAGTCGGCAAGTCGACGGTGCCCGTGGGCGCCGCCGCCGAACTCGGTACCCGCGCACACGCATTGGCCCCCGCCGGCATCGACGTCGAAATCGCCTGGAATCCCGAATTTCTCCGAGAAGGCTTCGCCGTTCACGACACATTGCATCCGGACCGCATCGTGCTTGGTGTGCAGCCGGACTCAGTGCACGCCGAGGTGGCGATCCGCGCGCTGTACGCCACACTGCTCGAGGAGGGCGTGCCTTTCCTGCTGACCGACCTGCAGACCGCCGAACTGGTCAAGGTATCGGCGAATGCCTTTCTTGCAACGAAGATCTCCTTCATCAACGCCATCTCCGAAGTGTGCGAAGCCGTCGACGCCGACGTCACCCTGCTCGCTGCCGCGCTGGGTTACGACCCCCGCATCGGCAGGCGATTCCTCAACGCGGGACTAGGATTCGGCGGCGGTTGTCTGCCCAAGGACATCCGCGCCTTTATGGCGCGGGCCGGCGAGCTAGGGGCCAACCATGCGTTGACGTTCCTGCGCGAGGTGGACAGCATCAACATGCGCCGCCGCACCAGGATGGTCGAACTGGCGACGAAGGCATGTGGCTCGCTTCTCGGCGCCAACGTCGCGGTCCTCGGCGCCGCGTTCAAGCCCGAGTCCGACGACGTCCGCGACTCGCCTGCCTTGAATGTGGCGGGCATGCTGCAGCTCAACGGAGCAACGGTCAACGTGTACGACCCCAAGGCGATGGAGAACAGCCAGCGGCTTTTTCCGACGCTGAACTACTCGACGTCGGTGGTCGAGGCGTGTGAACGCGCCGACGCCGTGCTTGTGCTCACCGAGTGGAGCGAGTTCGTCGAGCTCGACCCAGCCGAACTGGCCGACACCGTCCGCGCCAAAGTCGTTGTGGACGGTCGCAATTGCCTGGATTCGGCGAAGTGGACCGCGGCCGGCTGGCGCGTGTATGCCCTCGGCAAGAGAGTCACTGTTTGACGCTTGTCGAACAACGCCGCCGGTCGTAAGCTCGGGCCCATGAGGCAGCAGATCCGCTGGTTTGCCCTTCACGGCGTCATTCGGGGTCTTTCGAAGCTCCGCGCCCGCCGCGGCGATCCTCAGGGACGGCTGATAGCCGATCCCGCTGTGCGGGAAAACCCAGCCGCCTTCGCCGACGAACTTCGTCCGCGAGGTCCGGTGATCCGGTGTCGCGCGGTGCTGATGACCGTCGACCATGGCGTCGCGCACGAACTTCTCCGCTCGGACGACTTCAGCGTCACCGCGATCGGAGGTGGGCTGCCCCGGCCGCTGCAATGGATCGTCGACAAGACCGACACTGGGTTGCTGCATCCGCTGCGGCCACCCTCGCTACTGTCCGTCGAACCGCCCGATCACACCCGGTACCGAAAAATAGTGTCGTCGGTGTTCACGCCGAGAGCCGTTTCGTCGCTGCGGGATCGGGTCGAGCAGACCGCGACCGCGCTGCTGGACGAGCTTGAGGGCGACACCGGAGTGGTCGACGTCGTGGACCGCTACTGCTCGCAGCTTCCTGTCGCCATCATCGGCGACATCCTCGGGATCCCCGACGACGACCGGCCGCGCATCTTGCATTTCGGCGAGCTCGGTGCGCCCAGCCTCGACATCGGGCTGTCGTGGCGGCAGCACCTGCAGGTGCACCAGGGCATCGTGGGCTTCAACAGCTGGCTCGCCGACCACTTGCAACAGTTGCGGCGCAATCCCGGCGACGACCTTATGAGCCAGATCATTGCGGCTTCCGACGAAGGCGCGCAGCTGAACAACGACGAGCTGCAGGCACTCGCGGGACTGGTGCTGGCGGCCGGCTTCGAAACCACAGTGAACCTGCTGGGCAACGGAATTCGGATGCTCCTCGACGTGCCAGAACACCTCGAGACACTGGCCGCCCGCCCCGAATTGTGGCCCAATGCCGTCGAGGAGATTCTTCGTCTGGAATCACCGGTGCAGATGAGCGCGCGAATCGCGTGCAAGGACGTCGACGTGGCAGGCACCCGCGTGCGCCAGGACGAATTGGTGATCATCCACTTGGCCGGAGCCAACCGCGACCCGAAGGTCTTCGCCGACCCGCACCGCTTCGACCTCGAACGCGACAATGCGGGTAAGCATTTGTCCTTCTCGGGCGGCAGGCACTTCTGCCTCGGCGCGGCGCTGGCCCGCGCAGAAGGGGAGGTCGGGTTGCGGACGTTCTTCGAGCGTTATCCCGACGCCCAGCTCGCCGGAGCCGGCAGCCGGCGCGACACCAGGGTGTTGCGGGGCTGGTCGTCGCTACCTGTGCAATTGGGAACGTCGCAGACAGTACGGTTGTGACGTGGATTTCCGCGCTGCGCTCATAGATGAGACCGGGTCGTTCGGCGAACTCGTTCGCACGGCCGATCCGGCAACACCGATTCCGACGTGTCCGGAGTGGACGCTCAAACAGCTTTTCCGCCACGTCGGTCGGGGAAACAGATGGGCAGCCCAGATCGTCGCCGACGAGCGCGATGAGCCACTCGACCCTCGCGAAGTACCCGACGGCAAGCCCCCCGACGACCCGGACGGCGCCGTCGAGTGGCTCAACGCCGGCGCCCGACTCATCCTCGACTCCGTGGACGCCGTCGGCGCCCATACTCCGGTCTGGACTTTCATCGGACCTCGGCCCGCGCAATGGTGGATTCGTCGCCGCCTCCACGAAGCAACAGTGCACCGCGCTGACGCGGCGATCGCACTCGGGACGGACTATCAGCTGACGACTGAGGTCGCCGCCGACGGGATCGACGAGTGGCTGGAGCGAATCGTCGCGGAGGCGAATGCCGATTCGTCGCCGTTGGACGCCGGCCGGACGCTGCATCTGCATGCCACCGACGACGGCCTCGGCGCAGCGGGTGAGTGGACCATCGCCGGCCGTGACGACGGGATCGCGTTGTCGCGCGAGCACGGCAAGGCCGATGCGGCACTGCGTGGAAGCGCGAAGGATCTGCTGCTGGCCATCGTGCGCCGCCGGACGGCGGCCGAGGGTGGCGTCGAGGTTTTCGGTGACGCCGGCATCTGGGACGGGTGGTTGACCCGCACACCGTTCTGAGTGGCGTACGTTTCGATCATGACGACTTCGGAGATCGCGACGGTTCTCGCCTGGCACGACGCGCTCAACGAGCAGGACTTCGACACGCTGCTACAGGTGTCAAGCGAAGATATCGAGTTCGGCGATGCGAACGGAGCCGGCCAGGGACACGAGGCCTTGCGCGAGTGGGCGAGTTCGTTGGCCGTTACCGCTGCCGACCCTGGCCGGCTGTATGTGCGCGACGGCGTTGTGGTCGCCGAAGAGCAGGATGGAGAGGCAGTGGCATTCCGGGTGGTGCGCGACCATGTCACCTCGGTGTTCCGGCATGCCGACCTGGCGTCGGCGCTGTCCGCGACCGAGCTGACAGAAAAGGACCTCGCGGGCTGATGCGGGGCATCATCCTGGCGGGCGGAGCGGGCACGCGCCTGTACCCGATCACCTTGGGCGTCAGCAAGCAGCTGTTGCCCGTCTATGACAAGCCACTGATCTACTACCCGCTCTCGACGTTGATCATGGCCGGCATCCGCGACATCCAGGTGATCACTACCGCCGACGACGCTCCGAACTTCCACAGGGTGCTTGGCGACGGGTCGGCGTTCGGCATCAATCTCTCGTATGCCGTACAGGACCAACCCGATGGACTGGCTCAGGCGTTCATTGTCGGTGCCGACCACATTGGCGACGACTCTGTCGCACTCGTGTTGGGGGACAACATCTTTTATGGCCCCGGCCTCGGCACCGGTCTCAGCCGGTTCCAAAATGTCTCTGGCGGAGCGATATTCGCCTATCGGGTGGCCGACCCGTCGGCTTACGGCGTCGTCGAGTTCTCCGACGACGGCACCGCGCTGTCGATCGAGGAGAAGCCGGCAACGCCGAAGTCGCACTATGCGGTGCCCGGCCTGTACTTCTATGACAACGACGTCGTCGAGATCGCCCGGTCGCTGGCGAAATCTGCGCGCGGCGAATACGAGATCACCGAGGTCAACCAGGTGTATCTGAACCAGGGCAGGCTGTCGGTCGAGGTGCTCGACCGCGGCACCGCGTGGCTGGATACCGGCACGTTCGACTCGCTGCTGGACGCCAGCGATTACGTGCGCACGATCGAGCGCAGGCAGGGGTTGAAAATCAGCGTGCCCGAGGAAGTGGCGTGGCGGGTCGGCTTCATCGACGACGACCAGCTCGCCGACCGCGCGCATGCGCTGCTCAAGTCCGGGTACGGCGGCTATCTGCTGGAGCTGCTGCAAGGTCAGTAGTGCCACCGGGCGTGGCCAGCACTGCGGCGATCGCGGTGGTCAGTGGTACCGACAGCGCGAGCGCGATGCCTCCGACAGCGGAGCGGGCGATCTCGATGGCGACACTCTCACTGGTCAGCACGTCGCCGAGCGACCGGTTGGCCACGCTGAACAGCAGCAGCAGCGGCAGCGCGCTGCCCGCGTATGCCAGCACCAGCGTGTAAACGGTGCTCGCAATGTGGTCGCGGCCCACCCGCATCGCGCCGACGAAGATCGTGCGGCGGGAACCGCCGTCGCCGACGCCTGCCAACTCGAACACGGTCGAGGCCTGGGTCACCGTGACGTCGTTGAGCACACCCAGCGACCCGATGATGAACCCGGCCAGCAGAAGGCCGGTGATCGACACGTGGCCCATGTAGGCGGCCACCTCGTTGTTCTGATCCTCCGACAAACCGGTGAGGTGAGCGAGCTCGATTGCGCCCCAGGACAATACGGCCGCGAGCAACAGCGAGGTCAGTGTGCCGAGCAGCGCGGCGCTGGTTCGCAGGCTCACCCCGTGCGCCAGGTAGATGACCGCGTACAGGATCACCGCAGACGCCACCAGCGAGACCGGAATGGCGGCTGTCCCGTCGCGCAGGGCGGGCAGTAGGAACACCACCAGCACCAGGAACGCGACCACGATGCCGAACAGTGCCCGCATACCGCGCCATTGGGCAACGGCGACGATGACGACGGCGAACACCGCCGCGAGCACGACCAGCGGCCAGGTTCGCTCGTAGTCGTAGAACGCGTACGTCGTGACACCCGACGGTCCCACCTGGCGGGTGATGCGGATGTGGTCGCCTGTGGCGAGGGTGGGCTGTCCGGGTCCGCTGCTGAACTCAAGGACCGTCATGGCCTTGGCGTTGGGCCCGGAGTCGATGGCCACCTGCGCGTGCACGCACGCTGCGTCACCGGGGGCATTCGGTGTCGCGTACGTGGTCAGCACCGCGCCGACCTCGGGGCCGCCGCAGTCCGCCATGCTTGAGGACAGCACGTGTCCTGCCTCGGTGGTCACCGCCCCACCCGCGGCGCTCTGAAAGGGCAGCGGGATGTCGACCTTCTCCTGGCTGGGCCACAGCAGGGCGGCACCGGCGACGACCGCGACGCCGATGGCCACGAGGAGACCGACGACGATCTTGGCGGCCAATGGTCCCAGCGGAGAAGTTCCGCGCATGGTGTGCGAATGGGTGTGCGAGTGCGTCACGCGCAACAGGGTAGAGGTGGTACCTGTACGCATGCTCAGTAGTCGGCGAACGCCTCGACAGTGCGCCAACTCGGCCAGGTCGTCTCCCAGATTCGGTGGATGCGACCGTCGAGGAAGGCTGCAATGAGGACCGCGACATTCCGTCGGAGTACATGACGAAGTCGGGGTGGTAGTAGCGTCCGATCGCTTCGGCATCCTTCGCAATTACCGTTCGCTCGAACATCTCCCGCAACAGCGCTGCGGTCATCGACAGGCTCCCGTCGCTGTTACTGGCGGTAGCCGGCCAGGAAATTGCCGAGTCGTTCGATGGCGCTGGTGAGGTCACGGGCCCAGGGCAGCGTGACGATCCGCAGGTGATCGGGTGTCGGCCAGTTGAACCCAGTGCCCTGGGTCACCAGGATCTTCTCCTGCAGCAGCAGGTCCAGGACGAGTTGCTCGTCGTCGGCGATGTCGTAGACCTCGGGGTCCAGTCGCGGGAAGACGTACAGCGCGCCTTGGGGTTTCACGCACGACACGCCAGGGATCTCGTTGAGCTTGGACCAGGCGACATCGCGCTGCTCGAGCAGGCGACCACCGGGCAGCACCAAATCCTCGATGCTCTGGTGCCCACCGAGGGCGACCTGGATGGCGTGCTGCGCGGGCACATTCGGGCACAACCGCATATTCGCCAACAGGCTGATGCCCTCGATAAAACTTTCGGCGTGTTCCTTGGGACCGGTGATCACCAGCCAGCCGGAGCGGTAGCCCGCGACCCGGTAAGCCTTCGACAACCCATTGAAAGTCAGCGTCAGCACGTCGGGTGCCACCGATGCGGCCGTGATGTGCCTCGCGTCGTCATAGAGGATCTTGTCGTAGATCTCGTCGGACAACAGCAGCAGCTGGTGCTTGCGCGCGAGATCGGCCATCTGAGTGAGGACTTCCCGGCTGTACACCGCACCGGTCGGATTGTTCGGGTTGATCACCACAATCGCCTTGGTGCGGTCGGTGATCTTCGACTCCATGTCGGCGATGTCGGGCATCCAGCCCTGCGTCTCGTCGCACAGGTAGTGGACCGGGGTGCCGCCCGCCAGCGAGGTACAGGCGGTCCAGAGCGGATAGTCCGGCGCGGGAATCAACACCTGGTCGCCGTTGTCCAGCAGCGCCTGCAGTGTCATCTGGATGAGTTCGGAGGCGCCATTGCCGAGGTAGACGTCGTCGACGTCGAACCGGGGAAAGCCGTCGACAAGTTCATAGCGAGTGAAGACGGCCCGGCGGGCGGCTTGGATGCCCTTGGAATCCGAGTAGCCCTGCGCGTACGGCAGCGCCTGGATCATGTCGCGCATGATCACGTCGGGTGCCTCGAAGCCGAATGGCGCCGGGTTCCCGATGTTCAGCTTCAGAATGCGGTGTCCCTCGGCCTCCAGCCGGGCCGCATGCTCGTGCACGGGGCCACGAATCTCATACAGGACGTCCTGAAGCTTCGACGACTGCGTGAACGTGCGCTGCCGCGGGTGGTGGCCCGTCGCGTGCCACGGCACCTGGTGGGTAGTCACGTCCACCATCGTCTCATTGATGGCAAATTGAATTCGCCGATCGATACCGGGCTGTGATGTTCGGCCAAGGTCAGCGCTTGCCTGGAGGGCGCGCACCCTTCGCGATGCCGAGGCCCTTCACCGGCGGTGCCGGCTCGCCGTTGCCGTCGCTGGAAGGCTCAGGCGCAGCGCCGGATTCGCCGTCGGTCTCCGGTTCCGGCTGCGGGGCAGCGGGTTTGGCGGCGGACGTGGTGGGCGCCGCGGGCGCCTTCTTGGCCCCGGGCCTGCGTGCACCCGGTGCGATGCCCAGCCCCTTGACCTCTGGCTCGGGCTTGTCCTGCAGGCCGAGATCCGAGTCGGCGGTGTCGCTCTTGGTGGCGGGCTCTGCCTTGTCAGGATCGACGTTCGGTGGCTGCGTGACGGTGGTTTCGCCCTCATTCGGGGCAGCCTTGGCCTCGGCTTTCTTGGCGCCGGGTCGCCTGGCGCCCGCCGCGATGCCGAGCCCCTTGGCGGGAGCGGGCTCTGCGGGCTTCTTAGCCGGCTCAGCCGGCGTGGGCTCGGCAGGTGCTGTCGCTTTCTTCGCACCGGGACGCTTGGCGCCCCCCGCGATGCCGAGACCCTTGACCGGCGCGGCCGCTGCGGGCTTCTGGGGTGCCGCGGTAGTTGTGGCCTTCGGTTCTTCCTTGACCTCCGCCGGTGCAGCATCGACCGTTGCGGTGGACGCCTCGACCTTCGTGCCCCGCTCCTCGGCTTCTTTTGCGGCAGCTCCCTTTTCAGGCAGCGTGACCGAGCTCTTGTCGAGGGAGCCAAGCAGCAGCTGTGCCACGTCGAGGACCTCGGCCTTCGGCAAGTCATTAGCCGCAGCCACGTCGTCGACGCCGTCGGTCATCATCACGCGGCAGAACGGGCAGCCCGTGGCGATCTTCGAAGCGCCGGTGTCCAGCGCCTCTTCGACGCGCTCGTGGTTCACCCGTTTGCCGATGTGCTCTTCCATCCACATACGGGCGCCGCCTGCGCCGCAGCACAATCCGCGATCGGCATGGCGCGGCATCTCGGTGAGCTTGGCCCCGGAGGCGCCGATCAGCTCGCGTGGCGCGTCGTAGACCTTGTTGTGCCTGCCGAGGTAACACGGGTCGTGATAGGTGATGTCGGTGCTTTCTCCGCCGACCGGCGATACCGGGACCAGTTTCTTGTCGCGGATCAGCCGGTTCAGCAGCTGCGTGTGGTGCAACACGGTGTAGTTACCGCCCAGCTGGGGATATTCCCGGCCGAGCGTGTTGAAGCAGTGCGGGCAGGTGACGACGACCTTGCGGTCCACCCGCTCGACACCTTCGAACAGATCGTTGAGCGTCTCGACGTTCTGCGCGGCAAGCTGCTGGAACAGGAACTCGTTGCCGGAACGGCGGGCCGAGTCACCGTTGCAGGTCTCACCCTCGCCGAGCACGAGATACTTCACCCCGGCGGTCGCGAGCAATTCGGCGACGGCCTTTGTCGTCTTCTTGGCCCGGTCCTCGTAGGCGCCCGCGCACCCAACCCAGAACAGGTACTCGTAGTCCTCGAAAGAATCGACGTCCTTGCCGAACACCGGCACGTCGAAGTCGACCTCGTCGATCCAGTTGGTGCGGTCCTTGGCGTTCTGACCCCACGGATTGCCTTTGGTCTCAAGGTTTTTGAACAGCACGCCGAGTTCCGAGGGGAACTCTGACTCCATCATCACCTGGTAGCGACGCATGTCGACGATGTGGTCGATGTGCTCGATGTCCACCGGGCACTGCTCGACGCACGCGCCACAGGTAGTGCAGGACCACAGCACGTCGGGGTCGATCACTCCGAGTTGCTCGGCGGTCCCGACCAGCGGCCGAGTGGCCTGCTCGGGACCGGAGCCCAGCACCCGGCCGAAGCCGGACTCGGGCACGTGGTGCTCTTCTGCGTGCTTCTCGCCGCGCAGTTCCTCGCCCACACCGCCCTCAGGGGTGTTCTCCAGCGGAGTTTCCTTGTCGCCCAGGATGTATGGCGCCTTGGCGAACATGTGGTCACGCAGGTCCATAATGACGAGCTTGGGGGACAACGGCTTTCCGGTGTTCCACGCCGGGCACTGCGACTGGCAGCGGCCGCATTCGGTGCACGTGGTGAAGTCGAGGTACCCCTTCCACGTGAAGTCCTCGATTTTGCCTCTGCCGAGCACGGCGTCCTCGGCGGGATCCTCAAAGTCGATCGGCACGCCCTTGGACTCGACGGGCAGCAGGGGACCCAGGGCGTTGGGCAGCCGCTTGAAGGTGACGTTGAGCGGCGCGAGGCCGATGTGCAGGTGCTTCGAGTGCAGCACGATCAACAGGAACACCAGCATCACGGCGATGTGCAGCAACAGCGCGATGGTCTCGATGACCTCGTTGGCATTGTGGCCGAGCGGAGCCAGGAGATTGCCCATGCCGTGGGAGAAGAACGCACCCCAGCCGTAGGGGAAGTTGCCGGTGTTCACCGACGAGCCGCGGAACAGCGCGTAGGTCCAGACGACGTTGAAGATCATGAACAGGATCAGCCAGGCGCCGCCGGTATGAGAGCCGTAGAACCGGGATTCGCGGCCGTGCTCCTTCGGCTCCGTCCGCAACCGGATGATGGCGAAGGTGGTGATGCCGGCCAGCACGGCGAGGGCGATGAAGTCCTGCAGGAAACCGAGCCCATCCCAGCGGCCGACGATCGGAATGTGGAAGTTGGGCTGAAACAGCGTGCCGTAGGCCTCGAGGTAAACCGTGGCGAGGATGAAGAAGCCCCACATCGTGAAGAAGTGGGCCAGGCCGGGGATCGACCATTTCAGTAGCCGGGTTTGCCCGAAGACTTCCTTGATCTGGGTGGTGATGCGGGTGCCGAGATTGTCCTTGCGGCCGTGCTCGTCGCTTGTCTTCTGGCCGGAGCGGATCAGCTTCGTCAGCCAGAGGATGCGGCGGGCGGCGAAGACCAGCACAAGCGCTGTCATCCCGAGCCCGACAATGAGCCTGATCAGCGTATGGGTGTCCACCCGCGTGCCTCCCGGTGTTCAAGTTACCCAAGAGTAACTTATGCTAAGTTACTTGTCGGTAACTTATGCTCGATGCAGCTCATAGTCGCATCTCGCCGGGAAAGGCCGCTACACAGGCTGACCTAACCTAAGTTCAACCCTGCCTCAAGGCTTGGGTGCCAGGACCGGCTCGAGTACGGGGTCCAGTATCGGCTGCTGCACGAGACCCGGTTTGGCGGGAGCCTTTGCTTCGCCGTCGGTTCCGGTGCCCGTGCCCGTGGCTGTCCCGGTTCCGCTTCCGGTTCCACTGGTTCCGGTTCCGGTTCCCGTTCCGCCGGTCCCCGTTCCGGTACTCGTGCCGCCGGTACTCGTGCCGCCGTTCCTGGTGCCAGTGCCGGTACCTGTGCCAGTGCCGGGATCGATCGGCGGCGTACCCGTTCCGGTGCCGCCGCCGGTGCCCGGGTCGATTGGGGGAGTGCCGGCGCCGGGATCGGTCGGAGTGCCCGGATTCTGTGGGGCTGGATTCTCGGGCGCCGGTGCGGGAGCTGCAGGCGGGGGTGCCGGAGCCGCGGGCGGTTGCGTCGCAGGCTGGACGACCGCCGGTTGTTGCGGAGCGACACTCTGCTGTGGCCGCGCCACGACCGTCGTGACGTCCGAAGCCGGCGCCTGAGCCGGTGCGTCCGCCGCGGGAGCCGACACCTCAGCGGACGGCTCGGAGGCCTGCGATGGCGCGATGTTCGACGAGGTGCCCGCCGGCACCGTGGAGGTGTCCCGCGTGAATGCGGTCAGACCGAACACCACCGCGGCGATCACAACGGCGGCTGCCGACAGGCCGAACAACAGCATCGGACCACGCCGTCGCGTCGGGGTTTCTTCTTCGCACTCCTCGTGGACGAAGTGCACCTCCGGTCGGCTGTCGGCAGGCCGTGCCCTGTAGCGGTCCTCGAATGGCGGCTCGGCTTCCAGCGCGTCGTGCGGGCCGTCCTCGACCTCCGACCATGCGAGTGCGCCGACGCCCGGCAATGCCGCACCCGTCCCGAACGCCGCCGCTGCGACAGTGGTAGTGGCAGGAGAGGCCGGCGCGAGGGCGGTCGCGGTCTCCACGATTTGGCTGCGGTGCGCGATCAGCGCGACCCCTTCCGCGGCGGTGAGCTGCGGGTGCGGTGGTGATCACCTTGGTGCGGAGGTGCTCGGACAGCTGCTGAGTGATCAGCGGGATGCGGGCGCCGCCGCCGACTGTGGCCACGGCCGAAATGCTCGCCAACGGAACACGGCTGCGGTGCAACGTATCGACAAGGATCGCCAGGAATTCAGCAAGCGTCCGCCGACCAGGTCGTCGAGATCCGGCCGGTTCATCCGGACTGTGGTCTCCAGTCCGGGCAGGTCGCCGACGATGGCCGTGGACGTCTCGTCCGAAAGCCGTTTCTTGGCACGCCTGCACTCGTCGCGCAACCGGGCCAGCGATCCGACCATCGCGGTGCCCCACGGGTCGGCGTCAGAAGCTTCGAAGATTCCGGCGACCACCTTGCTCAAGATCGCCTGGTCGATCCGGTCGCCCGAGAAGTCGGGCACGCGGACCGTCTCACCGATGGGGGCGTCCTCGGCCGCCGCGTCGACCAGCGTGATGCTGGCGCCGCTGCCGCCGAAGTCGCACAGCACGATCACGCCCGCCGACGGCAGTCCCGGGTTCGTCCGCAGTGCCGTGAGCGCGGCGGTGGCATCGGAGAGCGGCGGCGACCGACTCAGCCCGGGCTTGCTGCGCAGCGCCGTACGCAGTGCGTCGACCATGGGGGACCGCCAGTGCGCGGGAACCGTAAGTCCGAGGCGCTGCCCTTCGCCGGTCCCGGCAAGATTCGTGGCCCCGATGGCCAGGCCGAGCGAATTGCCCATGGCGCCTTGCGGATTCGACATGTCAAACCGTCGCGTCAGGTTGGTCACGAACAGATCGGTTCGAACCCTAATTTGCCTGGCTCTGGTTGCGGATCGGTACTCATCCCGGTGCTGATGCGGGCCCCATGGGGAACTCGATTAGGGGATCTGGGCTCGTTAGGGGATTTGGGACCGGTCAGCTCGGCGTGGCCAGCATCGCCCGCAGCATCGAAAGCATTTCCGAGCGGGATTCCGCTCCGAGCCTGCGGCGAATCCGGGCCACGTGATGCTCAACGGTCTTGGCCGAGATGAACAGTTGACTGCCGATATCGCGGTAGGGCATGCCGAGCAGCAGCAGTTCGGCGACCTCGCGTTCGCGGTCGGACAACCGCGACGACTGCTGGCGGGCAGAACCGGCCGTCGCCGCGACGGCGGCTCCTGACTCGACGCGAGACCCGTCGTCGACGGCGGACGTGAGCTTGAGATCGCGGGCAAGTTGCAACATTGCGCCCGACACCCTCCCGTCGGGAGTCTGCAACGCGGCCTGCCCGGCCAGCCGGGTCGCGTCCCAGGTGAGCCCGAATTGCGACAGCGACCGAGCTGCGGCGGTCACCTCTTCGGTGTCGACGTGATTGGCCAGCACCCGCAGCCACGTTCGGCCTGCACCCGCGAGCGCCTTCGCGAATGCGCTGTGGCCTGCGGCGGCAGTGAGGGCATGGCCGTGCGGAGCGACCGCCTCCGGTGAGTTCGCCAATATTCCGGCATGGACGCCGGCCCAGTGCAGCGGCACAGACCACAACACCGGGTCGCCCAGGGAGGTGAGGAGGGAAAACGCCTCGTCCAGAGCGTGCTCAAGCCGGTCGACCTGCCGCATCCTTGCGGCCGCGACCCACAATTCGCCGAGTGGCAGCAGCGAGAATAGGTCGACCGAGTACTCGGCGAGCACTTCCACCGCGGCGTACCAATGCTTCTGCACGGCTCCGCCGTCACCGCTACGGCGGGCGACGGCTGTGTGCAGTGCCGCCGCCCAAAGTGCATCACGGCGGTGCAGCGACGCATCGCCGACCGCAGCCGCATCGGCGAGCGCCGAACCCAACTGGCCGTCTTGCATCCGTACCCAGCCCAGCAGCAGCCGGTGCCGATGAGCGGAGAAGGTGTCGTCCTCGCCGCCCGCGCGCACTGCCCGGCTGATGACGCTGCGCGCTCTGACCGGATCACCGCCGTGCAGGGCCGCAAGAGTGACCAGCGCGGCAGGGCTGTCCGGTGCGACGCCCGGTTGGTGCTGTTCGGAGGTGATGGACTGCCCGAGCCGGGCGACAGCGACCGGGAAAGGTTGGTCGAGTGAGAGCAACAGCCCCTCGGCCAGGCTCTGTGCGGCCCGCGCGGTTGACGTTGGCGGACCGGCACTTTGGGCGTTCAGCGCCGTCCTTGCCGCCTGGATGTCGCCTGCGGCGACTGACACGATGGCGTTCGCTGCGCTGACGAAGGCGTCCGGGTAGGGGCCAAGCCACCGGAACAGGTCGGCCGCCTGGGTGACGCTGCCGTCATGGACGGCGATGCTGGCGGCGATCCGGACGGCGGCCGCCCGTTCAGCGGGGTCAGCGGAAGCCAGGAGTTCGTCTGTCAGCCGGCCAGCGGTCGTGCAGTCGCCTGTCAGCGCCAATGCGTCGGCCAGGCGGACGCTGACCGCGGTTGCTCCAGCCTCTGCTGCTGCGCGATAAAGCCTTGCCGCCTTTGCGGGTTGGCCGCGGTTGCGGTACGCGAGGTCGACCAGCGCATCAGCCAGCCGATCATCATGAAGGCCGTGTTCGGCCATCCTCAGCGCGAGATCCGATGACAGCGTGGATAATTCGGTCTGAGAGCTGAGTAGGGCGATTTCGATGTCGTGATGGCGTGCTGCGCCGGTGATCTGAGCGATACCGTCGTGCACGGAGTGCAGAAACGCCTGGCTGTGCGAAGGCTCGATCAGACCGCTGGCGCGGGCGCGATCAACCGTCCGCTGCGCCTCGTCTGTATTCACCCGGAGCGCGGCCGCGACGTCGTCGGCGCCGAGGTCTTGGCTCAGGGATGACACCAGCAGGGCGTCGAGCACCGGTTCTTCGACTCGGCGCAACCGCTCGATCAATGCGAACTTGGTCGCCTGCACAATTGCGGTCGCAACGGGCTCGCCGTTGGGCGATACCGCAGCGGCGATCGCAGGACGCAACAAGAACGGCAGACCGGCGGTCGAGACCATAAGAGCCCGAACCACTTCCGTCGGTGGAGGGGCACCAATCGCAATGGCCGCCGCCTCAGCCACTTCCTGGACTGTGAGCGAACCGAGGGATATAACGGGGTTCTGCCGCTCCAGCGCAGTGGCCAGCGCGCGCAACGGCGGCCGTTGAATGAGCGGCTCGGTGGCGATCACGACGGTCGATCCCGGGTTCGACACACGCTCGGCTAGTTTGTCGAGTTCCTCGTCGGGCAGCAGATGCCCATCGTCGATCACGATGGCGGCGTCCTGGTCGTCGTCGGCGCGGGGCGATCTGATCATCACCGCAACACCGGCCGCCCGCAACGCCGTTCGCACCGTCGCGAGTATGGAACTCTTTCCGGTGCCGATGCCGCCTGAAATCAGGATCCTGACCGGCTGGGTTGGCGCGCCGGTCAGTGCCGACACAGCCTCGCGGGCAGCCGGCGGTATCTCGGTCAGTGCTTCAGGCGGGGGTCCGGCCATCGCTTCGCTCTGCCGCTTATGCTCCGCCGGCGGGCGGCTCGGGTTGCGGCGGCTGTGGCTTCGGCGCCGGTGGCGAGGTGGTGGTTGTCGTTGAGGTGGTGGTCGTCGTGGTCGCCGTCGTGGTGGTTGTCGTTGCGGTGGTTGTCGTCGTGGTGGTTGTCGGCGACGTAGTGGTGGTCGTCGTCGTCGACGATGACGGAGGCGGAGGCGGTGTGATCACGGTCGTGGTCGGCTGCCCGCCCGGCCCCGTCACCGTCACCGTTTGCGGCGTAAGGGATGTCGGCGGTTGCCCCGTTGACTGACCCATGGAGAAGGTCGTGCTCGTCTCGGTGACCGGGCCCAGGACGCCGCTGCCGCTCGTCAGCGTGATCGCCAACCCGCCGATGGCAAGCAGCGCCGCCGCTGCCGCCGCTCCGAACAGGATCGGGGGGCGTTTGTACCACGGCAGGGGCGGCGGCTCGGCCGCGTACTCCTGCTCTTCGGGCGGGGTGAACCCCATCGGGGGCCTGGCACCGGTTGGGCCGGAATAGACGTCGGCGGTGTAGTCCTCGCCGGTGTACGGCACCGGCTCGGCGGTGGGCGCGTCGGCGTCTGACCATGCCAACGCGCGGAACGTCGCCGACGGTGCACCGTCGGCCGCCGACTCTCCCGCCGCGAGCCCGGCGGCCCCGGCCGCCCACGCCGCAGGCGCGATACCCGTTGGGGCGTCCGCGGCCATCCCGAGCCCTGTCGGTGCATCTGCAGACAGGTCCCGGTCGGCGAGCAGCGCAGCGCCCGCCGCCACGTTCAACTGCGACTGCGGTGTGGTGATGACCGGCACGCGGAATTGCTCGGACAGCCGCTGGGTGACCATCGGGATGCCCGCGCCGCCACCGACAGTGGCCACCGCTGCAAGGCTCGAACGCGCAATGTTGTTGCGCTCCAACGTTTCTTCGACCGTACCCAGCAGGCCCGCCAATGGGCCTGCGATGAGGTTCTCGAGGTCGGTGCGGGTAAGCCGGACGTCGGACTGGAAGCCGGCCAGATCGACGGGCACCGCGGTGGCGGTCTCTGCCGAAAGGCGTTCCTTGGCCCGCCGGCTTTCAGCTCGCAGCTGGGCCAGCGACCCGACCGCCGCCGTGCCTGCCGGGTCCGAATTGCCTGCGTCGGCGATGTCGGCGATGACGCGGTTGAGGACGGCCTGGTCGATCTGGTCACCGGAAAATTCTGCGTAGCGGACGGTTTCGCCGATCGGCGCGAAGTTCGCACCGCCGTTTGCAAGCGTAATGCTGGTTCCGCTGCCCCCGAGGTCGACGAGGGCGATAACGCCTGCGGGCAATCCGGGCGCCGCCCGCAGAGCCGTGAGCGCGGCGACGGAGTCCGGTATGAGCGTGGCAGGCACGCCGGCGGGCGCCAGGCTGGGCTTGTCACGCAGGGCGCCACGCAACGCACCCATCACCCCCGGCCCCCAGTGCGCGGGCACTGCGATGGCGACCGGGGCGCCGCCGCCGACCGTTCGGGTCATCGCATCGAGCGCCTCGACGAGCACACGTTCGCCCCGATGGGCGCTGCCGTCCTCGGCGATGAGCGGCACAGGATCACCGACCCGCTCGACGAAGCCGGAGAGCACCAGGCCGGGCTGGTTGAGCGCAGTGTTCTCGCCGGGGACACCGACCTCGGGCGCGCGGCCGGAGAACAGCGTCAGCACCGCGCGCCGCATCACAGGCGGCCTGCCGACACGCGCGGCGACCAAGTTGGTCATCCCGATGGACAACCCGAGAGAATCGCTCATGCACACACCCCTGTACTCGGCCGCCCATCACGATAGCGGCCAAATTGCCGAGGATCAGGCACGTCCCCCTAGTGGCGCAAATCCCCTAACGCCGAGTCCCCTAACACCTTCGCCGCGGGGGTGGGTTTCGCACCGATCACGCCACGTCTGCTCGTGGATAGCATTGTGACTAGTCAATGGGCTTTTCGCCCACAGCATCGCGATAGGAAAGAAGGTGTGTGATGGCAAACCCGCTACTCGACTTCGTCATGTCGGTGGTGCGGGACCCTGACGCTGCCGCACAATACGCCGCCGACCCCGCGCAAGCCATCCACGACGCCAACCTTGTCGATGTCACCAGCGCAGATGTGAACGCGCTCATCCCCGTCGTCTCGGAGTCGCTGTCGTTGGGGACGCCGACCACCGGCGCAGAGCACCTCGCCGACGATCCGACCGGCAACGTATGGACCAGTGGGGCGGCGACCGCCGCGTTCGACGCATTCGACGATCACGTGTCGGCACCGGTAATCGATGACACGCACGGCATCGCATCCAGCGTGATCGAGCAGCCGGACTCGTTGCATGCAGGTCTTGACGCCCTCGATGACGCCGGTGTTCCGAGCGTGACGGGTATCGAGGATCCGTCGACGCAGTTCACGCATGAAATCATTGACGATGGGCCGCTCGTCGGCGATGCCGTGGACACCGTCGACACCGACTGGCACCACCCAGTCGTCGACGACCATCCGCATCTCGATCCCGGCGACTCAGGCTTCGACATCTTTGATTAGTGACCTGAACACGTGGATTACGGCGCTGCCGGCGACGGCCGCGCCGTTTCCGTGTGTGCTGAACTGGCTGGACCTTTATCCCCTAGCCACCCCCTAATCCCCTAATGGGGGGCTCCCCCGTATCCCTGCATGCAGGCCCGTAGGGATGGGTGCCGACCCCGTTTCGGCGGGTTTGGCGGGTCCATAACGTAGTCACCAGATCGCCGGACAGCCGGTGACGACCCCCAACAGAACACACCCCGAAAGGCACTGACATGACGAACCCCATCTCCTTCCTGTTCGACTGGCTCCTTGGCCTGACCCGCCCCGGCGCCGACCCCAACGAAGTCCGCTCCTTCGTCGCCAACCCGACCCAGGCGGCCTCGCAGGCTTTGGGCAGCGCGGTCACCCAGGCCCAGCTGACGCAGGCTGCGTCCGCGGTCGTCGCGCCTGCCGCCGTCTACGGCAGCAGCAACCCGATCGAAGCGCTGCAGCACACGGTGGCCGACAACCACGGCTTGACCTTCGCGCCGCAGCCGGTGTTCGCCCCTGAGACCAACACCGACCTCGCCAGCCACAACGACATCGGCAGCCCGCGGGCTGGCGAGGACGTTCAGCAGGGTGTCGGCAACTTCGACCTGGACTTCGACTTCAGCCGTGACATCAACGCCTCCGACGGCTCCGTGGTGAACACCGGCAACGCCGGCAACATCGACACCACCAATGTCAAGGGCGACGGCAACATCGTCGGCGACCACAACAGTGGTGCCAACACCGGCGACGTCCTCGCCGGGCAGGGCTCCAACGTGCAGGTCGGTGGCAAGAACAACGACATCCACGACGGCGGTCACGACGTCAACACCAGCGCAGGCGGCGACGTCGCCACCAACACCGGCAGCGGCCAGACGACCCAGGTCGGTGACATCGACACCAGCGGTGGCGGTGCGGCAGGCGGTCACGGTGGCCACGGCGGCGGCGGGCTCATCAACGTCGGCAGCGACGGTGGTGACGGTGGCTCGGCGGCCGGTGGCTCCGGTGGCGGCGTGATCATCGCCCCGACGCAGAGCTCCAACAGCAACAACCAGTCGGCCGGCCACGACGTCAACAACGTCGATGCTTCCGGTTCGCACGCTCCGGTGGCCGTCGGCAACGAGCACACCGACACGGCCCTCGGCGGTGACGTCACCGAGGTCGATCATGCGCACGGCAGTGTCGATGCCAGCCACGACACCTCGCTGCACCAGCAGACCGAGCAGCACATCGACACTCACGTCGACAACCACGTGTTCTGACCGACAGGCACAACCGCATAGCGCAACTGGCGGGGATCGTATTCAGATCCCCGCCAGTTGGCGCGTCTACCGTGAAACGAACGGCTTGAGAGCAAAAGGGAACCATGACGCAACCGAACGACCCCCGCAAGGTGAAGGTCATCCTCGAGCTGATCGACCACACCAAGAAGATCGCCGAGGACAACGATCGCGGCGATCTGGCCGAGCGGCTCGCCACGGCCCGGGTTCGCATCGCGGATCCGCAGATCCGGGTGGTGATCGCCGGCCAGCTCAAGCAAGGCAAGAGCCAGCTGCTCAACTCGCTGTTGAACGTGCCGGTGGCGCGCGTCGGAGACGACGAGACCACGGTGCTGGCCACAGTGGTGTCGTATGCAGAGCAGGTGTCGGCACAGCTGATCGTGGCCCGGCCCGACGGCGCCGAGCCAGAAGTGATCCCGATTTCTCCGGCGGACCTCAAGACAGATCTGCGCCGCGCGCCACAGGCCGGTGGCCGCGAGGTGCTTCGCGTGGAGGTCACCGCCTCCAGCCCGTTGCTCAAGCACGGGCTCGCGTTCATCGACACGCCTGGTGTCGGCGGCCACGGCCAGCCACATCTGTCGGCCACCCTTGGCCTGCTGCCGGACGCCGACGCGATGCTGATGATCAGCGACGCCAGCCAGGAGTTCACCGAACCCGAGATGGCCTTCATCCGGCAGGCGTACGAAATCTGCCCGGTGGCAGCGGTTGTCGCGACGAAGACCGACCTCTATCCGCGCTGGCGGGAAGTCGTCGAGGCCGACAATGCGCATCTGCAGCGGGCAGGCGTGCCCCTCCCGGTGATTCCCGCCTCGTCGCTGCTGCGCAGCCATGCGCTGCAGGCCAACGACAAGGAACTCAACGAGGAGTCCAACTTCCCGGCCATCATCCAATTTCTCAGCGACCGGGTGCTCTCCCGGGAGAACGACCGGATCCGCGACCAGGTGCTCGCCGAGATTCGTTCGGCCGCCGAGCATTTGACATTGAAGGTCGATTCCGAACTGTCGGCTCTCAACGATCCCGACGTCCGCGAGCGGCTCAAGGACGACCTGGAACAGCGCAAGGCGGAGGCGGAGGATGCCCTGCACCAGACCGCGCTCTGGCAGCAGGTTCTCAACGACGGAATCGCCGACCTGACAGCAGATGTCGATCACGACCTGCGCGGTCGCTTCCGGACGATCATGCAGCACAACGAAAAGGTCATCGACAGCTGCGACCCCACAAATCACTGGGCGGAAATCGGCACGGAATTGGAGAACGCGGTCGCCACCGCCGTCGGCGACAACTTCGTCTGGGCCTATCAGCGCGCCGAAGCGCTTGCCAAGGAAGTGGGTAGGACGTTCGTTGAGGCCGGCCTCGAAGCGGTGAAGATGCCCCAGATCGACGCGAAAGAGATGGGTGCGGGTTTCGGCGAACTCAAGTCGCTCGCGAAGCTCGAAGCCAAGCCGATCAAGGCCGGGCACAAGGTGATCACCGGCATGCGTGGCTCCTACGGCGGCGTGCTGATGTTCGGCATGTTGACGTCGTTCGCCGGGTTGGGCATGTTCAACCCGCTGTCACTGGGTGCAGGCCTTCTGTTGGGCCGCAAGGCATACAAGGAGGACTTGGAGAACCGGATGCTGCGGGTGCGCAACGAGGCGAAAATGAACATGCGAAAGTTCATCGACGACGTCTCGTTCGTCGTCGGCAAGGAGTCACGAGACCGGCTCAAGGGCATTCAGCGCCAGATTCGCGATCACTACCGGGGCATCGCCAACCAGACCACCCGTTCGCTCAACGAGTCCCTGCAAGCGACCCTGATGGCCGCGAAGCTCGAGGAGAACGAGCGCAACAGCCGCGTCAGTGAACTCGAACGCCAGCTCAACATCCTCGGCCAAGTGACCGACCACGCGAACAAGCTGGTGCCGGCCGACGCGGCCCCTCAACCCGTTGGCACCACGTAGCCCGATCGACTGGCCCCATCAGCGGCGCTCGCGCCCGGTGAATAAGCTGGACAACCGGATATGAGCACGAGCGATCAGGTGCGCGCAATACTGGGCGGCACCATTCAGGCATACCGGGCCGAGCCGGCGTACCGCGAGCGTTCCGATGTGCACAACGAACTGGACCGGATCGGCAGGCGCCTGAACCAGCCGATCCGTATCGCCCTGGCCGGGACCCTGAAAGCCGGTAAGTCGACCCTGGTGAATGCGCTTGTCGGCGAAGACATTGCACCGACCGATGCCACCGAGGCCACCCGCATCGTGACCTGGTTCCGGCACGGCCCCACACCCAAGGTCACGGCGAACCACCGTGGTGGCAGGCGATCCAATGTGCCCATCGCCCGCAATGGCGGCCTGACGTTCGACTTCGCGAGCCTGGATCCCGAAGACGTCGTCGACCTCGACGTGGAATGGCCCGCCGCCGAGCTGATCGACACCACGATCATCGACACCCCTGGTACCTCGTCGCTGTCGCGCGATGTCTCGCAGCGGACCTTGCGGCTGTTGGTGCCCGACGACGGGGTGCCGCGGGTCGACGCCGTCGTGTTCCTTCTGCGCACGCTGAACGCCGCCGATATCGCGCTGCTGAAGCAGATCGGCGAGCTCGTCGGCGGGTCGGCAGGCGCGCTCGGAGTCATCGGGGTGGCCTCCCGCGCGGACGAGATCGGTGCGGGCCGCATCGACGCGATGCTGTCGGCGGGAGATGTGGCCAAGCGGTTCACCTCGGAGATGGACAAGACCGGCATCTGTCAGGCCGTCGTCCCGGTCTCGGGTCTGCTGGCCCTGACCGCACGCACCTTGCGGCAGAGCGAGTTCGTCGCATTGGAGAAGCTGTCCGGGGTGGACGCCGCCGAACTGACGAAAGCCATGCTCTCGGCGGACCGCTTTGTTCGCGAGGACAGTGCGCTGCCGGTCGACTCCGCAACCCGGGCCGCTTTGCTGGACCGGTTCGGCATGTTCGGGCTGCGGATCTCCATCGCGGTGTTGCGCACGGGAGTGACCGACTCGGTGGCCCTTGCCGACGAGTTGCTGGAGCGCAGCGGCCTGGTCGCCCTGCGCGACGTCATCGATCAGCAGTTCGCCCAGCGGTCTGATCTGTTGAAGGCGCATACAGCCCTGCTGTCGCTGCGGCAATTCGTGCAGAACAACCCGATCTACGCGACGCCGTACATCATCGCCGACATCGATCCCCTGCTCGCCGACACCCATGCCTTCGAAGAGCTGCGTCTTTTGAGCCAACTGCGCTCGCGCGCAACAACATTGAACGAAGACGAGATGGCATCGCTGCGCCGGATCATCGGCGGATCGGGCACCGACGCCGCCAGCCGGTTGGGCCTGCAACCAGAACTTCCATACGACGGGCCGCGGGCCGCGTTCGCCGCCGCCCAGCGGTGGCGGCGCCGTGCGGACCATCCGCTCAACGACCCGTTCACCACCCGCGCATGCCGGGCCGCGGTGCGCAGCGCCGAGGCCATGGTCGCCGAGTACACAGCGCGGGGCCGCTGAGCAACCCAGACATGTAAGCCGCTAGTTCTCGACGAGCCTTGCGGCGTGGGCCTCTTCGTCGGGCCGGACGGTTCCCGCCCTGCTGGACCGTAGCGTCCACGTGGTGACGCGTCCGTCGGGACCGGCCTGTCGTCCTGCAGCCAACGCCTGCCCGATGAGTGACCGCACCTCGCCTTCGCGTGTGGGCTCGACGGCGAACAACACCCGGAGCCGGACCGTGTCATCGGCGCCTCGTACCGCGTCGGTGTGGTGAGGTGCCAACGGGCAGGGTGGCTCGTGGTCCCAGTGCCCGCACAGCGCAACGGTGATCGCGCCGCCGGGTGCGGCGGAATCACCGTCGGTACCCAGAACCAGGACGGCGTCGTGGGCGAACGCCCTGCGGACCGCGGTTATCCTCCAGCCCCGGGGATCTGCGGGATCTGTGGAATCTGGGGGATCTGCGGCGGGGAGACCGTCTGCGTGACGGTGCTGGTGCTCGTGCTGGTACTGACCGACGTGCTGATGCTGGGCTCGGTCGTGGTGGTCATCGACGGAGTCGTCTCCGTACTGGTAGACGGCGCGGAGGTCGTCTGTGTGGCGGTCTGGGTGGGCGCGACGACCTGCCCGGACGTCGTCTCCGTGGTTGTCGTGCTACTCGTCTCGGTGGTGCCCGATGACGAGTCCGACATCAGGCTCACCACCAACCACACGATCAGCGCTAGCAAGAGCGCGATCAGCGCGCCGAACCCGATCAGAGCAGCGGGCTTGCGATACCAGGGCACCGGCGGCTCGGGAGGCTGGCCTGGCTGTGGTTCGTATGCGCCGTAGCCGCCGCCGTAGTTCGCCGAGTAGGCGGTCGGCTCGTCGTCTGAGTAGTTGTTCGGGTCGTCGGGAGGTCCGTAGCGCGCCACGGGCACCGATAGTACGCAGGGGGCGATCAGCCGATCGGTCGCGGCAGAAGCGTGCGGGTCACGTTGGTGCGGGGCCGTCGGGGAGTGCGAATCGTGGGGCCGCCCTCTTCCCCCCGCTGACGGGGGACCGGCGGCGATTCGCTGCTGGTACTGCTGGTGCCCGACGAGGCCGAGGTCGTCGGCGGTGTGGGCGGCCCGTTGATCTCGGTGGTGGACGGCGGCGTTGTGCTCGTGATGGTCGCGGTCGTCGTCGGGGAGGAGGTCGGCGTTTCCGGAGCGGTCGCCGAGAACGACGGGTCGACGAAGTCGACTGGCGCGTTCGTGGAGTCGTCTCTTCCGCTCACGAACATGATCGCGGCGACAAGCGCGGCGATGACCGCCACGCCGACGGCGCTCGCCCCGACCACCGCGCGCGTCGAGTTGTGCCAGGGTTCCGAGGCCCCGGCGCCGCCGAACTCCTCGGCGAATTCGTCCTCGTCGAATTCGTCCTCAACTTCGGGGCGTGCCACGGCCACTGATATTAGTCCCGGGACCTGCGGGAACGCGGCGCTCAGTCCAGCTGAGGGAGTACTTCGGCGGCGAACAGCTCGAGGTGGTCCAGGTCGGACATATCCAGAAGCTGCAGGTAGACCCGCTGGACGCCGATCTCGGCGAACGGCCCCAACTTGTCGACGACCTCGCCGGGTGTGCCCGCAAGAGGTGAATTGCCCCGCAGTTCGTCGACCTCGCGTCCGATCGCCGCGGCGCGGGCAGCCACCTGGGCATCGTCGCGCCCGGCGCACGCCACGAACGCCGCCGAATACGTCAGTGAGTCCGGCGACCGCCCCGCGTCGTCGACTGCGGCACGGACCCGGTCGTAGCCGGCCTTCACCATGTCCAGCGGCATGAATGGAGCGTTGAACTCGGCGCCGAACTTCGCAGCGAGGGCAGGCGTCCGTTTGGGGCCCGCGCCGCCGACGATGATCGGCGGGTGCGGCCGTTGAACGGGCTTGGGCATGGCCGGCGAATCGGCGACGGTGTAGTGCTTTCCGGAATAGTCGAACCTCTCACCGACCGGGGTCGTCCACAGGCCGGTGATGATGTCCAGCTGCTCGCGCAACCGCTCGAACCGTTCGCCGAGCGGCGGGAACGGGATGGCGTACGCCTGGTGTTCGGCCTCGAACCAGCCTGTGCCTATGCCCAATTCGACGCGGCCGTTGCTCATCGCGTCCACCTGGGCCACCGAGATCGCCAACGGCCCGGGGTAGCGGAAGGTCGCCGAGGAGACCATGGTGCCTAGCCGGATCGAGGTCGTCTCACGGGCGATTCCGGCCAGCGTGACCCACGAGTCGGTGGGTCCGGGAAGCCCGTCGCCGCTCATCGCCACGTAGTGATCGGACCGGAAGAACGCCGAATAGCCCAATGCCTCAGCGGCTTTGGCGACGGCCAGTTGGTCGGCGTAGGTGGCGCCTTGCTGGGGTTCGATAAACGCGCGAAAATCCACGAGCTCAGCCTAGAGCCGCCACCTGTCTAAAAGGTGTCGACCTTCTCGATGCTGACGAACATGCCGTGCCCGGTGCGCTGATTTGTGAACCGGGTGCCGTCGGAGGTGGCGTCGATCGTCCAGCCGACGGCGCTGTAGGTGCGGTAGTCGATGGTGACGACCGGAATGTCGCCGAGGTTGCCGACGATCCACTCGATCTTGCCGTCGGCGGACAGGTTAACCCCATTGGCCCGTACACCGTTCTGCATCGGTGAGTTGGTGAACGGTGCTTCACAGCCGACTGACTGCTCGTCGATCTGGCAGCGGGTCTGGCCGGACTTGGTCTGGATGAACACATAGCTCGAGTCGTCCGGCGGGAGCACCTCGGCGGTGGGCGGGGATACCGGCGCGCGAGTAGCCGACGGGGATGTCGTCGTGGGTGGTGCCGCCGTCGGCCTGCTCGTGGAAGGCCGTGAAGTCGGAAAGCTCGGTTCAGTGGGCGATTTCGGGCTGGTGACAGGCGTGCCCCGAGTACCGGCATGACAACCCGCCACGAATCCAGTCAACGCCAGCAATATGCCGGCGACAGCGAGCCGGGCTCTACTTGCCCCCACGCTTGTTATCGAACCATCGCGGAGTAGCCGTCCGCCAACCCGCGCAGCTGGGCGGCACCATCGCCGATGAACGACGACCCGTGCATGATCGCCAGCGTGGTTGGGTTCAGCTGTGCGAGCTCCTCGAGCGTCGGGCCGAGGTTCGTCGTCAACCCGGTTGCGTGGAAAACCTCCTCGGCCTCCATTGCCGGTGCCACACAGTCGGATTCGGTCAGCGCAGGGCACTTGCCGGTGTGAGTGAGCAAGTCACCGGAGAGCAACGTGGCAGTGGCTTCGTCGAACCACAGGCCGGCCTCCCAGTTGTGCGGAACGTGGGGGGTGGGGATGAAGCGAACTCGGTGCCCGCCGGTCTCGAGCGGCTCGTCGGTTGCCACCACTGGCGGCCGGTCGCACATGTCGATCAGCGAGATGGCGCATGCCAGCGGGCCATGGATGACTTCGGCGTTAGGCGCTGCGTCCAGCCACATGTTCACCGATCCGCACTCGTCGGCTTCGACGTGGCCGAACGAGATCCAGCGCAACTTCTCCAGCGGAACGACCTTGGCGACCGCAGCAGACACCATCGGGAACAGCTGCCGGTGGCCGCAGTGAAACATGAACGGCTCGTCCCCGGCGAGCAAGAACTGATTCATGGTGAAGCCGTGCTCGGTGATGTCCGGTATCCAGGTGGACAGCCTGAAGATGCCCGCCCCGATTTCATCGACTGTGGTGTCCATCGGTCCATCGTCCGCCTGCCCACCGGAAAACTATTCGAGGTTGGGAACAAATCGTGCCGACCTGCCGTTAGGCTATTCGACAAGTTGAGTGAATCGGGCTCAAGTCTGGGTTGACACGGATGTGTCGCAGGTAGCAGTCTTGAGTGCGGTCCACTCAGACCCTAACAATGCTATTCAGGAGGAACACCATGGCTCGTGCGGTCGGAATCGACCTCGGGACGACCAACTCCGTCGTCGCGGTACTGGAGGGTGGCGACCCCGTCGTCGTCGCCAACTCGGAGGGCTCCCGTACTACGCCGTCGGTTGTCGCGTTCGCGCGCAACGGCGAGGTGCTGGTCGGACAGCCCGCGAAGAACCAGGCGGTGACCAATGTCGACCGCACCATCCGGTCGGTCAAGCGCGAAATGGGCACCGACTGGTCCGTCGAGATCGACGGCAAGAAGTACACCGCGCAGGAGATCAGCGCGCGGGTCTTGATGAAGCTCAAGCGCGACGCCGAGGCCTATCTCGGTGAGGACATCACCGACGCGGTGATTACGACGCCGGCCTACTTCAACGACGCCCAGCGGCAGGCCACCAAGGAGGCCGGCCAGATCGCCGGCATGAATGTGCTGCGGATCGTCAACGAGCCGACCGCGGCGGCGCTGGCCTACGGGCTCGACAAGGGCGAGAAGGAACAGACCATCTTGGTCTTCGACCTCGGTGGCGGCACCTTCGACGTCTCGCTGCTGGAGATCGGCGAAGGCGTCGTGGAAGTTCGTGCCACCTCCGGTGACAACCACCTGGGCGGCGACGACTGGGACGATCGGATCGTCGAATGGCTCGTCGACAAGTTCAAGGGCACCAGTGGCATCGACCTGACGAAGGACAAGATGGCCATGCAGCGGCTGCGCGAGGCCGCGGAGAAGGCCAAGATCGAGCTGTCCAGCTCGCAGAGCACCTCGATCAACCTGCCCTACATCACCGTCGACGCCGACAAGAACCCGCTGTTCCTCGACGAGCAGCTGACCCGTGCCGAGTTCCAGCGGATCACTCAGGACCTGCTGGACCGGACCCGTCAGCCGTTCAAGTCGGTGATCGCCGACGCGGGCATCTCGGTTTCCGACATCGACCACGTGGTGCTGGTCGGTGGTTCCACCCGCATGCCCGCGGTGGCCGATCTGGTCAAGGAACTGACCGGCGGCAAAGAGCCCAACAAGGGCGTCAACCCCGACGAGGTCGTCGCGGTCGGCGCTGCGCTGCAGGCCGGCGTGCTGAAGGGCGAGGTGAAAGACGTTCTGCTGCTTGACGTCACGCCGTTGAGCCTCGGTATCGAGACCAAGGGCGGTGTGATGACCAAGCTGATCGAGCGCAACACCACGATCCCGACCAAGAGGTCGGAGACCTTCACCACAGCCGACGACAACCAGCCGTCGGTGCAAATCCAGGTCTATCAGGGTGAGCGCGAGATCGCGGCGCACAACAAGCTGCTCGGCAGCTTCGAGCTGACCGGCATCCCGCCGGCCCCGCGCGGAGTGCCGCAGATCGAGGTCACCTTCGACATCGACGCCAACGGCATCGTCCACGTCACCGCAAAGGACAAGGGCACCGGCAAGGAGAACACGATCAAGATCCTGGAGGGCTCCGGCCTGTCCAAGGAGGAGATCGACCGGATGGTCAAGGACGCCGAGGTGCACGCCGAGGAGGACCGCAAGCGTCGCGAGGAAGCCGACGTCCGCAACCAGGCCGAGTCGCTGGTCTACCAGACGGAGAAGTTCGTCAAGGAGCAGCGTGAAGCCGAGGGCGGATCGAAGGTTCCCGAGGAGACGCTGGCCAAGATCGACACGGCGATCGCCGACGCCAAGTCCGCGTTGAACGGCACCGACATCACGGCGATCAAGTCCGCGATGGAGAAGCTGGGCCAGGAGTCCCAGGCGCTGGGGCAGGCGATCTACGAGGCCACGCAGGCCGAGCAGGCCGCAGGCGCAGGCGACGCCGGATCCGGCGGCTCTTCTGACGACGACGTCGTCGACGCCGAGGTTGTCGAGGATGACCAGGAGAACAAGTGAGTTCAAACGATCCGCACGAGCCGGTGACCGTCACCGACAAACGGCGTGTCGATCCCGAGACCGGCGAGGTTCGCCCGCGCACGCAAGGAGCGGAAAGAGCCGAGCGGGCCGCCGGCCCGGCCCCAAGCGGGCCGGCGCCGGGGCCGTTCGGGGGAGAGACCCCCGAGGAGGCAGGCAAGGCGGCCGAAATGCTCGCCGACCTGCAACGGGTGCAGGCCGATTTCGCCAATTACCGCAAGCGGGCATTGCGCGACCAGCAGCTGACCGCCGATCGTGCCAAGGCCGCGGTCATCGCCCAGCTCCTCGGAGTTCTGGACGATCTCGACCGGGCCCGCAGCCACGGTGATCTGGAATCCGGTCCGCTGAAATCGGTTGCCGACAAACTGGTGACCGCCCTTGAGGGATTAGGCCTTTCGGGCTTCGGCGCCGAGGGCGACGAATTCGACCCGGCGTTGCACGAGGCCGTCCAGCACGAGGGCGACGGTACCCATCCCGTCGTCGGCAGTGTGATGCGGCGCGGCTACAAGGTTGGCGATCTGGTTGTGCGCCATGCCCTTGTGGGTGTGGTGGACACCGTGCCGGACGCCGACGACGCGAGCGCGGCCGAGGCCCCCGAGGTGGTCGACAGTGCCGATATCGCCGACGCAGAAGACGAGCAGGCCGCAGAATCAGAAAACTAGGGAGCCGCCCATGGGTGAGCGAGAGGAGGTGACGCGAAATGGCCCAACGCGAGTGGGTCGAAAAGGACTTCTACAAGGAGCTCGGCGTCTCCTCTGACGCCAGTGCCAAAGAGATCAAGGGCGCCTACCGCAAGCTGGCCTCCGAACTGCATCCGGACAAGAACCCTGCGGGTGCCGATCGGTTCAAGGCTGTCTCCGAGGCGTACAGCGTGCTGTCTGACGAGGCCAAGCGCAAGGAATACGACGAGACCCGAAGGCTTTTCGCCAACGGTGGTTTCGGTCGCGGCCGGTTCAGCGGCGGCGGCAACTTCGGTGGATTCGGTGGAGACGGCGCCGAGTTCAACCTGAACGACCTGTTCGATGCGGCGAGCCAGACCGGCGGCGCGAACATCGGCGACCTGTTCGGTGGGCTCTTCGGTCGCGGTGCTGCCCAGCCGCGGCCCAGCAGGCCGAGGCGCGGCAATGACCTGGAGACCGAGACCGAGCTCAATTTCATGGAAGCCACCAGGGGCGTGGCCATGCCGCTGCGGCTGACCAGCCCGGCGCCGTGCACCAACTGCCATGGCAGCGGCGCCCGGCCGGGAACGAGCCCGAAGGTGTGTCCGAACTGCAACGGCGCGGGCGTCATCAACCGCAACCAGGGCGCGTTCGGGTTCTCCGAACCGTGCACCGAGTGCCGTGGCAGCGGCTCGATCATCGAGCATCCCTGCGACGAGTGCAAAGGCACCGGCGTCACCACCCGCACCCGCACCATCAACGTGCGGATCCCACCCGGCGTCGAGGACGGTCAACGGATTCGGCTCGCCGGACAGGGTGAGGCCGGTCTGCGCGGAGCGCCGTCGGGCGACCTGTACGTGACCGTACATGTGCGGCCGGACAAGGTATTCGGCCGCGACGGCGACGACCTGACCGTCACCGTCCCTGTCAGCTTTAGCGAACTCGCCTTGGGCGCAACGCTTTCGGTGCCGACGCTGGAAGGCAAGGTCGGAGTGCGAGTGCCGAAGGGCACATCGGACGGCCGCATACTTCGGGTGCGCGGCCGCGGGGTGCCCAAGCGGTCGGGCGGTCACGGCGACCTGCTGGTCACCGT
>Ga0308175_100000360_pt1 | contig 32065 bp, 28 predicted proteins | sample PhyCR1_3_FD_203893 | JGI IMG/M metagenome (GOLD analysis project Ga0308175, IMG submission 203893) | Soil microbial communities from UC Gill Tract Community Farm, Albany, California, United States - DLSLS.C.R1 | ecosystem: Environmental > Terrestrial > Soil > Agricultural land | place: USA...
TGACAAGGAACGCACACGCATCGAGTGAGGCCGGCTGACACCGGTCGCGGGAGTCACCGACACGCACGGGGAGGGGTGGCCGTGGAGTGCGCACTGAACACCGTGGTGATCGTCGGCCGCCTCAAGGATGCCACCACCCCTTGGCCCCGGTTGGAGTCAGACACGCGGCCGATCCGGGCCGGCTCGGCGCGTCCGCTGGAGGACGCGTTCCGGATATCGCAGCTTGACCTGGTGCGGTGGCTGGTGCGCGGCACGCAAGCGCGGCCGCGCGAGACCGCGCGACTCCTCCACCTCTGACATCGCGTCAGCCCCCCACGGCACGGACCCCATCCCCCACCCGCTCCCGAAAGGCAGCCGACGATGGACACGAACCGGCCCGGACTCCAGCTCAACAGGCGACGGATCCTGATGGGCGCGGCACTCGCCGCGGTCCCCTCCGCGCTGCTCCCCGACGCCCGCGCGGGTGCGCAGGCGGCCGTGGACTACCCCTCGGCCGAGTGGCAGCCGGCGATCTCCACCAACTACACGGCGTCGAACCGCCCCGGCAGCTACTCCGTCGACCGGGTGATCATCCACATCACGCAGGAGACGTACAGCGACACGTTGGCCATCTTCCGCAACCCCGACAAGAAGGTGTCCGCCCACTACGTGGTCCGCTCGGCGGACGGTCACGTGGCGCAGTGCGTGCGCGAGGCCGACGTCGCCTGGCACGCGGGCAACTGGGACTACAACACGCGCAGCGTCGGCATCGAGCACGAGGGCTGGGTGGACCAGCCGGCCTACTTCACCAACGCCCTCTACGAGCAGTCCGCGAAGCTGACGGCGGCGATCTGCTCCCACTACGGCATCCCCAAGGACAGACAGCACATCATCGGCCACTACGAGGTGCCGGGCAGCGACCACTCCGATCCCGGGCCGCTGTGGGACTGGGTGCGCTACATCAGACTGGTCAATTTCGCCTAGGCGGCTGTCGAACCGGTTGTCCCCACCAACACGTCGAGTGACGATGGTGCCAGCCGTTTCACCGTCCGGGAGGGCCAATTGACCGATCCCTGGGTGGCCCTGGAACCGGGGGCCGATCCCGCCGAGCGCGTCCGGGCGCTGCGCCGGGCACACGAGACGTTCACCACGGCGGGCACGGTGCCGCGCCCGGTGCGCTCGGTGGTGGCCGAGTCCTGGCGGCGCAGCGCGCGGGCCGGTGTGGGGCCGGACGGCACGGCGAACGTGGAGCTGACCGACGGCGACCTCGGCGCCCACCGCGCCGAGCACCCGCTGGCCCCGGTGATGCCGCTGTTCCGGGAGCTGATGGGCTCGTTCGCCGCCGACGGCGAGCATCTGCTGGCGGTGTGCGACGCGCACGGCAGACTGCTGTGGGTCGAGGGGCACCCGGCGACCCGCCGACTGGCGGACCGGATGAACTTCGTTCCGGGCGCGCTCTGGTCGGAGGCGGCGGTCGGCACCAACGCGCCGGGGACGGCCGTCGCGCTGGACCGGCCGGTGCAGGTGTTCGCGGCGGAGCACTTCATACGGCGGGTGCAGCCGTGGACCTGCGCGGCCGCGCCGGTCCACGACCCGCACACCGGGCGGGTCCTGGGCGCCGTCGACATCACCGGCGGCGACGGGCTGGCGCACCCGCACAGTCTGGGCTTCGTGCAGGCGGTGGCCCGGGCCGCCGAGTCGCAGCTCGCGCTGCTGGCGCCGCCCCGGCACGCCGAGGACACGGCCCTGCTCAGTGCGCTGGGCCGGGACGAGGCCGAACTCCGCCAGGGCGGACGGCGGGTTCGGCTCGGCCGCCGGCACAGCGAGATCCTCGTGCTGCTGGCCCGCCATCCCGAGGGGCTGACCGGAGACGAACTGCTCTGCGCGCTGTACGAGGACGAGGCAGTGACCCCGGTGACGCTGCGTGCCGAGCTGGCGCGACTGCGCCGCCTGATCGGGCCCGGACTGCTCGCTTCACGGCCGTACCGGCTGACGGTGCCGGTGGAGTGCGACGTCACCGTGGTGGAGCGGCGGCTGGAGGCGGGCGCGCTGACCGGGGCGGTGGCGGCGTACACCGGTCCGCTGCTGCCGGGTTCGCAGGCCCCGGCGGTCGTACGGCTCAGGTGGCGCCTCGCCGAGGGGATGCGGTCGGCGCTGATCGCCCACCGCGACCCCGATCTGCTCGCCGGCTGGGCGCGCGCTCCGTGGGGCGAGGACGACCTGGAGGTGTGGCGGGCCCTGGCGGCGGTGCGGCCCTCGCCATCGGTACGGGCGCGGCTCGCGGCGCTGGAGGGCGAGCTGGCCCTCCCGGCACCCCCACCCCGCCGGGCACCCCCACCCCGCCGGGCGCCCGCGCCGCCGCCGGGCCGCGGTGCAACGTACTCGCAACGTCCGCGCGCCTAGCCTCGCGCCGAGAGCTGCCCAACGGCGGGCAGCGCTTCACCGGGAGGCAGACCAGCATGACCCGTTACGCGGCGCCCGGCTCCGAGGGCGCGATCGTCTCCTACCAGGCGCGCTACGACCACTTCATCGGCGGCGAGTACGTGCCGCCGGTGCGCGGGCAGTACTTCGAGAATCCGTCACCGGTCAACGGGCAGCCGTTCACCGAGATCGCGCGCGGCACAGCGGAGGACGTCGAACGGGCGCTGGACGCGGCACACGCGGCCGCGCCCGGATGGGGCCGCACGGCGGTGGCGGAACGCTCCGAGGTCCTGCTGCGGATCGCCGACCGCATGCAGGCGAACCTCGAGGCTCTCGCGGTGGCCGAGAGCTGGGAGAACGGGAAGCCGGTGCGTGAGACGCTGGCTGCGGACATCCCGCTCGCCATCGACCACTTCCGCTACTTCGCGGGCGTCATCCGGGCGCAGGAGGGCTCGCTGAGCGAGGTCGACGACGACACGGTGGCGTACCACTTCCACGAGCCACTCGGCGTGGTCGCGCAGATCATTCCGTGGAACTTCCCGATTCTGATGGCCGCCTGGAAGCTCGCGCCGGCGCTCGCCGCGGGCAACGCGGTCGTCCTCAAGCCGGCCGAGCAGACCCCGGCGTCCATCCACTACTGGGTGAGCCTGATCGCCGACCTGCTGCCGCCGGGCGTGCTCAACATCGTCAACGGCTTCGGCGCGGAGGCGGGCAAGCCGCTGGCCTCCAGTCCGCGGGTGGCGAAGGTGGCGTTCACCGGGGAGACCACGACCGGGCGGCTGATCATGCAGTACGCCTCGGAGAACATCAAGCCCGTCACGCTGGAACTCGGCGGCAAGTCCCCGAACATCTTCTTCGACGACGTCTGGGCGCACGACGACGACTTCCGGGACAAGGCGCTCGAGGGCTTCACCATGTTCGCGCTCAACCAGGGAGAGGTGTGCACCTGCCCCTCCCGGGCGCTCGTCCAGCGTGGCAACTACGCCGAGTTCCTGGAGGCGGCCGTGGCCCGCACCCGGCTGATCAAGCCGGGGCACCCGCTCGACACCGACACGATGATCGGCGCACAGGCCTCCAACGACCAACTGGAGAAGATCCTCTCCTATCTGGACATCGGCCGGCAGGAGGGCGCCAAGGTCCTCACCGGTGGCGAACGCGTCGAGTACGACGGCGAACTGAAGGGCGGCTACTACGTCCAGCCGACGATCTTCGAGGGCGACAACCGCATGCGGGTCTTCCAGGAGGAGATCTTCGGACCGGTCGTCTCGGTGGCCTCCTTCGACGACTTCGACGACGCCATCAAGATCGCGAACGACAGCCTGTACGGCCTGGGCGCGGGCGTGTGGACCCGCGACGTCAACACCGCCTACCGCGCGGGCCGCGCGATCCAGGCGGGCCGCGTATGGACGAACTGCTACCACGCCTACCCGGCTCACGCCGCGTTCGGCGGCTACAAGCAGTCCGGAATCGGCCGCGAGACGCACAGGATGATGCTCGACCACTACCAGCAGACGAAGAACCTGCTCGTGTCGTACTCGCCGAAGAAGCTGGGCTTCTTCTAGAGCCCGAAGTCGGTTGCCTGGAGCTCTCGTTGCGCTCCAGGCAACCCGACACGGGAGTCACTCTCCGCGACCAACGCGATTCCTCGCGCCACTGTCCGAACTCCAAGTGAATCCGTCACGGACCAGTCACGGACCAAACGGCGTACCCGACCCGCGTTCGCCTTCCGTCCGCTACTGGAACCACTCGATCTGACCGAAGGCGACCCTGGATCGTCGAGGGTCAGGCCGGTTCCTGAGGCCTTCGATCCATGATGGTGATCGCGGCCCCGGCATGCCGGGTCGCCTCCTGGCCGACCGGGTCGTACGCGAAGTCGATCGTGCGGCCGGCGGTCGTCACCCGAGTCGGATTGCCCGCAGCGCCGTAGGACCACTCGCTGATGGCGCCGTTCGGGGCGGTGCGGTGGGTACGGCGACCAGCGGGTCGTAACTGCAGGAGATGGAACGGCCGTTGACGGTCCCGGACAACAGACGCCCATGGGGGTCGTGACGCTGATCGCCGTGCGCCGGGGGCGACGTCTGGATGAGCCGACCAGAACCCTTCGCCCCAAGGGACCGCACCTATGAACGCCCGTTCGGCCGGCCCGAGGACGACCGGATACAGTGCGCGAGACGGCTGCCTGGTGAGGGAGGGGAACCGTGACCGACACCAGCAACACCCGACCCGCCGAAGTTGAACCGCGAACACCGCGGCAGAGCCGACTGCACCGCCTGATGCGCTACATCCCCCTGATCGCCCCCGTCCTGCTGTGGGCCGTGCCCTGCTGGGTGCTCCTGCACACCGGCCAGCACTGGCCACTGCCCGTCACGCTGGTCGGCACCGCCCTGTTCGCCCTCGGCCTCATATGTATGCCGCTCGCGATGGTGCGCGGCCACGGCCGGCACCAGCAGGACCGGGCGGCGATCGTCGGTGGCACCCTGCTGGGCACCAGCTGGGTACTGTTCACCTGGTCCGTTCTGCTCGGCGTCCTCTTGCGGCTCGCCCTGACCGTGGCCGGCGTCGGCGAGAGTCAGGACCGGGCCCGAGTCGTCACGTGGGCCGTCCTCGGCGTAACCGCCGTACTACTCGCCTGGGGGTATGCCGAGGCCCGCCGCGTGCCGCGCGTGCGCCGACTCGACGTGCAACTCCCGCGGCTGGGTGCCGGGTTGGACGGCATCCGCGTCGTCCTCATCACCGACACGCACTACGGCCCACTCGACCGCACGCGCTGGTCGGCGCGGGTGTGCGAGACGGTGAACACTCTGGAAGCCGACCTGATCTGCCACACCGGCGACATCGCGGACGGCACGGCCGAACGCCGCCGCGCCCAGGCCGTCCCACTCGGTACCGTGCGAGCCAGCCGGGCCCGTGTATACGTCACCGGCAACCACGAGTACTACAGCGAGGCCCAGGGCTGGGTCGACCTGATGGACGAGCTGGGCTGGGAACCGCTGCGCAACCGCCATCTGCTGCTCGAACGCGGCGGCGACACCCTCGTGGTCGCCGGCGTGGACGACGTCACCGCCGAATCCTCCGGCCTGGCAGGCCACCGCGCCCACCTCGCCGGAGCCTTGAACGGCGCGGACCCCGACCTACCCGTCCTGCTCTTGGCGCACCAGCCCAAGTTCGTCGACCGGGCGGCAGCCGACGGCATCGACCTCCAACTCTCCGGCCACACCCACGGCGGCCAGATCTGGCCCTTCCACCACCTGGTCCGCATCGACCAGCCCGCCCTCGCCGGCCTCAGCCACCACGGCACCCGCACCCTCCTCTACACCAGCCGCGGCACCGGCTTCTGGGGCCCGCCGTTCCGCATCTTCGCCCCCAGCGAGATCACCCTGCTCGTGCTCCGCTCCCCGCACGTGCCCACCTCGCCGTAGCACTGGGCGGGCACATCCGCTTGGAGCTGTCCACGAGCTGCGGGGTGCGGCGTCGGCAGATGACCAGGCTCGTCCCGCTGAGTACAGGATCCGGACCATTCCCGGGCGGACGGCTTCTTTGTAGCTACTCCCCCAAGAAGCTCGGGGTCTTCCAGAGCCCTCAAGTTGGGCGCCTAGAGGGTATACGCCCTCCTGGCGCCCTTCCGGATCAGGCACCGTTCGCCGTTGATCGAACACCCGCAGAAGGTCATGGTGGCCGCGTGGATGTCGTACTCCTGCGGCAGCTGGGGATCCAGGCAGGGAGCCGACCCACCGTGCACCCGACATCGCGGATGGCGGCACAGCGGAGGCGCACGAAGTCGTGAGGCTGTCGTGATGCCCGGTCGTAGCGGGCCGGGTGACCTGGGATCTGGTTGCACCGGACCGGACCGGACCGGGTCCGTGTGCGCACGCAGCACGTTGTAGGTCGCCTGCGGGAACAGGTCGCCCGTGAGCCGCTGAGCGTGCTCGCGCAGGGCGGCGAGGTGGCCGACCGACTCATGCGCCCATGGACCTGGGGTCCCGGGGTCATGGACCGCCGTCGGCCGGATGCCGCATCGAGCTGAAAACGTGACTCTCAGCAGGCTTATCAGGCATTCCAACCAGTCGGTATTGTGCGCCGCCATACCGAAGCCTCCCCGCCACCTCCCACGGATCCGCGCCACACCGGAAGGCCATGCGATGACACACCCCGACGACAACCGGTACCCACCGCCTGCATCGCCGGAATGGCCGCAGCCGCCGACCCAGCCCCATGGCTACACCCCTCGGCGGGCGTCGTACGGGCGGGACCCATGGCAGGAGTCGTACGGACACGACGTCCCGCAGGACAACTCGTATGGATACGACGCCCCCTCGTACGACCCGTACGGACAAACCGCCTGGCGCCCACCGCACGCGCGCGATCCCCATCCGCACGATGCCGACCTCGCCGCCCTCCGCTCGGCCTACCAAGTGCTCCGCCGGGTCTCCACGCTCACCGCGCTCGGCTCTTTCGTGGTGTATGTGGTGCTGTCCTGCTGTGCGCCGGACCTGATGGCCTCCAAGATCGCCGGGGAGCTGAGTCTGGGCATGGGCCTGGGGATCTTCCAGCTCGCCGTCACCTTCGCGGCCGTCCTCTGGTACGGACGCAGCGCACAACACTCCGTGGACCCGCTGGCGCGGGCCGTCAGGGAGCGAACGGTCCGGCCGAGCAGGGACACCGGGGTGGCGAGATGAACGACTTCGGCTCAGGAACGCAGGCAATCGTCCTGGTCCTGTTCAGCACCCTGGTGACGCTCACGCTGCTGATGTGTGTGATGGCCGGGCCGGACCGAGACGACCTGACGAACTTCTACACCGGCTACCTCTCGCTCACGCCCCTGAAGAACGGCCTGGCGATCGCGGGCGACTACATCTCCGCGGCTACGGTGCTGAGCACCACCGGCATCATCGCGCTCGCCGGATACGACGGCTACGTCCTGGCGGTCAGCACCGCCCTGTCGCTGGTGCTGCTGATGTTCCTGCTGGCCGAGCCGCTGCGCAACGCGGGCAGCTTCACCATGGGTGACGTCCTGGCCCGCAACATGCCCGGGCGGGCCGTCCGCATCGCCTCCTGCGTGGTGACGCTCTCGGCGACCCTCCCCTTCCTGGTCGTCCAGCTCTCCGGGGCCGGGTCGCTGCTCACCTTCATCCTGGGCATGCCGCACGAGACCGGCGCCAGGACGACGTGCATCGTCCTCATCGGCAGCCTGATGATCATCTACGCGGCGATCGGCGGGATGCGGGGCACCGCGCTCATCCAGATGATCAAGATCGTGTTCCTGCTCGGCACCAGCATCACGGTCGCCGCCCTGGTCCTCAACCGCTTCGACTGGAGCCTGGGCGAGGTGCTCCGGGCCGCCGAGCGCGGCAGCGGAACGGGCCCGGCCTTCCTCCAGCAGGGCCTCCAACTGGGCACCTCGGCGACTCAACGGCTCGACTTCGCCAGTCTTCAGATCACCGTGATCCTCGGCGCGGCCTGCCTGCCGCACATCACGATGCGTCTGTACTCCGCGCGGGACGCGCCCGCCGTGCGCCGCTCCATGTCATGGGCCGTCGGTACGGTCACCACGTTCTGCCTTGCGGTGATCGTCATGGGCACGGGCGCGGCAGCCCTGGTGGGGGCCCAGTACATCACCGCGACCGACCCCCACGGAAGGACGTCGGTGCTCATGCTGTCCCGGACGCTCGGCGGTGGCGCCGGCTCCGCGGGCACGACGGTTCTCTACGCGGCCATGGCGGGCACGGTGTTCATCACCCTGCTGTCCTCGGTCGCGGGAATGACCCTGGCCGCGGCCTCCTCGCTCGCGCACGACCTGTTCGCCCATAGCCTGCGGCGGGAACGCGCGGCGCCGCGTACGGAGATGACAGTGGCGGGGTGGGCGTGCGTGGTGGTGGGGACCGTTGCCATCCTGCTCTCCGCCCTGGTCCAGAACTGGGACGTCGGCGTACTGACCACGCTGGCGATCTGCATCGGGGCATCGGCCGTCGCCCCCGCGTTGACCTACTCCCTGTTCTGGCGAGGATTCACGCGCACCGGACTGCTCGCCAGCCTCTACGGGGGCACGGCCTGCGCGCTGGTGCTGATGGTCTTCTCCAAGGCTGTGTCGGGCATGCCGTCCGCCGTCTTCCCGAACGCGGACTTCCACTGGTTCCCCATGCAGTCCACCGGCCTCGTGTCCATCCCGTTCGGCTATCTGGCGGGCTGGCTGGGCAGCCGTCTCGACCACCGACGCCGCGCCGCCGAGAGCCGTGAGAACCGGCGACTGTACGAGGAGAGCGAGGCACGGCTGCTCGCCGCGGCCGAATAGGCACGGCGACGGGGCGGACTGCAGCGGCCGCTGTGCCGCCGCTGCGGTCCGCCAGGAACCCAGGTCCGCGCCGCACGGCCACTTCATGGCAGCCGTGTGCCGACGCCACCTGCCCTCATGGCATCAACCTGGGCTGCATCACGGCTCGTCGGATGTTTCCCTGGAGGCCGCCCGCGCCGGCCGCGGCCTGCCCGACGTTCTCGTGATCGCCTGGCTTCCGGAGTACGGCTCGCTCCGGCCCTGTCGCCGTAGCCCGCACCGACACTCCTGTCCCCGCGGCCACCCCGGCACGGCCTGGACGGTCAGATGCGTGTGCCGGTCAGTGGTTGTTCGGTCCACACGGTCTTGCCCTCGCGGGTGTAACGGGTACCCCAGCGTTCGGCCATCTGGGCCACCAAGAACAGGCCGCGCCCGCCCTCGTCGGTGGTACGGGCGCGGCGCAGGTGTGGCGAGATGTGGCTGGTGTCGCTGACCTCGCACACCAGAGACCGTTCACGGATCAGCCGCAGGGTCGCAGGGCCGCCGGCGTACCGGTAGACATTCGTGATCAGTTCGCTGACGATCAACTCGGTGGTGAAGGCCAAGTGCTCCAGACCCCATTCGGTCAGCTTGGCCGAGGTCAATGCCCGGGCCCGGGCGGCGCTTGCAGGCTCCGGCGGCAGGTGCCAGTAGGCGACATCGTCCGGTGACAGCATGCGGGTACGGGCGATCAGCAGAGCGACGTCGTCGCTGGGGCGCGAGGGCACGAGCGAGTCGACCACCGCTTGGCATGTTCGTTCCAGGGCGTCCGCAGGGCGGGTGAGCGCTGCGCACAGCCTGTTCAGGCCGACGTCGGCATCGATGTGCCGTTCGCCGATGACTCCGTTGGTGTAGAGGCACAGCAGGCTTCCCTCGGACAGTTCGATCTCCCGGGCCTCGAACGGCAGTCCGCCCAGGCCGAGCGGTGGACCGGCGGGCAGGTCGAGCGGAGCCGCCCGTCCGTCCGGAGCGGTCACCACCGGCGGCGGGTGACCGGCGCGGGCCATGGAGCAGCGCCGGGAGACCGGGTCGTACACGGCGTACAGGCAGGTGGCACCGACGACCTGCTCGCCCACGGGCCGTCCGTCCACTGCTTCCTGTTCGACCGCCAGCAGGTTGACCAGGTCGTCCAGGCGGGAGAGGACCTCGTCCGGCTCCAGGTCGAGGGTGGCGAGCGTATGTACGGCGGTGCGCAGCCGGCCCATGGTGGCGGCGGCATGGATGCCGCGTCCCACCACGTCACCGACGACGAGAGCGACCCGGCACCCGGACAGGGGAATGACGTCGAACCAGTCACCGCCCAGGCCCGGGGACGCACTGGCCGGCAGGTACCGCAGGGCCACCTCGACGGCCGACTGGTCCGGAACGGCCCGGGGCAGCAGGCTGCTTTGCAGGGTGTACGCGGTCTGCTGCTGCTGGGAGAAGCGCCGGGCGTTGTCGATGGCGACGGCGGCGCGCGAGGCGAGTTCCTGGGCAAGGGTGAGATCGTCCGCCTCGAAGGGATCGGGGCGGCGCGAACGCCACAGGGTCATCACGCCCAGCACCAGGCCACGCGCGGCAAGAGGTACCGCGATCAGCGAGTGGACGCCCAGGTCCGGAGCGTGGGACCCCTGGCGGCCTCCCGTCGAGAACCAGTCGGGCGCAAGAACCGCTTCCAGGACGGGCCGGCCTTCGGCCAGGCATCTGGCCTCGGGCGTGTCGGACCCGAACTCCACCGGCTCGCCCTGCGAGTGGGGCGGACCGGGTTGCTGGGCACCGACGCTGCAGGCCCCCACCCGAACCACAGGCCCTGCCAGGGCCCGCACCGGTTCCTCACCGCGCGTCACCGGCTGAAGCAGGTCCACTGACGCATGGTCGGCGAGGTGAGGCACCATCACCTCGGCGAGTTCCCGGGCGGTCTCTGCCACGTCGAGGGTGGTTCCGATACGGCTGCCGGCCTGGTCGAGGAGCGCGAGCCGACGCTGGGCCCGATGGCGTTCGGTGATGTCCTCGATCATCTCGGCCACCCCGAGGATGCGGCCGGAGGGGTCCTCCATCCGGAAGGACGAGACCATCGCGACCCGCTCTTGAGCCGGATCCCGTTCGAGGCGGACGAACTGCTCGGAGTAGACCAACGGTCTTCCGGTCTCCATCACCCGGCGCACCCGGTCCACGGCCCTGCGTGCGTCGTCGGGGATGAGGAAGCAGCCGGTGGGCAGCCCCTGGAAGTCCGCTGCGGGGACGCCGGTGAAGCGTTCGATGGCCCGGTTGACCCGGACAAGGGTCAGGTCGGGGCCGTGGACGACCAGGCCGATCGGGCACCGGCGGTACAACCCGTCGAGAACCGCCCGGTCCCTTTGCCATTCCAGGACGTCAACCGCGAGCGCCCCGGCAAGAATCCACTCACGGACCCCGTCATCTCGTGAGAGCGCATGGGCCCTCAGCCCCATCTCCACGAGCCGCCCGTCACGGTGCCGCAAGGTGAGCACGCCGAACCAGCCGCCGCCTCGCCTGCAGCTCGCCGCGGCCTCCGTGACGGCCGGCAGATCGCGCGGCTCGACAAGGACCTCGTACGCCGGGCGACCGATCACAGCCGTGTCCGGATAGCCGAGCAGTTCCTGGGCCCGCCCGTTCCATCCGGCCACGACTCCCTGGTCGTCGAGCACCGCCAGGGCGGCGACGTGCAGGGCGAACGGATCGTCGTGGCTTTCGCTGAACTCCTTCACCCGCTCCTCCACCGCTGGACACCACCTTGTACTCGGTCACCGATGTTCTGCCGTCCGTCCTGGCCGCGGCCGGTGACCGGCATGACGGAGGCCGGGCGGTGGCTCGGCGTTCCCCATGCGCGCTGACCTGCTGATGCCATGGGAGCCAATTGAACCCGGTGGAGGCCCGCGGTCTCGCCCGCCGCGTGGCACGGCGTGGCGGGCATGAGGGATGACGGCAGGCGCGGCGGCCCGCTCATGCCTGACCCCGTGGAGGTGCCCCCAGCTCGCGTGCCGCCAGGGCCCAGCTGAGCTCCACCGCGGTGTCCGGAGCGTCCAGGCTGGTGCCGGTCAGCTCCTCGAAACGACGCAGCCGGTAGCGGACGGTGTTGACATGGACGTGTGCGCTGCGGGCGACTTCGCGGATGTGCCGTCCCCTCTCCAGGTATCCCCGCACCGACTCCTCGACGAGCGCACCGAACTCCCCCTCGGCCTCCAATGGGCGCAGATAGCGGTCGATCAGCAACTCGGCGAGTTCCGGTTCCGCGACGACCGCCACCCGCCAGGAAAGGTCGCTCAGGTCGTACACGCCGCGCAGACCGTACGCACGGGCGGCTTCCAGCATCCTGCCGGCGGCACGGAAGGAGCGGTGCACCGCGGCCAGGTCCGTCGGCGGGCCCAGCCCCGCCGTCACCTCCAGGTCACCGGTCTCCGGCTTTGCCTCGACGACTCCGGCGACAGCCTTGTCCAACACGGTGAGCAGCGCGGCTCGGCCGTTCCTGCGGCCGTGGGACTCCAGGGCGCGTTCCAGCGCGTCCACACCGACGTTGGCGTTCGGGACAGCTCTGACGGCCCGGTATAGCCGCGAGAGGTCCAGTCCGTAGATCGCCGCGCCGCTGTGGATCTCCGCCGCGCTCAGCGTCCCGTAGAGCAGTCCCCGCAGGAAGTCGGCGCGGCGGCGCGCGTCGAACAGGGCGGAGGCGACCTCCGCCTGACGGTGGACGGCGGCGATCTGCAGGCTCGCGACGTCCGCGAGCTCCCACAGACACTTGGTGCGGTTGAGGATGAGGCCGGGGTCCAGCCCGCGTTCGGTCGCCTCGGCGATGAACAGATCCCGTATCTCGCTCAGCGCCCGGCGGAAGGCGCGGAGCCCGTCGCTGAGCGGCACGCCTCGGGCGACCCGGTCCCGGGCCACATCGGCCTCGTCGAAGTCCTCCGGTGCGGGCACCGTCCCCTCTCGCACCACCGCGAGAGCCCGCTGGAAGTGCCGATGCCAGATCTGGTCCAGGAGTTCCCGCGGGACCGCGCGGTAGGACGGGATGTGGTCCGCCAGATCCGCGTGCAACCGCCCGCCCACGTGCCACTGCCTTGCGGTCATCGCGGCGATGACCCGTTCGAGGGGCGCCGCCGCGCCCGACTGTCCGGGCATGGACCTCACCTCCGCCCCTCCGGTAACGGCCGTTGTGCATTTGAACAATATGCCGACCTCCGGCCTTGGCCGGGGAGCCGTCGACAACCCCCAGCCCCCGAAAGCACAGTGGCACGGCGGCGGAAGGAGCACATGGGCGCGCACACGAGGTGGCGCCGATCGACCGTGCTCAGACCCGCCCTCGTGCCACCTGCCCACCCTGACGAACCGTGCGGAGACCGCCATGACCGACGAGCACCATCACCGACCCCACCACGCCGCCGCCGACACCGGCCCACGCCTCGCGCCATTGCCCGAGGACGGCTGGGACCCGTCCACCCGGGATCTGCTCGCCCCGATCCCCCGGGACGCCGACGGCCGCCTCGCCAACATCTTCACCACCATGGTGCGGCACCCCGGCCTCTTCCAGCACTTCCTCCCGTTCGGCAGCCATCTGCTGCGCGACGGCCGTCTGCCGGACCGGACCCGGGAACTGCTGATCCTGCGCACCGCGTGCAACACCCGGGCCGGCTACGAATGGGGGCGGCACGTATCGCTGGCCAGGGCAGCCGGGGTCACCGACGAGGAGATCCGGCGGGTGGGCGCGGGTCCCGACGCCCAGGAGTGGACGCCGGCCGACGCCCGTCTGCTGCGTGCCGCCGACGAACTGCACCGGGACGCACGCCTGTCCGCCGACACCTGGTCCGCGCTCGCCGCCGATCACGACGAGGCACAACTGATCGAAATCACCATGCTTGTCGGTCAGTACCACATGGTCGCCTTCTTCCTGAACTCCGCCGGCACCCGGCTCGAGCCCGGCTTCGAAACGGAAGCTCTGCCCGCGCCCACCGGGGCCGGCGCGGACGCGGCGGAAGGGACGGACACCGATGCCTGAGCCCCGGCACACCGCGAACCGCCCGGGCGGCCTCCTGACCGGCCGGAACGTGCTGGTCGTCGGCGCGGGCACCCGCCCCGGCGACGATCCGGAGGCCCCGGTGGGCAACGGGCGCGCGGTGGCCGTGCTCACCGCCCGTGAGGGAGCCTCCGTGGCCTGCGCCGACGTCTCCTCCTCCGCCGCGGCGGCCACCGCCGCCCTGGTCGGTGAGGAGGGCGCCCGAGGCGTCCCCGTGATCGGTGACGCCACGGATCCCGGCCAGTCCTCGGCCATGGTCGCCGAGGCCCTCCGCGCACTCGGCGGGCTCGACGCGATGGTGGTCAACGTCGGCGTCGGCCTCGGCGCGGGCCTTGCGGACACCTCACCGGAGCAATGGGAACAGGTGCTCTCGCTCAACCTGAGCGCCCCCTTCCTCGCCGCCAAGTACGGGTTGCCCGCGATCGCCGACGGGGGCTCGATCGTCTTCGTCGGTTCCGTGGCCGGGCTGCGCGCGGCCACCAACTCTCCCGCCTACGACAGTTCCAAGGCGGGTCTGTTCGGTCTCACCCGACATGTCGCCAAGGAGGGGGCGCCGCGCGGGATCCGCGCCAACCTGGTCGTCCCGGGCCTGATCGACACCCCGATGGGCCGCGAGGCCTCGGCCCGGCGGGCCTCGCGTTCCACCTCGTTCACCCGCATCCCGCTCGGCCGCCAGGGCACCGCCTGGGAGGTGGCCGATGCCGTCACCTTCCTGCTCTCCGACCGCGCCTCCTACGTCACCGGGCAGAGCCTGGTGGTGGACGGAGGGTTGAACGCCGTCTGAGCAGTCCGGGCCCGGGTGACGGGGCGGGGGCGGTCCCCAGCGGTCAGGGCATCGACCGGGACCGCCCCCGCCTGCTCACTTCGCCGGCGGGCCGAACTCCTTGCGGGTGTCCACCGGCTTGCCGAACAGCTGCCACCGCTGGCCCTTGAACCGCATGAGCTGCATCGTCTCCAGCGGGAAGGCGTCGCCGTGGCCCGTGGACATGGTGACCCCGGGCAGCAGCATGCCCACCTTCACCTTCTTCAGGTTGCGCACCGCGTCCCGCAGCCCTTCCCTGGTCGGGCACTTCATCGCGTCCAGGGCCTGGTGCAGGCTGGAGGCCACGGCCCAGCCGTACGCGTTGAACTGGTTGGCCGGGTCGGCGTCGGGGGCGTACTTGTGCATGGCGTTCGTGTAGGTCTTCACCTCGGGATCCTTCGCCCACTGCGGGTCGGCGGGGTCCTTGAAGTAGGTCGCCGAGACCACGCCCTGCACGTTCTTGAACCCGACGGGCTGGAGCACGGCGGTGGACGAGGCCACGTTGTTCACGATGTGCAGCGGGTTCCACTTGGTGTTCTTGGCGTCGGCGGCGAGGGCCTGGCTGCCGAACTTGGGAGTGGTGACGTTCAGCAGCACGTCCGCCCCGGAACGGGCGAGGCTCGCCATCTGTGCCGACACGGACGGGTCGGTGACCTCGTAGCTCTCCTCGGCGACCACCTTGATGCCGCTTCCGGCGACGGCCTTCTTGAACCCGCCGAGCAGGTCCTTGCCGAAGTCGTCGTTCTGGTAGAGGACCGCGACCTTGGCCTTGGGCCTGGCGTCCTGGAGGTACTTGGCGTACACCCGCGCCTCGGCCACGTAGTTGGGCTGCCAGCCGATGGTCCAGGGATGCTGGTCGTCGGTGCCCCAGACGGAGGCGCCCGTGGCGACGAAGGGCTGCGGCACCTTCTGCTTGTTGAGGTAGTCCCACACGGCTGCCGTGGAGGGGGTGCCCAGGGTCTGGAAGACGGCGAAGACCTTCTCCTGCTCGACGAGTCTGCGGGCCTCCTCGACCGCCTTGGGCGGCTGGTAGCCGTCGTCGCGGACGATGAACTGGACCTTGCGGCCGTCTATCCCGCCCTTGTCGTTGACGTACTTGAAGTAGGCGGCCGCGCCCTTGCTGATCGTGCCGTAGGCGGAGGCCGGCCCCGACAGCGGGTAGATCCCGCCCAGCTTGATGGTCTTGTCGGTGATGCCGGTGGTCTGCTGGCCCTTGCACGCGCCGCCGGCGGCGGTGTCCTGGGCGTCCTGCCCTCGCCGGCTGCTGCAGGCGGTCGCGGTGAGCAGGGCGGCGGTCGCGGCCGCGGCCACCCGCAGAGCGGTCGTCTTGCGCATGTGATTCATTCCTTTTCCGTGCGGGGCGGTGCGCCCACGGGTTCGGCGTCCACTACTGCGGGGTCCGCAGGGGTGAGGGTCACGGGGGGTCCGGATTCGGCCCGGGACTCGGGCTCCGCGTCGGGCGCGGGTGCGGCCTCGGGTATCGGGGCGCGGGTGGTGGTGGTGCGGGGCAGGCGACGGGCGACCGCGCCCAGGACACGGCCCGGCAGACCGGCCAGTCCTGTCGGCGCCACGAACATCACCGTGATGATCAGCAGACCGAACACCACTCCCGGTGCCGCCTCGCTGAGGTCCTGGGACACGCTCGGCACGTACATCACGAACGCCGCGCCCAGCAGGGGCCCGTACAGCGACCCGAGCCCCCCGACCACCAGGCCGGCCAGCAGGGTGATGGACAGAACGAAGCTGAAGGAGTCGGGCGAGACGAAGCCGATCACCCAGGTGTACAGACACCCGGCGACACCGGCGAACATCGCGCTCCACGCGAAGGCGAGCGTCTTGTGCAGCGACAGCCGCACGCCCATGACCTCGGCGGCGCTCTCGTTGTCCCGCACGGCGAGCAGCGCCCGGCCGACCCGGGACCGCAGGAGGTTGCGGGCGAGCAGCAGGGCCACCGCGGTGACGGCGAGGACGACGAAGTACATCCACTGGTCCTCGGCCAGTCCGCTCCAGGCGGGCGGCTGCAGCTTGTCCACGGTCAGGCCCATGGAGCCGCCCGTCACCGGTTCGAGCCGCTTCAGCAGGGGCGGCAGGAACACCGCGAAGGAGAGGGTGACCAGGGCGAGGTACAGCCCGCGCAGCCGCAGGGCGGGCACTCCGAACCCGAGGCCCAGCAGGAAGCATCCGGCGGCCGCGACCGGCAGTGTGGCCAGGTGGCCAGTGTCGTACCGGTCGAGCATGACCGCCGTCGTGTAGGCGCCCGCCGCGAAGAACGCGCCGTGCCCGAGCGAGATCTGCCCGCCGAAGCCGACCAGGAGGTTCAGGCCGGCCAGCGCAACGGCGTACAGGAGCACCATGGTCAGCTGGAAGACCTGGAAGGGGGCGAGGTAGAACGGTGCGCCGACGGCGACCGCCGCTGTGAGCAGCACGGTGAGCGCGGCCCGCGGGCGCCGGGCCCGGTCGGTGCCGAGTGCCGTTGTGATGGTGTTCATGCGCGCTCCACCGCCGCCCGACCGAAGAGGCCCTGGGGCCGCACCAGCAGCACCGCCAGGATGATCACCAGGGGGACGCCCACCTTCAGATCGGCACCGATCACGCCCACGTACGCCCCGGTCAGCGTCTCGGCGACGCCCACGAACAGGCCGCCGACGACCGCGCCCACCGGGCTGTCGAAGCCCCCGAGGGTGGCCGCGGCGAACGCGTAGATCAGCACCCCGCCCATCATGTTGGGCTCCAGGAACAGCACCGGGGCGACGAGCACGCCCGACACCGCGCCGACCGTCGCGGCCAGCCCCCAGCCGAGCATCAGCACGCGGCCCACCCGGATGCCCGACAGCCGGGCGGAGGCCGGGTTGCCGGCGACCGCCCGCATCACCAGACCGGTGGAGGTGTGCTGGAACAACAGGTACAGCAGGCCCATCACGACGGCGACCACGCCGATGATCCCGAGCGCCGACCAGTCCACGCGCACCCCGGCCAGGTCGAGCCCGCCGTCGGGGAACGGCTGTGGGAAGTCCTTCACGGTGAACGACCAGATCAGGCCGGCCAGCGCGTTGACGAAGATGAACAGGCCTACCGTGACGATGACCACCGTCAGCTCGGGCGCGCCCTGCACGGGACGGATGACGATCCGCTCGACCAGCATGCCGCCGGCGAAGGACACCGCGAGGGTGACCGGCAGCGCCAGCCAGAACGGCATCCCGGACGCCACCAACTGCCAGGCAACATACGTGGAGAGCATGGCCAGCTCGCCCTGCGCGAAGTTGACGATCCCCGTGAACCGGTAAATCAGCACCAGGGCCAGCGCCAGGCTGGCGTACACCGCGCCGGAGCCCAGTCCTTCCACCACTTGCTGGAGAAGATCGGTCATGGCGCTCACCCGGCCTTACGCGTGTGGACGGAGACACCGAGGTACACCTCGGCGACCTGTCCGTCCTCGCGGATCTGTGCGGCCGGTCCGGACAGCACCAGGCGGCCGGCCTCCAGTACGTGCGCCCGGTGCGCGATGTCCAGCGCGAGCTGGGCGTTCTGCTCGACGACGACCACGGTGGTGCGTTCCTCCTCATTGACGGCACGGACGATCTCGAACAGCTCACGGGTGACCAGCGGCGCGAGCCCGAGGGACGGCTCGTCCAGGAGGAGCAGGGAGGGCCGCAGCATCAGCGCCCTGCCGATGGCGAGCATCTGTTGCTCCCCGCCGCTGAGGCTGCCGGCGGCCTGACGCGACCGCTGTCGCAGTTTGGGGAAGTGGTCGTAGATCCGTTCCAGGTCGGCGGCCACGGCCGCACGCTCGCCGCGGCTCCGTCTGCCGAGGCCGGTGCGCAGGTGGGCGCCGATGCGCAGGTTCTCCTCGACGGTCAGGTCGTTGAAGGTGCCCCGGCCCTCGGGCACGTGCGCCACGCCGAGCCTGGCGGCCTGCTCGGGCGAGCGGCCCAGCAGTTCGGAGCCGTTCAGGGTGACCGAGCCACGGCCGCGGACCATGCCGCTCAGCGCCCGCAGGGTCGTGGTCTTGCCCGCGCCGTTGGGTCCGAGGATCGCGCACACCTCGCCGCGCGCGACGGTGAAGTCGAGCCCCTGCAGCACGCGGGCCTGGCCGTATCCGGCGTGCAGGCCGGAGACCCGCAGGAATTCCGCCTCCGCGCTCGCCTCACTCGCCTCGGCCTCGGTGCGGTCGGTGGTGGGCTCGCTCATGCGGCCACCCCCAGGTACGCCTCGACGACCGCCGGGTCGCGCTGGATCTCCTCCGGCGAGCCCTCGGCGATCTTGCGGCCGAAGTCGAGGCAGACCACCTTGTCGCACAGGTCCATCACGAACCCCATGTGGTGTTCCACCACCACGAGCGTGAGGGCGAAATCCTGGCGCACCGACCGGACCAGATCCGCGAATTGTCCGACCTCGCCGTGGCTGAGCCCGTTGACGGGTTCGTCGAGCAACAGCAGCCGGGGCCGTACCGCGAGCGCACGGGCGAGTTCGACGCGTTTGAGCGTGCCGAACGGCAGCCCGGAGGCGGGGTGGTCGGCGACGTCCGCCAGTTCCAGCCGCCGTAGCAAGTCGTCCGCCTGATCACGTAGTTCCCTCTCCTCCCGCCTGACGCGGGGCAGCCGGAGCGCCGCGGCGAGGTGTCCGGTGCGCCCCCGGCCGTGGGCGCCGACCATGACGTTCTCCCGGACCGTGAGCTGCGGGAACAGGCCAAGGTTCTGGAAGGTGCGGGCGATACCGCGCCCGGCCACGGCGTGCGGCGGAAGGGCGAGCAGGTCCTCACCCTCGAACTGCACCGTTCCCGCATCGGGGGTGCAGCGCCTGGTGAGGCAGTTGAACAAGGTGGTCTTACCGGCTCCGTTCGGACCGATGAGCCCCACGGCGGTTCCCGGCTCGACGGTGAACGCGACACCGTCCAGTGCCGTGATCCCGCCGAAGCGCACGGTGATACCGTCGACCGCGAGCATGAGTGACGCCCCTTCCGAGGTGCTGGGGGGTGGGCGAGCGTCACAGTAGGTGGGGGCGTTCCAGCCGCACATTGGTTGTGAGCACCCAACTTCTCGGTCGCCGGATTGTGCGCCGCGCACAAGTGACGGCAGATGTCTCACGCCGGGCCTGTTGACGGAGCACGAGGCGGGCGGCGACGATCGGCGCCATGCCTCGCGGTCCCGCCCTGGGCGCTCCCCGACTCTCCGAACCGCTCCTCCGGGAGCGGTGGCGGATCCTGCATGCCGTCCACGACCGGGTCGAGGAGGTGGCGGAGGCCGCCGTCGAGGTGATGCGCGCGGAGATCCCGTCGTACGCGCTGCAGGACGAGCGGTTCTTCGACGAGGTACGGGAGCAGGTGCTCGAGCACTACCGGATGCAGCTGGCGGCGCTGGCCGGCGACCGAGACATCGCTGCCGAAGACCTGGTCTTCAGCCGCGGGGCAGCTATGCGCCGAGCACGCGCGGGGTTCGCCCTGGAGGACTGGATCAGTGCCTTCCGGGTCGGCCGGCAGGTGCTGTGGGACGCGCTGCTCGAGTGCGCGGGCACGTCCGCCGAGGCCCAGCAGGCCGCGCTGTCCCTGGTCACGCCCTTGATGCGGTACGTCGACTACGCCAGCACCCACGCCGCGCAGGCCTACATCGAGTACCAGCAGCACGTGGTGGCGGACGCGGACCGGGAGCGCCGGGATCTCCTGGACCAGCTCCTGGCCGGCGTGGCACCGACGCGCGGTCCGCTGTGCGCCGCGGCACAGGCGTACGGCATCGGGCCGCGCTCGCCGATGATGGCGGTCGTGGCGGTGTGCGTCGGCGACACGCGCACCGGGGACCTCACCTCGGCCGAGAACGGGTATGCCACCAGCGCGTCGATCAGCGTCGCCGGGCCCTGGGCCGGCAGGACCCTGGTGGTCGTGCGCCACGGCGAGGTGGTGGCCGTGCCCGTGGTCCGGGCCGGAATGAACGCAGAGGACATCTGCGCCCACTTCGAGGCCGTGCAGCAGCGGCTCGCGCGGGACGGAACCATGCTCTCCATGGGGATCAGTACGGTCGCCCAGGGCGCAAGTGAACTGCCGCGCGCGTACGAAGAGGCGCGTGCCGCCCTCGACCTCGTACCGGGCGGGGGCGGGGTGGCGGCGCTGCCGCGGCTGTCCCCGTTCGACTACCTGGCGCTGCGCGCCGACGACCTCGCCCGGCAGCTGGTCGATCCCCGCGTGCGGGTGCTGCTGGAGGAGGACCGCAAACGGGGCGACACTCTGGCCGCCACCATACGGGCCTTCGCGGACGCGGACCTCAATCTGCGGCTGGCCGCCGACCGGCTGCGGGTGCACCACAACACGGCGCACTACCGGTTGCGACGGATCGAGGAACGCACCGGCCGCAATCCGCGCCGGATCGCCGACCTTCTGGAACTACTGGTCGCCCTCGCCATCCGCGACGGCGCCGGAGATGGTGGGGATTGCCAGTGAGCGGCATCGTGGGGTCGGAGTCCGCCGGGACCGGGGCGGCCCGTCGGCTGCCGGGCGGACCAGGAGGCATGGCCCTGCCGGAGGGGCACGCCGTACAGGACCGAACGGTCCGGCGTGCGCTGCTGGACACCGCGCTGGAGGTGTTCACCGAGCGCGGTTACACCGATGCCGGGCTCACCGAGATCGCGGCGCGCTCCGGCATTCCGGCAGGCGCCCTCTTCCAGCACTACGGCGGAAAACGGGGGCTCTATCTCGCCCTGTGGGAGGAGTTCCGGGAGGAGCAGGAGCACAGGACCGCGGCCACGCTGACCGCCGAGCGCAGCCGTGGCGTAAACGACCCCCTCGCCCTCTTCGTGGCGGGAGCCAGGGCGTACCTGGAGGGTGCCTGGGACAACCGGCGGCTCGGCAGGCTCCTCGCGGAGGACGACAACCCCGCGGGCTTCGACACGCTGCGCCGCCAGTGGGACCGCGCATGGGTACGGCGCAACGCCCGGCTCCTGGAGGTGGACGAGCGGCGACGCGCCGGCCGGGTCCGGGTGAGCGTGCTGACCACCGTCATCGGAGGGGCGGCACGCGAGCTGGGCGACTGCGAGGACGAGACGGAGGCCCGGGAGATCGTGGACGAGGTGTGCGGCATCCTGATCCACCTGTCGGCACCGCCCGGCTGACACACCTGGGCCGTCGCGACCGACGGCCGCCACGACACCGGGCTGTCGGCCGGCCGAGGCTGTGCGACTTCGACACGGCGCACGGCATGGTGCTGCACCACGCCGTGGGCGAAGAAATCGGTCGCGCCCCACGAGGGTGAGCGGTTGACTTCCGCCTGAGCGCGGTGAGACACGAGGCGCAACGGCGAAGGGGCGGGCATGGACACCGAGGGTGCGCGGACCGACCGTTTGGGCTTGCTGCTCGACCAGTTCGACCACGCCAGGGAGATGGCCCAGGTGCGGCTGGCGGGGCTCGGTGACGAGGAGTACCTGTGGGAGCCGGTGCCCGGTCGCTGGTCGATCCGGCGCCGGGGCGAGGCGGCGACGCCCAGGGCTTTCGGGCCGGGCGAGTGGGTGCTCGACTTGGGCGCCCCGGACATCCCGGCGAACGAGTAAGCCGAGGTCGCCCGGCAGGCCGCCGACGGCACGGCCGTCGACAAGATCGCCGATGACTGGAGCGTGAGTGTCGAGCGGGTCGAGCAGATCCTCGCCCACACCGGTGCGCCGGAGCCCGACGAAACGCCGATCACGACCATCGCGTGGCGGCTGGGGCACCTGCACTTCCACTTCGCGGGCGGATGGGCGTGGACCTTCGGTGAACGGCGGCAGGAGCCGAAGCGGCTGGTCGAGTTCACCCCCTCCGCCGCCATGGCACTCCAGCGGTTCTGGGCGGTGATCGACCGCTGGCGCGACAGCGTCGCCGCCGTCACCGACGAGCAACTCGCAACGGTCGGCTCTCGCAGTACCCGTACAGCAACGACCCCGACTACCCCAACGTCGGTGTGCTGTCGGCGACCAACTTCGAATTCATCCGCCGCATGGCCGAGATCGCCTTGCTCGGCGACCTGTGGCAGGCCCGCTTCCCCACGCCCGGTAAGGCCGCCCGCGCCGCGAGGGTGTTCAGTGGGTGCTGAGCATGCCTTCGCGCAGTCGGGCCAGGAGGCGGCTGATCAGTCGGGAGACGTGCATCTGCGAGACCTGCAGGCGTTCGCCGATCTCCTTCTGGGCGAGTGACGCTGGGCGGGGGAGAGTGGCCCTGGGCGGAGGTGTGGGCACCGTCTGTGACGGCTCACCGCACGCAGAGCGGTGGATTCGTGACCCATGCCTCGGTCGTCCCCCCGGCGCAACCTAGGCAGGTGGAGGACATCGGCCCCAACGAGGTGGCCCTGGCTTGGGTGGCGTCCCGCCATCAAGATCGCCACCGCGCTCAAGACCGCTGTCTGATCAGCCTGGTGGACCAAGGCTTGTCACTGCCCGAGCCCGATCCGGTCGAAGACAGCCGGTCCGGCGAAGTCGACGCCGAGGTTCGAACCGGCGGCTTACCGCCCCGGCGTCGCTTCCGACGATGTCCGCGCTAGAAACCGGTGCCGGCTCCTCGCCTGAACGGGAGCGCGTCACCGAGGAGCTGCCCGCCGTCGATCACCATCGTCTCGCCGGTGATCCAACTCGCGGCGTCCGAGACGAGAAACGCGACCGCCGAGGCGATGTCGGCAGGCTCCCCGATGCGCCCAAGAGCCGTCGCATCGGACACGACCTGCTCGTGCTCCTTCCACAGAGCTTCGGCCAGCCTCGTGCGCACCACACCCGGTGCCACCGCGTTGACGCGAACCTTCGGCGAGAGTTCCAGGGCCAGTTGTTTCGTGAGGTGGATCAGTGCGGCCTTCGACGCGTTGTACAACCCGATGTTCGCCTCGAAGGCCATGCCGCCGACCGACGCGGTGTTGACGACCACGCCGCCGTGCTCACCCATCCAGGCCCGCGTGGCCAGACCCGTCCACAGGACGGGAGCCCACAGGTTCACGTCGAAGGTCTTGGCGAACCTGCCGTGGTCCTGGTCGATGACGGGCCCGAAGGCCGGGTTGGTCCCCGCGTTGTTGACGAGGATGTCCAGGCTCCCGAAGCGCTCGAGCGTCAGATCGACACAGCGCCGGGCCGCTTCTTCGTCGACCGCGTGCGCGCCGACGCCGACCGCCGTGCCTCCGACCTGGGCCGCGGCGGCGTCAGCCGCCTCCTGGTATCGGGAGGTGAGGACGACGTTTGCGCCCGCGGCGGCGATGGCCCGGGCGATCGCCAGCCCGATCCCGCGCGAGGCGCCCGTGACGACGGCGGTGCGACCGGTGAGATCCAGTCCTGCCATGTCAGTTCACCACTGTCTTGGGGCCGCCGGCGGTGACCGTGCCGGTGACCCCGTCGCGGTACTTCCGCAGTTCCTGCCTGGCGATGGCCCGCTTGTGGACCTCGTCGGGACCGTCCGCGAGCCGTAGCGTCCGCAGCTGCGCGTACATCATCGCCAGCGGGAAGTCCTCGGTCACTCCTGCTGCTCCGTGCACCTGGATCGCGCGGTCGATGATCTTCAACGCGATGTTCGGAGCGGCCACCTTGATGGCCGCGATCTCGGTGCGCGCTTCCTTGTTCCCGACCGTGTCCATCAGATACGCGGCCTTGAGCGTGAGCAGGCGGATCATCTCGATGTCGATCCGCGCTTCCGCGATCCAATCCTGGATGTTGGACCGTTCGGCAACCGGACTGCCGAAGGTCACCCGTGACTGCGCGCGCCGGCACATCAGCTCCAGCGCCCGCTCGGCCGCGCCGATGGCCCGCATGCAGTGGTGGATACGACCGGGCCCGAGCCGGGCCTGGCTGATCGCGAACCCCTCTCCCTCGCCCTTGAGAACGTCCTTTGCCGGCACCCGTACGTCGGTGAAGTCGATTTCGGCGTGCCCCTCACGGTCTTGGTAGCCGAACACCGGCAGGCCGCGTATCACCGTGATCCCGGGGGCGTCGATCGGAACGACCATCATCGACTGCTGGCGGTGCGGAGCGGCGGTGGGGTCCGTCTTCCCCATGACGATGAGCACCTTGCAGTTGCGGTGCAGGGCGTTGGACGCGAACCACTTGCGGCCGTTGAGCACGTACTCGTCGCCGTCGCGCTCCATCCGCAACTCGATGTTGGTGGCGTCGGAGCTGGCGACGCGCGGCTCGGTCATCGCGAAGGCCGAGGCCATCGTCCCGTCGAGCAAGGGCTTGAGGTACTTCTCCTTGTGCTCGTCGCTGCCGAACAGCGTGAGCACCTCCATGTTGCCGGTGTCGGGCGCGTTGCAGTTGCACGCTTCGGAGGCGATGTGGCTGCGCCCCATGATCTCTGCCAGCGGCGCGTACTCGAGGTTCGTCAGCCCGGGACCCCACTCCGGGTGCGGGTGGAAGAGGTTCCACAGTCCGCGCCCCCGCGCCTCCGCCTTGAGTTCCTCGATGATCGGCGGGTGGAAGTGCGGGTCACCCGACGCGCGCATCTGCTCGTGGTACACCGCCTCAGCGGGGTAGACATGCGCATCCATGAACTCGAGCAGATCCGCCTGGTATTTCTTGGCGCGGTCCGATATCTCGAAAAGGGACATCTGTACTCCTGACGGGTAGGGAGGGAAAGGTCGGCGGCCACTTGTCGAGGTGACTGGCCATGCCTACGACGCCGTCAGACGCCGCGGAAGCCCTGGCATGAGGCCTTCCGCTCGGGCCACGAAATCGGCGTGGGCGCCGTCCGTGTCATTGATCAGTTCGCTCTTGGTGGCCACTGGACGCCGTGGAGCAGTACCTGGCCGGATCGGCGGCGTACGCGACAGCGGTATCGACCACACTGCCGCACCCCGCGATCGCCGTATCTGACACTCAGCCATTCGGCGAAGGCGACGGCTGCGTGCCTTCGCGAAGTAGAGATCGACCGGGCCGAAGCCCCTCTCCGCCAGGGAGACCCCGCTCGCGCGCCTTTGTGCAACGTTCACAGCGAACCCTCTCCGTGGCGGGGCGTGCCAAGCCGGGGCATGGCCCCGAGATGAGGCGACGTGCTCTTGCCCACTGTATAATTGAATCCGACGTCAAGTTCAAGTAGGTCGCGGCACAACACTGCCCGCCGGCGCCCCCGGGAAGGCCGGCCGGCCCCACTGACCTGGGACAGGGACATCACGGTGGTGTCGCCGGATTCGAGGCGAAGGAGAGAAGGAGAGAAGCACCCGGGTACCGGGTGCGATGCGGCAGGCGTTCGAGCGTGCGCTCGCGCACGCTGGTCGTGCCGATGCGGCGCCAGGGTCGTCACATGCCCGCGAGCGGCAGGCTTCGTCCCGGGCCGGGCTGCCCGATCAGCGGTGGCCGGGGAACCGCAGGGCGTTCGCCCAGAGCCGCGTGACCGTGGACACGAGCTCCTCGAAGTCCACCGGCGTGCCCTCCTCTTGCTCTTCACAGAGCACGAAAGCGTTGTAGGCCATGCCGCTGACCATGCCCGACAGCGCACGGGAGGCCATCATCGGATCGACCTCACGGTCTGCGACACCCCGCGCCTGCAGGTCCGCGATGCCGCGGGCATTGCGGCGGATGAACGCGTCCCCGCGCCGACTTCGGAACTCACGGAACTCCGGCTCCACTTGGGCGACCTGCTCAAGCAGCGCCATCAGCTTCGCGTTCCGTTTGTATGCCTCCAGATACGCGCGATTGCTCGCTTCGAGTACCGCATGGGGATCGTCGGCACCCTGCACCCGGCCCATGCCGGGGTGCATCATGTCCTCCTGCGCCTCCAGGAGGACGGCGGCAAGCACCTCTTCCTTGTTGGCGAAGTACGTGTAAAAGGATCCCGCCGCGCATTGGGCCTCTTTGGTGATATCGGTCAGGCGGGTGTCGAGGTAGCCGTCCCGTTCGAACACCTTCCGCGCGGCCTTCACCAAAGCGGCTCGTGTCCGCGCTCCGCGCTTCGTCGTAGGCGGCTCGCGAAGGTGCGAGAGGGGCGCCATGGGCGGTGCCTTCTCGCCGTCGATCCCCTCGGGCGCGGTGGTGTCCATCCCGGAGACTGTACTTGAATCCGACGCCATAGTCACAAACCTGCAAGGCGCACTGGGCCCACAGGCGGCGCCGGTTGAGTCCTGGTTTCCGAAGTCCACGGCGGACGGATCGCATCCCGCCGTGCAGCCGGACAGCGCATGTGGTCACTGCCTCTCGTCCGCCGAAGCAGGGATGTTCAGTGCGAGGCGGCAACGTCGCCGGGCGCCGTGTCGCGGGTCAGTGCGGTACGGTCGATGGACCGCTTGAGGATCTTCCCGGTCGGGCCCTTGGGCAGCGCGCCGACGAACCGAACGATGCGCGGGATCTTATAGGCGGACAGCCGCTCTCGTGCCCAGCTCGATACCTCTGCGGCACCGATTTCCGCACCGGGGCGGGTGGCGATGAGCGCGGCGACCTCCTCGCCGTAGTGCTCGTCGGGAACGCCGATCACGGCTGCCTCGACGATGTCCGGATGCGCGTAGAGAACTTCCTCGACCTCACCGGGGTAGACGTTGTAACCGCCGCGGATGATCAGGTCCTTGATACGGTCGACGATGCGCAGGTCGCCCTCCGTGTCGATTTCGCCGAGGTCGCCGGTCCGGAACCAGCCGTCGGACGAGATTGCCGCGGCGGTGTCCTCGGGGCGGTTCCAGTAGCCGCGCATCACCGTGGATCCCTTGATGTGAACCTCACCGACGGTGCCCGGCGGGCACTCATTGCCGTCCTCGTCACGCACCTGAACCTGCAGCCGCGGGACTGCCCTGCCGGTGTACCCGGTCTTGCCGCCGCGGTCGATGTCGTTGAAGGTGCCGAACGCGGTGGTCTCGGTGAGCCCATACCCTTCGAGGATGGTGCACCCGAAGCGGGCCTCGAAGGCTCTGGCGATCTCCCCGGGCAGCGACGCGCCGCCGGAGACCGCGACACGGAGCCCCGCGAAGTCCGACGGGTTCGCATCGCCCGCCGCGTGCAGCAGCGCGTTCCACATGGTCGGCACGCCGGCCACGATGGTGAGCCGGTCGCGGCGCAGCATGTCGAGCATCGACGCCGGGTCGAATCGGGCCAGCAACGACATCGAGCCGCCCACGGTCAAGGTCGCCATCATGACCGATGCCTGGCCGAACACGTGGAACAGCGGGAGACCGGTGCCGGTACGGTCGGCGCTGGAGGCGCGGCTGCACTCGGCGCCGATCTCCCCGGCGGACAACAGGTTCCCGACAGTGAGTTGGGCCCCCTTCGGCCGCCCCGTGGTGCCCGAGGTGTACAGGATGGCCGCGGTCTCGTCGCGGTCCCGGTCGACGACGTCGGCAGGGGTTGCACCGGTGACCCCCGGGGGCAGCGTCCAGGAGGGCACCTTGAGCGCCGCTGCCGCCTCCGCGACGGCGGGGCCGAGGGCGTGCCATGCGATCGCCAATGAGCACCCGGCGTCGCCGAGGACGTACTCGGCCTCGGCCCGGGTGACCATCGTGTTGACCGGCACCACGACACAGCCCGCGGCCTGGATCCCGAGGTAGGCCACCACGAACTCGGGCACCGACGGCGCCGCGAGCAGCACCCGGTCCCCGGGGGACAGGCCCGCGGCGGCCAAGGCGCCCGCGTACCGTACGCTCGCGTCACGCAGTTGAAGGTAGGTCCACTGGTCCCTGGCGCCGCGCAGCGCCACCTTCTCGGGAGTGGCGGCCGCGTGGCGGCACACAGGATCGAAAACGCTGGTCATGAGGGTACCTTCCGGGATGTGGCGGAGGTGACGGTGCGGGTCTCACCCTCGCCGATCGGTTGACTTCGCCCGGCCTCGTCAGGGTCCCCGGACGGTGTGGCCGGACGACCGGCCGCACTGCGCCCGGTCGGTCGATCGATCGGTCAGGCGGTGATCCCGAAGCGTTCGGCGAGTTGGCGGCGGGTGTCGGCGGCGCTGGTGTGCAGTACGCCCCCGATACCGATCCGTGCCGCTCCGTCGAGGTTCTGCTGCAGATCGTCGATCATGACTGCCTCCTCGGGGTCGATGCCGAGGCGTTCACATGCGATCGCGTAAATCCTCCGGGAGGGCTTGCGGATCCCGACCTCGGCGGAGATGACGACCACATCGGCAACAGCGGTGAGGTCGACGCCGTCGTAGGTTCCTGTACCGAACGAATTGGATACGAGAGCAACGGGATGGCCGGCGGCTCGTAGGTCACCGAGCAGCGCGAGCATGTCCTGGTCGATCGACATTCCCGCTTGCATCCGGGCCGTGAGCCCCGCGGCCGGTACGTCGGCGCCATGCACGCGGAGACGTTCGGCGAATCCTCGTTCGAATGCTTCGGCGTCGATACGGCCGCACTCGTGGTCCGCCAGGAGGGTGCGTGAGGGCTGGTCCCGGCCGAGGAGGTCCAGCGGCAGGCGCGGGTCGCCGCCGAGCGAGGCGCCGAAGTCGGTGAAAGCCCGCAACACACTGGAGGTGATGACCCCGCCGAAGTCCACCAGGACCGCGGTTCGGGTCTTTTCCACCACATTCGACACGGTATCCACGTCTTTCTCTCGCGGTCGGCTTGCCGTCGGACCATGCGACGGCAGCCATGTTTCGTCGGCTCTCATGAAGTGCCCCTGGTACCGCGCCCGGCCGGTCCTTGCTGCCCCCAACCAACAGGGATGCCGAGCTCAGGCGACTTCGAACAGTCCGGCTGCGCCCATTCCGCCGCCGACGCACATCGAGATCACCACATACCGGACGCCTCGGCGCTTGCCCTCAATAAGGGCATGCCCCACCAGCCGGGCACCGGTCATTCCGTACGGATGACCGACCGAGATCGCGCCGCCATTGACGTTGAACCGCTCCGGGGCGATGTGCAGTTCGTCACGGCAGTACAACGCCTGGGAAGCGAACGCCTCGTTGAGTTCCCACAGGCCGATGTCGTCAATGGTGAGGTTGTGCTGCTTCAGCAGTTTCGGAATGGCGAACACCGGACCGATGCCCATCTCGTCCGGCCCACAACCGGCAACGGTCATCCCCCGGTAGACGCCCAGCGGCTCCAGTCCGCGGCGCTCGGCCTCCTTCGACTCCATCAACACCGACGCCGAAGCCCCGTCCGACAACTGCGAGGAGTTGCCCGCCGTCACGCTGGAATGCTTGCTCACCTGCCCGTTGGGCAGCACCGGCGCCAACCCGGCCAGGCCTTCGAGCGTCGTCGACGCGCGGTTGCCCTCGTCCCGGGTCAGGGTGACCTCCTCGTTCCGCACCTCCCCCGAGTTCTTGTCGAGAACCTTCTTGATGCTGGTGAGTGCGACGATCTCCCGGTCGAACCGGCCGGCCTCCTGCGCCGCCGCGGTGCGCTGCTGTGACAGCAGCGCGAACTCGTCCTGGCGTTCCCGGCTCACGCCGTAGCGTTCGGCGACGATCTCGGCCGTCTGCAACATTGGCATGTAGATGCTCGGCTTGTGCTCGACCAGCCAGGGATCCGCCATGCGGTGGGTGTTCATGTGGTCGTTCTGCACCAGGGAGATCGACTCGACACCGCCGCCGACAGCGACCTGCATACCGTCCGTGACAATCTGCTTGGCGGCCGTCGCAATGGCCATTAGGCCCGACGAGCACTGCCGGTCGATCGACATCCCCGACACTGAGTCCGGAAGTCCGGCGCGAAGAGTGGCCTGACGTGCGACATTGCCACCAGTGGACCCCTGCTGCACGGAGCAGCCGAAGATCACATCCTCCACCTCACCTCCCTCGAGCCCGGCGCGCCGCACCGCGTGCGAAAGGGCATGGGCGGCGAGTTCCTGCGCCTGGGTGTCGTTGAACGCACCGCGGTACGCCTTTCCGATCGGCGTCCGTGCCGTCGAAACGATGACTGCTTCCCTCATGTCGCCTCACTGTTTGCTGTTGGTCCGAGTGCCCGGGAGCTTCGGGGCCAGGAATTCAGGGCTCCGTGAGCCGGGATCGATGCTGATAGGCGGTGCCGAGCGCCAACTGCTGCGGGCGCGGGCTCATTGCGCGCCTCCTGCGGTGACCGAGGACATGAGCCATGACCGCAGGGGCGACGGGAGTCGGCCTCCCGGTCGGTTATAGTTGAATTCGGCGTCAGGTTCAACCGCGTGACCGATGGGTGGCACCCGCTCGCGGGCTTGACAGCCCGCCTCCACCCCTGGAGGGTACCGACCAGTTGGTATGGGAGGTGGATCGTGACGCGGCTGAGCATCTCCACAGGTGCGCGCGTGTTCGACGCCCTCGTGGCGGGCCCGCCTGAGGGCCGCCCGGTGCTGCTGCTGCACGGCTTCCCTCAGACGGGCCTGGTGTGGCAACGGCAGATCGCGGCGTTGGCCTCGCACGGCTACCGGGTGGTGGCACCGAACCAGCGTGGGTACTCCCCCGGCGCCCGCCCCCGGCGGCCCGAGGACTATCGCATCGACCTTCTCGTCGACGACGTGGGCGCGATCAGCGAGGAACTGGGCTGGGCGGCGTTCGACCTGGTCGGCCACGACTGGGGAGGCGCGGTGGCCTGGTGGACCGCTCACGCCCACCCCGGCCGCGTACGCACCCTGACGGTTGTCTCGACGCCGCACCCCGGCGCTCTGGCCACCACCCTGCGCACCGACCAGGATCAGCGCAAACGCTCGCGCTACATGATCGACTGGCGTGAAGCACCCGCGACCGAAGAGCGCATGCTCGCCCACGATGCCCGAGAGCTTCGCAATCTCTACGCCGGAAAGGTCCCGCAAGACAGTGCCGAGGCCTACGTGTGCCACCTGTCCCAGCCGGGCGCCCTCACCGCGGCGCTCAACTGGTACCGGGCCGGCCGCCCCGACGACGCGATCGGCGTAATCGACGTGCCCACGCTGTACGTCTGGAGCACGGAGGACAGCGCGTTCGGCCCGGCAGCCGCAGAGGAGACCGGTCGGTGGGTCAAGGGGCCGTACCGGTTCGAAACCCTCCAGGGAGTCAGCCACTGGGTCCCCGAGGAGGCGCCCGAAGCGCTGACCCGCCTGCTGCTCGACCACCTACGAGCGCACGGCGAGTACTGAACCCGCGGCGGACGCCCCGTTCGCCGACTCTTCGCAGAGGTGACCCCATGAACACAGCGCGCGCGGCCTGGCGCCGCCTCGAACCCGTACACGGCATGATCTATTTCGTCCCCGAGGGAAAGCTCCGGTACGCGGACCTCGGACTGAGCGGACGCGCCGGGTACTTCACCTCCCGGAGCGCCGCGTTCGGCCGGGCACCCGCCGAGCTGGTGATAGCGACCTTCTACAACTTCAACCCCGAGTTCGTACGGCAGGCGGTCGACGGGGCCTGGAACGCGACGACGCCGCAACAGGTGCTGGACGCGCGGTACGCCGCTGCGGGCGAAGCCCTGCGGCGCGCGCGAATCCACGAGCTGCCCGACTTGGACGAGGTCGTGGCGCTGACCCGCAGGGCCGCCGAGGCGGCCTGCGAACACGCCCAGGGGCGCCCGCTGTTCGCCGCGCATGCCGCACTGCCATGGCCGGAGGAGCCGCTACTGCGGCTGTGGCACGCCCAGACGCTGCTCCGGGAGTTCCGCGGAGACGGCCATGTCGCGTGCCTGCTGAGCGAGGGCGTGAGTGGCTTGGAGGCCCTGATTCTGCACGCAGCCACCGGTGAGGTTCCCGTCGAATTCCTCAAGGC
>Ga0308175_100000361_pt1 | contig 32017 bp, 28 predicted proteins | sample PhyCR1_3_FD_203893 | JGI IMG/M metagenome (GOLD analysis project Ga0308175, IMG submission 203893) | Soil microbial communities from UC Gill Tract Community Farm, Albany, California, United States - DLSLS.C.R1 | ecosystem: Environmental > Terrestrial > Soil > Agricultural land | place: USA...
TCACCCACCTGGGTTCCCTCCTCCCAAGGAGTTTTCGATCCTTGTTCCGCGCTTCGCGCGGACTACGCGGACCGAAAATCGATCGATCGTCGTCGGTCATCACGCCGCGCCTCGCTGCACCGTGGCCTGCGCCGGTTCCCCCGCCTGGTCCGGATCGAACTGACACAGGACCAGCGTGATGTCATCCTCGGCGACCGCGCCGTCCGCGTGGCGCTCGAGCAGCTGCACGACCCGATCGCGCAGCGTGACCAGCGCTGGACCGTCGGCGAGCGCCGCGCCGCTCAGCGCCTTGCGCAGCCGGCGATCACCGAACAGCTGGCCGGTGCGATTGGCGCGCTCCACGAGGCCGTCGGTGAAGCCCACGAACAGGTCGCCGGGCCGGAGCTGCCGCGAGCCACGCCGGATCTCGATGGCGATGTTGCGATCGCCGAGCGGGTTACCGCTCGCGGCGATGATGCTGGCCTCCCCGATCACGCGCGCCGCGCCGAGCGAGAACACGTAGGGAAAGTTCTGGCCCGCGTTCGCGTAGTGGAGGATGCCGGCCACCGGATCGAACACCGCGGCGAACGCCGTCATCAGCACGTTGTGGTCGCCGACCTGGCGGATCCCCGAATCGATCGCGCGCAGCACTTGCTCGGGCGTGACCAGCCGCTCGTCGATCGCCGACAGCGCCTCGACCGCGCCGCGCGCCGTGGCCGCGACCATCGCCGAGTGCATGCCGTGGCCCGTCGCGTCACCGACGACCAGGAGCATTCGCCCCTCGGGCAGCTTGCGGTAGGTCCACCAGTCGCCGCCGCAGCTCGAGGCCGGCATGCAGTAGCCCACGACCTTGAGCGCGCCGTGTCGATCGAGCGTATCGGGCGGCAGCATCGCCTGCTGGACCTGCCGCGCGAGCGACATCTCGCGCTCGAGCGACGCCTTCTGGGCCTGCTCGATCAACAGCCGCCGGATCTCGTCGGACATCACGTTGAACGTGCGCGCGAGCATGCCGAGCTCGTCGCGCCGGCCCTCCGCGACGCGGCTCTCCAGATCACCGGACGCGATGCGCTCGGCTTGCGCGGTGAGCGCCCGGATCGGCCGCGCGAGCTGGATCCCGTAGATCGCCGAGGCCACGACGCCGAGCGCGAGCACGAGGAGCGAGACCAGGAGCGCCCCGTTGCGCGAGTCATGGGCGATCAGCGCGGTCTCGTCGATCGAGCCACCGAGCTCCTTGTCGAGCCCCTCGGTCGAGACGCCCATCCGCAGCCTGCCGACCACGGCGCCCGCGAACCTGATGTCCGCACCGTAGACCCACCGAGTCTTGGTGATCCGCACGCGGGCGACCACCGGGGCGTCTCGCCCGTGCTTGAGCTGGAGGTGGAGGGTGTCGAGCAGGACCTTGTCGGGTGTGCCTGGGGTCTGCGCGATGATCTGACCAGCCTTGGGTTCGACATCCTGAACCACGAGCCACTCCACGCGGTCGTCGTGCCTCGCGTGATCCTCGACGATCGCGGCATCCAGCACGGGCTTGACGTCGCGAAAGACGCTATTGGCGAGCGGCCAGGCGACCGCCGCCGCCACCGCTTGTACGAGGAGCTCGGAGGTGCGGGTGATCGACTTCTCGCCCGCATCCCGGCGCGCGACGATCTGCGAATCTGTGATCTCGGTGATCGCCTGATGTGCAAACCAGGTCGCGGTCCCCACGGTCGCGGCGACCACGATGGACGTCGCAACGATGAGCCTCACCGAGATCGGGACCCCGGCGCGAGCTGAGCGCACCGCAACCACAGCTTCGAGCGTAGAGGATACACCTGCGCCGGCGCAATCACTCGGGCCCGGGATGCGACGGTGTCAGCCGGCGACGTTGCGCCCGGTGGCGGCGGCACGCGTCACCGCCACCGCGAACAGCGCCTCGAGCGATGCGGCGGCCTGTTCGCTCTCGATCAGCCGCAAAGCACGCGCGATCGCTTCGATCGTGGACACGCGCCCGGGAGAGGGTGACTCCCGTAATCGTGCCGCCGGCATACCCGTGTCGGGCAACCGCAGGATCGGCAGCCCGCGCAGCGCCGCAAGCTTCCGAAACATCCGGCGAGCCTGCGACCATGTGGCGTCGAGCACAATGAGTTGTCGCGGCGGCGGTATGGGCGAGGTGATGACAGGCTCACCCTCGGGAAACACCAGCCACGCGCCGGCGAGCGGCGGCAGCACCGCAACCCCTGCGGTCCCACCGTGATCGACGATCTCGCTGTTGGGTAGCGCAAGGTGCGCAAGCCGGCCCGAGTTCGACGAGCGCCAGCGTTCGAGGTGATGGCGGACGATCACGATCCGCGTCCGGGTCACCACCGTCGGGATCGCCGCGCACAGACACACACGTTGCAGCAGCAGGCAGCGTGGACACCGCGCGTGGCTATCCACGGTGGCCCGTCATCAGCGATCGACCGACGACCTTGAGCGCGAGGACGGGCTTCACGCCCTCGAAGATCGGCAGGACCTGGGCATCGGCGACGTAGCGGCTGATCGGGTACTCCTCGGCGTAGCCCCAGCCGCCATGCAGGAGCTGGCCGAGCTGCGTGACCTCGACGGCGACGTCGCAGGCGAACAGCTTGGCCATCGCGGCCACCGGCGCCGCCGCGCGCTCGTCGCCGTCCATCGCCGCCGCGGCGGCGTAGGTGATCGCGCGCGCCGCCACCAGGCGCGACGCCATGCGGCCGAGGTGATACCGCGTGAGGCCCCAGGCGCCGATCGGCCGGCCGAACTGCGTTCGCGCGGCGACGTACCGCGCCGTCTGTTCGACCGCGGCCTGCACGAGGCCGCACGCACGACCACCGGTCTGCAGCCGGCCCGCCGCGAACCCGGCCATCTGCAGCGCGAACCCGCGGCCGACCCCGGCCTCGCCGCCGACGAGCTGCGCCTCGGGCACGAACCAGCGATCGAACGCCAGCCCGAACGAGTGCATGCCGCGGTAGCCCGGCGTCCGATCGGCCTTGCCGCTGAGCGTCCCGCCGCCCGGCTGCGCCGCGGCGAAGTCGTGGCCGAGGAACCGCGGCTTGTCGACGATGAACAGCGAGAGCCCCCTGGCGCCGGCCGCGTCGCCGGTGCGCGCCAGGAGCGCGATCACATCGGCGCGCCCGGCGAACGTGCACCACGCCTTCTGCCCCGTGATCAGCCAGCCGCCGTCCACCGGCTCGGCGCGGCATGCGACCGCCGCGACGTCGGAGCCGGTGTTGGGCTCGGTGACGCTGATCGCCGCCATGATCTCGCCCGACGCAAGCCGGGGCAACCAGGCCTGCTTCTGCGCCTCGGTGCCGCCCGCCAGGAGCGCCTTGGCGAGGATCTCCGGCCGCGTGATCAGCGATCCCCCCGCCGCGAGCGAGGCCCGCGACAACTCCTCGGTCGTCAGGATCATCGCCAGGTGACCGAGCTCGTGACCACCGTATCGCGCGGGAATCGATAACCCGAAGTAGCCGAGCCTGGCCATCTCCTCGATCACCCGCTCGGGGATCAGCTCGTCGTGGCGGTGGATCCGCTCGGCGTGGGGGGCGATCTCGCGATCGGCGAACGCCCGCACGTTCGCGCGCACGTCGGCGAGCGTCTCGTCGAGCGGCCAGCCGAGCCGCCCGTGCGCCGCGATCACCCGGGTCCCGATGCGTTCGACCACCGCCGGCGCGAGTCCCGCGGCGATCGCGGCCTGCGCGGCCTCGCCGTACGGCAGCTGCGGCAAGCCGAGCAGCGGGGCCACCGGCGCGAGCCGGTGCGGAATGCCGGCGGCCAGCTCGGCGGCCGCGCAGCCGGCGAGCTCGGCGAGCTCGTCCGGTACCGCCGCGAGCTCGGCGATCACGCGCGCCTCGGTGGCGGCGTAGGCCACCCGCTCGACCACGACCTGATGATCATCGATCGCGTGGCCGTCGCGCGTCAGCTCGCGCGCACCCGCGACGGCCCGCTCCGCGAGCGCGCCCGCCGCGGCCTCGATCACCTGTCGCTCGCTGGCCATGGCCGGGTGTTATCGCGGGATGTCCCGGCGCACCACCCTTACACTGTCCCGTTCAACCGTCATCGACATCGAGCTCGCCGGTCCAGTACAGATAGTCGCGCCACGCATCGGGAACCGACCGCAACGAGATCCGGATGGCGACCGCCGGCACCCAGTTCGGCTGGCTCGGGTGCGCGAGCAGCGCCATCCCCGCCTCCCGCGGCGTTCGGCCACCTTTCTTGCGGTTGCACAGGTAGCAGCACGTCACGATGTTCGTCCACTCGGTCAGGCCCCCCTGCGAACGTGGGACCACGTGATCGTAGGTCAGCTCGCTGATCGACGCCTTCTTCCCGCAGTACTGGCACTTGTAGTTGTCGCGGGCATAGATGTTGACGCGCGAGAACTTGACCGGCCGCGCGTGGCGGCGGAACGAGCGGAGCAGCCGGACGACGGCCGGGACCTTGATGATGAGGTTCACCGATCGGATGTCGCGGTCGTACTCTTCGAGGACTTCGACCTTTCCGAGGAACAGCAAGCTGATCGCCCGCTGCCATGAAATCACCTTGATCGGCTCGAATCCCTGATTGAGCAGCAAAGTCTGGGCGCTGTTCATCGAGAAAACCTTGGCCGCCAATGTAGCATCGCGCTCGCGAAGTGCGACATCGGTGACTTGGCTGTGAGATTTCGACGACATACGTGTGACGCAGCTGGAACTGAGATTGAAAACGATTTTCAGAAATGGTACATACAGCGGGTGCCGACGCTCGCTGAAACCCCGCTGGGGAGGGCCGTGACGGTGCAAGCCGTCGACGGGCCGCGCGCGTTTCGCCGCCGGCTCCTCGAGATGGGCCTTGTCCCGGGCACCCCGGTCCGGATCGTGACGGTCGCTCCCCTCGGAGACCCGCTCCGCATCGAAGTTCGCGGCGGACAGTGGTCGATCCGGCGCGCCGAGGCCGCCCAGATCCAGGTCGAGTCGCGATGACGCAGGCGTCATGTCATGACACCGCCTCACCCCGCGATCCGGGCGACCGGGTTCCGGACCGGCCGCAGCTCGTGCTGGCGGGGAACCCGAACGTCGGCAAGACGACCCTGTTCAACGCGCTGACCGGGTCCTCGGCCAAGGTCTCGAACTATCCCGGCATCACCGTCGAGGCAGCCTCCGGCGAGCTCGCGCTGCCCGGCGGCAGGATCGCCGATCTCCACGATCTGCCCGGCACCTACTCGACCAACGCGCGCAGCGCCGAGGAGCAGATCGCGCTCGACGCGGTGGTTGGGCTCGACGGCGCCCCGACGCCCGACGCGGTGATCGTCTGCATCGACGCGACGCAGGTCGCGCGCGCGGCCTACCTGCTCCTCCAGTGCCAGGAGCTCGGCGCACGCACCGTCGTGGCGCTGACCATGGTCGACGAGGCCGGACCCGCGGCGCCCGATCCGCGCGCGCTCGCCGGCGTCCTCGGGTGCGAGGTCGTCGCGGTCATCGCGCGCACGCGCCACGGCCTCGACGAGCTGCGCGCGGCGGTCGATCGCGCGCTGCGCAGCGAGCGCCGGGCGATCTGGCACTGGCAGCCCGGCCCGGCGCTGCGCCGGCGGCTCGATGCGATCCGCGAGGCGCTCCCCGAGACCTGGCGGTCGACCACCCGGTACGGCGCGCCGCTGCCCGCCGCCGACGACGCCCTCGCGCTGTGGGCGCTGACCTGCATCGAGCCGCGCACCGGCGGTCACGATGACGATGAGCTCGAGGTGCCAGACACGCTGCGCGCCGCCGTGGTCGCGGAGCCGTCGCATGTCGACGACGAAGCCGTGCTCGCGCGCTGGGCCTGGCTCGATCGCGAGATCCCACCGCTGGTCCACCGGCCGCCCGATCGCAGCCGCACCGAGCGCATCGATCACATCCTGCTCCACCGCGTCACCGGGTTCGCCGCGTTCATCGCGGTGATGACCGTGCTGTTCATGTCGCTGTTCTGGTGGGCGGCGCCGGTCATGGACGGCATCGATCAGCTGTTCACGTGGACCGGCGACCAGCTCCACGGCGTGCTCGGCGACGGCGTGTTCACCGACTTCCTCGTGCAAGGCGTGATCGGCGGGGTCGGCCGGGTGCTGGTGTTCCTGCCGCAGATCCTGCTCCTGTTCTTGTTCCTGGGCTTCCTCGAGGACTGCGGCTACCTCGCGCGCGTCGCGTACCTGATGGATCGCATCATGCGCTCGATGAACCTGCACGGCCGCGCGTTCGTGCCGATGCTGTCGGGCTTCGCGTGCGCGGTCCCGGCGATCATGGCGACGCGCACGATGGAGCGCCGGCGCGACCGCATCCTGACGATGATGGTCGTGCCGCTGATGACGTGCTCGGCGCGCTTGCCGGTCTACACGCTCGTGATCGGGGCCTTGATCCCCGGCGCGCGCTGGATGCAGGGCCTCCTGATGGTCGGCATGTACCTGTTCAGCGTCGTCACCTCGCTGGTCGCGGCGTGGGTGATGTCGAAGACCGTGAAGCCGCTCAAGGCCAAGCGCCTGCCGTTCGTCATCGAGCTGCCGCCGTATCGCTTTCCGCGGCTGGGCGGCGTCGTGCGCATGATGTGGGGCAAGTCGTCGATGTTCTTGCGCGAGGCCGGCACGGTGATCCTCGCGTGCTCGATCGCGCTATGGGCGCTCCTCTACTTCCCACGCCATACGCCCGAGGGCTCGCCCGACCACGCCGCGCTCGCCATCGGTGAAGCACCGAGCGACGAGGCCAAGACCGCCATGCTCGCCGAGCAGCAGGCGCACCAGCTCGAACATAGCTACGGCGGCCGGCTCGGCCACGCGATCGAGCCGGCGATCAAGCCCCTGGGCTTTGACTGGAAGATCGGCGTCGGCATCATCGGCGCGTTCGCGGCCCGCGAGGTGTTCGTCTCGACGCTCGGCATCGTCTATGCGGTCGGCGGCGATACGGATGCGGGCCCCGAGCCGCTGCGCACGGCGCTGCGCGACGCCAAGAACAAGGACGGCCGGGCCGCCTACACGCCGCTCATGGGCCTATCGCTCATGATCTTCTTCGCGCTCGCGTGCCAGTGCATGAGCACGCTCGCGGTCGTCCGGCGCGAGACCGCCAGCCTGCGCTGGCCGCTGTTCTTGTTCGGCTACATGACCGTGCTCGCGTGGATCACGAGCTTCTGCGTCTACCAGGGCGGCCTCCTCCTGGGCTTTGGCTGAGCCCGAGTGGCGGTTCCGCGAGAACCGACTCGCCGAGGTCCTCGCGCCGCAGTGACTCGCCGCGCGCACCCCGCCCGCCGCCCTCGAGACGAGCCTACCGGGTCAGCTTCCGGTACTCGTTGATGTGGCGGATCGCCGAGCGCGAATCGCCCGACTGATCGAACAGGGTCGCGAGGTTGTAGTGCGCCTCGGCGAGGTGGGGATCGAGCTCGAGCGCGCGCCGGTAGAACCCGATCGCGTCCGCTTCCTTGCCCGCATCCTGCGCGACCACGCCGAGGTTGTAGTACGCCGTCGCGTCGGCGGGATCGAGCTCGAGCGCGCTGCGGAAGCAGTCGTGCGCGGCCTGGGGATCGCCGCTCTCGGCGAACATCCGGCCGAGGTTGATCCACGCCTCGGTGCACTCCGGCCGGAGCCGCAGCGATCGGCGATACGCGTCGATCGCCGCCACCGGATCGCGCTCCTCGAGCTGGAGAGCGCGCGCGAGCCACTGCTCCGAGGTCGCGGGCGCGACGGCGAGCGGCACCGGGGCATCCGGCGGCCGCGGCAGCTCGTGCAGCTCTCCCCCACACCCGGCCGGCGGCGCCATCGCGAGATCGAACGGCAGCGCCAGCTGACCGCGCACCTCCTCGCTGCCGTGCACGCCGCGGATGTGGACCTGGCCGCCGCGGGCCTCGACCGTCAGCTCGGCGATCGACGCCCCCCCCGGCAACCCGAGCTGGATCCGCGCGAGCTCGCGCCGCACGCGCAGGAGCGGCAGCCCGGAATCGACCAGCGCCTTCACCGTGCGCAGCGCCGACAGGTCACGAAACGTCAGCTGCGCGGGCACCGTGCCCGGCGTGCCGACCAGGCCGTCGCGGATACAGCTGCGGATCGCCGACTCCGGCAACCCGATCAGCTGCGCGGCATGCCGCGCCGAGTAACTCGTCCACACCCGCGCATCCTACTCGGCGACCGACCGCCACCGGAAGTCGAGATCGCCCACCAGCCAACCGCGCGTCACCACTAGCGCTTCGGCGCAGAGGTTCACCGGATGCGCCTTGCTACGAAAATCCCGTCCGCGTTCCCCGAAGCGCCCCCCCGGCTCGCCCGCGACTTGCGTCGAACGAGACCCCGTGGCCGGACCCACCCCCTTGAGGGTGGCACGAGCCGTCTTCCGATCTGTTCCGCGAGGACGGCAACGCGCCGCGCAGCGACGCGCGCTGGGTCCGGCGCGAGAACTGCGCGCGGGAGTAGACGCGCGGATTCGCGGTCTCCAGGCCGCGCCGCCGCGCCGACCAGCCCACGCGGTCGCACCGAGCAGGTACGCCGCGAGCGGGGTGTACGCACTGTGCGCGCACGAGACCATCGACAGCCTGTGCGTCGCGGCCGGTTCGCATGCGAGCGCCGGAGAGCCCGGTTGCCACGTGGGTGCAATGGGTCGCGCTCCGCTCGCCGCGCCGTGCGTGTTCGACGGCGGCGTCACCGGGCGACCGCACCTGCACCGCCTTGGCTCGTGCACCAAGCCGCCAGTGCGCCACCTACGGCGGCTGGTGTCAGCAGTCGGCGCACGCGCGCGCGGGCATGCACCATGCACGGCCTCTCCGTGAGGAGGCGTCATGTCGAAGATCGCATTTGTCGTCGGCCCCGAGTTCGAGGACACCGAGTTGCGCGTCCCGCTCGATGCCGTCAAGAAGGCAGGCCACGAACCCGAGCTGCTCGGCAAGAAGCAAGGCGAGACAGTCGAGGGCCACAATCACCAGGAGAAGGTCGAGATCCGCTATACCGCGGCCGAGATGGATCCGTCGCGGTACGACGCGCTGGTGATCCCGGGCGGGTACTCGCCGGACCGGCTCCGCATCGATCCCGGCGTGGTCGAGTTCGTGCGCAAGTTCGTCGCCACCGGCAAGCCGGTCGCCGCGATCTGCCACGGCCCGCAGCTCCTCGTCGAGGCAGCCCAGGACCAGGTCCGCGGCAAGCAGATGACGTCGTGGCCGTCGGTGCGCAAGGAGCTCGAGCTGGCCGGCGCCAACTGGGTCGATCGCGAGGTCGTCGTCGACGGGCAGTTCATCACGTCGCGCAACCCGAACGACGCACCCGCGTTCGCGCGCGCACTGCTCGATCGGGTCAGCGGTGGCGGCGCGGCTGCGGCGACGCCGGCGTAGCGGGCGCGCTCGGTGGGGTGTGGCGAGGTGTTCATTTGCCGGCTACGCGAGCGGCACGGCGTAGCCGGTCATCAGCTGGCGCAGCTGATCCTTGGTCGCCTTGTCGAGCGTCGGGATCCACCTCTTGAGCACCGCCAGGCACTCGTCGCGCAGGGCGTCGCGGTCGGCGAGCTCCGCCGGCATCTCCATGCCGAAGATCTGATTCCCGTGGCCGGACAGCGCGGCCCACGCGTGCGCGAGCTGCAGCGCGGCGGCCTGGTCAGTTGTTGCCTCGGGCGAATGTTCCGCCAGCTTGTCCCGGATCCACGCAGCGTAGCGATCCGACATGCTCCAAGCGTACGCGGATCACGCGTGGCACTCAATCGCGACCCGCGTGCGTCGTGATCCAGCTCGCGACCGTATCGGCGATCTCGTCGACGACCTCGGTGCGTGTGCGTCCCGATCGCACCAGGACATCGAACCCGTGATCGGCGTGCTTGACCACGTGCAAGGTCGCGCGCTCGCCGAGCCTGGCGACGACCGGCCGCAGGCGGCGCAGCCCGGCGAGCTCGTCGCGGTCGCCCTGCACGAACAGGAGCGGCCCGTGCGCCGATGCGAGGTGCTCCGCGCGCTCGATGCCCGGCTTGTCGGGTGGATGCAGCGGGAAGCCGAGGAAGATCAGGCCCCGCACCCCGGCGAGCGGCACCGCGGCGTGCGCGCGCGACGTCATCCGGCCGCCGAACGACTTGCCGCCGGCGAACAGCGCCAGATCGGCAAACCGCGTGCGCACCGCGGCCCACACCGCGTGCACCGCGGCCTCGGCAACCTCGGCGCGATCGGGCCGCGACTTGCCGACCGCCATGTACGGAAACTCCCAGCGCAGCGTCGCGATGTCGCGCGCCGCGAGCGCCGCCGCGACGACCGACATGAAGTCGTGGCGCATCCCAGCGCCTGCGCCGTGCGCGAACACGTATAGCGCGCGCGCGGCCGCGGGCCGGAGCACGAGGCCGGGATGGCCGCCGAGATCGAGATCCATGGGCTCGCTCATCACGCCATTCGGCGCGGAGCCGGGGACGCTGTCAAATCGCGCGCTGGCCAGGGTATCGTCGCGAGATGATCCGCAGGCCCACCGCCTTTGTCAGCCTGACGGCCCTCGCCAGATGGGCGAGATGGGCGAGATGGGCATGCCTTACCTTGCGCGGCGACGCCCCGCAATGACGATGCGGATCGCGATCGTCGGATCGGGGATCGCAGGGCTCGCCGCCGCCCGCGCGCTTGCCGGGCAGCACGCCGTCACGCTCTACGAGGCCGCGCCGCGCCCCGGCGGACACGTCTACACCATCGACGTCGACGGCCTGGCCATCGACCTCGGATTCATCGTGTGCAACCGCGAGCGCTATCCCGAGTTCTTCCGCATGCTCGGCGAGCTACAGATCGCGACCCGCCCGACCACGATGTCGTTCTCGGTCTCGATCCCCGGCGAGGCCCGGGAGGGTGGCGGCGGCCTCGAGTGGGGCAGCGCGAGCCTCGGCGCGGTGTTCGCCGATCGGCGGCGGCTCGTCGACCCGCGCCACTGGCGCTTCCTCGCCCAGGTGCTCGCGTTCGTGCGCCGCGCACGCCGCGATCTCGAGGCCGGCCTGGCGCGCGCCTCGCTCGACGAATACCTGGCGCGCCGGCGGACCAGCCGCGAGGTCCGCGATCGGTTCGTCGTGCCGCTCGCCGCCGCGCTGTGGTCGCTCGCCCCGGATCGCTGCGGCGCGTTCCCGGCCGAGACCTTCCTCGGGTTCCTCGATCAGCACGGCATGCTGCGGCCGATCCGGCCGCTGGCGTGGCACACGATCGTCGGCGGCAGCCGGCGCTACGTCGACGCCCTGCTCGCCCGCCTGCACGAGGCCGGGCGGTTCACGCTCGCGCTGGCCACCCCGGTCGAGCGCGTCGTCCGCGATGCCGGCGGCGTCACGCTGGTCGCGGGAGGCCGCGAACACCGCCACGATCGGATCATCCTGGCGACCCACGCCGATACCGCGCTCGGCTTGCTCTTCCGCCCGAGCGAGGCCGAGCGCCGCGTGCTCGGCGCGTTCCGCTACAGCGAGAACCACACCGTGCTCCACACCGATCGCCGGTTCTTGCCCCGCCGGTCCGCCGCGCACGCCTCGTGGAACTACATCGCCGATCCGGACACGTCCCAGGTCGCCGTCACCTACTCGATGACGCGGCTGCAGGGCCTCCCCGACGCGCCGTACCTGGTCACGCTCAACCCGCGCACCCGGCCGGCGAACGTCCTGCACGAGGTCGGGTTCCGGCACCCGCAGTTCGACGGCGGGGCGCTCGCGGCCCAGGCCGCGTTGCCCGAGCTCGGCCGGCGGCATCGCACGTGCTACGCCGGCGCATACTTCGGGTTCGGCTTCCACGAGGACGGCATGCGGGCAGGCCTGGGCGCCGCCGCCCGGATCCTCGCCGACGAACATCGCCCCGCGGAGGCGCCGTGACGCGGACCTCGGCGCTCGTTCGCGGCAGCGTGATGCACGCGCGGAGCGACGAGCTCGCCCGCCGCGCGTTCCGCTACCCGGTCTACGTCGCGTCGATCGATCTGGCCGAGCTGCCGGCGCTCGATCGCGAGCTCGCCCTGTTCTCGCACGGCGGACGCAACCTGTTCGCGCTCCACGACGGTGACTACGAAGGCGCTGCGCGCGGCCTGCCCGCGGCGATCGCCGACCTGTGCGCCGGTAATCGCCTGCCGGTACCCCACACGACCCGCCTCGTCACCAACCTGCGGGTCCTGGGCTACGTGTTCAACCCGGTCAGCTTCTTCCTCAACTACGACGCCGGCGGCGCGCTCACGTCGGTGATCGCCGAGGTCAACAATACCTACGGCGGGCGCCGGCGCTACGTGCTGGGCCCCGACCAGCGGATCACCGACGGCGAACGCGTCGGCTTCCGCCACGTCCGCGAGCTGTTCGTCTCGCCGTTCCTGCACGGCCCGGCGAGCTACGACTTCTGGTTCGACGCCCCGCTCGACGGCGGCCGGCTGGCGATCACGATGCACGTCACGCGCCCGGGCCCGCAAGGGGGACCCTCGCCGCAAGGTGATTCCGATCCTTGCTTCGCTGCGGACCGGAATCGATCAGCCCGGCTCGGGTCCGGCGAGCGGATCTTCGTCGCCCGGCTCGCCGGTACGCGGCAGCCGCTCACCGACCGGGCGCTCCTGGCCGCCGCCGTGCGCTACCCCCTGATGACCGCCCAGGTGATCGGACTCATCCACCTCGAGGCCCTGAAGCTCCGGTGGCGCGGCGTCCCCTACGTCCGGCCCGGCCCCGACCACCGGCCGCGACCGATCGGCCCTGCGAGCCACCCGCACGATTCGGACGCACCAGCGGCAGCCCCGTCGCGGCCCTTGCAGTAACGTGCGTTCGCGTGGGAGCCGCTGCTCATCTTCCTGCGGGTCTTCCGCACCCGCTGATCGTCCCCCTGCCGCGGCTCGTGCCGCCGGCCGGGCACGCGCTGCGCTGGGCCGCGCTCGCGAGGCTGCGCACCGGCTGGACGGGCGAGCGCCTCGATCTGATCCTGCCGTCGGGAGAGCGCGCCTGGATCGGGCCCCCCGGCCCCGCCCGGGCGTGCGCGCACATCCACGACGATCGGGTGTTCCTGCGCCTGCTGCTGCGCGGTGAGATGGGCGGCGGTGAGTCGTTCGTGGCCGGCGAGTGGTCGAGCGACGATCTGGTCGGCGTGCTCCGGCTGGTCCTCCGCGCGACCGGCGCGCGCGGCGTCGAGTCACCGCTGACCCGGCTCGCCCAGCTGCCGTCGCTCGTCCGCCATCGCCGCGCGGCGAACACCCGGCACGGCAGCCTGCGCAACATCCACGCCCACTACGATCTGGGCAACGCGTTCTACCAGCTGTTCCTCGATCCCGAGACGCTGTCGTACTCGTGCGGCCTGTTCGCCCGTCCCGGACAACGGCCCGTGACGTCGCTCGCCGACGCGCAGCGCGCCAAGCTCGACAGGCTGTGCGAGCTGCTGGCGCTCTCGCCGCGCGATCACCTGCTCGAGATCGGGTGCGGGTGGGGAGGCATGGCGATCCACGCGGCGCGCACGCGCGGCTGTCGCGTCACCGCGATCACCGTGTCGCAAGAGCAGCACCAGCTCGCCTCCGCCCGGGTCCGGGCGGCCGGGCTCGCCGATCGCGTCGATATCCAGTACCGCGACTACCGCGAGCTCGACGGCACCTACGACAAGATCGTCTCGATCGAGATGCTCGAAGCGGTCGGCTACGAGTACCTCCCGCAGTACTTCGCGATCGGCGCGCGGCTGCTTGCCCCCGGCGGGCGGTTCGCGCTGCAGTCGATCACGATGCCCGGCGCGCGGTTCGAGGCCTATCGCCGCCGCGTCGACTGGATGCAGACCTACATCTTCCCGGGATCACTCATCCCGTCGCTGGACGCGATCGCCCTGGCAGCGGGAGCCGCCGGGTTTCGCATCGAGCAGGCAGACGACATCGGCCCCGATTATGCGACCACGCTCCAGATGTGGCGCGAGCGGTTCCTCGCCGCGATGCCCGCGGTGACCGCGCTGGGCTTCGATGGGCCGTTCGTACGCACCTGGCTCATGTACCTCGCGTTCAGTGAAGCCGCGTTCGCCGAACGCACGCTCGGCGACCATCAGCTGCTACTCACCTTGCCGAGGTAACCGTCACAGTCGTCGAAATCCCTCCGCGGACCGAGAACTTGCCGGTCACCGTGACCTGCCGCGGGGCGATCGCCGCCACCAGATCATCACAGATCCGGTTGGTGACCGCCTCGTGAAACGCGCCTTCATTGCGATAGCTCCACAGGTAGAGCTTGAGGCTCTTGAGCTCGACGCACAGCTGGTCGGGGACGTAATCGATCAGGATCGTGGCGAAGTCCGGTTGCCCCGTCATCGGGCACAGGCAGGTAAACTCCGGACACTCGAACGTGATCCGGTAGTCCCGCCCGTGCCGCGGGTTTTCAAACGTCGCCAACTGCTTGCTCGGCAAGGTCGTCACGCGCGCTGCATAGCACGGCGGCGATCTGCTCTGCGCGCTGGCACTTTGCTCGGGCTTGCTCTACAATCGTTATTGCGACCATGTCGCCGAGCACACACGCGATGACCGTCCGGCCATCACGAATCGTGGACTTCGAAACGGGCCGTTGTGCCCATTATGAAGGCCCGACCCCGGGAGCCGCTGCAATTCTGCTGGCGGGCCGCTAGGGTCAGGCTCTGGCTAAATGCCAGGGGAGGACAGAAGACATGCCATGTAAAAGTCACAGCTCGATAGGGGGGCACACCTAGCCTCCCGCAGACCTCAGCTGACTCGTCAGCTGGGTAAGGAATGAGCAAACGGGCCCGGCGTAACCGGGCCCGTTCTATTTTGGTAGCAGGGGTACTGTGACATCAGCGCTCGATGGCGCTGTGGCAGACGCGCTCGCGGTATCTTGTTGATTTTTTTGCGAGTTTCTGGCGGGCGAGCATGGTACGCAGCGTAGAAGTGCTTTCACCGTCTTGTATCATCAGCCATCGCCGGCACAGCGGGATGTGACGCCGTGAACGGGAGCGTGCTTGTCGTCGATGACGATCTCGATACGGCGCAACTGATGCGCGAGGGCCTCCGTCGGCGTGGGCTCAGCGTGAATAGCGTCCATTCGGCGGCGGCGTGCCTCAGCCGGCTGCAGACCGACGCGGTCGACGTGGTGGTCACCGACATCTGCATGACCGACATGACCGGGATCGAGCTCTGCGAGCAGATCCGGCAGCGCTACCCCGACGTGCTCGCGATCGTGATCACCGGCCAGAGCTCGCTCGACAATGCCATCGGCGCGCTTCGCGCCGGCGCCTACGACTTCATCGTCAAGCCGGTCAAGCTCGACACGCTGGCGGTCGCGGTCGGCCGCGCGCTCGCGCACCTGCTCCTCCTCCGCGAGCTCCGCCACCTCCGCAACGCCGTTGAGGGTGAGCCGATCGACGGCATCGCCGGGGTGAGCCCCGCGATCCGCGAGACGATCGAGATGGTCCGGCGGGTGTCCGACAGCGACGCCACCGTGCTGATCACCGGGGAGTCGGGGACCGGCAAGGAGCTGGTCGCGCGCGCTGTACACCGGTTGTCGTCGCGCCGCACCGAGCCGTTCGTCGCGGTGAACTGCGCCGCCGTACCTGCCCCGCTGCTCGAGAGCGAGCTGTTCGGGCACACCCGCGGCGCGTTCACCGATGCCAAGACCGCGCGGTCGGGGTTGTTCGTGCAGGCGGGCGCCGGCACGATCTTCCTCGACGAGATCGGGGAGATGCCGGCCGAGATGCAGGTCAAGCTGCTACGCGTCCTCCAGGAGCGCAGGCTACGCCCGGTCGGCGGCGACGAGGAGATCCCCTTCCACGCCCGCGTGCTCGCGGCGACCAACCGCAACCTCGAGGTCGAGATCGAGCAACGCCGGTTTCGCGAAGACCTGTTCTATCGGATCAACGTGGTCACGCTCCACGTCCCGCCGCTGCGCGCGCGCACCGGCGACATCCTGCTGCTCGCCCAGCTGTTCCTGCGCCGCATCGCCCAGCGCATCGGCAAGCCGGTCAAGGGCTTCTCGGGACCGGCCGCGCGCATGCTGCTCGACTACGACTGGCCCGGCAACGTCCGCGAGCTCGAGAACTGCATCGAGCGCGCCGTCGCGCTGTGCCGGCTCGACGAGATCACCGTCGATGACCTGCCGGTCAAGGTGCAGGAGTTCCACGTCACGCGGATCGTGATCCCGGTGGGCTCCTCGGGCTCGCCCGACGCGATGATCACGATGGAGGAGATGGAGCGCCGCTACGTGCGGCAGGTGCTCGAGACGGTGCGCGGCAACAAGACCCACGCCGCGCGGATCCTCGGGATCGATCGACGATCGCTCTACCGCCGCCTCGAGACGCCGTACGAGGCGTCCCGTCCGGTGCCGCGCCCCGAAGAGGCTTCGACCATCAACCAGGTGAAGTCCGGCGAGACCGAATCGTAGGCCCTCTTTGGTAAACGAAAACGCCGCCGGCACCGGGGGGGTGCGAGCGGCGCCTGGCCGAACCAGCTCGAAGCGAGCAAAAAGACTGAGGAAACAAGCGTAGCTAGGTAGTAGATCGATAGCAGATCGATAGCAGATCGACAGCAGATCGATACGCGATCGGGCCCTGCTTCCACGTGCGCCGAACCAGCGACGACCCGACGTGGAGCCGGCGGACCTGGAGAAGCCCGCTCAGAACGTGAAGATCTGCTCGGGCCGCTTCTCCGCGGGCTTGGGCGCGACGGTGTCCTGACGCGGCTTGATGATCGGAGGAGGAGGCTCGACCACAAACCGCGCCGCCGCCGAGGTGATCGGGACCGACGGCGTCGGAGCTACCGTGGGGGTGGTCGCCGAGGCGGTCGCCATGCTGGCGATGGGGTTCGCCGAGGGCTGGACCGGCGAGGACTCGACCGGCCTGGGCGGCGCAGCCATCGCGGGGCGCGGCATCGCCGGCCGGAACGGAGCGCCCTGACTTGCGTGGATGCTCGGGGCGCTCGGGGTGCTCGGGGTGCTCGGAGCAGGTGCGACATCACCCGCACCGAGGAAGTCATTGACCCGGGTCTCGACGAGCTGGCTCATCGAGATGTTGTTGGTCTCGCAGAATGCCTTTAGCCGCTCGTAGGTCGTCCGGCTTACGCTGATGCTCCGTCGAGTCTGCTTCTTGGCCATAATCCATCCTTACGCTGCAGGTAGGGTACCGTCAAGGCGAGCCTACTAGGCCTGTACTCCCGTCTGGTGCCTGAGCAATAGCACCCGCCTCTGACAGGCAAGCGCAATCCACCTGGCCGAGGTGAACGCTCGCCAGCGGCGGAGGGCCGTCAGCGGCACGCGAACCGTTCGTGATCACTCGAGATCGAGCGCGCCACGGCGCTCAGCGCGTACGCGGAAACCAGTCGATCGGCCGGAGGTGTGCGAGAAGCTCGGCTTCGGGCGAGCCGGGCGTGGCCATCACGTCGTAGTCCCAGCGCACCAGCGGTGGCAGCGACATCAGGAACGACTCGGCGCGACCGTTGGTCTTGAGGCCAAACAGCGTGCCTCGATCGTAGAGCAGGTTGAACTCGACGTAGCGGCCGCGCCGGCGCAGCTGCCACGTCCGCTCGAGCTCCCCGTAAGGCTCGGTCTGCCGGCGCTGGGCGATCGGCACGTACGCCGGGATGAACGATCGGCCGAGGTCGCAGACGAAGTCGAACACCCGCGGTCCGGGATGCTCGCCCTTGGCCCCCAGCTGGTCGAAGTACACCCCGCCGACCCCACGCGCCTCGTTCCGATGCGGCAGGAAGAAGTACTCGTCGCACCAGGCCTTGAAGCGCTCGTAGTCGCCGACCGGAGGGTGCCGATCACAGGCACCGGCGAGGGTGGCATGAAAGTGAACCGCGTCCTCCCGGAACAAGTAGTACGGCGTGAGGTCCGCGCCACCACCGAACCACAAAGCATTGCCCCTGGTCAGGCACCGGAAGTGCGCATGCGTGGTCGGGACCATCGGCGACTGCGGGTGCAAGACCAAGGAGATGCCGCACGCCCGAAACGCCCGCCCGTCGCCCGGCAGGTCCTCGGCGAGCTCGGCGGGGAGCTCACCGTCCACGCTCGACCAGTTGACGCCCGCCTTCTCGAACAGCGCGCCCCCCTCCAGCACGCGGGCGACCCCGCCTCCTCCCCCGGGGCGTTGCCAGGCATCGGTGGTGAAGTCTTTTGCGCCATCAGCCTCGGCCAGCGCGCGGCAGATGTCGGTCTGGAGCGCCGAGAAGAACTTGGCCGCGCGATCAAAAAGATCCGACACGCTCGCATGCTACCATCGACGGTAGCGATCGAGCTTGCACTGATGTCCGCAGCCATTCGTCTCGTGCGTGCGTTGCGTGTGTTCGTGGTCATCTTCCTCAGTTACATGTGGCAGATGTCCTGGGCGCGGCTATGGCCGAGCCGGTACGACACCCGCGCCCGCTGGCAGCGGATCAACCGGCGCAACGCGCGCCGCATGTACAAGGGGTTCGTCCAGCTCCGCGGCGTCTACATCAAGCTCGGCCAGATCCTCTCGGTGATGGGGACGTTCCTTCCACGCGAGTACACCGAGGAGCTCGAGGCGCTGCAGGATGACGTGCCGCCGCAGTCCTACCGCAAGATCCGCGAGACGTTCGTCAAGTCGTTCGGCAAGCCGCCGCACCAGGTGTTCGCGAAGTTCGACGAAGTGCCGATCGCGGCGGCCTCGCTCGGCCAGGTTCACGAGGCGCGCAACGCCGCGGGCGATCGGCTCGCCGTCAAGATCCTCTACCCCAACGTTGTCACGATCATCAAGGTCGATCTCCGCGTGCTCGGCTGGGCGCTGCGCATCTATCGCAACTTCGTCCCGCTGCAGCAGATCGAGCGCGTCCACGAGCAGCTCGCCGACATGCTCGCGAGGGAGACCGACCTCGCCAACGAGGCGCGCTGCATCGCCCGGATGGCCAAGAACTTCGCGGGCGACCCCGACGTCCTGTTCCCTACGGTCTACCCCGAATGGTCGAGCACGACCGTGATGACCATGTCGTTCATGGACGGCGTCAAGATCTCGAAGCGCGACGCGCTCGCCGAGCTCGCCCTCGATCCGAACGACGTGGCCGCCAAGCTCATCAAGGTGTTCTACAAGCAGCTGTTCGTCGATCGGTTCTTCCACGCCGATCCGCACCCGGGGAACTTCTTCGTGCAGCGCGGCCCCAGCGGCCAGGTCCGCATCGTCGTGCTCGATCTCGGCGCGGCGACCGAGCTGCGCACGAACCTCGCCGACGGCATGTTCGACATCCTGTCGGGCCTGATGACGCGCAAGGATGATCTCGTCGTCCGCGGCATCGACACGATGGGCTTCATGGCCGAGGGCGGCGACCGCGCCCTCCTCGAGCGTACGGTGCGCAAGTACTTCGAGAAGCTGCTCAGCATCAACATCACCGACTTCGGCAAGATCGATCCGGCGGTCGCGCAGAAGCTCTCCGATCCCAGCATGAAGCGCGAAGATCTCCGCGAGCTCATGAAGTCGGTCGCCTACCCCGAGGGCTGGTTCTACGTCGAGCGCGCGTCGGTGATCATGTTCGGACTGTCGTCGACGCTGGCCCCCAAGCTCAACAGCATCCACGTCGGGTTTCCGTACGTCACGCAGTTCCTCATGGAACGCGGTAACCAGCGGCTCGCCGAACCGGCCGCCAAGAAGCCGGCCGCCGACCCGGCGCCCAAGATCGCCGACGAGTCGGAAGCGCTGCTCAACTAGTGCACCGATCGTTCACCGGCGGCCGGCGGTGTTCGTCGCACCCGGTGGTCCGGTGGTGTATCACGTCGCACCGAATGCCTGCCGGCTGTGGTCACCGCCACCAACGCGGGGTCGCCCGGCCGCGGCCTGCCGTGATAGCGTGCCGAGGTGTTCGACATCGTCGTCGCCGCAGATCTCGACTGGGGCATCGGCAAAGCCAACGCTCTGCCATGGCCGAAACTACGCGGCGATCTGCAGCACTTCAAGCGCACCACCTCGACGGCGAGCGAAGGCCGGCGCAACGCGATCGTGATGGGTCGCAAGACCTGGGAGAGCAAGGAGGTCGCCGGCAAGCCCCTGCCGAACCGGCAGAACGTCGTGGTCTCGCGCAGCACGCTCGCGGTCCCCGCCGGGGTGATCGTCGCGCACTCGATCGACGACGCGCTCTCGCTCGAAGGGGTCGAGACGATCTTCGTGGTCGGCGGCGCCATCCTGATCCGCGAGGTGATCGAGCGCGGCGACCTGCGCTACGTCTACCTCACGCGCATCGAGCAGGCGTTCGACTGCGACGTCACGATGCCGAACCTCGACGAGCGCGGCTTCATCCCCGACACCTGGGAGGGTACGCGCAAGGCCGAGGAGTACGACGTGCGCTATCGCATCGAGCGGCTGAAGCGCAGCTAGGTAAACGTCGCAGGAGCCCCCCGGCCTGCCCCGGCGGGGTCACACCGCCACGGGGAACTTGATGAACGGGTGGTGCTGGTAGCCTTCGAGCGCGATGTCCTCGAAGCGCTGCGCGAGCACGGGCCTGTCGGCGAGCACGAGCCTGGGCAATGGCAGCGGCTCGCGCGTGAGCTGGAGCTGTACGCCCTCGACGTGGTTCAGGTAGATGTGCGCGTCGCCGAGCGTGTGGATGAAGAACCGCGGCGACAGCCCACACTCCCTGGCGATCATCGCGGTGAGCAGCGCGTAGCTCGCGATGTTGAACGGCACGCCGAGCGCGAGATCCGCCGAGCGCTGATACAGCTGGCAATCGAGGTGGCCGCCCTGGACGTAGAACTGAAAGAACGCGTGGCAGGGCGGTAGCTTCATCTCCGGCAGATCGGCGACGTTCCACGCGCTGACGATGATCCGGCGCGACGTCGGATCGCGCTTGATCATGGCGATCGCCTCCGTGATCTGGTCGATCCCCGGGTCGTCGCCTCGGCCGCCCCAGTGCCGCCACTGGTGGCCGTAGATCGGCCCCAGCTCGCCATCGGCGTTGGCCCAGGCATCCCAGATCGGCGTGTGCTGGGTCAGCTCGTCGTTGATGTTCGTCGAGCCGCGCAGGAACCACAGGAGCTCGCGGACGACCGCCGGGAACAGGAGCTTCTTGGTCGTGACCAGCGGAAAGCCCTCGCGCAGGTCGTAGCGGGTCTGCGCGCCGAACAGCGAGATCGTCCCGGTGCCGGTGCGATCGGTGCGGCGCTCGCCGTGATCGAGCACGTGGCGCAGGAGATCGAGGTACGGCCGCATGCCCTGCGTATAGCACCTGCGTATGATCACCGCGTGGATCCCACCTCGACCACGATCGGCGACCTGCTCGATCGCTACGATGGCGTACTGCTCGATGCGTACGGCGTGCTCGTCGACGCCCGCGGCCTGCTGCCCGGGGCCGCCGCGCTGCTTGCCGAGCTCACCCGGCGCCAGAGACCGTTCGCGATCGTCACCAACGACGCCTCGCGCTCGCCCCAGACCTACGCCGCGCGGTTCGCCGCGCACGGGGTCGCCATCGCCCCCGAGGCCGTCGTGACCTCGGGGAGCCTCCTGCCGGGCTACTTTCGCGATCGCGGCCTTGCCGGCGCGCGGACGTGCGTGCTCGGGACGGCCGATTCGGTCGCCTACGTCCGGCAGGGCGGTGGCGTCCCGATCGCGCCCGCGCCGGGCATGGAGCTCGATGCCGTCGCCGTCTGCGACGACTCCGGAACGCCGTTTCTCGACGGGATCGAGCTCGCGTTCTCGGCGGTCGTGCGCGCCATGGACGCCGGCCGCGTCCCCGCGCTCGTCTTGCCCAACCCGGACCTCATCTACCCCAAGGGCGATGCGGAGTACGGCTTCACCGCCGGGGCCATGGCGCTCCTGATCGAGGCCGCCCTGGCCCGCCGGTTCCCCGCCCGGCGCTTGCGCTTCGATCACCTCGGCAAGCCCGCGCCGCACCTGTTCAGCGAGGCCCGGCGCCGGCTCGGCGACGCCCGCGTGGTCATGATCGGCGATCAGCTCGAGACCGACATCGCCGGCGCGCGCGCCGCCGGGATCGACGCCGCCCTGCTGGCCGGCGTCTCGCGCTGGGCCCCCGCCCCAAGCGGGGACGGCAACGACCCGGCCTCCGGCATTGCGCCGACCTATCTGCTGGCTACCATCGAGCCGTGATCCAGCGGTTCTGCTTCGTGAAGCTCGCCGATGACGAGGTCGCCACCCGCGGCGAGTTCGCCGAGATGCTGGCCGCCCAGATGCGATCGGCGGGCGCCGAGGTCGTCGTCGGGCTGCCTGCCGACGCGAGCGCCGCGAGCTGGGACCTCTCGATCGTGATCACCGCGGCGTCGCTTCCGGCCTGGAACGCGCTCGCGCGGACCCCGGCGATGATCGGCGTGTTCGAAGAGCTCGCGCAGCGCGCCGCCGTCGTCAAGGCGTGGACGTTCGCCGCCACCGATCCCTGAGCTCCCCACGTCCGTCCGACGGCAGCCAGGCGACCACGATCGCTACGCGGTCGAGCTGGTCGGGTCCACGATCGGCGCGCGCAGCCGCGCGATCCAGGTCGCGAGCTCGGCGGGCAACGCGCGCTCGAACCGCACGCGCTCGCCGGTCGCCGGGTGCGTGAACCCGAGCATCGCCGCATGCAGCGCGAGCCGCGGCGCGCGCGGCGTGAAGGTCCGCGACGCCTCTCCCCCGTGCTGGTGATCGCCCGCGATCGGCGTCCCGAGCCCCGCCAGGTGGATGCGGATCTGATGCGTCCGGCCGGTCTCGATCCGCACCGATACCAGCGTCGCCCCCACGAGCGCCTCCAGCACGTCGATGTGCGTCACCGCACGCTTGCCCTGGATCGGGCGATCCACCGTCTGCGGCGTCACGCGGCCGACCGCGACGGCGCGGTATTCGCGATCGACGTCGTGACGGGCGAAGGCCTCGCCGAGCTGCTTGTTCGCCTCGCGCGTCCGCGCGAACACCAGCAGGCCGCTCGTCGGCAGATCCAGGCGATGCACGAGGTACACCTCGCCGTGGCGCCGCACGAGCTGGTCGAGCAGGTCGCCGCGATCGCTCTCGGGTGTCGGGGCGGTCACCAGGCCCGCCGGCTTCTCGGCGACGATCAGGTGGTCGTCGAGAAAGACGATCTCCGGCGCCGGTGGCGGCTCGCTGCGCTCGATCGCACCACCGACGTTGACCTCGATCACCTGGCCGGGGCGCACCGGCCGGCCCGCCACCTTGACGCGCGCCCGATCGACGAACACGCCACCGAGATCGATCACCGCCCGCGCCTTGCGCCGCGATAACCCGGCGACGTGCCTGGGCACGACCTGATCGAGCCGCAGGCCGGCCTCGTCGGCTGCGACCTCAAACCTCGTGATCATGACCTGATTGTCCGGGGGAAAACGTCACCATCGTCCGCCACCGCATCGGGCCACGGGCCATGATCCCGCGCTGGCGCGGCGGCTACCAATCGTCGCCGTCGTCGCCCACGTTGCGGCGCTTCTTCTTGCGATCCGGATCGCCGCCGCCGCGCTCCTTGTCCTTGTCCCGCTCGTTACGACGGCGCCGGCCATCGCCTCCCGGTGCACCGCCGCTCGGCGGGCCACCGAAACCGCCCATCGGGGGACCACCACCGGGCCGGCCGCCATAGCCACCACCGCCACCGGGCGGGCGACCGTAGCCGCCGCCAGCGGGTGGGCCGCCGGGACCGCCGCCGTAACCGCCTCCACCGGGTGGGCCACCAGGGCTGCCGCCGTAACCACCGCCACCAGGAGGACCACCGGGACCACCGCCGTAGCCGCCGCCACCGGGCCGGGGACCGAACGAGCGCGGCGGCCCCCCGGGGCCGCGCGCCTCCCGCTCGCGAGCTTCGTTGATTCGCAGCATCCGTCCGTCGAGCTCCTGGCCATCGAGCTCCTGCAGCGCTTGCTGCGCGAACTCGGCGGTCGACATCTCGACGAACGCAAAGCCACGAGGGCGTCCGGTCTCACGGTCCATGATGATGGACACGCTCGTCACCTCTCGACCGTTCGCGCCGAACGCTTCTCTAAGTGATTCCTCGGTCGTGTTGTAGTTCAGATTGCCCACGTAGAGCTTCGTTCCCACGGACGGTCTCCTGAAGATTCAGCCGAAATTCGATGAGGTCGATAACCAGGCGCCGATGAACTGCGTGGCCCCAATGGCCGCCTTGCGTCTGGTCCCGAGACTATCACGGCCGCTGCCGGCCAGATCACATCGCGGGGTGAGGAACTGCCTCGCCCGGGAGCTTCGGGGCTAGCTTGGGCAGCCTGGGGAGATACCTTGCAAAAACGAACCTCTCTCGGGGGGTAGCCATGCTGGCGGTTGTGGCCGTGCTGGCCACCAAGGGTCGCGCGGCCCCCACTCGACGATGGCACTCGCACCTTCGGTCCAGCCGTGCTGTACGTCTTCCATCTCACCAGCAAGGCCGAGCTGGGGCTGGGCGCCCCGGGTGGGGACCAAGCCCCGTGACGCGACGGGCTTTGCGGCGGCCGTGACGGCGATCAACGCGTCCCCGACCAACCCGTGGCCTGCGGGCTGCCCCAGCGTCACCCCCAGCGACGCGCTGGGGTACGGAACCTGCTCCTGGGGGGAACCGATGCCTACGCCAGCGCGAACGTGGACGAGGCGAACGCGCTCGCCCGCGAGCGCGGGATCCGCTGAAGCGGGCTTTCCACCCGCGAGGCGGGGCGTGGGGTGGGTCTTGCCGTATCCTGGGCACGGTCAATGGGACCGCTTCCCTATCCGCATCGCGCGACGTTCCTCGCGAGCACGCTGACCGTCCCGGTCGAACAGGACGCGCTGGTGCCGTACCTCGCGCGACTCATCTCGGTGATCGTGTTCGACCACCTGCTCCGCCACCCGGTGGTCACGCTCGGCGATCACGACGATGAGCGGTTGACCGACGACACCAGCCGGATGCTCGATGCGCTGCACCCGCAGCTCGAGGAGTCGATCGATTGGTTCTTCCGGGTGTCGCGGCGCCGGGAGGTGCTGTGGTTCGAGCTCAGCCTGGATCCCGCGGCGCCCCGGCTCCCGATCTTGCGCTCGCGCCGGCCCGAGGGCTCGCCCGAGGGTACGGCCGGGGGCACGCCCGAAGGTACGATCGACACGTGGGAAGCGCCCCCTGGGCTCGCCTTGTCGGAGCAGCTGGGGCACTGCCTCGCGCAGTGGCTGGCGGCGCGGCGCTTGCCATCGGTCGGGCCGCTCCCGGAGTTCACGCTCGAGGAGCTGCGCAGCGTGGCGGATCGCCTGATGAAGTCCGACGAGCTGTTGTTCCAGGGCCGCGAGCTCGGCATCGTCCCCAAGTCGCTGACGCAACCGCCGCAGCGGCTCCCCGTGCCGTTCTTCCGGGTGATGACGGAGCTATCACGCGATGACGCGCGGACGCTCGACCCGCTCATCGTCAAGCTCGATCCCACGCACCCGGTGGCGCGGCGCAACTGCTACGTCACCGGGCTCGTCGACGGCAGCACCGATCGGCGCGAGATCTTGCCGCTGATCGAGGAAGCCCCGATGTACGCCAAGCCGCACCTCTCGATCTGGGGCGAGTCGTTCGCGGCCGATCGCCCGCTCGAGAACATGGGCGTGCGGCACCAGGGCATCGCGGCGAGCCTCATGCCGGCCAACCCGTACGCCTGCCACAACTACTCGCTGCAGCTCGCCGAGCATGATCGCCGCGAGGAGAGCTATCGCTGGGCCGATCGCGCGACGGTGGCCGCGCCGGACTTCGGGGCCGCGCACCTGGACTGCGTGCGGCGGCTGCGCCAGGTCGGCCGGCCGGGTCAGGCGTTCGCCGAGGCGCAGTATCGCTGCCGCGAGATCCTCGATCGCTCGGCCGCCGGGAAGCTGGCCGCCACCGAGTGGCAGACGCCTCACCATGCCGCGCTGCTGATCGCGTTCGTCCACCTCGACGTCGGCCGGATCGCCGAGGCGATCGAGCTCGCCGGCGACGTCCTGGCCCAGGTGCCCGAGGAGCCAACCGCGCGCGACGCCTTTGCGTGGGCCGACCGGCGGATCGCCCACTGGCGGACCGATCCGGGCCTGTTCGCCCGCGCCTACGCCTGGGAGGGCCATCACCGCGCCGAGGTCGGCCGCGTGCTCGCCGGCCTCCTGCGCGGCGGGGTGACCGATGACGAAGACGCGATGATGATGATCGAGGCGCTGTGCACGATCGGTCGCGCCGATCAGGCGGTGACGGCGTCGTGGCAGTACGCGGGCCTGGGCGGCCCCGGCGGCCCGGGCATCCTGGGGGACGGCAAGGCCCGGCTGGCCGCGGCCAGGGCGCTGATCTTGACCGGCGGCCTCGACGACGCGCTCGATCACATCCAGATCGTCCAGCTCCGGCGCAGCCAGAGCCGGCTGGAAGCCGAGATCAACCGGCTCTGGCGGCTCGCCGTGATCCGGCCGGCGAGCGAGTGGGCGGGCGTGATCGAGCGCCGGCTCGACCGCGGCGCGACGACGCTCGCGCGGATGGCCGCGCGCGATGTCGCCGACTTCGTGCCCGGCCTCGACCCCGAAGTGTACCGCCGCGCCGTCGGCGAGCACCGCCGGCTCGCGATCGATCCGGTGTGGACCGCGGAGCTGATCGCGTCGGTCCCGGCCGCCCAGGCCAGCTCGTCGGCGATCATCGCGCGGCTCGCACCGCCGCCGGACGGAACGCTCGCCGCCGCCGACGCGCTCGCCCAGGACTGGTGGACGGCGCTCGTCCCGTCGGCGCGCGATCGCGACGCCCATGCCGGGGGAGCCATGCTCGCCCTCGGGCTGGCGCTCGCGAACTACCTCGTCGCGGCCTCGGGCCCAGCCTCGCCGATCGCCGGCGCGTATCGCCATATCGCGACCGAGGCGCTGCAGCTCGTGCGCCGCGCGCGGTACCAGATCGAGCCCGTCGCGATCACCGCGGTCCTGCGGATGCTCGACTGGCTTGGCGACGCCCCGGAGTGGCTGCTCGATCCGTGGCTCCTGCGCGTCGAGCGCGCGCTCGATCTTGAAGCCGAGCACGGCGCCTACCTCGACGGCATGATCGCCGAGATGCCGGCCGTGACGCGCCTCCTGCGCGGCGACGAGCGGATCGGCTGGGAGCTGCGGCTCGCCCACGACCTGGCGAGCGATCCTTCGCAGTACGAACCAGCCGCGATGCTGTTCGCGCGTGCGGCCCGCGCGGTCGAGGCCGGCGGCGTGTGGCGCGCCTGGTCCGACGCCGCCGCGCGCGCGGATCACGCGGGGCAGCTCGATGTTCACTGGACCGCGGCGCTGGCGAACCCGACCGAGGTCGCAGGTCCGTGGCTTGCCCTCGCGCGGACCTTGCTCACCGCGGGCCGGCGCGAGGATGGCCTGGCGGCCGCGTGCCGCGGCATGGCCGCGACCCCGGCGAAGGACCGCGCCCAGGCGCTGGCCGACCTTGCCCCGGGCTGGCAGGCGGCCGGCGTCGCGACGCCCCTCGACGGTGCCAGCGCGTTCGAGCGCGGCGTCGCCGCGGCGTCCGAAGATCGGCTCGACGACGCCGTCCGGCATCTTCGCTGGGCCGTGGCCGTCGAGCCGACCACCCCACAACGCGCGCAGAGCCTCGCGGGCGCGCTCGCGCGGCTCGGCAGGGCCGGCGAGGCGATCCGCGTGCTGTCGCATCACGAGCGGACCGACGCGCCGCGCCTGATCGGCCGCGCGCTCGTCGACGGCCGCCGCGACGCCGACGCGGTCCCGATCCTGCGCTACGCCGCCCGCCGGTTCCGCGGCCCCGAGGACTGGGCCATGCTGGCCGGCGCGGCGCATCGCACCGGCAACGATGGGGTGGCCATCGATGCCGGCCGGCAGGCGATCGCGCTCGGCGCCAGGGACCATGGCCTCTTGATCGCGCTCGCGACCAGCCTGTACCGCCTGGGCGAGTTCGCCGAGTGCGAGCAGATCGCCCAGCGGCTGATCGCCGAGGGCGGCGATCGCGCCGCGAAGGTCGCCGGGCTCCACGCCATGGCGCGCGCGCTCGCGGGGCTGGGCCGTCACGTCGATGCCTACCGCTACGCCAGGGCCGCCGCCGAGCTCACCCCCGATGGCCAGCTCGGGGAGGACCTGGCCGTGACGATGGATCGGATCGTCGCGCAACAAGCGCCACCGGTTCGCCCGAGCGTCGAGCGCACGCCGGAGCGAGGGGCGTATGACGCGCTCGCCGCCGGGGAGCTCGACGAGCTCGTGACCGCGGCGGCGTCGCCGTCGTGGGCCATCGCGTACGCCGCGCTCGCCGCCTGCGAGGTTCGCCGCGACGACGAGGGCGGCGTCCCGGTATCGCCCCGCGCGCTCGACGCCGCCGTCGTGATCCTCGCGCGCAGCCAGGGCGCGATCGAACCCGAGGCCGTGCTCGCGCGGATCCGCGCGCTGCGGATCCGCGACAACGCGTTCATCCAGATCGATCCCCCGCCGCCGCTCGGGACGCGCTACAGCCCCGAGGAGTTCGAGCGCGGTTACGCCGAGCGCGAGCGCCGCCCAGCTCCGCCCGGCCCCGGCACCGGCGCCGGCCTCACGCGCTGACGGCGGCCCAGCGTCACGACCCGGTCAGGGCCGCGCGACCGCGCAGATCTCGCGGCGGTTCGACGGCAGGTGCCGCAGGCGCACGTCGGCCAGACCCATCCGCCGGATCCGCTCGACCAGCGCCGGCAGCTCGGCCACGAACGCCCAGTCATTGAGCTTCAGGGTGAACACCGCCCCGCGCAGCGTGGGCAGGAGGCGCGGCATGAGCCGCGCGACCTCGTGGAGCGCGACCTGCGGCGCGAGGTTGACATCGACGAGCAGCCAGTCGATCCGCGCCGGCAGCTCCTCCCAGCGCAGCGCGCCGACCTTCTTCGCGACGTGGTGGACGTTCGGCAGCGCGCGCACGCCGGGTGCCAGCTCCCCGGTGTCGACGCCCCACACGTCGAGGCCGCGGCGGGCGAGCGCGAGCACCGCCCCACCGGGAGCGGCCCCGATCTCGAGCGCGACGTGACCCGCGGCGACCGGCAGCGCCGCCCACGCGATCGCCTCCTCGATCTTCGCGTACGCGCGCGACGGTGCGTCGCCGGGGATCTCGACGGGGATCGCGCCACCGGCACAGGGCAGGTGCAGCTGATCGTGGCGGTGCACGCCGAGCCACGCAGGCTCACCGGGCAGAGGTGCGACGATCACGTCGGCGACGAGCTCGCCGAGCGCGGCCGGCCCGCCCGGACCGAGCGCCTGCCAGGGCGCAAGATCGATGGCGCCCCCCGCGGCGCCCGCGGAGGCGATCTCCGGCTGCCGGGCGAACACGTGCACGCGGGTCGCGCCGAGCGCCGCGAGCTGGCGCGCTGCCGCCGCCGGATCGGCGACCGCGCCGATCGAGCGCCCCCACACGTGCGCGAACCCCGAGCCCGGCGGATCGTCGGGCAGGACCGGGCGCGCCGACTTGAAGGTCACGAGGCCCGGCCGCGAATACGCGAACCGGAGCTCGGGCCGTGCCCGCGCCACGTCGAGCTTCACGGCCGGCTCGACGCCTGGCAGGCACGTCGCGAACACGAAGTCGGCCACGCCGCACGATAGTATGGCCCGGCCCACCTGCCACCAGGCCGGCGCAGGATCTCGGGATACTCTCGCCGCCAATGTACCGCCTGCTCTACTGGCTCGTGCTGCGCCGGCTTCCGGCGGAGGGCACGCACCGCGTCTCGTTCGCGCTGCTCCGCGCCCTCGTCGCGTTGCCGGGCGTCGCGCGCGTGATGCAGCGCCTGTGCGCCCCCCGCGCGCCCGAGCTCCGCGTGCACGCGTTTGGCCGCGAGCTCCCCGGCCCGCTGGGCCTCGCCGCCGGCTTCGACAAGGACGCCATGGGCATCCGCGCCCTCCTCGCCCTCGGGTTCGGCTTCGTCGAGGTCGGCACCGTCACCGCCGAGCCGCAGCCCGGCAACCCCACGCCGCGCCTGTTCCGGCTGCCACGCGATCGCGCCCTCATGAACCGCATGGGCTTCAACAACGCCGGCGCCGCCGCCGCCGCCCGCCGGCTCGCCCATCGCGGCGCCGGCACCGTCGGCGTCAACATCGGCAAGACCAAGCGCGTCGCCGAGGCCGACGCGATCGCCGACTTCACCGCCAGCGCCGCGCGCCTCGCCCCGCTCGCCGATTACCTCGTCGTCAACGTCAGCTCGCCGAACACCCCGGGCCTGCGCGATCTACAGGCCGCCGACAAGCTCCGCCCGCTGCTCACCGCGGTCCGCGCCGCCTGCGATCTCGCGTCGCCCATGCGCCGCGTCCCCTTGCTCGTCAAGATCGCCCCCGATCTCGCCGACGCGGACATCGACGCGGTCGCCGAGCTGGCGCTCGAGCTCGGCCTCGACGGCATCATCGCGACCAACACGACGATCGCGCGCACCGGCCTGGCCACGCCCGACGACGTGGTCGCCGCGCTCGGCGCAGGCGGCCTGTCCGGCGCCCCCCTCGGCGACCGCGCGCTCGCCGTGCTCCGGCGCCTGCGGGCGAAGGTCGGCGCGCGCCTCACGTTGGTCGCCGCCGGAGGCATCGAGACCGCCGACGATGCCTGGCAGCGGATCCGGGCCGGCGCCACGCTGGTCCAGGCCTACACGGGGTTCATCTATGGTGGCCCCGGCTGGCCGCGCCGGGTTCACCGCGAGCTCGCCGCCAAGGTCCGCGCGGCAAACCTGACGTCGATCGAGCAGGCGGTGGGCGCCGATCGTTGACGCGGCGTGCGCGGCGGCCGGCGGTGGTCCTGCTAGAGTCCGGCCATGGCCATCCGAAAGATCGCCCAGATCGGCCACCCGGTGCTCCGCCAGGTGGCGCGTGACGTGAGCCGCGAGGAGCTCGCGCTGCCGGCGACGCAGCGCTTCATCGACGACCTCGTCGAGACGATGCACGACGCCGACGGCGCCGGCCTCGCCGCGATCCAGGTGTACGAGCCGATCCGGATCTGCGCGATCGAGGTTCGCAACAACCCGCGCTACCCGTACAAGCCGAACATCCCGCTGACGATCCTCGTCAACCCGGTGCTCACTCCCGCCGGCGACGAGCAGTTCGACAACTACGAGGGGTGCCTGTCGGTCCCGAACCTGCGCGGCATGGTCAAGCGGTTCGTCCACCTCCATGTACGCGCCTGGGATCGCCAGGGCAACACCATCGACGAGGTCGTGCACGGCCTCAAGGCCGCCACGTACCAGCACGAGGTCGATCACCTTGCCGGCAAGCTGTTCGTGGATCGCGCCGACCCGAGCACGTTCACGACGTGGACCGAGTTCGACCGCCATCATCGTGCCGGGTTCGTCGAGCAGGTCACGCAGCTCGTCGCGCGCGTCGGCTCGTAGCGCAAGAGCCCACCCGGCGCGCCCCCGGGTGCTCGACCATCACCAGGCTCGCGCCACGCTCGCGCCACGCTCGCGCCAGGCCCGCGTAAGGTTCGCGGCACGCTCGGCCAGGCTCGCGTCATTCCTGGTAGTTTCTTGCGCTGCACCTTGCCCCAGGTCCACCGGTGCGGTTTGCTCTGCCCGATGCCGGGTAAGCGCAGCCCACGCAAGAGCACGGCCCCCGCCGCGCCGGCCGCCGAGCCCATCGTGATGCCCAAGCGCGCCGGTCGTGGTGGCCCCGCGGGCAAGAAGAAGCCACAGCAGCCGGTCATCACGGTGCGCCACATGACCCGTCGCGACATCAACCGCGTGTGGGACTTCCTGAAGATCAGCTTCCGTGAGGTCAACGCCGAGACCGTCGAGTACCAGCGGCCCCGCTCGAAGCTCCGGTTCGAAGAGGTCTACGAAGAAGAGGGCATCGAGCAGCTCGTGTTCGAGGTCGAGGGCGACATCGTCGCGTACGCCGAGTGCAGCTACGAGGTGATCGGGTCCGACAACTGGATCAACCCGCGCTACTTCGAGAAGCGCGACATGCAGCCGCTGTTTGTCGACGAGCTCGCGGTCCATCCCGAGATGAACGGCCGCGGGGTCGGCTCGTTCGTGCTCGAGCAACTGCATCACCGCGCGCGCGTCCACGGGCTGAACCACCTGGTGCTCGAGGTCGCCGAGAACAACGAGCGGGCGCTCGACTGGTACAAGAAGCGATCGTTCAAGAAGCTCGACGCGGCGATCTTCATGGCCTGCCCCGTCGTGACCGAGCCCGAGCTCTTGCCGCCGCGCGAGCTCCCACCGGCTCGCAGCGAAACATCGCCGCCGGATGAGCCGAACGAGCGCGACCCCAGCGCCGAGTGACCGGCGGACAGCCGGCCGCGCCGGCCAGGTAGCAGTCCTGCTACGTAGCAGCCTTGCTACTAGCAGCCTTGCTACTAGCAGTC
>Ga0308175_100000362_pt1 | contig 31914 bp, 27 predicted proteins | sample PhyCR1_3_FD_203893 | JGI IMG/M metagenome (GOLD analysis project Ga0308175, IMG submission 203893) | Soil microbial communities from UC Gill Tract Community Farm, Albany, California, United States - DLSLS.C.R1 | ecosystem: Environmental > Terrestrial > Soil > Agricultural land | place: USA...
GGCGGCGGTTGATGAACGCGGCCTGTAATTGGTTCAAAATCGTGAATGGAAAAAGCAAAAGGATAACAGCAGCCATCCCAGCCAACTACATCAAAGGGATGAGCCGCGTAATGAATGTTGTACAATACGCCACGCTTCTTTGTCTTTACCACAAAATCGCCTTGCTCGTTGTGCGTTTGCAAATTCTGTGGCGGACGAATGTCCCGGTCTGTATAAGGCGAGTGCTCCAACAGTTGTCCGTACTTGCTTAAATATCTTTTCGGAAAACGGATAGGGCTAAATGATTCAACGATAAACAGCCGGTTCTTCTCATCATTAAAATGAATTTGATATATCGTGCCCCGCGGAATTGCGAGGTAATCGCCGTAGGCAAAAGATAATTCGCCGTACATTGTTTTTAGCACGCCGCTGCCTTCGTGCACAAAAAGCAATTCATCCGCATCGGCATTTTTATAAAAGTATTCCTCGGTACTTTGTTGCGGTGCAGCCAAAACAATGTGCACATCGCCATTCACCAAAACCGGCACACGGCTTTCTAAAAAATCCTTTGCGGGCTTTATTTTAAAACCCTCAAAACTGCGGTGACTCAACATCTTTTCTTCGGCAATTTGCGGCGCCACGCTTACCGGCTTTTCGGTTTTGATGATTTGCGTGGGCGGATGGACATGATAAAGCAAGGAATAATCGTTGGAGAAACCTTCGGTAGAAAAAAGTTGCTCCGAATACAAACCGCCGTCGGGTTTGCGAAACTGCGTGTGGCGCTTTTGCGGAACTTGTCCGAGTTTATAATAATAAGGCATGGGAATGATGAATGATGAATGAAAATGGTAAAACGTAATCGTGCGAAGAAATTATTTAGCCAATTGCAAGAACACAAGCAGGAAATAATATTTCCATTTGCGTTTGTCAATCCAGTACGTAAAATTGCGATGGAAAGGCATTGCGGCAATCGTTTGAAGCGTAAAAGTAAATTATCTGCATGACAAGAATCGGCCTCATCTCTGACACGCACGGCTATTTGGACGAAGCAGTTTTCAAATACTTTGAGAATTGCGATGAAATTTGGCACGCCGGCGATTTTGGCGCTGTTGAAATTGCGAACAGGTTGAAAGAAAGCAAACCACTAAAGGGCGTTTATGGAAACATTGACGGGTACGATGTTCGCAGCGTGTATCCGCAAAAGCTAACCTGGAATTGCGAAGACGTAACCGTTTACATGACGCACATCGGCGGCTATCCGGGCCGCTACGCACCGGGCATCAAAGGAGAACTAATTGACAACAAAGCAAAACTTTTCATTTGCGGCCACTCGCACATTTTAAAAGTCATTTACGATGACAAGATCGGCTGCCTGCACATTAATCCCGGCGCGGCCGGAAATCAAGGCTGGCACAAAGTGAAAACAATCATGCGCTTCGCCATTGATGGCACAGACATTAAAGATTGCGAAGTAATTGAGTTGGGAAGGAGAGGCAGTTAAGGTGGAGATTAAATACAACGCTCAATAGAATTACCGAACGCACAAGAGTGCGACGCAACTGACGCTGAATGGATAAACAGGCTTCCGGTACAAAAAAAATGTTGACGCAAAGGCCAACATCAAAAAATTTATTAAGCGTTCTGCACGCTTTCTCAAAACCATCCACCGTGAACGGCGCGGAAAGGCCAGGGAATAGAAACTAAAATAATTAACAGGGCAAGAAGGTAAAACAACAAGGTGCGGCGGTGCTTGGCACGGTCGCCAATGGGCTTGCGTGCTTGAGCCTTGCCAATGTGAATAAGAACAATAGCGATAAGCATTCCCGCGATGTGCTCAACGGCGTAAAAACGAAGCCCAGGCGACTTCATTACTTCACTCATTCCTCCAGGAATATTAAAAATCTTATAACCTTTATCCCCAACGATGTACAAATAAATTCCAATCAGTAACATCAAATCGGCAAAGATGGTGAGCAGTAACCCGAGGCGGTTGTCGGATTTAATAAAGGGCCGGCGGCCGGCCAGCAAACTGTTGACGATAGCGAACAACAAAAGCACTAAAACAATCCACCTGCCGATGCTGTGTGCGTGAACCATTGCGTTGTAAAGGGTCGTGTCCATTCCTGTTGATTTTGATGGGGTCAAAACTACGGGGAAATAGCGAGAGGACAATTGGCAATGAGTGATAGGCAATTTGCAAATGCAATCTTTATCCGTTGCTTATTGCTCATTGTACATTGTACATTTGGCGCCATGTGGGAGCCGTACAAAAAAGGATTCAAAGCGTATTTGGGTTTGGAGCGTTCGTTAGCCGATAATTCCGTCACAGCTTACTTGTCGGACATGGAAAAGTTCACACAGTTTTTACTTGACAACGATTTAAAAAAGTCGCCTCCTGAAATTGATCTTACTGTTTTGCAGCAGTTCATTAAATGGATTGCGGAACTGGGAATGACGCAAAGCTCTCAGGCAAGAATCATTTCGGCGCTGCGAACCTTTTACAAATATTGTCTGCTCGAAGACATCACGACGGTTGATCCCACCACGTTGTTGGAAGCGCCCAAACTCAAACGCACATTGCCCGACGTATTGAGCTTTAACGAAATTGAGGCCATTTTTTCGCAAATAGATTTGAGCACACCGGAAGGCACACGCAACAAAGCCATTTTGGAAACACTGTACAGTTGCGGCTTGCGGGTAAGCGAAGTGGTGGAGCTAAAGCTTTCGCAATTGTTTTTGGACGTGGGCTTTGTTCGCGTCATTGGCAAAGGAAACAAAGAACGTCTCGTGCCCATTGGCAGCAGTGCGATCAAGTACATAAACATTTATGCAAAGACCATTCGGAGCCATCAAAACATACAAACCGGCGAAGAAGATATTTTGTTTTTAAACCGCAGAGGAAAGCGGTTAACTCGTGTGATGATTTTCCTTATCATCAAAGACCTGGTAAAAAAAGCGGGCATTAAAAAAATAGTTTCGCCGCACACCTTCCGGCATTCTTTTGCCACGCATCTTGTCGAAGGCGGTGCTGATTTGCGGGCCGTGCAGGAAATGCTGGGACACGAAAGCATTACCACCACCGAAATTTATACACATCTCGACCGCGAGTTTTTACGCAAGACACTTGAGCAGTTTCATCCGGGTTTCAGGTAATCATTGCACCAATATCTTTTTGGAAAACACCCTGCCCTTTTTGTTTGACAGCTCCACGAAATAAACACCGGCCCGCACATCTTTTAATTGAATCGTTTCTTTCGATGCTTTGCTTTGCAGCATTAATTCCTCCGATTGAATTAGTTGCCCTGAAGTGTTCACAACCGTCAATTGATAAATGCCTCCTTCCAAATTTTTGCCGTCTAATATAAAGGCAGCACCGGCTTGCACCGGATTGGGATAAATGGAAAAAGAAGCCGGAACCTGTTTCTTTACAACAACTGCGGGAAGCCCAGAATCAGTCTTTAACGTGCGGGTTCTATAAACTCTTGATACGGAGAAACCGCCAACCGTTACAATATAATCTTCAGTTTGCGGCCTGTTTATCTGCAACTCTTTTATAGTAAGCAATGCAGGTGGGTAAGCAAAAGGCGGTCGTACAAAGCAATTGCTATCGGCCGTTATAGGCTGCACTTTACAGCGATTAATGCTTGCCTTTTTTACAGGCGTTGATTTCATTAAAGCGCTGTCGGAACCAATCCGTGGACGCACAATCTTGCCCATTAAAAGAGGTGGCACGGGAACAATGTCTGTGTCCTTTGGCAGCGCAGCCACATCGCCCACCGTTCGCGGTGCGGGAAGCGCAACGGTATCGCCGGTAATTCTTTGTTCAGTCTTCACCATTTTGCCTTGCACCGCTTGCTGCGCAGCCAGTTTGCAAGAAACTAAAAAGGCCGGCAATGCAACGGCAAAAAAATAACGAGTCCAGGGAATTTTCTTTGGTGGCGCTTCTATCGCACGATCAAGTTGAGCAGGCAAAAAACGGCCACACATAGAACCAGCGGGCCTGTTGAAAAAAGCAATGAGTTCCCGGTCATTCATACGGCTGAAATCAATCACAGATTTTTGACAGGAAACGCAAAAGCGGCCCTGGTCATCTGGCGTCATTTCATTCCAATTTTCATGGCAGGGTTTCGGAACAGAGAGCTGAATCTTTTTCATGCACAGCGGTTTTCAAATCAGATGCGGCTGTTTAACAAATTGCACAAAGACGGTAAAAAATTTTTCTCCTTATTTTTAATTTCTTGGCCTTCCTGCGAAACATATCATCAAACGGTTTTTCCGATGCGGAATTAATTGAACGCTATCGCTACACAAATGACCTTGCGGTTTTGGGCGAACTTTACAACCGCTACATGGACCTGGTTTACGGCGTTTGCCTCAAGTATCTGAAGACGCCGGAAGACGCGCAGGACAGTGTGATGAACATCTTTGAAGAACTCATTGCTAAACTGCAAAAACACGAGGTCGGAAATTTCAAAAGCTGGCTTTATACCCTGGCAAAAAATCATTGCCTCATGCGCCTGCGTTCGGAAAAAAGAACACCGGTGGTAACGATGAAAGAAGAATTTGTGCAATCGGAAGAAGCCGGGCATCTGGAGGATGTAATCATCAAAGAAGAAAGTTTTTTGCAGATGGAAGATTGCCTCAAACAATTGTCCGTTGAACAGCGAAGAACAATTGAACTATTTTATCTGCAAGGCAAATGCTACAACGAAATAGCAGCCGAGACAGGACTTGAATGGAAAGCGGTGAGAAGCTACATTCAAAACGGGCGGCGCAACCTGAAGCTTTGCATGGAAAGCCGCACAAAAACAACCGTTGTTAAATGAGCGAAACAAAAACCTATACGGCCGCTGACATTGCACGTTACCACAGCGGAGAGCTTTCCGCGGCGGAGCGTCACGCCCTGGAAAAAGCGGCAATGGACGATCCGTTCCTGGCCGATGCGCTGGAAGGTTATGCCGCTACAAAAACGCCGGCTGAGGATTTGGCTGCTTTGCAACTGAAGCTTCAATTACGTATTGAAAAAGAAAAAGGCAGGCGCAAGATTTTTTACATCGGCAACCACTGGATGAAGGTGGCTGCGCTGTTTATATTGATTGCGCTTGGCGGATGGTTAATTGTTCAACTGTTCGGCGGCAAAGAATCAAAGACTGAAAATGTAGCTACGTTCAAAAAGCCAATGGATACCGGTAAGAATACAATAGCCGACTCCGTAACTGCTTCATCCGCTGCGGCATTAAAAGTCTCACCCCTATCTGAAGAAACACCAAAAGAGTATAAGCAAGCAACGGTTGCAAAACACAAGAGCCCTACACCCAGGGCAGTTGAAAATACAATTAACGATGCCAAACACCCAGCCTCAGCCCTTGTTTCTACACAGGACAGCACGAAAGAATTAGCCTATGTTGCCCGCCAGTCGGCAGCGGCCGCCGAGCAGAAAACGGAAGCCTTTAGAAAATCAATTGCCGAAGCAAAAGACAAAGAGCAAGGCGACCTTGCAAGCACAACCGACACTGTCAAAAACGTTAACGTCACGCTGAAACGGAGTGACGAAGGTTTGCAGGAAGTGGTTATTGCCAAAGCAAGAAAGCAACCGGCCCAGCGAATGAACGTTACGATTGATTCGCTGGAACCCGCCGAAGGCTGGACAAACTTTGATGACTACGTTGCCAGTCATCTGAAAGAACCCGAAGAGCTAAAAGAAAAAGGCATGAAGGGTGAAGTTGAACTTTTGTTTGAGGTGAACAAAGAAGGCGAGCCGGTGAACATTGCCGTCACGCAATCGCTTTGCGCCAAATGTGATGAAGAAGCAATTCGAATACTGAAAGAAGGACCAAAGTGGAAGCCAAACAAAAAAAAAGGCAAAATAAAAATTAAGTTTCCGGCTGCGCCCTAACCAAGCCCTTGTTCTCCAAGGGCAGGGATTAATTAACCTGCCTGGTGCTTGTGGATGAAGTTGCAAACGCTTTACGTTGACATCAGCCGTTGAAAACACAAGTCACAAATGCCTCTTCCGCAGCATAATAACAGATCAAGAAGAACGTTAGTTTATCCTATCGAAAACAAACATAGCTCTGGCCTTTTCTTTGCTGAAGGCAAATTTCAAAGCCGTTATCGAAGAAAGAGTTCAAACACCCGGAAAACATTCTTTTGCATGAAAGTTTGTCTTATTCCATTAGTCATTGCTTTTTGAAATTTCAGAACGTTACCGTACTGGTTATTTCGGCTATTCCATGGAAACAATTTAATTCTTATAACAGCTTGCCAGTGAAAAGATGCTTCCACACGATCAACACGACACCTTTTTATGTTGCATAATAAGTAGCATGATAAATGAGCTTCCTCGGTGGACGTCTTCTTTTTGAAGCTTTAGTGTGAGGTTCGGCTGAATGCTGTGTTGATTGTTTGATTTGTTCCAAACGGCAATTCCAAATTGCTGGTCTTGCAGGCTGGTGAAATCAACCTCTGGCTTTAAAAAATTATCATTGGTATAATTTTTTTATACGTGTCGTTTGATAAACCTGGCTTATGCGCACTTATAGTTCTCTGCTCTTTTTCTTAATTATCTCCATTCTTGCGCAAAGTTGTTACCGCATGCGGGCGTCCAAAGGCGGAGGGCAAATTAAAAATGTTCCTGCCCGTATAATGAACGCAAGCGAAATAGCTGTTCCCGCAGGTTATAAAATTGAGCCCGTTGCTTCTGGCCTTAGTTTTCCCACCGCGGCAGCTTTTGATGAGGCGGGAAACTTGTATGTTTTGGAAGCCGGCTATTCCTACGGGGAAGTCTGGGGCGAACCGAAATTGTTGCGGGTAGATGCAGGTGGCAAAACGACGGTGGTTGCAAAGGGTCCGCGCAACGGGCCTTGGTCCGGTATAGCCTGGTACAACGGCGCTTTCTACGTGGCTGAAGGCGGTGAAATGGAAGGCGGCCGGATTTTAAAGATCACGAAAGATGGAACGGTTACTTCTTTGATTAGCGAACTGCCGAGCATGGGCGACCATCATACAAACGGGCCGGTGATCAAAGACGGTTATATTTATTTTGGGCAAGGCACAGCAACCAATTCTTCGGTTGTTGGCCCTGACAATGCGGAATTTGGCTGGCTGCTGCGCAAGAAAAATTTTCACGACATTCCTTGCAAAGACCTTGTTCTTAACGGGCAAAATTATACGTCTGCGAATCCGCTAACCGACGATCCGAACGACACAGCAACAACGGGTGCTTACCAATCTTTTGGAACCGCCACAACACCGGGGCAAATTATCAAAGGCGCAGTGCCCTGCAGTGGTGCTGTCATGCGCATTCCGATTGAAGGCGGAAAGCCTGAAGTAGTGGCTTGGGGGCTTCGCAATCCCTTTGGCCTTGCGCTCTCGCCTGATGGAAGAATTTTCTTTACAGAAAACGGTTTTGATGACCGGGGAAATCGTCCGGTATGGGGCGCTGGCGACGTGTTGTGGGAACTGAAAAACGATACCTGGTACGGTTGGCCAGATTACTCCGCGGGAAAACCCATCTGGGACGACGAAGAATTTAAAGTACCCGGCAAGGAAAAAGTAAAAGCCGTTCTTCAAAAACATCCAGCAAATCCGCCGAAGCCTGCGGCAATTTTCGGTGTGCATTCTTCATCCAACGGAATTGACTTTTCGAAAACCGATGCCTTTGGTTACAAAGGCGAAGCTTTTGTGGCGCAGTTTGGCGACATGGCGCCCAAAACAGGCAAGGTGGAATTTCCGGTTGGCTTCAAAGTTGTCCGGGTAGATGCGTCAACAGGCGTGATTAAGGATTTTGCGGTGAACAGAGGCAGAAGAAACGGCCCTGCAACCTGGTTGGGCAAGGGCGGATTGGAACGGCCCGTTTCCGTAAAATTCAATCCTGAAGGCAGCGTCTTGTATGTGGTTGATTTTGGCATTGTGAAAATGACCGGCCAGGGGCCGCAACCGCAAATGAATACGGGAACAATTTGGAAGATCACAAAACAGTAGGCATGAAAAAGCTTTTGGTGATTAGCGGAGTGATAGCAATAGTGAACGCTTGTTTGATTAGCGCTTGCGTTGTCTGAAAAGCGGAGCCGTTGGAACAAAAAACCTTTATTCCGAAGAACGAACAAATCGCTAACGGCGAAAGAGTGTTTATGGCGAATTGCCAAAAATGCCATCCGGCAGGCGAAGGCGGATTGGGTCCTTCCGTTAACGCCAATCCTGCCCCGCAGTTTGTAAAGCGTTTTCAAATGCGCCACGGTTTGGGTGTAATGCCTTCGTTCAAAAAGTCTGAAATTTCGAAAAGCGATTTGCACGACGTGTCAAAATTCCTGCACGCCTGGAAAACTTATTGAGCTTTCTTTTCAAGGAGCTGCAAGACCAAAGCGGCGTAAAAATTTCGCCCGGCGGCCGCGTTGTAATACCGTCCGCCAAAGCCGTTGATATCGTTGCCCAGGCTGTATTTCTGATCCAACAAATTATCCACTCCCACAACAGCTTTGATGCGCCATTTGCTTTTAATCCAGGCCTGGTAACCGGCTTTCAATCCAACCAAATGGTAAGCCTTTGCGTATTCGGTGTTCGCATCATCCAACGGAATCTTACCGCTGTAGTAATAAGTGATTGTTCCAAGCAAACCATTCTTCATCAAAAAATCAAAGCCCGTTGAAACCGTGTGCTTTGCTTCGGCAGGTAAATAATTTCCGGAGAAGTCGTTGTTCAGTTGTTTGAATTCCTTGTAGGTAAAATGATGATAGGCATGACTCAGCCAGAACAAGCTTTTTTCCATTGTTGCCGACTGAAAAAGAGGACAACTGACATAGGTTTCGATTCCGTATTGTCTTGTTTTGCCTGCGTTCTCAAAAAAATCTCCACCGCCCGCTGTACGCCGTTGCACAATGGTATTTTGCAACGAAAAGGAAAACGCGTTCACATCAACAAACAGACTTCGTCCGATCGTTCCTTTTACGCCTGCATCGTAATTCCATCCGGATTCCGCATTCAGGTCCAGATTAATGGCGCCGCCTGTTGGCAGCAGTTCTGCTGTTGTGGGCGGAGAAAAGCCTTTGGCAACGCTTGTATAAACGGTGACGTCCTTTAGCTTTCGTGCGATGGCCAGCCGCGGCGCAATTTGATTGCTGAATTTTCTTTCCTGCTTCCCTAAAGAAGCAGGCGCAAACCGTTCAAACCTTACACGCAGAAAATTGAAGCTTCCCCCTGCGTTGAAGCTCCAATAATTTTTTATATCCAAAACAGCTTGTGCAAAAGCGAAGGACTGCCGGTTGTTGATTTCATCCGTTGTTCGCAGGCTGTCTGCGCCGCCTGCAAGGTTTTTAAAAATGTTAACGTTGGTAAAACCTTCCTGCCATTCGCCGCCGGCATCAAAAGAAAAGTCACCGTTCTGCAAGGGTTGGTTGAATTGAAAGGTCGTTCTTCCGCCCGCATGAGGCTCGGTGCTTCGCCCATAATTTTGAATCGTTGGATTGCGCAGCTCCGTAAACATTCCGTACAACACCGATTTGTTTTTCCATTTCAACGAAAGCCTTTGTTCGTACGATGCACCTGCAATGGCTGTGCGTTGCCGGACAGATGCTCCTGCAGCTTCGGCACCCGGAAAAAAGGCATTGCCCGGCCGTGAAGCTTTCGGGTTCGCGTCGTATTCTGCTTTGGTTAATGCTCCGGGAGTTTCATAAAAAAGATCGCCGTACAAAAACGTTGTTTTTAAAATCTTGTCATCGCCAATGCGGAACAAACCGTTCCAGCTATGTACTTGCCTTTTCAGGTAAGAATGATTGCGGTAGCCGTTGCTTTCCTGGTACTGAAAGCCGGCACGGCTGATGGATTTTTCGTTCCCCGTCATTATGCTCCCGTAAACATTTTGCATGTTGTAACTGCCCGTGGCGTATTCGGTAAACACACCCGGTTGTTCGCTGCCGCTTAAACTTTCGATGAGCAAAACACCGCCTGTGCCGGCGCCGTACAAGCTGCTTGCGGGCCCCTTGATGACTTCTATTGAATTAAAATTGTAATAGCCTAATTGGTTGAGGTAGGTGTGGCCGCCCGGATCGGTCATGGGGATGTCGTTGTAATAGACTTTTACATTCCTGACACCAAAGGGTGAGCGAAGGGATGAGCCGCGGATGTTGAAACGATAACTTCCGGGATAACGTTCTTCCATGCGTACACCGGGCGTTGAATTTACGGCTTGAACAATGGATGAAGGGCTAAACCGCTCCAGAACATTTCTGCTCACATAGTTTACTGCTGCCGGAACGTCTTTTAATTTTTTCCCCTGGTCAAATGCCTTTACAATTACTTCTTCAAGGCGGCCTTCTTTTGTTGTATCGGTTTGCGCTTTAGCAATGAAAGGAAGGAAAACAAAAATTGAAAACAGCTTTTTCTGCAGGCAGTACATATTTGATTGTGCTTAAAAAATCAGACCATCCGATAAAGCGTAAAATTCGTGATAAATGCGCAGGGCGCCGTGCTTTTTCCTTGTAAATGCAAGGTCAAAAGCCGAAACGATTTTTGCCGCACAGCAAACAAAGCGTTGAAGGGTGTTCTTGTGCGTTCGGGATATTGCTCAACTTTTTTTGAACTATAGAGACATAACGGACACAAAGGTTCACAGAAGTTCTCCGTGTAACTCCGTGCTCATTGTGTCTCCGTGGTTTGTATTCGATAAATAGCGAACAAAGCGTACAAGACAGAATCCAGGTTCATAAAAAATGCTTGCATTGCTGCAAGCATTTTAAAACATTTTCAACGGCATCAATCCTCTTCCGGTGCTTCATCATCCTCAGCCCTTCGGCCTCTTTGCACTGGTTTTTCTTTTGGCTTTTTCTTCAACCAATCCTTGTCTTTTTGCAAACCCTGCACATCAGCTAAAGAAGCCACGTACAAGCTGCGGCCGTGGGTGCCCAATACCATTTCGTTTTCACGTTCCTGTATCGCTATGTCGTGCACCGGAACAGACTTCGGCAAGCCGCCGTTCCAAAGCATAAAGCTTTGCCCGCGGTTAAAGCTCACGTACAAGCCGCCATCGGTACCCACGTACAAAATGTTTTCGTTTTTGGGGTCTTCTTTTACCACGTTCACGGGTTCAAGCGGTAAATCTTTTCCGATCTGCTTCCACGTGGCGCCGTAATCTTCGCTCACATAGAGGTAAGGCGAGAAATCATCAAAGCGGTAACCGTTCAAGCTTGCATACACTCTGCTTTCTTTAAACTTCGATGCCGATACACGGCTCACCCACAAACCCGTTGCAAGATCGGCATCGGTTGCTTTGGTTGGCTTGTTGTTCACCAGCGTCCACGAATAACCGCCGTCTTTCGAAAGTTGAATGTTGCCGTCATCTGTACCTGCGTAAATCAATCCAAAGCGCAGCGGTGATTCGCTGAGCGTTGTAATCGTTCCGTACGGTACATTTCCACTTCTGTCTCCTTTGGTTAAATCGGTCATCGCGTACATCGTATCGGCCTTGTTCATCGAGCGGAAAAATTTGTTTCCGCCAAAGTAAACCACGTCCTGATTGTGCTGACTCAAAAGCACCGGTGTTTGCCAGTTAAAGCGGTAAGGCTTCTCACCAAGTGGATGCACAGGCGTAATGCGCTTTGCTGTTTGCCGTGGCTGCATCTTGTTTAGGCGTGCATAGTTGCCGAACTGAAAACCCGTATAAACCGTTTGGTTATCTCTTGTATCTACCTGCACTTGCATGCCATCTCCGCCCATGATGCTTTTAAACGGATAATCGCCGCTGCCTTGCCAGTTCGTGCTTTCGCGGTTTGTTGACGGGCCAAACCAAACGCCGTTGTCCTGCAAACCACCGTAAACATTGTACGGCCTTGCGTTGTCAACAACCACCGAATAAAATTGCCCAACTGAAGGTGTGTTTGCTTTTATCCAATGCTCGCCGTTGTCGTAGGTAATGTTCAAGCCGCCGTCGTTGCCGTTTATCAGGTGTGAGTCGCGTTGAGGGTCTATCCACAACGCATGATGGTCGGGGTGAACGTTTGGCTTGTCCATATTTTTCCAGGTCTTGCCGCCATCGGTTGAAAATTGTGACGTAAATCCGGTTGCATAAACCTTGTCGGGATTGTACGGCGAGACGTAAATTTTTCCGAAATAATAGCCGTAAGTCGAATTGATGGGCAGCTCCTTTTCGTTTACTTTTTTCCAGCTTCCGCCGCCGTTATCACTGCGGTAAATTTCCGCACCGATGGGTGTTCCCTCAAAACCAGTGTTGATGTACAGATAATCGTACAAAGCCGTTGCTTGCAGTTGTCCCGTTGCGACCTGTTCTTTTATTTGTTTGGCGGTGTATTTGCCCAACACACCGTTGCGCTTTAAAATGGTGTCAATCTTCCGCTCTTCCAGTTGCGCAAATTTTTCTTTGGTCAAATTTTTCAATTGGGACAAGGCATAAACCAGCGTGTCTTTTTTTGCGGTATCGGGTTTGGCTTGTTGATTGTCCAGCACAGCGTAAACAATCTGCGGATTCTTCGGGTAAACGGCCACGCCGATTCTTCCCAAAATCTCTCCCTGCGGAAAGCCTGAACCTGCTTTTGTAATGCTTGTCCAGGTATTGCCGCCGTCGGTGCTTTTGTAAATGCCGCTTGTTTTCCCGTTCGGTACAAAATTCCAGGCACTGCGTGTGCGATACCATACAGTTGCATAAACTTCAATTGGGTTTTGTGGATTGATGTCCAAATCCACTGCGCCGGTGTTATCATCAACGTACAAAGTTTTCTTCCACGTTTGTCCGCCGTCGGTTGTTTTGTAAACGCCTCGTTCGGCGTTGGGCGAATAAAGATGACCGAGCACTGCAACCCATGCGGTGTTATCGTCTGTTGGGTGCAATTGTATTTTGCCAATGTGGTGCGAATCAGGCAGGCCCATCCATTTCCATGTCTTGCCTTTGTCCGTGCTTTTGTAAACGCCCATGCCTGCATACGAAGAACGGCTGCTGTTCACTTCGCCAGTGCCCACCCAAACAGTTCCATTCTTCCAGTTCACGGCAATGTCGCCAATCGTTAATGTCTCTGTGCTGTCAAAAACCGGTGTAAAGGATTGACCGTTGTTATCCGTGTACCAAACGCCACCGCTGGCATAAGCCACGTAAAATTCAGTGGGGTCGGATGGGTTTGCGTCAATGTCCACCACACGTCCGCTCATTACCGACGGACCAATGCTGCGAAACGGAATGCTGTTTAAAACAGAGGCTTTTTCCTGTGCCTGCCGTTGCTGCACCACTTTCATGCGTTCCGCTGCCGGCGTTGGTTTCACTTGGGCATTTGACAAAATTGTAACGAGCATTGCCGAACAGAGTAGGGCCGGAAATCTTAGTTTTGAAAACATAAATGCAGTCTTTTTTCGTTTAGCAAAGAAGGCCAAACTTAACAAACTATGCGTTACATCTTTTCTTTCGTGTTGTTGTTGTCGCTGGGTGCGAAGGCGCAATGGAAAAACTACATCATTGGCGTAAAGGGCGACACGCTGAACCGTGTGGACGCAAAAGGATTGAAACAAGGCCCGTGGTTCATTCATGTGGACGAATTGCGCGGCAATCCGGGTTATGAGGAAGAAGGTTTTTTTGTAAACGATCAGCGCGAAGGTCGCTGGGTGCGCTACTCGTTGCAAGGCGATAAACTGGCGATTGAGAACTATCGCTGGGGACAAAAGGACGGCAAGTGCCAATATTTCAATACCGCGGAGGATTTGATTCGCGAAGAAAGCTGGCTCGCTGCCAACCCGAAAAACCCTTACGACACCATCCCGATCTATGACCTGCAAGACCCGACAAAAATTCTTCGCTTCCAGATTGTAAAACTTGACGAAGCTTCCGTAAAGCACGGTACCTGGCGTTATTACGACCCACAAACCGGCCGCATTGAAAAAACGGAACAGTACGTTTTGAACCGCATCAAAACAAAAGATGACGACACTGCTCAAACAGATGATGAACTTGCGCCTATAGATCCCGCTACCGGCAAACCCGTTGCGAAAAAAGAGGAGAAGAAACAGGTAGCAAAACCCAAAGAAGTATTGGAATACGAAAAGAAAAACGCGGGCAAGAAAAAGATCAAGGTGCGGGATGGAAGCACGGGAGGTTAAATTTTGATATTGGGATATTAAGATATTTCGAGACTGTTTCGAGCCTGAAGATTGGAAATTTCTTCAGGCTTTTTGTTTGGCTTGTGAAGCCAATAGCTTAATATCCCAATATCTCAATATCATTTTCTCTTGTCAAAATAATTCCGAAAGAACAACAACTGAAACTGCACAGCCGTGCGCCAGTAAGCCCAATCATGTTTGCCGGGGCGTTCAATGTAATCGTGTGGAATTTTCAGGTCCAGCATTTTTTTGTGAGCAGCACGGCTCATCTCCACAATAAAATCTTCCGTGCCTGTGTCCATGATAATGGCCAGCGAATCTTTCGGATAGCTTTCCATTTGTTTCATGATGGAGTAATCGTGATAGCGTTGTTTGTTCGCCGTGTCGCCAAGACGTTTTTCTACCTGGTAACCGCGGGTGATGCGTTCAATCAGCAAGGCGCCGCTCATGCTGCCGCAGGCGCCAAAAAAATCTGCGTGGCGAAAGCCGAGAAACAAGCCGCCGTGGCCACCCATGCTTAAACCCGAAATGCCCCTTGCTCTTCGATCCTTAATTACCGGATAATGTGCTTCAATAAAAGCCGGAACTTCTTTGGAAATGTATGTTTCATACCGCATTGAACTGTCTATCGGACTGTCATAATACCAACTGCTAAATTCTCCGTCGGGGCACACGAGGAGAATTTTGTATTCATCGGCGTAAGCCTGCAATTGCGGCACTTTGGTTATCCAATTGCTGTAATTGCCACCGAAGCCGTGCAACAGGTAAACGGTCGGAAAAAGATCTTTTGCTTTTCGGTCATTGCCGGGAATTATTACAACGCATTTGCGTGTGTTGTTCATCGCATTGCTTTTGATGGCAACCGTGTCAACGATAGCGGCAAACAAAGAGGAAGCAAAGAAGAAGCTGAGGAGAAGAAAACACAGTTTACGCATGGGTTAAACGATTATCCTTTTTAAATAAGGAACAAGTATAATAAGGAATGACTTGATACGGGCAAAAAACATTTGCTCCTAAATAGAGAGGCGCTTATTTTTGCGGCTCAATGAAAAAACATTTGCACATCCATCATCATGCGGTCCCCAAAGGGTAAGCTGTTGGCGCATGTGTATCGCACTAAACAAAAGGCTTACCCTGTGTAAGCCTTTTTATTTTTTTATGAACCTGAAACTGGCCATTCAAAAATCCGGTCGGCTGCACGAAGACAGCATCAAGCTCTTAAACGATTGCGGCATTGCGGTAAAGAGCAGCGGCGGTCATCTGCGGTCACTGGCCGAAAACTTTCCGCTGGAGGTGTATTTCCTCCGCGACGACGACATTCCGCAATACGTGGAAGACGGTGTTGCGCACATTGGCATCGTGGGCGAAAACGTGCTGTACGAGAAAGAAAAAAAAGCCGAAATCATCGAGGCTCTCGGCTTTGGGAAATGCCGTCTTTCCATTGCGGTGAAGAAGACGGACGAGTACAGCGGACCTGCTTTCCTGCAAGGGAAAAAGCTTGCGACAAGCTATCCCGTGCTCACGCAAAAATTTTTGAAGGAAAACAAGATTGACGCAGAAATTCACGAGATCAGCGGATCGGTGGAATTGGCGCCGGGCATTGGTTTGGCTGATGCGGTTTGCGATTTGGTAAGCAGCGGTTCAACGCTTTTTATGAACGGCTTGCAGGAAGTGCAAACCATTTTGAAAAGCCAGGCGGTACTCGTGCAAAACGCGTCGCTTAGCGAAGATTTGTTGAAGATTGTCGGGCAGTTGCTCTTTCGCATTCGTGCGGTAAAAAAAGCGGCGAACACGAAGTACGTTTTGCTGAATGCACCCAACGATGCGCTGCAAAAAATCATTTCCTTATTGCCGGGAATGAAAAGCCCGACCGTACTTCCGTTGGCCGACAGCGGCTGGAGTTCGGTGCACAGCGTGTTGAATGAAGACGAATTTTGGGAGAAGATTGAAGCGCTGAGAGATGCGGGTGCGCAAGGCATTTTGGTAGTGCCAATTGAGAAGATGATTGTGTAACGTGCGGATTAGTCAACGTGCTAATCTGCCAATTGAAAAAGATCGATGCAAGTTGTCATAAACCCTGACAGGAAAGATTGGAAAACTATTTTGCAGCGGCCGTACGCCGACAACGGCGCAGTGCTGCGAACGGTTCGGGATGTATTGAGCGAGGTGAAAGCAAGAGGCGATGAAGCCTTGAAAGAACTCACACAAAGGTTTGGGGGTATCTCGCTTGAATCTTTTGCTGTGTCAGACGAAGAAATTTTCGCGGCTGGAAACGAGTTGACGGATGAATTGAAGCATGCCATCCAACAAGCCGCACTTAACATAGAGGCTTTTCACGTTCACCAAGTGTCTGACGTTGATTTGATCGAGTTTACTCCAGGCATTCAATGCTGGCGCAAAAGCGTGGGCATTGAAAAGGTAGGCTTGTATATTCCCGGTGGCACCGCACCACTTTTTTCAACGGTATTGATGTTGGCGATTCCCGCGCAGCTTGCAGGCTGTAAGGAGATTGTTTTGTGTACGCCTTGCGACAAAGAAGGAAAGGTTCATCCCGCAATTTTGTACGCAGCCCAAGAATGTGGCGTAACAAATGTTTTTAAGCTTGGCGGTGCGCAAGCCATTGCGGCTATGGCTTTCGGCACAGAAACTGTTCCGGGGGTTTATAAAATTTTTGGCCCCGGTAACCAATATGTGACAGCAGCCAAACAACTTGTGCAGATGCAAGGCATTGCGATTGATATGCCTGCGGGTCCAAGCGAAGTTTGCGTGATGGCCGATGAATCTGCGGACGCAAAGTTTGTTGCGGCGGATTTGTTGTCGCAAGCGGAACATGGCGTGGACAGCCAGGTGTTGTTGGTGAGCACTGAGTTGTCAATAGTGAATAAAGTGCAGGAAGAAGTTGAAAAACAGTTGTCGAATTTGAGCCGAAAGGAACTTGCTGAAAAAGCCCTGGCAAACAGCAAAGCCATCGTCGTAAAAGACCTTGATGAAGCAATTGATTTGGTGAACGAATACGCCGCCGAGCATTTAATTATCAGTTGCAAGGACGCGGATGCAATTGCGGAGCGAATCGTCAATGCCGGTTCGGTTTTCATTGGCAATTATTCACCGGAAAGTGTAGGTGATTATGCCAGCGGCACCAATCACACCTTGCCGACGAACGGTTTTGCAAAAGCCTACAGCGGTGTGAGTGTTGACAGCTTTGTGAAAAAAATTACGTATCAAAAATTGAGTGAAGAAGGATTAAAAAATATTGCTTCCACGGTTGTGCAAATGGCGGAAGCAGAGGGGTTAGATGCACATGCAAACGCGGTGAAGGTGAGGATAGCCCATCCCGACCTTCCCGGTGGGAAGGCCATCTGAACACAACCCCTTGCTTTTCGGCGACCTAACATCTTTTGCAGACTCTTCACAAAGCATGGTGCGTAAAGCGAAGCGTTGGTGGCCTGCCCACCGGGAAGGTCGGGATGGGCCGAGTAGAATTACAGAACGTATAAGTGAGTGACACAACAGAAGTTTAATAGTAGTACAAAAGCCAAGTACATAAAAATGAGTTTTGATTTAAACAATCTTGTTCGGGAAAATATCAAGGTGCTCAAGCCTTATTCATCGGCACGCAGCGAGTTTAGCGGCGTGGCGAACATTTTTTTAGATGCCAACGAAAACAGTTTTGGATCGCCACTGACGAAGTGGTACAATCGCTACCCCGATCCTTTGCAATGGGAGCTGAAAAGAAAAATTGCAGGCATCAAAAGCATCGCGGCAGAAAACATGTTGCTTGGCAACGGCAGCGACGAATGCATTGACCTTTTGATTCGTGCTTTCTGCAATCCGGTTCGCAACAACGTCATCATCTGTCCGCCCACTTACGGTATGTACGAAGTGTATGCACACATTAACGACGTGCCGGTGAAGGAAGTGCCGTTGACAACGGCGTATCAGTTGAATTTGGAAGCGTTGGAAGAAGCGGTGGATGCGAATACAAAACTCATTTTCTTTTGTTCGCCTAACAATCCGACTGGTAACAGTTTGGACCGTGAAGCCATTGAAACGGTGTTGAATAATTTTGACGGGATTGTTGTGGTGGACGAAGCCTACATCAACTACAGCCGCCAGCGTTCCTTTGTTGCCGAGTTAAAAGATTATCCGAACCTGGTGGTGATGCAAACTTTTTCCAAAGCCTGGGGCCTGGCGGCTCTGCGCTTGGGAATGGTCTTCGCCTCAACGGAGATTGTTGATGTTTTGAACAAAATCAAACCGCCGTACAACATTAACCAGGCCACACAAGAACTGGCATTAAAAGCACTCGATCATTTGGAAGACGTGAACAGCATGATTAAAGAAACAGTGAAGGAAAGGGAAAACCTCGTGAGAGGTTTGACGGCTGTTTCGTTTGTTCAAAAAATTTATCCGTCGGATGCAAATTTTGTTTTGGTAAAGATGAACGATGCCACGGCTGTTTACACTTACCTGAAAGAACAAGGCATCATTGTTCGCAACCGCAGCAACGTGCTTTTGTGCGAAGACAGTTTGCGCATTACGGTTGGAACACCGGAACAGAACAAGCAATTGGTGAACGCACTCAATGAAATGAATTCGTAGTAAACATGGAACAGAAAAAAGCAAAGAGAGTTTTGTTTGTTGACCGTGACGGCACGATGATTAAAGAGTATCCGCCGCTTTACCAGATTGATTCGTTGGAGAAAGTCACCTTCTATCCGTTTGCAATAAAATATCTGAGCAAGATTGCCGAGGAAATGGATTACGAGTTAGTGTTGGTATCGAATCAAGACGGCTTGGGAACAGCATCGTTCCCAGAGAGTGATTTCTGGCCGGCGCACAATTTGGTTATTCAGACTTTTGAAGGCGAGGGTGTTTTTTTTAAAGAGCAGTTGATTGACAGAAGTTTTCCTGAAGACAACTTACCAACTCGAAAACCCGGCATCGGAATGTTTGGTGATTACCTGAACAATCCCGAATACGACATCCCAAATTCTTATGTGATCGGTGATAGAATTACCGACGTGCAACTGGCGAAGAATGTCGGTTGCAAAGCACTTTGGCTGAACAACAATCCAAAACTTGGTGACGCAGAAGTAAAAGATTCGATTGAAGAATTAAGAAAGATTGTTGCGGTGGAAACAACGCACTGGAAAGATTTTTATGACTACCTGAAAAAAGGGCCAAGGGTTGTAAAACACGTTCGCAAAACAGCGGAAACGGAAATTAATATTGAATTGAATTTAGACGGCAGTGGCAAGGCGGCAATCAACACCGGTCTTGAATTTTTCAACCACATGCTCGACCAAATCGCGAGACACGGTTTGATTGATCTAAGCATTGATGTAAAAGGTGACTTGGAAATTGACGAGCACCACACGGTAGAGGACACAGGCCTTGCCTTGGGTGAAGCAATCGTAAAAGCGCTTGGCGATAAACGCGGCATCGAACGTTACGGTTTTGCATTGCCGATGGACGAAGTGGAAGCAAAAGTGTTGATTGATTTCGGCGGCCGTCCCTGGATTATCTGGAACGCAGACTTCCACCGCGAAAAAGTTGGTGACGTGCCGACGGAAATGTTTTTTCATTTCTTTAAATCTTTCTCCGATACGGCCAAATGCAATTTAAACATTGAATGCAAAGGCGAGAACGAACATCACAAAATTGAAGCGGTCTTCAAGGCATTTGCAAAAGCAATTAAAATGGCGGTGAAGAAAGACCCGTTGAAAAATTATTTGCCTTCAACCAAAGGCAGCTTGTGATTGTCGCACGGAAGGAGAAAAGGAGAGTAATACCGTTTCAAAATGAATCGTAAGTTATTTGTAGGACACGCCAGGAGCATGTCCTACAACGATCACCGTCTTACCAATTTGAAACGGGTATAAGTTACAGTCATATTCATTGTTTATAAACCTCACCGTTCTTCATCACGAACGTTATCTTTCGAATGTTCTGAATGTCCTGCGATGGATCGTCTTGCACAGCAATGATGTCGGCAAACACGCCTTTTTTGATTCTTCCAATTTTATCGCCATAGCCAAAAACATCGGCGTTCACTGATGTTGCCGATTTCAACACGTCAAGGGGTTTCATGCCGTAGTTAACCATCATCTCCATTTCTCGTGCGTTGTCGCCGTGCGTGTACACGCCCACGTCGCCACCCATGCAAATTGTAACGCCGCTTTTCAAAGCGGCTGCAAAACTTTTTTTCTTGGCAGTAATGCGGACCGGTTCGGGGTCAATGTCTTTCTTCCAACCGCTGTATTGCGAAACGGCATCACCGGCCGCAAGCGTTGGACAAAACGCTATACCTTTTTCTTTCATTAATTGAAAAACTTCTTCATCGCCATCGTCGCCGTGCTCGATGGTGGAAACACCCGCGGCAATGCTTCTTTTCATGCCTTCTTTAGTGGAGGAATGCACCACCACTTCACGTCCGCTGCTTTTGGCAATGGATACCGCAAGAGCAATTTCTTCAGTGCTGAAAGTTGGCGCAGGCTGTCCGTTTATGCCCCAGCGATAGTCGGCGTAAATCTTTATCACATCAGCGCCTTTATTGATTTGCGTGCGAACGGCTTTCTCCATTTCTTCAAGGCTGCCCACTTCTTCCGCGCCTTGCGGCAAGTCCACATCCGCGTTATTATAATTTGGGCCATAACTTCCTTTGGCAACGATGGCCCTCGTCGCTACAATCATGCGCGGACCGGGAACGATACCTTTTTCAATGGCGTGTTTCAAACCGGCATCGTCGTACATCGCACCTTCGGTTCCCAAATCACGTACAGCAGTAAAACCAGCCAGCAGTGTGGCTTTGGCATGTGTCACCGCTCTTGCTGTTCGCTCGGCGCGGCTTTCTTTCAGCACCTGATCGTTCCAACTTACTTCGTTGTAAGGATGAAGAAAAAGGTGCGAGTGGCCTTCAATCAATCCGGGCAAAAGCGTTGCGCCTTTTAGCTCGATGATGCGTGTGTTTGCGGGCAGTTTGAATTTCATGTCGCCTGCGGCTTCAATCTTGTTGCCGTGTACCAAAACAATCCAGCCGGTGTGCATCACTTCGCCGTCAAATACGCGGTCGGGTTTGAACAAAATAAAGCTGTCAGTTTGTGCGAATGTGGAGATGGAAAAGAAGACAAAAATTAAGAGGGAAATGCGGTTCATGGTTTAAAGATAAATCCCGTTTTGCAACACGACGGTAGAAGGATACCGGATCGTTTCGCATTCTAAAGCGAGAAGATTGGCGGCTGTTTGTCACACAGTGAACAAGGCGCACACGAGTGTCCTTCGACAAGCTTAGGATAAACTTGCAACCGAAGCTTAATGGATGCCGTGCCGTTGGGTTGATAAAAAGCTTCACTCAATTATCGTCTGTATAATTCGCAGTGGTATCATTACTCTTTCGGGCCGGTGCACCATTTCATAATTAAACCAGTGAAGCGCATTTTCCAGCAAAAAGCTTTGCAGCAGAATTTCAAAATCTTCAACGTTGTTGGGCACAAAGGCAATGTCCTTTGTTTCGTCCAAATAAGCCCGTACAAAAAAGTTGCTCATGTACTGTGCCCAAAAGCTGGCAAATGGCAACAAGCTTTTTTGTTCTTCGGATTGCATGTGCGACGACGTGAGGAAACCTTCATAAGCCACGTAATAAAAAGAACGAATTGTGGCGGCCACATCACGCAACGGCGAACGCTTCAAACGGCGTTCGCTGAAGGGTCGCAAAGGATTGCCGCCAAAATCATGAATCAACAAATCTTTGCCGGTAAGCAACACATGAGTAAGGCCCATGTTGCCGTGTGTGCGAATCTTTAGTACGTCAAACTTCTTGCTGTAAATTTTCTTCAGCATGGTTAACATTTCTTCGCGCCTGGCGCCAAGCGTTTGTACATCGTCGCGAACGTCATCGGTAAGCGAAGCCGCACCTCTTTCAATGGCCTGGCTCATTTCCCGCACCAATGAAAGCATGGATGAAAAAAGCGAACGCTGGTAATGCAGGGAAAATTCTTCGGGTACAAGTTCTTTTTCAGTGCCAGCGGCAAAAGCTTTGTGCACTTGCGCCAACCGAACACCGGCAAGTCTTGCGTATTCGGCAGCATTGGCGCCGACAAATTCCTTCAGGTCATCGGCCAATTCATCAAAGCTTATGGGTGTAGAAAGCTTTGGTGCTTTTGGATAAGCCGAAAGAAGATTTCTGTCGCGGGCCAAAATGCGTTCGAGGTAATTGGCGATGCGTTCGAGCATGTAACGATGGCCGTTGCCGTGATTTTCCTCAAGCTTTTCCAACATGCCGAGATAGAACTGCCCGGCGTCAAGCCTCCACACAATGTCTCCGGTGTATTTTGTGGTGAGGCCTGGCACTTTTTCGCTCAGGTATCGGGTTAACTCCACATCGGGATGAAGGCCTTTATCCACGCGGCGATAGACCTTCAGGAAATATGCGTTGTTGTAGGTAATGGCCGTGTGCATTTCGCTGGTGGGCTGCACCGTTGACGTTACTTCCAGATGGCTGCCAATAAATTTTTGTACATCATGGGCTGCTGAAAACAATATCTCACCGCTGGCCATGAAACGCTTTCCTTCGGCCATGAATTTTAGTAGTGCCTGCTGAAAGGACTTCGTGTAAACGGCGTCGCAAAGCAAACCCACTTCACCGTTAAGCGTAAGTTCCGCAACGGTAGCGACCGGATGTTTATCCAGCAATTCTTTGGCTTCGGCGGCGCGGTTAAAAAGGAGCGGCAACTGATAATATTCCGGCAAGCCGCTTTCAAACGTTACTTCTATCAGGAGCACTTCGGCGTCTCTTTCGGCAAGCGGCAGAGCCGTGTGCGCAAGCAGATTTGTGGCGTACAATTTTTTGTTCTTGCCCGTAAACCAATCCATGCGTTGAATGTAATCGGGCAGCACGTCGTTTTGCAAGACCTCAAGTGTATTGCCGCTAAACAAATCTTCCCACTGCGCTGCGTTTAGCTTCAGGTGTTTTCTTTCTCCCGAAGCATCTGCCTTTGGGGCTTGCAAAACAAACCATTGATAGGAGTGAGGCGCCAGCGTAAAAAAATACAGGCTGCTTTCTTTGATAGCAGGAAAAGAGTTGTGACTAAAAACTTCTACCGGCACATAGCCTTTTAATTCTCTTAAATCAATTTCAGCCGGCTGTGCGTATTTGGAAAGATTGGAAACAATCAACAGTGTTTCGTCTTCATAACTGCGTATGAAGGCCAGAATTTTTGGGTTGTTCACGGGCAGAAAAGCCATGTCGCCGCGACTGAAGGCCTTGAACTTTTTGCGCATGTTGATGATGCGCTTCATAAACCAAAACAACGATGTTGTGTTGGCACGTTGAGTTTCCACATTCACCGATTCGTAATGGTATTGCGGATCGAGAATCACCGGCAAATACAATCGCTGCGGGTTGGTTTCGGAGAAGCCTGCGTTTCTATCCGGCGACCATTGCATGGGTGTGCGAACGCCGTCGCGATCACCCAGATAAAAATTATCGCCCATGCCTATTTCATCGCCGTAATAAATTACCGGCGTGCCGGGCAACGAGAACAACAAAGAGTTCATCAACTCTATTCTTCGCCTGTCGTTTTCCATCAGGGGCGCCAGCCGGTGACGAATGCCTAAATTGATTTTTGCCTTTGGGTCTTTTGCATAAACCGTATACATGAAATCGCGTTCTTCATCGGTCACCATTTCTAATGTTAACTCGTCGTGATTTCGCAGGAACACCGCCCATTGGCAAGTCTCTGGTATGGGTGGCGTTTGGTCAAAAATATCAGTGATGGGATAGCGGTCTTCGCGTTGCAGCGCCATGAACATGCGCGGCATCACGGGGAAGTGATAATTCATGTGGCATTCATCGCCGTTGCCAAAATAAGACGCCGAATCTTCGGGCCACATATTGGCTTCCGCCAAAAAACAAATGCCGGGAAATTTTTTGTCAATGTGTGCACGAAGCCGTTTTAAGAAAGCATGTGTCTCTGGTAGGTTTTCTCCGTTCGTTCCTTCGCGTTCGTACAGGTAAGGCACGGCATCAAGCCGAAAGCCATCTACACCCATTGCGCACCAGTAATCAATGATTTTAAAAATCTCTGCCTGTACATCTTCGCTGTCGTAATTCAGGTCGGGCTGATGGTGAAAGAAGCGGTGCCAGTAGTATTGTTGCGCCACCGGGTCCCAGGTCCAATTCGATGCTTCGTAATCGGTGAAGATGATGCGAACATCTTTGTACTTTGTTGGGTCATCGCTCCAAACATAGTAAGCTCTTTCCTTTGAATCCTTCGATGCACGCCGTGCCCGCTGAAACCAGAAATGCTGATCGGAAGTATGGTTGATGACAAGCTCGGTAATGACTTTTAAGTTTCGCTTGTGCGCTTCGTCCAGAAATTGTTGAAACTGTTCGAGGTTGCCGTAGCGTGGATTGATGGTGTAATAATCGGCAATGTCATAGCCGTCATCGCGCAACGGCGAAGGATAAAAAGGCAAAACCCAAACAGCCGTTACGCCAAGTTCTTGCAGGTAGTCGAGCTTTTCCAGCAGCCCGCCAAAATCCCCGATGCCATCGCCGTTGCTGTCGTAAAAAGCCTTGATGTGGAGTTCGTAAATGATGGCGTCTTTGTACCAATACAGTTTGTCGTTCAATGCCGTTTTTGATAAAGCCATGATCTTTTTTCTTGTTCTCATTACTGCATAATTAGTGTGCCAAAGAGCAGAAGAAATTTGAAAGACGCATGGTTTGCCGCTGCGCTTAATTATAATTTTTGGCGTTACCAGTAGCCGAGGTAAATAAACGTCAGGCCTATCGTGTCAAAAAAGCCGTGGCAGAAAAAGGCATACCACAGGTTTCGCTTATAGCGCAAGGCCAGAGCCTGGTAAGTGCAGCCCGCCAGGAAAGCGTTTATCATGCCACTCATACCCAATTGAAAATGATATAATCCAAATAGAAAATTGGTGAGGATAAAACTTGCCGCAAACCCATATCTTTTTGAAAAGACTTTTTCGAAGCGGGTAAAAATGAATCCGTGAAAAACAAGTTCTTCGTACCAACCGCCAATCAGCCATCCCATGGAAAGAACAAAGAGGTAATTGTAGAAACGGTGCCGGATAGATTTGAAATCAGCAAGGTTTGCTTTGGGCAGAAGAATCAACTTATTCAGCACCGGAAAGAAAATGTAATTCAAAAAAGCAAAGAGCAGGATGCCTGCTGCAATGCCAACAAGTATTGATTGAAGCGTGAGGTTTTTCAGACTAAAGCCAATGCTTGAAAAATTTTCTTTTGTTCTTTTAAGAACCAGCCAAAGCAAAAGCAAAACCGGAATTGAATATGCAAACGGAAGGGGTATAACACCAAAATGCGGAAACAAAAATGCAAAGGCGATGGTTGCAAGCCACAAAAGAATATTCACAACGGTAGGTTTCTGGCGCATGATGGTGAATCTTGTAAAATGACAATTCCTGTAATTAAAACAAAATAACAATTCCTTCGATAGTTCCCTGGCCGCGTAAAAAACCCAGCGCTTTTATTTCTTCGTAACTTTCCTAAGCAAGACACAAATATTTCTTCTTCACAATTCTGAGCCGTGTTCAAAACAAGTCTTTATACAATTTTTGCTGCTGCAGGTTTTGCAGTTTTGCTTTCTTGTTCCAACGTTCAATCAAAACAAAAGGCGTCTGTTTTACCGGCGGTAAAAACAGGCAGCGGCATTCACGTTGTTGAATTGTTTACGTCTGAAGGGTGCTCAAGTTGTCCGCCGGCGGAAAGACTGATTGATGCGTTAAAAGCCGAAGGCGACAGCAACGTTTTTGTGTTGAGTTATCACGTTGATTATTGGGATCACTTGGGTTGGAAAGATCCGTACAGCGAGGCTGCTTTCAGCGACCGGCAACGACAATATGCACAACGTCTTTCTCTTGAAAGTATTTACACACCGCAAGTGATTGTAAACGGCAGCGAAGAATTTGTTGGATCGGATGAAAACCGGCTTCGTGCTTCGCTTCAAAAGGCCAACCTCAATGCGATAGCCATTCAGGCGTCGGTAAAAAGAATCACAAACGAAAATGTGCAGCTTGCGTATTCTTCGTCTTCCGCATCGCCGCTCCTGCTGAACGTCGCCTTGCTTCAACCTGAAGCCACGACCGACGTAAAGAGAGGCGAGAACGAAGGCCGCACGCTTCACCATGTAAACGTTGTTCGTGCATTGAAAACAGTGGATGCGCAACGGAGCGGAACGATTGAATTTGCTTTACCCACCGAACTTTCAAAAACATTGCTGACGATGATTGTGTTTGCACAGGAAAAAGGAACCGGAAAAATAATGGGTGCTACGCAACTGAATATTCCCTTGTGAAAAATAAGTAAGCGCAGATGATGTTGAATTGTTTGCGGCATCCATCAATCCCTTTGAATTCAACGCAATCTTTGCCCGCAACACGTATCATCCTCAAACCAACCGTTATGCCCACCGTTGTTAAAAAACATCCACTTGCCATCCGCTGGTTTCACTGGCTCAACTTTCCCATTTTGGCTTGCATGATCTGGAGCGGTCTTTTAATTTATTGGGCCAACGACGAATACAAAATCAAGTTGGGGCAGAAAGAGTTTTTTCACTTCTTTCCCGATGGTTTTTACAAAACCTTGAACGTTCCGTTCCGCCTTGCCGAAGGTATGAGCTGGCATTTTACGTTCATGTGGCTCTTCTTCATCAACGGTTTGTTGTATGTACTGTTCACGCTTTTCTCGGGTCAATGGCGCTTGCTGGTGCCCAACAAAAAATCTTTTAAAGAATCGTGGCTTGTGGTGCTGCACGATTTGCACATTCGAAGAACTGCGCCGGAGTTTTTAAAATACAATGCGGCGCAGCGTGTGGCTTACACGCTTGTCGTTCTTATGGGCATTGGTTCTTTGTTGACGGGACTTGCCATTTACAAACCCGTTACGTTTAGCGCACTTGCCTGGCTTTGCGGCGGCTATGAAGCGGCACGGCTGGAACATTTTATTTTAACGCTTGGTTACGTGCTTTTCTTTTTGATACACATTGCGCAAGTAATTAAAACCGGCTGGAACAATTTTCAGGCGATGGTCACAGGTTTTGAAATCATCAAACCAAATCAAACCGTCAACAATGAATAAGGTCACGCATACTTTTCCGCAGGAGCAGTTGTCAAAAAAACAGTTGCGAAAAAAAACCCTTCTTTCTTTTTTGATTTTTGTTGTTCTCGGCGCAGCCGCATGGTTTCTTTTTTCAAGTGTAAAGAATGCCCCCAAAGACGATGGCGCATCAAAACCGTTGCGCAGCGTGTTATCCGCAAACGAATCCATTTTTTCTTCGGTTTTCAGTTCAAAAAAACTGGTGAAGGAATACCCGCTTTCGGCAGCGGCGAAAACCGTTCGTGTGAACGGCAGTGATGGGTTGGAAGATGGTGTGGATACGGCCAATTGGCGCTTGCACGTAGTGAAACAAAACGGCGATACGTTAACCCTCACTTTGACCGACATTAAAAAACTGCCGAAGAAAGACATCGTGTTTGATTTTAAATGCATCGAAGGCTGGAGCCAGGTAACGCACTGGGCCGGTGTGCCGCTGAAAACTTTTATGCAGACCTATGGCTTAACGGAAGAGAGCAAGATGAATTACGTGGGTTTACAAACGCCCAACAAAAAATATTATGTGGGCATAGACATGCCAAGCGCCGTGCAGGAACAAACAATCCTGTGTTATGAAATGAACGGTGCGCCGTTGCCACTCAATCAAGGTTATCCACTGCGCCTGATTATTCCCGTGAAGTATGGTGTAAAGCATTTAAAGCGCATCAGTACGATGTATTTCAGCAACAGCAAGCCCCCGGATTTTTGGGCCGAAAGAGGCTACGATTATTATGCAGGACACTGAAATACGTGAAACGTGAAACGATAAATAGAAGTCTTTAAAATCCCTTTCTCATTTCTTTCTTTCAAAAAATCCGTTTTGATAATCGTGCAGGAAGCTTTGGTAGTCTTTGTTTACTTGCGCTGCGTAATCAATTGCGTACTGTATTAGGCGGCGCTGCCATTCAGCTTCATTTCCAAAAGCAATTAGTTCATCGGCGATGGCCGAGCCTTGACGGCCAGCGCTTCGCAGTTGCGCGGAAGCTGTGAGCAGCGCCATATCTTTTATCACCCGCAGTACGTCCTTCTCGTGCCGCACTACGATGGTAAAGTTAAGCTTGTCTTCTTCGGGCTGAAGTTCCTGGATGGTGTATGCTATGCCGTCGAACAAGACAGTGCTTAAATGCGCAGTCGTCGCGTATTGCGAACGTGATTGTATAGTGACAATGCGTTCCGCTTCGGAGGGCCATTGCGGCTGCGGCAGGGGATTATACGGCACTAGGGATGATGGCCTTGCTTCTTTCATATCGAGCAGCAGAAAATGATGTTGAGCTTCTTCACTTCCAACAAGCAGCAGAAACCTTTTCACACCCACGCTTCCTGTGCCGGCCATGCGTTGGCAGGCGTCAACGATTTTGCAATTACGCAAGGTTTTATCGGCCGGATTTGTTAGCCAGTCAGCGATGTGTGCAAGCAGGGATTTTTTTGTTTCGGGCTTCAGGGCCAACCGCTTTTCGTTGTCAACAACAAGGCTGTGCGAATTTTTGTTTTTTGCCATTTGCTTTTGAAGCAATTCTTTTTCTTTCCTGCGCCCGGCTTGGTCCAAAAAAGAACGCACAATGCCTTTTGCCAGTCTTGCCTCAATGTGTTTTGCCTTGCCGCTCCTAAGTGTTTTGCAATAGGTGTTCAGAAAAAGGCGGGCCCAGGCCGTCACTTTTTCTTCTTTCACGCTTAACGATTTAAAGGCTACGAGAATGCTTGTAACAACACGAACTAGTTCCCAGGTTGCAGGAAGAAGCATGGCTTCGTCAAAATCGTTTTGATCAAAATAAACGTAGCGGTTGGATGCTTTGTAGCTGCCGAAATTTTCGAGGTGCAAATCGCCGCAGCCCCAAACTTTTGGTGAACTGTGCGGAAAACGAGGCCGGTTGCTCAAGTCTTCATAAAACAAATAACAGGTGCCGCGGAAAAAGCGATAGGCATTTTCGGCCATCAGGCCGTACTTCAACCGCACTTTGTCCTGCGGCAGAGCGGCGTGGAAAGCTTCGATTCGGGCGGAAACGGAAGGAGGCTGCATTGGTCTAATTTACTTAATTATCGGCGGAAGAAAGCAGCACGCAAAGCCAGAGCGGGCAAGAAGGGAAGTGTGGAATGAAAGAAAGCTAACAAATGAAAACGCCTTGCGTTTGCAAGGCGTTTTGTTGAGCTACTAGGATTCGAACCTAGACAGACAGAACCAAAATCTGTAGTGCTACCGTTACACCATAGCTCAATCCTGAAGGAGTGCAAAAATAAAGGCGTGCGGTAAACGAGCCAAAAAAATTTACTCCTTTCCCGTCGCTCAATTATTGCACGGAAAAACACCTGAAACCAATTCCTGTTTGCTCAATGTTGCTCCGAACGCACAAGAGTGCGACGCAACAGACGATAAATAGAATTGCAAAAGCTCGTTACATAAAAGAAAAACCGCAATCTCAAAATGGAGCCGCGGTTTATAAGTGGTGACCAAAATGCAAGCATCGGTACGCCGATGGTATTTTCCCTATTTCATTGGAAAAGCAAAGCTTTAATTCACGTCCTGGCCTTTCTTCAACTTGTCAATCATGGTGGCCACGCTGTTTTTGTTTTGGGCGTCGGGTGCAAGCGGCAAAGCCTGTTCGGCAAACTTCAATGCGTTTTTGTAGTCGCCGGTTGCAGAGAAGCCTCTCGTCATGCCCACGAGGGTTGTAAATTCCTTTGGGTGTTTTTGGTAATTCATTTGGAAAACGTCTAGCGCTTCTTTGGGCTTTTTCTGCGTCACCAGCGAACGGCCGTAGCCGTGAATCTCAATCACCGTGGCCAGCGGCAAGGCTTGTTTCATTAGCGCCGCGGCTTCCTCGCCACGACCAAGCTTTTGCAGAATTTGCGCCTTGGTGGCCCTGGGCTGAAAAAGATTAACACCGCCGAACAAAGGACCCGATGCAGAGTCGCTCCACTGCAAGGCCTGTTCGAGATTTACGTTGTGTTGCAGGCACCATTGTGCGGCCTGTTCCCACGCAAGCCAGAAGAAGCCGCGTTGTGTTCGCAACTCGTTTTGGAATGATGCAATTTGGTCTTGGACGTAATTCGTTTCGACTTTAAACGGTATCGTTACGTGTTCCCATTCCAGTGCAATCGTGGCGGCGTTTTCGGTTTGGGCCGAGAATTCGTATTTGAGCCATTCCACGCTGATGTTCGCCTTCACCGGTTTTACGGGCACACGCAACACGTCTTCTTTTGGGTCGTAAAAAAAGCTGCCCCATTGCGTGCTGTTGCTGGAGAAGATTAGCGTTGATTGGGTAGAATCATAAACGACAAAGAAACCGTACTTGCCTTTTTTCAGCGGCTTGCCTTCGATGGTCACGTCGTTCGAAAATTCGATGGTGGTGCTTTCGTTGGAACCGGCCCGCCACGGGGCGGCCTTGCTGTTGCCAAAGCCCTGATCGGTAAAGCCGGCGGGAATCAGCGTTCCCCAAATTTTTCCTTCGCGGCCTTTTACGCCGGGACGGTCGTAATGAATGGTGACATCGGTAAGGCCGATGCGTTCGCCCACCACGGCTTTTTTATTTCCACCGCTGGGCAGCACGGTAAGCGAGAGTTGTGCGTTTGAAATGAGTGTGACGGTTGTTGCAAAAGCTGCAAGCAGGAATCGTTTCATGGCAGAAGTTTTTGAAGGCTTAAATCTACTTTGTGTTCTAACAGAGGCTGTAAAATTTTTACCGAAGTATTAAATTGGATGGTTGATGAAAGATGGGTGTGATGAATGGTGATGAACTTAGCGGCACTGCTACTATGAAGCTGCCGTTGCGTCGCACACTTGTGCGTTCGGGAAGTCTATTGAGAGAAGAACGAATTGTCAGGGTAGTGGCAAATATGGCCGGACAGATGATTGCCAAGCTTATTTTTTGGCGTATCCTGCATAAAATTGAATTGTATGAGAAGTAGATTTTTGTTGCTATTCTTTATAAATCTTATCCTGTTCTTTACGCATTGTAAAAAGTCGGGAACAGAAAGTTCAGCTTCGATAATAGGAAAGTGGAAAATGGATTCCATCCAATTACAGTTTGGAAGCCCTGGACTTCGGACAATTTATAAACCCACCAAAGATTATTATGATTATAGGGTGGATAATAAATTGTATCTCTATTACAATTCTAACTACGATACCGTTCCCTACGAGGTTGTGCAAATTGATGGGCAGCAGTTTATCAAGTATGGTTCAGTGATTAATGACACCATCAAAACGCTTACAAGCCAGGGTCTGATTTTTACAAACGGCCAGGGTGGCTTTAGCAAGTATTTCTTTTCAAGGCAGTAACTTTATCTTTCAAGAGTTTTTATGTCAGATTCTTTATTAAGCCGCATTACCATCAACCCCGAAATTGCGCACGGCAAACCAACCATCCGCAACAAACGGTACACTGTGGAAGGTATGCTCGAATACCTCGCCGGCGGCGACACGATTGAAGACCTTTTGCAAGAATTCCCCGATTTGGAAAAAGAAGACTTTCTGGCCTGTCTTCAGTATGCTGTTTTAAACATGAAGCAGAAATACGCGGAAATAAAGGCAGCATGAAGTTTTTGATAGATGCTCAACTTCCGCCTTCGCTTAAAGAGGTTTTCACCGAAACGGTTATGATTGCATTCATACACTCGACCTCGAACTGGGCAATGACACGCCCGATATATTCATCAACAAATTATCCGTTTCAGAACAACGAATCGTTATTATGAAGGACAGTGATTTT
>Ga0308175_100000363_pt1 | contig 31853 bp, 28 predicted proteins | sample PhyCR1_3_FD_203893 | JGI IMG/M metagenome (GOLD analysis project Ga0308175, IMG submission 203893) | Soil microbial communities from UC Gill Tract Community Farm, Albany, California, United States - DLSLS.C.R1 | ecosystem: Environmental > Terrestrial > Soil > Agricultural land | place: USA...
GTCCGTCAGACCGGCCGCGGCCAGGGCGGCCCGGCACGAGGCGATGGCCAGCTGGGAGACCTTGTCCATGCGCCGGCGCTCGCGGGGCGTGCCGGCGACCGAGCGGTCGAACTCGGCCCGCGCCACCCGCAGCCCGTCCTCCGGCGCACCCTGGCGGAGCCCGGCCGCGTACGCGTCCCAGAGGGCGTCGGCGCCCTCACCCGCCGGGGTGATCACCCCGAACCCGGTGACCACGATGTCGTCGGGGCCGACGGCCGGGGCCGGCGCGCGGGGGCCGGTGGGGCGGGCGAAGGCGACCGAGGCGTTGGCGCCGGCGAAGCCGAAGTTGTTGGACAGCGCGGCGTCGAGCACCATCGGGCGGGCCGTTCCGGCCACCGGGTCCAGGCCGCACTGGGGGTCCGCCTCGGTGAAGGACGCGGTGGGCGGGGCCAGCTGGTCGCGCAGGGCGAGGACGGTGACGATGCCCTCCACCGCGCCGGCCGCGCCGAGCAGGTGGCCGATCATCGACTTGGTGCTGGACAGCGCGACCTTCTCCGCCGCGTCGCCGAGGACGGCCCGCACGGCGTTGCTCTCCGCGGAGTCGTTCTTCTGCGTGCCGGTGCCGTGCCCGTTGACGTACCGGATGTCGTCGGGGGTCAGGCCCGAGGAGGCCATCGCCGCGCGGATCGCCCGGGCCGCGCCCTCGCCCTCGGGGTGCGGTGCCGTCGGGTGATAGCCGTCGGCGGACAGGCCGTAGCCGAGCACCTCGGCGACGACGGGGGCGCCGGTGCGTTCGGCCGCCTCCCGCGACAGCAGGACGAGCATTCCGCCGCCCTCGCCCAGGGTCAGGCCGGCCCGGTCCTTGGAGTAGGGGGCGGCGGGCTCCGGGGAGAGCGACCACAGACTGCTGAACCCGGCGAACGCCGACTCGGTGAAGGCGTCGCTGCCGCCGACGAGCATCGCGTCGGCGCCACCCGCCCGGATCACCTCCAGCGCGTGCGACAGCGCGTGGGCGCTGGCGGCGCAGGCCGTGTTGGCGCTGAGCACCGGTCCCTTGAGACCGAAGGCCGCCGACAGCGCCTCCGCGCCGGCCTGCGGCGGCACGAACGTGTAGCGGTGCCAGTCCGGCTCGGTGCCGTCCTGCACCTCGCGCAGGGCGAGTTCGGCGCTGCGCCAGCCGGCGTGGCAGGTGCCGTAGGCGACGCCCCAGCGCTCGGCCGGGATGTCCGTTCCCACCCGCAGGCCCGAGGCGGCCATGGCCTCCTCGGCGGCGGTCAGCGCGAAGTCGATCGACCGGTCGCGGACGCCGTCGTCCGCGACGTACGCGTACCCGGGCGAGACGGGTGCGGTGACCTCGCCGCCCAGGCGGGTCTGGTAGTGGTCCATGGGCAGGCGGCGCACGGGCGAGATCGCCACCCGCCCGGCGCGCACCCCCTCCCACAGGGCCTCGGCGGAGCCGCCGAGCGGGGTGATCGCACCCACTGCGGCGATCACCACGCCGACGGTCTCGTCAGGAACGTCAGTCATGCGTCTGCTTCCTTCTGTGGACTGGGCTGCTCAGCCACTCACGCCGGCCTGGACAGGGTCAGGGCCACGGCCTGTCCCTCGATGCCCCGGGCCAGCGCCACCGCGTGGGCCGGCCGGGTCTCCCGGGCGGCGCCGCGGACGTGGTCCAGGGCGCACGCCGGGTCGGGGCGGTCGAGGTTGAGGGTCGCGGGCACGGTCCCGTGGTGCAGCGCCAGCGCGGCCACCGCGGCGTTCAGCGCGCCGCCGCCGCCGACGAGGTGCCCGGTCTGCGGCTTGGGCGTGCTGACCGGCACCGTCGGGGCCGCCGCACCCAGCGCGGTACGCAGGGCGACGGCCTCGCTCTCGTCCCCGCTGCGGGTCCCGGAGCCGTCCGACGCGATGTAGCCGAGGTCGCCGGCGTCCAGCCGGGCGTCCTCCAGGGAGCGCCGCACCGCCCGGGCCAGGCCCCGGCCCTCGGGGTCCGCGGCCGGCGGCGTACGGGCGTCGTGGCCGGCGCCGTAGCCGGTGAGTTCGGCGTAGATACGGGCGCCCCGGCGCAGGGCCGCCTGCTTCTCCTCCAGCACCAGCAGGGCCGCGCCCTCGCCGGGCAGCCCGCCGCTGCGGTCCCGGTCGTAGGGCCGGTACGCCTCCTTGCCGAGGTCGTTGCGGGTGGTCAGGATGCCGAGCCGGTCCAGGAGCGTCATCGACCACCAGCTGGTGGCGTCGTCGTAGCCGCCGGCGATCGCCACGTCCGCGTCGCCCCGGCGCACCGCGCGCATGGCCCGGCCGATGGCGTTGGCGCCGGCGTCCGCGTACCCCGCGAAGAAGGTGCTGGAGCCCCGGATGCCGTACGTCTGCGAGATGTTGAACACCGCGCCGGACGGCAGTCCCTCGACGAAGAACAGCGGCGGCATGATGACGTCGCCGTGCCGGGCGAGGTGCGCCAGGTCGGCCGTACCGTCCGGGCGGCGGATCACCTTCAGTTCCTCGATGAGCTGTTCCATGCGGCCCAGTGACTTGTTGCCGCCGAGGTACAGGCCCGTCCGGTAGCCGAGCTCGTCGCCGCCGTCCATCTTGTGGGGCAGGCCCGCGTCGTCGAGGGCGAGCCGGGCGGCGGACAGCGCGAGGCTGTCGCCGCGGTTGACGGTGCGCAGCTGGCGCCGGGTGGCGTACCGGGTGGCGTCGAAGTCGGGCATCTCGCCGCCGAGCCGGGTCTGGAGGGGCTGCGGGTCGTACGCCCGGAGGGGGCCGATCCCGCTCTCGCCGGCGACCAGCGCCTTCCAGTTGGCCTCGTGGCCCTCGCCCAGCGCGGTCAGCAGGCCGATGCCGCTGACGACGACCTGACGTCCGCTGCCGCTCATCGCGCTCCTCCGTGTCGCTGTCGGATGGTCATCGCTTCGCCCCGTCCTCCTCGTAGCGCCCCACGACCAGTCCGACGTTGGTGCCGCCGAAGGCGAACGCGTTGACGAGGGCGTGCCGTACGTCCCGCTTGCGTGCCGTGTTCGGGACGAAGTCGAGGCCGAGCCGGCGGTCGGGTGTCTCCTGGTTGATGGTCGGCGGCACCACTCCGTTGTTGATCGCGCCGATCGCGGTGAGCAGGCTCAGCGCCGCGGAGGCCGCCGTGAGGTGGCCCGTCATCGACTTCGGCGAGCTGATCACCAGCTGCTCGGCGGCGTCGCCGAACACCTTCTTGATCGCCGTGGTCTCCGACAGGTCGTTGCCCGGGGTGCTGGTTCCGTGCGCCACGACGTAGTCGATGTCGCCCGGCTCCAGTCCGGCGTCCGTGATCGACGCCTCGATGGACTCGATGGCGCCGCTGCCGTCCGGCGGTGAGTCGGTCATCCGCCAGGCGTTCAGGCTGGTGCCGTAGCCCAGGACCTCGGCGAGGATGTGCGCCCCGCGGGCGCGGGCCGCCTCCAGCTCCTCCAGGACGAGGACGACGCCGCCCTCCCCGAGGACGAACCCGGAGCGCTTGTCGTCGAAGGGGCGGCTGCCCCGCTGCGGGTCGTCGTTGTACTCCTTCGTCAACGCGCCCAGCAGGCCGAAGCAGAGCACGTCGAGCCAGGTCGTCAGGGAGTCGTAGCCGCCCGCGAGCATGAGCGTGGCGTCACCCTCCTGGATGCTGCGGAAGGCCTCACCGACCGCGTGCCCGGAGGCCGAGCAGGCGGTGGACACCCCCAGCATCGGGCCGCTCGCGTCCAGCATCCTGGCCATCGCCGCGGACGCGATGTTCTGGCTGTACTCCAGTGCGCCGGAGGGCGCGTACGGGATGAACGCGTCGTCCCGGCCGGTCCGGTCGCGCAGCGCGCCGACGTCCACCAGCCACTGCAGGTCCGGCCGGTCGATGCAGGCGCCCATGGCGACGCCCATGTCCGCGCCGTCGTAGGTGTCCTTGTCCACCCCGGCGTCGCGCAGCGCTTCCCAGGCCGCGCCGACGCCGAAGGTGCCGGGACGCAGCAGATGGCGCAGGCCGACCGAGGCGGGCACCTCGTCCCGGAGCCGGTAGTCCTTGACCTCTCCGGCGATCGTCACGTCGAAGCCGGTGGTGTCGATCGTGGTCAGCCGGCCCACTCCGCTGCGTCCTTCGACCAGCGCCTCCCAGGTGCTCGGCGCGTCGTTGCCCACCGGCGTGACGGCGCCCACGCCGGTGATGACGACCCTGCGGCTCATCGCGGCGCCCCTGTCTCGTCAGGCCTCATGCCGTTCGTCTCCTTCTCCCGTGTGCGTGGTGCGGTCCGGTGCGTCGTGCGGCGTCGTGGGGTGGCACACCATGACGGCGTGTGCGACGGCGAGACCCCCGCTGTGGCTCAGCGTGAGTTCGAGGGAGTACATGCCGAGGGACTGTGCGACCACCTCGACCTCGCCCGACAACCGCACTCGGGGGCGGCCCGCGCGGTCGTTGACGACCTCGATGTCCGTCCACTCCATGCGCGGCCCCATGCCCGTACCCAGGCTTTTCAGCACGGCCTCCTTGGCGGCCCAGCGGCCGGCCAGATGCTCACCGGCGCGCTTGCGCCGGTAGCAGTAGGCCAGCTCACGAGCGGTGAACACCCGCTCCTGGAGCTCCGGTTGCGAGGTCATCAGCTCCTCGACCCGGGAGACCTCCGCCAGGTCCATTCCGGTGCGTACACTCAGCAGCGGCGGGGCGGCGCCGTGCGGTGACCGCCCCGCGCCCCGCTCATGCGGCGGCCGCGGCGAGGGCGGCACGTGTAGTCACCAGGTCCGTCAGGTTCTGCACGGTGAACAGGGTCAGTACCTCGTCCGCCGTCAGCTTGCCGGCCAGCTCGTCGACGTCGATCTGCGGCAGCGACTTCTTCAACTGGGCCAGCCCGGCCTCGTTGATGATGTCGTTCTCGTCGGCGAACTCCTCGTCGGGTATCCCGCCCTGGAGCAGCTCGGCGATGTCCGAGACCTTGATCTTCACGTCCGCCGCCTTCTCGATGCGGAAGAGGACGTCGAGCAGGTCGATGGACTCGGCGTCCAGGTCGCCCAGCAGCGTGGCCTCGGGCACGGCCTCCTCGATATCGATGCCGAGCGCGTCGGCGACCGCCTCCTGGACGATGGTGCCGAAGTCTTTACCGTCGTACGACATGTGTCCTTACCCTTCGTAGGTGTGCTGGAGATGACCGAACCGGGGCCTACGGCCGTCGGTTCGTGCGGGTCAGGAAGCCAGCGGTTCCTGCCACGTCTCCGGTGCCAGCTCGCCGTACAGGCTCGTGAGCCGGCGGGGGTCTCCGGTGGAACGGGTGCGGGCCTCCCCGAGCGTGCGGCGGGCGAGCCCGCTGAGCACCCGGCCGGGACCGATCTCGGTGTACGCGCCCACCGGGTGGCGGGCGGCCGTGCGCAGCACCTCGACCCAGCGGACCGGGCCGGTGAGCTGGCGCCGCAGCAGCTCCCTCGCCTCCTCGCCCGAGCCGATGTAGGTGCCGGTGACCGAACTGATCACGGGCAGCACCGGGTCGGCGAACGGGTGGGCGGCGAGCGCCTCGGTGAACTCCTCCTCCACGGCCGACATCAGCGAGCAGTGGAAGGGGGCCCCGACGTCCAGCCGCACGACCTTTTCGGCGCCGGCCTCCATGGCCGACCTGCCGGCCAGCTCGACGGCGTCGGCGTGGCCCGAGATGACCGTCTGCAGCGGTTCGTTGTAGTTGGCGACCTGGACCAGGCCGAGCCCGAGCCCCTCCGCGGAGCTGCAGGCGGCGTGCACCTGGTCGGCGGACAGGCCGAGGACGGCCGCCATGGCGCCGGGCACCTCGCGGGCGACCTCGCCCATCAGCCGGCCGCGCAGCTGCACCAGGCGCAGGGCCGACTCCAGGGACAGCACTCCGGCCGCGACCAGCGCCGGGTATTCGCCGAGGCTGTGGCCCGCGGCCGCCGCCGGGTGGTAGCCGGCCGCGCGCAGCAGGTCCCACACCACGAGGCTGGTGGTGGCGATGGCCGGCTGGGTGATCTCGGTGCGGGCGAGCTCCGCGGCCGTGCCGCTCGCGCAGACCTGCGACAGCGGGAGGCCGAGGATGTCGTCGGCCCGGGCGAAGAGCTCCCTGGCCGAGGGGTAGCTGTCGAGCAGATGCCTGGCCATGCCGGGCCGCTGCGAGCCCTGTCCGGGGAACATGGCCAGGCAGCCGGTGGTCGTGCCGTCGCTGCGGGGGCCGGTCCAGCCGGTCATCGGGGTGTCCTTTCGTGGGTCGGGGTGCGCTGCCATCCGGCCGCGTCCGGTGGGGCGGCCGGCGGATGGTGCCAGCCGGCCGGGCGGCCCCAGCGGCGCTCGGTGGCCGGCGACTCCGGCTCGTCGGAAGTGCCGCGCAGTGCGGCCAGTACGACGAGCAGGCCCGCCAGTTCCTCCGGTGTGGGGTTGCCCCGCAGCACCGTGAGCGGGGTGGGCTCCGACGGGCTCACAGCGGCTCGTTCCCGTGCTTGCGGACGGGCTGCCGGGCCCGCTTGGTGCGCAGCATGTCCAGGGACTTGATCAGCACCCGCCGGGTGTCGGCCGGGTCGATGACGTCGTCCACATGTCCGCGCTGCGCGGCGACGAAGGGGTTCATCAGCTGTTCGGTGTACTCGGCGACGAGCTCCTTGCGGAGCTTCTCCGGTTCCACCGCGTCGCGCAGCCGCCGGCGGAAGATGATGTTGGCCGCGCCGTCGGCGCCCATCACGGCCGTCTGGTTGGACGGCCAGGCGAACGACAGGTCGGAACCGATCGACTTGGAGTCCATGACGATGTAGGCGCCGCCGAACGCCTTGCGCAGGATGACCTGTACCCGGGGCACGGTCGCCTCGCAGTACGCGTACAGGAGCTTCGCGCCGCGCCGGATGATCGCGTTGTGCTCCTGGTCGGTGCCGGGCATGAATCCGGGCACGTCGACCAGCGTCACGAGCGGGATGTTGAACGCGTCGCAGGTGCGTACGAAGCGGGCGGCCTTCTCCGAGGAGTCGATGTCCAGCACCCCCGCCATGACGGCGGGCTGGTTGCCGACGATGCCGACCGTGTGGCCGTCGAGGCGGGCCAGCGCGCACACGATGTTCGGCGCCCAGCCGGCCTGGACCTCCAGGTAGTCGCCGTCGTCGACGATGTGGCTGATGACCGTCCTGATGTCGTACGGCGTCCGGTCGTCGACCGGGACGAGGCGCAGCAGGTCCTCGCAGCGCCGGTCGGGGTTGTCCTGCGGCCTGCTGTACGGCGGCGTCTCGGCGTTGTTGGACGGCAGGTAGGAGAGCAGTTCCCGCACGCCCTCGAAGCAGGTCTCCTCGTCCGGGGCGACGAAGTTCGCCACGCCGGTGCGGGTGCTGTGGGTCTGCGCGCCGCCGAGCTCCTCCTGCGTGACCTTCTCGCCCGTCACCGCCTGCACCACGTCGGGCCCGGTGATGAACATGTTGGCCATGCCCTCGACCATGAACGTGAAGTCCGTCAGCGCCGGCGAGTAGACGGCGCCGCCCGCGCAGGAGCCGAGCACGACGCTGATCTGCGGGACCACGCCGGAGGCCCGGACGTTGCGGGCGAAGAGCTTGCCGAAGCCGGCCAGCGCGTCGATGCCCTCCTGGATGCGTGCGCCGCCGCCGTCGTTGAGTCCGATGACCGGGGCTCCGACGGAGTCGGCGAAGTCGAGCAGCTGGTGGATCTTCGCGGCGAACGTAGCGCCGAGCGCGCCGCCGCGTACCCGGGCGTCGTGGGCGAAGACGAAGACCGTACGGCCGTCGACCTCGCCCCAGCCCGTGATCACTCCGTCGCCCTCGGGGTGCGTGTTCTCCATGCCGAAGCCGACCGCCCGGTGTTCGGCGAACAGCCCCAGCTCGGTGAACGTGCCCGGGTCGAGGAGCTGCTCGATGCGCTGGCGGGCCAGCAGCTTGCCCTTGGAGAGATGCCGGGCGTCGGCATCCGGATCGTGCCCGAAGTGGGCCTGCGCCCTGCGGGTGCTCAGTTCGTCGGCCAGTTCGGCCATCGTGGGGGCGTGTGCCGGTTTCGCGGGCCGGAGTTGCGTGTCGGTCCTGTCGAGGTCCGGCAGCACGGCCTGGGGAGTGTCCGGAGGCGTCATTGCGGTCCCACTCCTTCCTGCCCTGTCGCGTGGGTGGCTTCGGAGATGACTCTCCGGCACCGTGATGGGCGCGGGACTGGAGTGCCTCTTGACCGCAGGTGTATTCCCAGGTGAGTCCCCGGTCCGGGGCTTCCGGATCATGCCGACACGGTCCGCCGGAGGGGCCCTAGAGGGACAGTGGGACGGCCTCGTCCAGGGCCTCGGCGGCGGCGGCCGGGCCGGAGCCGAGTTCCTGCGCGAAGCTGCGTTGCAGGCCGTCGAGGCGGTAGCGGGTGGGCTGGTCGGCCGTCGCGGGGGCGGCCACGCTCAGGAAGTACGCCTCCACCAGCTGCTCGCAGGCGTCCTCGACGGTGGCGAAGTCCTTGCCGAGGACCGGGCAGGCCAGATGGGCGTCGAACTCCGCCATCGGCAGATGGCCCAGGCAGCGCAGCGCCTCGCGGGCGTCCTTGGGCAGCGCGTCGTACGACACCGTGAAGCTGGCCCGCACGCTCAGCGAACCGTGCGCCAGCTCGTCGAGGCGCCGGCCGTCGTCGCTGAGCCGCTCCGCGTACCGGCTCAGCGACCAGTGGACGCGGGTGTTGAGCCGTACCGCCGCGGCGCGCAGGGCGAGCGGCAGCCCGCCGCAGTACCGCGCGATCGCGGCCGCGGCCGACGGTTCCCGGGAGACCCGCTCCGGGCCCAGCATCCGGGCCAGCAGCCGGATGCTGTGGCCGTACGGCAGTTCCGCCACCCGTGTGACGCGGGCGCCGAGCGGTGTGCTGAGCCGGCCCCTGCTGGTGATCAGCACCGCGGTGTCCGCGCTGCCCGGCAGCAGCGGCTGCACCTGCTCGTCGTCGGCCGCGTCGTCGAGGGTGAGGAGCAGCCGGCGCCCGGCGAGGGCCAGCCGGTACACCTCGGCGCGCTCGTCGGGGTCGGTGGGCAGCCGGTCGGGGTCGGTGCCCAGCGCACGCAGCAGCCGGCCCTGCACCGCGTACGGGTCGGCCGGCCGGCCGGTGCTGCCGCGCAGCGCCGCGTACAGCCGGCCGTCGGGGAAGGCGGACCGCAGCCGGTGCCCGAGGCGCACGGCCAGCGCGGTCTTCCCGACGCCGCCGCCGCCGACCAGGACCACCGCGGGCGGCTGTGCGTCGGTGGGGCGGGTCAGGGTCCGCTGGAGCACGTCGAGTTCACGCTCGCGCCCGGTGAAGTCGGGGAGGTCGATCGGGAGCATCTGCGGGGCGGTGGCGGGCGCGGGGAGGGCGGCGGCCGGGGTGCCCGGGCTCCGCGGGCCCGCGCCGCGCGGGTCGCCGCCGGCGCCGCGGTCGGGGGACGGGGCGGGTGCGGCCGGCTCGCCGCGCAGGATCGTCTCGTAGAGCCGCTGGAGCCGGCGCGACGGGTCCGTGCCGAGGTCCTTGGCGATCAGCCGGCGGATCGCCTGGTAGTGCTCGAGCGCGTCGACGCTGCGTCCCTCCAGGTACAGCGCGAGCATCAGCCGCTCGCAGAGCTGCTCGGAGAGCGGGTCGGCCAGCAGGGCCGCGCGCAGCTCCGCGAGGACGGCGTCGGGGCGTTCGAGGCGTATCTCGGCGTCCGCCCACTGGCTGAGCGCCTCGTGGTGCAACTGCCTCAGCGTCTCCCGGAGCCGGGCGGCCCAGTCGCTGTGCATGCCGCTGAGCGCGTCGCCGCGCCACATGTGCAGGGCCTGCTGGAGCAGCGTGCTGCGTTCCTGGTCGCCGAGCCCCTCCTGCTGGGCGCTCTTGAGCAGCCGGCGGAACCGCACCAGGTCCACCGCGTCCGGATCGGCCGAAACCTGGTAGCCGGCCGGGGTCCGGATCAGGCCGATCGGCTCGGTCAGGCCGTCCGATGCGCGGGCGAGCGCCCGGCGCAGCCGGGTGATGTAGGTGTGGACGACGTTGCGGACCCCCGCGGGCGGCCGGTCCCCCCAGACGCGGTCGACCAGGGACTCGAGCGGCAGCGGCCGTTCCGGATCGACCAGCAGCACACCGAGGATGCTGCGCTGGCGTGCGGGGCCGAGATCAGCCAGGGCATGGCCCGTCCAGAGTTCTATCGGTCCCAGTATCCGGAGCTCCATCGAAGATCACCCGTATCCCTTCAGTGGCCGGAAACCTAACTCCACCTGGTGCAGCGCTCCTCGATTCCCGCTCTGTCGCGGGCTCGTGGGCGTCCGCGTGCCCTCCCGGCAAGCGTTGCCGGTCACGGCACCGGCGGCGGGGCGGTTTCCGCGTGAGGGCACGCGGAAGCGCCCGGCCGGGGTGTGCCGGCCGAGCGCTTCGTGGTTCCGGGGTTCTGCGGGGTCCGGTCAGCCGACGAACTCGGCGAACCGTGCGACCGTCTCGTCCGGTCCGGGCATGGCCTCGACCTCCTTGGCGATGCGGCGCGCGGCCTCCCGGATCGATTCGTCGGCGAGCAGGGTGCGGACGTGGGCCTCCACGGCCGGGGAGGTGACCTCCGCACCGACCAGCACCTGGCCCGACCCGGCCGCGCGCACGGCGGGCCCGTTGGCGAAGCCGTCGCCCTCGGCCGGCAGGATCAGCTGGGGCAGCCCCGCGGCCAGCGAGGCCATCGTGGTGCCCTGGCCGCCGTGGTGGATGACGACGTCGGCGTGGCGCAGCACCTCGGCCTGCGGCACCCAGGGCAGCGCGACGACCCGGTCCGGCAGCTCGCCCAGGTCGGCCGGGTCCACCGCGCTCGTCGCGACGAGGACCCGTACGTCCAGCGGCAGCAGGCCGTCGATCACGGTGCGCAGCCGCTCCGCGGAGCCGACCACGGTGCCGAAGCTCAGATACACCAGCGGGCCCTCCCCGTCGGTGATCCGCGCGGGCAGCTCGCCCGGCTCGGTGAAGGGTATGGGCCGCTGCTGGATGACCGGCACGCCCGAGGACGGGATCTCGTCGGTCTGCACGGCGGCGGGGCAGATGTCGACGAAGGGGTTGCCCAGGGTCCGGTTGGGGCCGATCTTGTCGGCGACCCCCAGCTCCTGCGCCGTACCGAACAGTTCCCGCTGGATCAGCGGGTCCATCGTGGGGTCGGGCGAGATGCGGCCGATGCCCTGGCACAGCGCGGGCACACCCGCCGCGGCGGCCGCGAAGCCGGCGCCCGGGTTGGCGACCTCGTAGACGACCAGGTCGGGCCGGAGCGAGTCGATGACGGGGGTGATGTCCTCGAAGACGGCGCGCGGCAGCACCGAGCCGAACGCCTTCACGGCCAGGCCGGCCAGCTGGTCGGCCGGGATGTCACTGGCCTGCACGTGACCGCCGTGGGCGTCCACGAACGCCTGACCGCCCGCGGCCTCGATGAACGCCTCGGGGACGGTGAGCCCGCAGCCGACCGGCCGCAGCCCCGACTTCTCGAGGATGGGGTGGAACTCGTGGTTGGTGGCGAACCACACGTCGTGTCCGGCCTCGGCCGTCGCCTTGGCGAGCGGCACCATGGGGAACACGTGCCCGTAGTTTCCGAGGCTTGCGAAGAGAACCTTCATGTCTCGCACGGCCTTTCTGCCTGTGGAGTGATGGGTGGTGGGTGATCCGGCGGAACTCTTGGGACCGCACGAGAGATGACGTGCTGCCGAACGCCCGCGGCCCAACGCGATGTCCTCGTGTCGGGCCGCGGGCCGGGTGGTACGGGCGTCAGCCGGTGACCGAGGAGGCCGGTGCCTCGACGGCCACGGCGGGTCCGGCGCCCGGCGGTTCCTCCGTGACGGCGGACCGGCGCGGCGCGAAGAGCATGACGACGGCGGCCAGAGCCGTGCCCGCCGCGGCGACCCACAGCGCGGGAAGGAATCCGTCGACGAACTGCTGGCCCGACGCGTAGCCGCCGTTGTGGGTGAAGACGCTGCTGAGGACGGCCACACCCAGCGCCGCGCCCAGCTCGCGCATGGCCGACGTCGAACCGGAGGCGATCCCCTGTTCGTGCACCTCGACGGAGCTCATCGTCAGGTTCATGAGCGGGGCGAAGAAGCAGGCGACGCCCACGCCGCCCAGCAGGTAACCGGGCAGCTGCCCGACGTACGACGTGTCGGGTTCGATGACCAGGGCCCAGTAGGCGAAGCCGAGGGCGAGCATCGTGAGCCCGAAGACCGCGACGGGGCGTCCGCCGATCTTGTCGGACAGGATGCCCGCGAACGGCGCGATGAGAAGCGGCATCGCCGTCCACGCCAGCATCCGCACACCCGCCTGAGTGGGCGTCATGCCCTGGACGGTCTGCATGAACTGCGTGATGAGGAAGACGACGCCGTACATGCCGAAGGCCATCAGCAGACCACCGGCGTTGACCGCGGTGAAGGCCCGGTTCCGGAACATCCGCATGGGCAGCATGGGCGCCTTGCTGCGCCTCTCCCAGAGGACGAACACGACGATCAGCACAAGCCCGCCGACCAGGGGGCCGAGGACCTTCGGGGCGCCCCAGCCGTCGTGGCCGTTGGCCCGGATCAGGCCGTACACGAAGCCGAGGAGGCCGAGGCTGATCAGGAAGGTGCCGGGGATGTCCAGGCGGTTGTTGGGACCGTGGCTCTCGTCCAGACCGCGCAGGGAGGCGGGGATGAGCAGCAGGCCCACCGGCACGTTGATCCAGAAGATCCACTGCCAGGACAGGTGCTCCGTGACGACCCCGCCCACCAGCGGACCGCCGGCGATGGCCAGTCCGCCGACCGCGCTGTAGATGCCGAGGGCGGCACCCCGCTTCGCGGCGGGCACGGCGGTGGTGAGCAGCGTGAGGGAGAGCGGCATGATCGCTGCGGCGCCGGCGCCCTGGGCCACACGGGCGGCGATCAGCGCACCGATGCCGGGTGCCAGCGCGGCCCAGGCGGACGCGGCCGTGAACACGAACAGACCGATGACGAAGACCCGGCGGCGGCCGAAGCGGTCGCCGAGGGCCGAACCGAACATCATCAGCACGGCGAACGACAGCGTGTAGGCGTTCACCGTCCATTCCAACTGCTCCAGGCTGCCGCCGAGTTCGTCCCTGATGGTGGGCAGCGCGGTGAGGACCACCAGATTGTCGAGCCCCGCCATGAAGGTGGCGAGGGCCGTGATCAGGGTGGCCAGGCCCGGAGACTTCCCCACCCTTGCCGTATCGCCGTCGAGGGCGATCTTGTCAGTACTCATTCAGGAATTTCCTTCCGACTTCACCGTGGAAGACAGCGGTTCCCGCCGCGCGGCCAGGAACGAGGGCCTGCCCGACGCCGACGGCGCGGGGCGTCCCGCCGAGGCTAGGCAGCCCGGCTCAAGCGCCGGTCGAATCCACCGCTGCTCCGCCCGTACTCGATCGGCCGGAAGCACCATCGGGGAGCGGGACCCGGGCAGCCGCGGCCCCGCGCCGCCACCGGAGGAAGCCCGGCCGGCCCCACCCGATCCACGACGAAGGGAAGCTGAGATGAAGGGCATCATCCTCGCCGGTGGCAGCGGCACCCGCCTGCGCCCGCTGACCGGCACGCTGTCCAAGCAGATCCTGCCGGTCTACGACAAGCCGATGATCTATTACCCGCTCTCCGTACTGATGCTGGCCGGAATCCGGGACATCCTGGTGATCTCCTCCAGGGACCATTCGGAGAGCTTCCGCACCCTCCTCGGGAACGGCTCCCGGCTCGGTCTGAACATCTCCTACGCCGAGCAGGACCAGCCCCGCGGCATCGCGGAGGCCCTCGTCATCGGCGCCGACTTCATCGACGACGACCAGGTCGCGCTGGTGCTGGGCGACAACATCTTCCACGGGCCGCGGTTCTCGGTGCTTCTCGACGACGCGCTGCGCACCCTCGACGGTGCCGCGCTGTTCGGCTACCGGGTGAGCGATCCGCACCGCTACGGGATCGGCGAGATCGACGCCGAGGGCCGGCTGCTGTCGCTGGAGGAGAAGCCCGCCCACCCGCGCTCCAACATCGCGGTGACCGGGCTGTACATGTACGACAGCGATGTGGTCGGGATCGCCAAGAACCTCTCCCCGTCGGCGCGCGGCGAGCTGGAGATCACCGACGTCAACCTCGCCTATCTGGCACAGGGCCGGGCCCGGCTCACCGAGCTCGGCCGGGGCTTCGCCTGGCTGGACATGGGCACCCACGACTCGTTGCTGCAGGCCGCGCAGTACGTCCAGCTGGTCGAGCAGCGGCAGGGCGAGTGGATCGCCTGCGTCGAGGAAGTGGCCCTCAACCGCGGCTTCATCACCGCCGAACAGTGCCGGCTCCTCGGCGAGGAGATGGCGGGCACGGCGTACGGCGCCTACGTCACCGAGACCGCCGCCCGCCGCCGCCCGATGCCGACCACCCGCGTAGCCTGAGAAGGAGAACGTCCCCCATGTCTGCGATGCGACCGGCCGACGCGGCCGACGCCGAGGTGCGCACCACCACCCGTGTGCTGGTGACCGGCGGGGCCGGATTCATCGGCTCGCACTACGTCCGTACGGTGCTGGGCCCCGAGGGTCCCGGTGACGTCGTGATCACCGTCCTGGACAAGCTGACGTACGCGGGCAACCCCGCCAACCTCGACGAGGTCCGGGCGAACCCGCGCTTCTCCTTCGTGCAGGGCGACATCTGCGACGCCGAGCTGGTCGGCCGGCTGATGGCCGAGCACGACCAGGTGGTGCACTTCGCCGCGGAGTCGCACGTCGACCGGTCGATCGACGGGGGCGCCGAGTTCGTCCGTACGAACGTGGTCGGCACGCACACCCTCGTCGACGCGGCGCACCGGGCCGGCGTCAAGGTCTTCGTGCACATCTCCACCGACGAGGTGTACGGCTCGATCGACGAGGGCTCCTGGCCCGAGAGCCATCCGCTGCGTCCCAACTCCCCGTACTCCTCGTCGAAGGCCGCGAGCGACCTGATCGCGCTGTCGTACCACCGCACCCACGGCCTGGACGTCCGCGTCACCCGGTGTTCGAACAATTACGGCCATCACCACTTCCCCGAGAAGGTGATCCCGCTCTTCGTGACCAACCTCCTGGACGGCGGGAAGGTCCCGCTGTACGGCGACGGCCGCAACGTCCGCGACTGGCTGCACATCGACGACCATGTGCAGGGCATCGAACTGGTCCGCACCAAGGGGCGCGCCGGCGAGATCTACAACATCGGCGGCGGCACCGAGCTCTCCAACAAGGAGCTCACCACCCTGCTGCTGGAGGCGTGCGGAGCGGAATGGGGGGAAAGCGTCGAGCACGTCGAGGACCGCAAGGGCCACGACCTGCGCTACTCCGTCGACTGCACGAAGATCAGCGAGGAACTGGGGTACGCGCCGCGCAAGAGCTTCACCCAGGGGCTGGCGGAAACGGTCCAGTGGTACCGCGATCACCGCGACTGGTGGGAGCCGATCAAGGGGGCGGCCGATGGAGTCCGGGCCTCCGTTTGAATGACAACTTCACCCCTGTGCGGTGAAGGCGACACTGTCCGCGGCATCACTGACTCACGAAGAATCCTGGGCATCGGAGCACCAGCCCACCCGTCAGTGAGGATCACCTGCGATGAGCCACGCCAGTGCCACCGTCACCCTCCAGGCCCGCGTCACCGAGGCAGCTCCCGCCCGTCCGCTCCTCGTGGTCGAAAGCCTCGACCACTCCCTCGGGAACACCGCGCTGTTCACCCTCTGCGCCATCCCGATCCCGGCGCACTCCCCCTCCGCCACGGCGTCCGTGACCCTCGAGGGTGAGACGGTCGCGGGAGCCTGGATATGACCTTGGAGTCCTCCCTCCCGCAAGGCCCCGGACCGGCCGTCCTTCCGGACGGCTCGGCCCTCGTCGGATTCAGGCACCATCTGCGTCCGGCGACCGTCCCCGGCGAGGCGACCTACCTGGTCTCCCGCCGGGGCGTGACCACCCTGCGGGGCGTACTCGCCGACGTGCTGGTGCCGTTGCTCGACGGCACCCGCTCGCTCAGCGAGATCCTGCGGGCCGCCTCGCCCGTCCTCACCTCCGCGGAGGCCGAGGACGGGCTGGCCCGGCTCAGCGAGGCCGGGCTGCTCCGCTTCAGCGATCCCGCCCCGGCGGCGACGGCCACCGACCCCGTCGCCGAAGCGTACTGGGACCTGGCCGGCCTGGACGGCACCCGCACCGCGGCGGGGCTGACCGGCTCCCGGCTGCGGGTCCTGCCGCTGGGCGGCGTGGACGCCGCACCGGTGCTCGCGGCCGGCCGGGAGTCCGGCCTCGGGCTCACCGACGCGGACGCGGAGCTCACGCTGGTGCTGTGCGACGACTACCTCTCCCCCGAGCTGGAGCGGGTCGACGCCGAGCACCGCGCGGCGGGCAGGCCGTGGCTGCTCACCCGGCTGTGCGGCTACGAGCCGTGGATCGGCCCGTTCTTCCGGCCGGGCGAGGGTGCCTGCTGGTCGTGTCTGGCCCACCGCCTCGCACAGCACCGCGGCTACGAGGAGTCGCTGCAGCGGGCCCTGAGCCTGGACGGCCCGCTCGCACGGCCCTTCGCCTCCCTCTCGGCGGGGCGCGCCATGGCCGCGCAGAGCGCGGTCCTGGAGGCGGCCAAGTGGCTGGCCGGACTGCGCTACGCCGACCAGGGAGCCATCCGTACGGTCGACACCCTCTCCCTGACGACCCGGGCCCACACCGTGTCCCGGATCCCCCAGTGCGCCTCCTGCGGCGAGCCCGGTCTGACGCGCCGCCGGGTGCTCGCGCCGTTCGTCCCCGTGTCCCGGGCCAAGGCCGGCAACGGCGACCACCGGGCCCTCAGTCCCGACGAGCTGCTCAAGCGGCACGCGCACCTGGTGAGCCCGGTCACCGGCATCGTGCCCGTCCTCGAACCCTCCCCCGGGGCGCCCGAGTTCGCCACCACCTATGTGTCCGGGCACAACCTGGCGATGCGCGACCGCGGTCCCGCCGGACTGCGCGCGCAGAGCGGCGGCAAGGGCCTGACCGACGCGGAGGCCCGCACCAGCGCCCTGTGCGAGGCGGTGGAGCGCTACTGCGGCACCCGGCACGGCGACGAACCGGTCGTGGTGGACACCATGCGCGCCCTCGGCGAGCAGGCCGTCCACCCCAACGCCTGCCAGTTGTACGCGGACCGGCAGTTCAGCGAACGGGACCGCTGGAACCGCTCGGGCTCGCCCTTCCACCACGTGCCCGAGCCCTTCGACGAGAACCGGCCGGTGGAGTGGACACCGGTGTGGTCCCTGACCGAGCGGCGCCGGCGGCTGCTGCCCACCTCGATGCTCTACTTCTCCACCACCCCCGGTGCGCCGGGTCCGTACGCCGACTCCAACGGCAACGCGGCGGGCAGCAGCCCGGAGGACGCCCTGTTGCAGGGCTTCCTGGAACTGGTGGAACGGGACGCCGTCGCCCTGTGGTGGTACAACCGCACCCGCCGGCCCGCCATCGACCTGGACGCGTTCCACCAGCCGTACATCGGGCGGCTGCTGGACGGATACCGGAAGAAGGGCCGCGATCTGTGGGCCCTCGACCTCACCTCGGACTTCGGCATTCCCGCCATGGTGGCGGTGTCCCGGCGTACGGAGGGGCCCACCGAGGACATCATCTTCGGCTTCGGCGCGCACTTCGACCCGGCCATCGCACTGCGCCGGGCGCTGACCGAGGCGGGGCAGCTGCTTCCGGCCGTGAGCACCGACCGACCGGGCGGCAGCTACGGCATCACGGACGCGCTCCCGGTCCGCTGGTGGCGGCAGGCGACGGTGGCCAACCAGCCCTATCTGGCGCCCGACCCGGCCACCCGGCCGCGCACCCCCGGCCACTGGAACCACGTGATGCGCGACGATCTGCTCGACGACGTGGAAGCGGTCATCGATCTCACCGCCGCCAAGGGCCTGGAGCTGCTCGTCCTCGACCAGACCCGTCCCGACGTCGCCCTGCCGGTGGTCAAGGTGATCGTGCCCGGGCTGCGCCACTTCTGGGCCCGGTACGCGCCGGGCCGGCTGTTCGACGTGCCCGTCGCGCTCGGCGACCTCTCCCGGCCCACCCCGTACGAGGAGCTCAACCCGGTTCCGCTGTTCGTCTGACAGGGTCGCGTGCGGCTGGTCCCGGGCTTGGCCGGCGCCGTCCGCCGGTCCGGATCCGTGGCGGGTACCGATGCGGAGATGACCACCTGACATCAGCCAACCTGCATAGAATGAGCCCCAGTTGTTCGAAGCGGGATCGACACGCGAGGGGAGCTGGAAGACGAAAGATGTACCGCATCCGGCCGGAAAGACCTCCAGCTCGTGCCAGCCGACCGAAGGACGACGGATGCGTGGTCACCAGGACAGCCCGGGGCATTCTGCTGGCCGCGCTGCTCTGCTATCTGGGCATCACCTTCCTCAACATCCTGTCCCAGTCGCTCGGCGCGTACAGCCTGGCCCGTGCCGTCTTCTGTCTGGTAGTGGTGTTCGTGCTGCAGCTCGCGCACTCGGCACCCCGCTTCTCAGAAGCGCGGACGCGCACCAAGGTGATGACGCTGACCGCGCAGGGGCTCTTCTCCTACCTGCCGTTGGTCTGGTTCGGGGTGTACTGGGGCGCCATGGCCGGATTCTTCGCCGGCACCCTGCTGCTGGTGCTGCCGACCAGAGCGGGCTGGACGCTGTACGGGGCGACGTCCCTGAGCATGGTCGTCCCCGGCGTCGTGGCCAACCGGGGCGTCATCGACATCCTCTACCTGGTCCAGACGACCGCCCTCACGGGGCTCGTCGTGTTCGGCCTGAGCCGCCTGACCGGTCTGGTCGACCAGCTGACCAACGCCCGGGCCGAACTGGCCCGCCTGGCCGTCGGCCAGGAGCAGTTGCGTTTCTCGCGTGATCTGCACGATCTGCTCGGGTACAGCCTCTCCGCCATCTCCCTCAAGAACGAACTGGTGCGGCGCCTGATCCCGACCAATCCGTACCGGGCCTGCGAAGAGGTCGACGAGGTCCTCGTCCTGTCCCGCCAGGCGCTCGCCGATGTGCGCCGGGTCGCGAGCGGGTACCGCGAGATGTCCCTTCTCTCCGAACTCTCCTCCGCCGAGTCGGTGCTGGCCGCCGCCGACGTCTCGGTCACCGTCGACGCCCAGGACACCATCGAGGACCTGGGGCCGGTGACGTCCACCGCGCTGGCCACGGTGCTGCGCGAGAGCGTCACCAATCTGCTGCGGCACTCCAAGGCCGCGCGCTGCTGGATCTCGGCCCGGGTCGAGCACGGGGCCGTCCGGCTCACGATCGCCAACGACGGCCTGACGGTCGGCTCCCCTCCGCGCTCGCCGCACAGCGGCAGCGGCCTGGGCAACCTCGAACGCCGGCTGGAGGACATAGGCGGCCGCCTGTCCGTCCGGCGCCTCACCGACGATTCCGACGAGGACCGCTTCGAGCTCACGGCCGTGGCACCCCTGCGGGAGCACGTCCCGACAGCCCGCAGGATCGCCGAGGAACGGCAGCCGAAGGGCCGGACCGACCATGTAGCGTGAGCGGCCTCGGTACCGGGACCACCCCTCGACGAAGCTCCGGCGGCAGGCGCCGCGCAGGCTCCGGGCGGGATCCGAACCAGAAGAATTTCCGTAAGTGGGAGAACGGTGGACGGGCGACGATGATTCGGATCCTCCTGGCCGAAGACATGCACATGGTCCGCGGCGCGCTGGTGGCGCTGCTCGATCTGGAGGACGACCTGAAAGTGGTCCTCGAGGTCGAGCGCGGCGACCAGATCCTGAGCGGGGCGCGCGAGCACCGGCCCGACGTGGCGATCATCGACATCGACCTGCCCGGCCTGGACGGACTCAGCGCGGCCGAGCTCCTGCACGAGCGCCTCCCCGAGTGCCGGACGCTGATCCTCACCAGCCTCGGCCGCCCCGGCACTCTGCGCCGGGCGATGGCCGCGCACGTCTCGGGCTTTCTCCTCAAGGACGCTCCGCCCAGCGATCTCGCCCAGGCCGTGCGCCGGGTCGTCGCCGGCCAGCGGGTGATCGACCCGCAACTGGCCCTGGCCGCCTGGGGCGGCAGCGAGAGCCCGCTGACCATCCGTGAGACCGAGGTGCTGCGCATGGCCTCGCAGGGGTCGGAACCCCAGGAGATGGCCGCGCAGCTCCACCTGTCCGTGGGCACCGTGCGCAACTACCTCACCACGGTCGTGACCAAGCTCAACGCCCGCAACCGGGTCGACGCCATCCGCATCGCCCGCGAGTCGGGCTGGCTCATGTGACCGGTCGGCCGACGACCACCGTCATGCCGGCCCCGGCCAGGTGACCGAGGATCGCCAGGGTCAGTTCGGCGGGCATCGGAGCCACCTCGACCATCGCCTCCGGCGTCGTCGGCCAGGCCAGCAGGGACACCACCCACATGCCCTCGGGGCGGTGGATCTGCACCTGGTGCTCCAGCGCGCGGCCTTCCAGCCAGAAGGCGTCGGCCCGCGCCGTGATCGTCACGTCGGGCCGCAGCCGCACCCGGTGCTGCGGCGGCACCGGGGCCGGGACGAAGCGGGCGGTGCGGCTCACCGGCACCACCGACAGCACCGGCCCCTTGAGGTCCTCCATGGACAGCGTCCTGATCACCAGGTGGGAGATCGCGCGGAGCGCCGGCAGCAACGCCTGGTAGCCGCTCCGGCCGGTGCCCGCCCCGTCCTTCGGCGGCACCATGTTGGCGAGCAGGACGGGGCCCATTTCCATGCGGTACAGCGCCTCGGCCACCAGTGTCGAGGGTGCCTCGATCCGCTCGGTGCCCCGCGGGCCCCGGAGCACCAGTGCCTGGCCCTCCTCGTCCCAACCGACGGCCGTGTCCTCGTGCAGGGACCACAGATGGTGAAGGCGCAGAGGGGAGCCCTCGGGAGGTGGAATCATGGACAACAGACCTCCTCGGGCCACTGAAGCCGCCCGGCAGGCCGCCCCCTCCCCGATTCGCGCGCGCCCCCTCAGCATGAACCCCCGTGCGGCGGTCCGGTAGCGAGGGAGTCACATGGAAGACATGAGAAATTCATGGGTCGCGGAGTGACGGCCCTCAGGCGGCGACCGTGCCTCGCGTGCTCCGCGGTCGTGCGGCGGCCGAGTCGTCCCCGGCGGATTGCAGGCACTCCTCGAAGAAGGCGAGTGCGCGCAGATGGTAGGAGCGGGCGGCCCGGCCGAGGCTGATGTTGTGGCCGGCGCCGGGCTGGCGCTCGACCCGCAGGACGGGGGCGTTGCTCAGCCGGGAGGTCATCTCGGCGATGTCCGGCTCCTCGGTGCGCCACCAGGTCTCGTACTCGGCGAAGGTCAGCCGCAGCGGGACGGTGATCCGGGGCGCCAGTTCCTCGAACTTCCCCGGCCACTGGGGCACCTCGGCGGACTCCCGGGCCGGGATGGGCGCGACCAGGGCCTCGGCCGCGCGGAACGTACCCGGCGGATAGAGGCCCAGCGGGCCCCAGTTGTGCTCCCACTCCAGATGGCGGCGCAGGCGCTGCCGCTCGGCCGGCTCGACGCCGTAGCGGTGGCCGGTTCCGGACACGTCCAGGGCCAGCAGGTCCGGCGTGCGCGCGGCGGTCGTCAGGGCGAGCTTGCCGCCGTAGGAGTGGGCCAGGAGCAGGAAGCCCCGCCCGACGGGCCGGCCCTCGGCGAACGTGTCCAGCGCCCCGCACAGCACGGCGGCCTGTTCGTCGAGGGTCATGCCGTCGGGTATCCGGTCCGCGGACCGGCCGTACCCCGGCCGGTCGAGAGCGAGCACCGTGAAGCCGAGCCGGGCACCGAGCGTGAGCAGGGACAGATCCGCGTCGGCCTGCCCGTCGAAGTATCCCGCCCGCATACCGCCGCCGTGCACGGCGACGACGGTGGCGCGCGGCTGCCCGTCGGCCGGCTCGGCCAGCAGGCCCGACAGCGTCAGGCCCCCGGACTCGAGCAGGAACGGGCGCACCCCGGCCGAGTGGGTCTGCGACGGGGCCTTCCGGCCCGGCCTGGACACGCTCATGAGTGATGGTCCTTGTCGGTCGGCGATGAACGGGACCGGGCTCAGGCGAGCTGCCGGCGGAAGGTGTCCAGGTCGAAGTAGAGCGTCTCGTCGATCAGGACGTCGCCGTCGAAGTGGAAGAAGACGGCGACGGGGGCCTCGACGGTCTTGCCGCGGTTGGGTATGCCGCGCCAGTCCGCCTCCTGCTTGGCGCGCATCTGCGCCTCGAGGACCACCGCGGTCGGCGTGTGGTGGACGACGAACAGGTCGTGCTCGGGGTTCGGGAACGCCTTCTGCAGCTCCGCGAAGTAGCCCTTCTTGATGGCCTCTTCACCGATGAACGGGCTCTCCTCGTACGCCATGACGCGGTAGACGCCGCCGCGCGGGAACGTGGCGAGCACGCCGTCGATGTCCCAGGCGGACTCGGCGATGGTGTGCTCCGCGACGACTGCCTCGCGCCGCTTGCGCAGCTCGGCGTCGGGCTGCGGAAGATCCGCGCCGGGCAGCTTGAACTCGTGCTCCTCGGAGGACATGCGGGCTCCTTCAGACTTCGGCTGGTTCGGTATGGAGAGCGACGCTAGGGCGCCGTCCTCGTCTGCCCCTCGGCTGCCCCTCGCACCCCGCTGGAGCGTGCGCGGCGGGTGCCGGAGAGTGCCCGCCGGCGCGGGAGACGGGGTCGGGCCGGGTCCGGCGGATCATGGCCGGACCCGGCCCGGCCCCGCCGGACCGGGCCTGGTCGCAGGGCGCCGACCTGCCCGTACACCGCTGCTCAAGTCGTGCTCCAGTCCCGCACCCATCGGGGTGCCCCACGGTTGCTCCCGAGGCCCCGAATGCGACACGGCGGCACCGGCGGCTCCGTCACCGCCGTCACTCAACCGACCAGGGAGACGTTATGGAACGCCCGCGTCCTTCGGTGGACAACCTCTACGGGTTGCTCATGGAGCCCGTGGCCGTCGCTCCGGACAAGCCCGCGGTGGTGGAGGCGGACGACAAGGGAGTCCTCCACGAGACCTCCTACCGCCGCCTCGATGTGCTGACCCAGGAGTACGCGGCCGTTCTGGACGGCCTCGGCCTCGACGTCGGTGACCGGGTGATCGTCGAGGCGGACACCTCGGCGGCGTCGGTCGCCATGCTGCTGGCCTGCTCGATGCTGGGCCTGCCCTTCGTGACGGTGAGCCCGCAGACCCCGGACAGCCGGCTGCAGACCATCGTGGACGCGGTCGAACCCGCACTCCACGCCCGCGCCGGCGGTCTCGCGACCAGGGACCGGGTGGCGGCGGAGGGCAGCGCCCGCTTCGGCCCGGACGGCCTGGTGGTGGAGCGGGCCCCGGAGCGCCGGGTGCGCCGGCGCCGTGGCGTGCTCGCCACCGACACCGCGTACATCGTCTTCACCTCCGGTTCGACCGGCCGCCCCAAGGGCGTGGTGATGAGCCACCGGTCGATCGTGACGTTCCTGCGCGCGATGCGGGCGGACGAACTGGCAGGGCCCGGCGACCGGGTGGCCGCCACCTCGCCGCTCCAGTTCGACTTCGCGCTGTTCGGGATCGGTGTGGCCCTCAGCAGCGGCGCCACCCTCGTCCCGGTGCGGCGGGAGGACCTCTCCTCGCCGCGGCGCATGACCGGCTTCCTGCGCGACGCCGAGGTCACCCAGGTGCACGGCGTCCCGTCGCTGTGGCGGCCGGTCCTGCGCCACGACCCCGACCTGCTCAAGGAGCTGCGGTCCCTGCGCTCGGTCGTCTTCGCGGGCGAGGAGTTCCCGATCCCCGAACTGCGACGGCTGCAGGAGATGCTCCCCGGCGTCCGCGTCGTCAACGGCTACGGGGCGACGGAGTCGATGGCCGCCTCCTTCACCGACGTACCCGATCCGCTGCCGGCCGGCACGGACAGGCTGTCGATCGGTTACGCCCACGCGGGCGCCGAGATGACCCTGGTGGACGACCGCGGCGAGATCGTCACGGAGCCCGGTCGGATCGGTGAGATCTACCTGCGCAGCCCGTCGCTGTTCACCGGCTACTGGAACAACCCCGAGGCCACGGCCGCGGTCCTGGTGCCCGACCCGGCCGATCCGCGGCACGGGCAGAAGGTGTTCAAGACGGGCGACCTGGCCCGCCTGGGCGCCCGGGGCGACCTCTCCTTCGTGGGCCGGGCCGACTACCAGGTGCAGATCCACGGAAACCGGGTGGAGCTCGGTGAGATCGAGGGCACCCTGACCCGCCTGCCCGGTGTGACGGCGGCCGCGGTCACCCTGGTGCCGCGATCGGGCGACCACGTGCTGACGGCGGCCGTCGTCCTCGACGGCCCGGGTGAGCTCGACACCCGCGCGGCGCTCGCGTTCTGCGCGCAGCAGCTGCCCGCCTACATGGTGCCGCGCTCGGTCCACACCTTGGCGGAGCTGCCCCTGACCGTGAACGGCAAGGTCGACCGCGCCCTGCTCACAGAGAAGCTGGCCTCCCCTCGGAGGACACCGGCCACACGACACGCTACGAACGCTTAGGAGCCACACGTGACTTACACCTTGTCCATCGGCAAGCGGGTGCCACTGGCCGACGTCGCGTCCACCGCGGTCTCGGCCACCCCCGTGGCCATCGACGACACGGTCCGCGAACGCGTCCACGCCTCGCGCCGGACGCTGGAGAAGTTCGTCGCCGAGGAGCGGGTCATCTACGGCGTCAACACCAGCATGGGCGGTTTCGTCAACTACCTGGTGCCGGTCAAGATGGCCCGGCAGCTCCAGGAGAACCTGCTCAACGCCGTGGCGACCAATGTGGGCGCCCACCTCGACGACACCACGGTCCGCGCGATCATGACGTCCCGCATCGTGTCGCTGTCCCGGGGCAACTCGGCGATCTCCCTGACCAACCTGGACAAGCTGATCGCGGTCCGCAACTCGGGTGTCGTCCCGTGCGTTCCGGAGAAGGGCTCGCTCGGCACCAGCGGCGACCTGGGGCCGCTGGCCGCCATCGCCCTGGTCTGCATAGGCCAGTGGAAGGCGCGGCTGAACGGTGAGGTGCTCCCCGGCGCCGAGGCGCTGAAGCGGGTCGGCATCGAGCCGATGGAGCTCAGCTTCAAGGAGGGCCTGGCGCTGATCAACGGCACGTCGGGCATGGTCGGTCTGGGCAGCCTCAACATCACCCGGGCCCGGCGGCTGCTGGAGACGTATCTGCTGGTCTCGGCGCTGTCCGTGGAGGGCCTCGCCGGCAAGACCAAGCCGTTCGACCCCCGGGTCCACGCGCTCAAGCCGCACAAGGGGCAGCAGGCGGTCGCGAAGTTCCTGCACGAGACGCTGGCCGAATCGACCCTGGCGGTCGACGAGCTCGACACCGAGCACCTCCTTTCGGGCGAGATGGGGGACACCGCGAAGGCGGGCTCGCAGTCCATCGAGGACGCCTACTCGGTCCGGTGCACCCCGCAGATCCTCGGCCCGGTCGTGGACAGCCTCGCCCAGATCGAGCAGGTCGTCGAGGACGAGCTCAACTCGTCCAACGACAACCCGCTGGTCGACCCCGACGAGGCCGAGGTGTTCCACAACGGGCACTTCCACGGGCAGTACGTGGCCATGGCGATGGACCACCTGGCGATCGCCATGACCACGCTGATGAACCTGTCCAACCGCCGCGTCGACCGCTTCCTCGACAAGACCAACAGCGAGGGCCTTCCGGCGTTCCTGTGCCGGGAGGACCCGGGCCTGCGTCTGGGGCTGATGGGCGGTCAGTTCATGACGGCCTCGCTGACCGCGGAGACCAGGGCGAAGTCCATGCCCATCTCCATCCAGTCGCTCACCTCGACCGGTGACTTCCAGGACATCGTGTCCTTCGGCTTCGTCGCCGCCCGGCGCGCGGCCGAGATCCTGGAGAACGTCGCCCACGTCGTCGCCTTCGAACTGCTCTGCGCCGCCCAGGCGGCCGACATCCGGGGCATCGAGGGCCTGTCGCCGGCGACCCGGCGCCTGTACGAGAAGACGCGCGAGGTGGTCCCCTACCTCGACCACGACGAGACGATCACCGAGTACGTGGAAGAGCTCGCGCGGCGCCTGCTGTCCGAGCCGGGCCTGGGCTGAGGAGCACCGTGCCCGCCCCGACCCGAACGGCGAAGGTGTTCGACGCGCTGCACAGCCCGCCCCTGACCGAACAGAGCCCCGAGGGCACCCGCGTCACGGTGCGGGTGCCCGTGGAGCGGGCCGCCGCGCAGATGACCGGCCACTATCCGGGCTTCCCGATCATGCCGGGGGTGCTGCTGATCGACTCGGTGCGCCAGGCGGCCGGCGCCGCGCTCGGCGCGGAGCTGCGGCTGTGCCGTATCGACCGCGCCCGCTTCGCCCTGCCGCTGCTCCCGGGCGACGAACTGGAGCTCTCCCTCCTGGTGACCCGCCCGGCGGAGGACCAGGTCGCCGTCCGGGCCCGGGGCACGCGCGGGGACGGACAGATGGCGGCGGACCTGACCGTCGTGCTCGAACCGGCGGTGGCCGGTGCTTGACCACAGCCAGGTCCGCAGCCGGCTCCGCCAGCGCCCGCCCATGCTCCTGCTCGACACGGTGCGGGAGTACACGCCGCCCGGCTCGCTCGTCGCCACGAAGGCGGTCACCGGCGGGGAGGACTGCTACCGGGACATGGCCGAGGATGCCGGCATCGACGGCTTCTCCTATCCGTCGGTGCTGCTGCTCGAGTCGTTCGGCCAGGCCGTCTCGCTGCTGTGGTCGCTCGCCGGGCTCGGACCGCCGGACGAGATCCCGCTGATGGTCGGCATCCGCAACCTGGTCCACGCCGCGCCGGCCGTCCCCGGGGACGTCCTGGAACACCACGTACGGCTCAGTCATCACTCCGGCCAGGTGGGCGAGTTCACCGGTGAGACGCGCACGGCCGACGGCCGGACGGTCCTCACCGTGGGCTCGATCCTCGTCGTCTCGCGCTCTTCCGCGAGCCTGCTCCCGGACTCACCGGCCCCGCATCAAGACAAGGACGCCAGATGAACGACACCGACAACTCGCTCGCACGGGTCAGCGCGATCGTGGCGGAGATCCTCGCGCTCGGTCCCGACGAGCTCGACGTCAGCGCGGACCTCTTCGACGAGTACCAGGCCGACTCGCTCAACCTCATCGAGATCGTCGCCCAGGTGGAGAAGCAGTTCCGGACGGTGCTGCCGCTGGACGAACTGCCGCAGGCGCGCTCCGTCGCCGCCCTGAACGACCTGCTGACCCGGCAGGCCGCCTGATCACCGGCCGTACCGGCCCTTTCCCGGAGACACAGGAGCCAGCCAGTGACGATTTCGACCAGCCAGGTGATCGCACCGGGCCCGCTTGCCGTGCGCGCCGTGCGCGGTGCCACTCAGGTCGCCTCGGACAGCCCCGCACTCATCGAAGCGGCCACCATCGAACTCCTCGAGATGATCCTGCGGCGCAACGACCTGAGTGACGAGGACCTGATCAGCATCGTCTTCACCACCACCCACGACCTGCGCTCCACCTTCCCGGCGGCCGCGGCCAGGAAGCTGGGCCTGACCGATGTACCCCTGCTGTGCACCGCCGAGATCGCGGTCCCGGGTTCCCTGCAGCGCGTCGTCCGCGTTCTGGTGCACGCGCACAGCCCGCGGCCCCGCGACGCCATGCACCACGTCTATCTCGGTGCCGCGGCCGCGCTGCGTCCCGACCTGAGTGCGCCGCCGCCGGGAACCGACTCCCCTCTGACCCAAGGAGCATGATCATGTCCGCGATGCCTGTCGCATCACCCGTTCATGACCGCGGGCTCCCGCCGCTGGCGGCCACCGGCGTCCACCCGGACCTGCTCGTCGCCGCGGAACAGCAGCCCGTGTGGGCGGACCCGGGACGCGCGGCCGCCGTGCGGACCGAGCTCGCCGCCCGGCCCGGCCTGGTGGGCTGGGAGGAGATCCAGATGCTCCGCATGCTGATGGCCGAGGCGGCCGCCGGCACCTACCAGATCATCCAGGCCGGGGACTGCGCGGAGGACCCCGCCGAGTGCGGGCAGCAGGCGGTGAACCGGAAGATCGGGCTGATCGACGCGCTGGCCGGCGTCATGAAGATCAACACCGGCAAGCCGGTCATCCGGATCGGCCGCATCGCCGGACAGTTCGCCAAGCCGCGCAGCTCCCCGACCGAGGTCGTCGGCGGGCGGGAGCTGCCGGTCTACCGCGGCCACCTGGTCAACGGTCCCGCGGCCACGCCCGAGGAGCGCCGCGCCGACCCCGGCCGGATGCTCACCTGCTACGACGCGGCGGACCGTGCCACCACCCTGCTGCGCCAGCGCACCGGAGCCTGGATGCCGCCGACCGGGGCACCGGTGTGGACCAGTCACGAGGCGCTGGTCCTGGACTACGAGCGGCCGTTGCTGCGCCGCTCGACGGGCGGCCAGAGCTATCTGTCCTCCACCCATCTGCCCTGGATCGGCGAGCGCACCCGCGATCCGGCGGGCTCCCACGTCCGGCTGCTCGCGCAGGTCGCCAACCCCGTCGCCTGCAAGGTCGGCCCCACCATGTCGGCCGCGGAGCTGGTGGATCTGTGCGACAGGCTCGATCCGGGCCGCGAGCCGGGCCGGCTGACGCTGATCGCCCGTATGGGAGTCGCCCAGGTCGCCGCACGGCTGCCGGGCCTCGTCGCGGCGGTACGCGAGGCAGGGCACCCGGTGTCCTGGCTGTGCGACCCGATGCACGGCAACACGGTCAAGGCGTCCGGCGGGCTGAAGACCCGGTCGGTGGAGACCGTCATCGAAGAGGTAGTGGCCTTCCAGCAGGCGGTCACCGGGGCGGGCGGGATCGCGTCCGGCCTGCACCTGGAGACCACGCCGGACGATGTCACCGAATGCGTCTGGAGCCAGGTCCAGTCGGCCGATGTCGGCCGGCGCTACACCACACTGTGCGACCCGCGGCTCAACCCCCGGCAGGCTGTGGCCGTCGCCGGGGCCTGGAGTGCCGCCTGACCGATCGAGCCCGGAGGTTTCCCCTGATGTCCATCGCCTATCTGGGCCCGCCCGGCTCGTTCACCGAAGCAGCTCTGACAGGGCTCGACGTACCGCCCGATGCGGCGGTGCCGTATCCGACGGTACGTCAGGCGCTGAACGCCGTGCGCCGTGGCGAGGCGGCGGCCTGCGTCATCCCGTGGGAGAACTCGGTGGAGGGGTCCGTCAACGAGTCCGTCGACACACTCACCGCCGGACGGGACCTGCGCATCGTGGGCGAGACGCTGCTGCGGGTGGAGTTCGCGCTCGGCGTGCCCCCGGCCGGCACGCTCGACGCCGTCCGGGAGGTGCTCACGCATCCCGTGGCGCACGCCCAGTGCCGTACCTGGCTCAACGAGCGTCTGCCACGGGCCGCCGTCGTCACCGCCACCTCCACCGCGCAGGCCGCGCGGGAGGTCGGCGGAGCGGCAGCGGACGGCCGGGCCGCCGTCGCCTCCCCGAACACGCTCCGGCGTTACGGTCTCGACATCGTCGCGTCCGACATCGGGGACCGGCGGGACGCGGTCACCCGCTTCGTCAAGGTGACCCGGCCCGTGTCGGGCTCGCCGCCCACGGGTGTCGACCGCACCAGCCTGGTCGTGCCGCTGGCCGACAAGATGCAGCATCTGCACACCGTGCTGGAGGAGTTCGCCCGTTCCTGCGTACCCCTGACCGCGGTGCTGTCCCGGCCCGGTGGCCTGGGCCTCGGCACCTACTCCTTCCTGCTGGAGTGCGAGGGACACGTGGACGACGCCTCGGTCGCCCCCGTCGTCGCCACCCTCGCCCGGCGCCATGCCGCGTATGTGCTCGGCAGCTATCCCCGGGCCGACCCCGGTCTGCCGGCCCTGTCCGGCTGACTCCCGTTCCGTTCCTCCTCTCCCCTGCCGGTCGGCGGTCTCAGACCGGTTCCATCAGCCTCGCCAGCGCGCGTTCGACGACGGCGGTCTGCTCCTGCGGCGGTGCCTGTTCCTGTTCGAGCCTTCCTATTTCGATGGAGCTCTCGACCACGAACCGGCACCGCTGCTCGTGCCTGGCGGTGAACGCCGCGAACGCCTCGGGGACCTCGCCGTCGTGGCGGGCGAGTTCCTCGGCGAGCACCAGCGCGTCCTCGACCGCGATACCGGCGCCCGAGGCCAGTTGCGGCGTGGTGGGGTGGGCCGCGTCTCCGACGAGGATCACCCTCCCCCGGTGCCACGGTCCGGGCAGGCTGAACGACTCCAGCGGGCGGTAGGCGATCTCGGTGTCCTCGCGGATCGACTCCCGGAACGCCGCCACGTGCCCGCCGTACGGCTCCAGCAGCGCGGCGAGCCCGGCCGGCAGCTCGCGGGGGTCCCGGAACCTGCGCGGTGTGCGCTCGACCGTGAACAGGTACATCCGCGTGGCCGAGACCGGTGTCCAGCCGACCTTGACCTCACCGCCGAGGAAGTAGTGCCGGTGGTCGACGCCCGGCGGCCGCGGGACGAACATGCGCCACACGCTCTGGCCCGTGTACGCGGGTTCGGGGGCGTCGGGGAAGACCTGGTGGCGGGTGCGCGAGTTGATCCCGTCCGCTCCGACCACCATGGCGTAGCGGCCCGTGGTGCCGTCGTCGAAGACGACGTCGACGCCGTCGGCGTCCTGCGTGATCTTCTCGACGGACGTCCCGAAGCGCGGGCGCACCCCGCCGGCCCGTACGTGCGAGGAGAGGATCGCGTACAGCGTCGGCCGGCCGATGCCGCCGGAGCCGCGTACCCCCGCCCCGGGCGGCATGGGCGTCGGGATGTCCCGGATGTACGTGCCGTCGACGCCGCACACCCGGATGCCCTCGCCCACGTACCCCCGCGCGGCGACCTCGTCGTACACCCCGAGCTGCCGCAGCGCCCGCAGCGTCGGGCCGGTGATGGTGAGTCCCGCGCCGAGCACCGTGCCGTCGGGCGCCACGTCGATCAGGTCGACCGGCACGCCGGTGCGCCGCAGGGCGATGGTGGCCGCCATGCCGGCGATCCCGGCGCCCACGATCAGCACGCGGCCCGTCCGCTGCGACGTCATCGTGATCCTCCCGTCACTCGCCATGGTGCGTGTCAGCCCGCTTCCACTGCCCTGCGCAGGGCGTCGGCCCGGTCGGTCCGCTCCCAGGTGAACTCCGGGAGCTCCCGGCCGAAGTGGCCGTAGGCCGCGGTCCGGGCGTAGATCGGGCGCAGCAGGTCGAGGTCGCGGATGACGGCGGCCGGGCGCAGGTCGAAGACCTCGGTGATGGCCCGGGAGATCCGCTCCTCCTCGACCGTGCCGGTGCCGAAGGTCTCCACGAACAGGCCCACCGGCTCGGCCTTGCCGATCGCGTACGCGACCTGCACCTCGCAGCGCGTGGCGAGCCCGGCCGCCACGACGTTCTTGGCCACCCAGCGCATGGCGTACGCGGCCGAGCGGTCCACCTTGGACGGGTCCTTGCCGGAGAAGGCGCCGCCCCCGTGCCGGGCCATGCCCCCGTACGTGTCGATGATGATCTTCCGGCCGGTGAGCCCCGCGTCGCCCATCGGGCCGCCGATCTCGAACCGTCCGGTGGGATTGACCAGCAGGCGGTAGCCGTCCGTGTCGACCTTGATGTCGTCCGCGGCGAGCCCGGCGAGGACGTGCTCGACGACGTGGGTACGGATGTCGGCGCCGAGCAGCGCGTCGAGGTCGATGTTGCTCGCGTGCTGCGAGGAGACCACCACGGTGTCCAGACGGACCGGCCGGCTCCCCTGGTACTCGATGGTCACCTGGGTCTTTCCGTCCGGCCTCAGATAGGGGACGGTGCCGTCCTTGCGGACCTGCGTCAGGCGCCGCGAGAGACGGTGGGCGAGCTCGATCGGCAGCGGCATCAGGTTGGGGGTCTCGTCGGTCGCGTACCCGAACATCAGGCCCTGGTCGCCGGCGCCCTGGCGGGCGATCTCGTCGTCCTGCGCGGCGTCGCCGGCCCGCGCCTCGTACGCCGTGTCGACGCCCTGGGCGATGTCGGGGGACTGCGCGCCGATCGACACCGACACTCCGCACGAGGCGCCGTCGAAGCCCTTGGCGGAGGAGTCGTAGCCGATCTCCAGGATCTTCGCCCGGACCAGTCCGGGGATATCCACGTAGGCGGAGGTCGCCACCTC
>Ga0308175_100000364_pt1 | contig 31833 bp, 22 predicted proteins | sample PhyCR1_3_FD_203893 | JGI IMG/M metagenome (GOLD analysis project Ga0308175, IMG submission 203893) | Soil microbial communities from UC Gill Tract Community Farm, Albany, California, United States - DLSLS.C.R1 | ecosystem: Environmental > Terrestrial > Soil > Agricultural land | place: USA...
GATTTCCGGTTCAGCGCCGGAAAAACGTCCCAAAACAATCTGGTTTTTGCTGGCAAAGCCAAAGCGGGTACCATCGGATGATGTGGCGTAAGCGTAGGGGTCGGAAGTTAATAAGTCAACCTGCGACAGGTTTATCTTGGCGGCATGAAAAATATTCTTCTTGAAAATATCGGGAAGAACAAGCTGCATTACCGGTTGGTTTTTATTACGTTCCCAAACGGCTTTTGCCATGCGCAATCCCGTTACCGGCGCTTCCAGTAAGGTATCCCTTGCTTTTACAGCGGCATCAACTTCGTTCAATAAATCCTGCCGGATGTATTTTTTATAATCAATCTGTACTTCGCTGAGCGGTTGGGTAAACAGGTAAGGAACAATGGCATCTTTTTCTTTGGCGCTTGTGGACTTGGACGTATAAAATTCGCGGCCGTGAAGCCATCCTTCGGCCAGATGTTTTTCCAGTTCAATTTTTTTGTGTTCCAGTTCCGCACTTTTTTGCGCAAGCAAGATGCTCTTCTGCTGAATGATGCCTTTTTGATAGTTTAATGCGGTATTTTTTTTCTGCAGTTCCTGTGTTTGAATATTCAATTTGTTGGCGAAACCAACGGCAGCTTCTCTTGCACCTTCGGCGGCTTTTGTTTGCCGTACCAATTCGGTATTCAGGGCCACGGCGCGTTTGCGTTGCTCTTCGGCTATCGAGAAGTTGGCTTTTGCTTTTTCTCTTTCCCTGTCTGCATTTTTCATCTCCGAAAAAGCCCAAAACACAAGGCCAATGGCTACCAGCAAAGCGGAGGTTAAAAACCACATCAGCCGCTTGCGGCTTTTTTCTTTTTGCAAGCGCAGGTCTTCTTCGCGTTGCTGTCTTTCTTCTTCGGCAATAATTTTTCTTTCGGCGTCTTTTGCAGCGACTGCAGCTTCTTCGCTGCGTTGCAAAAACAGCAGATTTTCTTGGTACAAATCTTCTTGCGCAGCGGCCTTGTTCTGGCCTTTCGGCAGATCGTGATAACGGCTGGCCCAGGCAGCGTTATGCGGATAGTTTTCGCGCCAGTTCAATAAATCGGCCAACAAACTGCCCTGAATGAATTGGCCTTCTTCTTCGCGGCGTTCGTTCAACTTTTGATAGAATTTACCGTACCGCACTTCTTCGTCTATCCAGCCCTTTAGCGAATCCCAATTGCGCATCAGGCTTTCGTGCGAAATGTCCATGATCAAATCGTCGTGCAACTCGGTGTTGATGGGAGGCATGATGAACGACGTTTCGTTGTCGCGAAACTTGTCAATCACTTCGTCCACTTCCTGTTGCGTAGCACCAATGGCGGTGGCAATAGCATAAATGTTTTTTAGTTCCGTTGGCCTTCGTCCGCCTTTTAAGTCTGTGCTGGCATCGGTCAAGGCTTGGAAAATGATCTTGGCGATTTTTTGCTTCTTTGAATAAACATTGTCGGTTTCGTTGCCGTCGCCTAATTCGTCAAACATTTCTTTGGCGTGATTGGCTAACGCTTTTTCCATGCCGCCGATGCGCCGGTAGTGCTCGTAATTTATTTCGGTTGAACCTTCTCGTGTTGCTTCCTGGTAGGTACGCATCAAGGCGTGTTGCAAAATCGGAAGTTGGTCTAAATTTTCTCGTGCTTTGGCTTCGTCAAGTTCGTTAATCAACAGTTCAACAAGACCCGGTGCAATGCTTTTGCCCGCAGCTTTTATGGGACCTTCAATCACGTCTTTCAATTGCGTGCGGTTCAAGCCTGGAACCAAATATTGGCCTTCGTTGATGGCTTCAGGCAAGCCCCGGTATTTCACGCAATCACCCAAAAATTCCGACCGCATGGTGATGATGACGTAAACCGGGCTGGCCGCGTTGGACGCGGCTTTCAACAACAGGTTGACAAAATGGTTCTCGATGTTTTCACGGCCCAGGTCTTTGCGGTCGTAGCGAAAAATTTCTTCAAACTGGTCAACGATGATGAGCAGGTTTGTTTGATCGTCTTTCGTTTGATCTGTGTTGATGAATTCATTGACTTCCAAAAGACCAAACAAAGAACTGTTCAGTAAAGGCTCAATGGTTTCAAAGTTTTGATGCAGCAGTTCTTTGTTCTTGCTTTCGCCTTTTACGCTTGATAAAGCAATGGCCAAATTGGCAACGGGATTTTTGCCTGGACGGCAAACGGCAATGTTCCATTTGCTGCCGGCTTCGCGCAGTGAGCCACCAAACAATTCGGGAATCAGCCCGGCACGAACAAGCGATGATTTACCTGTGCCCGAACTGCCAATAACCGCCAAAAAACGGTTGCGCTTTAATCGCTTGATCAGTTCTTCGGCTTGTCCGCTGCGGCCTCGGAACAATTGAAACTCCGAGGTCTTAAACGGACGGAGACCGGGAAAGGGCCGGTTCGCAATTTCTTCGGCAGAAAGGATGGAAATGTTGCGTCCGTCTTCCTGCAGGTCCAAATAAAATTCATCCAATTGAAAGTCGAAGCTTTGAACCGTGTCCACGGTTTTGTTTGTCATGGCTTATGGTTGAAGGCGTTCTAAAAATGTGCTCAGTCCCGCATCGAGATTGGCCTTGCCCTGTATCGTTACAAATTCATTTTTACTCACGTCGCGGTTGAACTTCTTTTGAATCTCCGGCTCATCAAGACAAATGGCACGGGAGCGAAGGTTTTTCATGTCGAGCAGTTTGGCTTGCTTCACCATGAACCATTTGGGTTGGGCCGCGCCGTAAAAAACCACGGCGCCGTCGCAGGCTTCTAAATCTTCGATTTCTTTTTGGCAGTCCTCGTCGAAAGTGTTCCAGCGAACGCAGTAATTTTTTTCTTCCATTTTTGTTTTGAGGTCAATGCGCAACTCGTTGTCGTGATCGGCGGTGAAGTCGTAATACATGTACACCCGCTTGTTTGGGAAGAATTCTTTTTTTCGTTCGGCAATTTCTTTTTCCTTGTCCACGTCAAGGCTGGCAATCTTGTCGAAGAAAGCGCCGTAATCATTGCCGGTAAAGAGCGGGTTCTGGCAAATGTCTTTGTCAACCTTGCTCAGCAAATCGGCGCTTAACAACCAGATGACGGTGCGAAAAACCGAGTTTGTTGCCGCGGGATGCAGACCCTTGGCCATGTCGTATTGAATCTTGTTGGTGCCTTCCTTTAAATCATTTTCCGACGCCACAATGTGCACCGAATAAAGCGAATCGCTCAACTGCAGGGCAAGCCGTTCGGTCCGTTCTTCGGCGCTCATCTTGTCCATTTCCTGAACGTCTTTTATACCGGGTATAATCTCGTAAGGCCAGTCGTCGTACTTCACTTTTGCATCAGCCTGAATGATCAACTCCTGGCGTTTTTTTCTTGCCTCCGGTTCATCGCGAACAGAAAGAAAAATCTTTCGCTTGCTGGTGAGTTCCTGGATCACTTTGGCGTTGGCGCTTTTTTCGTCGTTGTTGGCCAGCGAAGTGGATATGTTTTCGTTCGTTAGCATTAAAGCGGCGAGATCGTTGATGTCTTTTTGAATGAGCGAAAGTTGGTTGTCAATATCGGCCCCCGCATCGGAAAGAAAACGCATTTCTTTTGGAAGGCCTTGCAACTGCATCCACGAATAATTATCGAGGTTGCAATGCCGTGTAAAAATGGGAATGACGCTGCACTCTTTTCGTTTGTCTCTTTCCAAGGCTGTCTTGAGTTCTACTTTTTCGATGTAATCGGAAATCAAAAAATTCTGGCTGATGAGCAGCAGAACAATACGGGCTTCGTTAAGGTGTGTTTTAATGACTTCGTTCCATTCGCCACCAAGCGGAATTTCACCGTCGTCCCACACGTTTAAAAGCGGGCAGGTTTTTTCGTGCAGAAAAATTTTCAGTTTGTCTAAGTAATCCCTGTCTTGGTGAGAATACGAAATGAACACGTTTACTTTTGGCATCTTAAAAGGTTTAATCAAACAAAAGCAGTGGGTACACTGGTGAATGGTTTTTCAATTGCAGAGGATGGACATTTATAGGTGGGAACGGACGTTTTTTGTTTTCAGCAGAGAAGGAAATGCAGCAACGCAATGACACCTTAATATTAGCGAAAAAGGACTAACAAACCATGCGGTTGTTTCGGGATTGAGCGGAGATTTTCCCCGCTCCAATAAATGATTTTGACACCGTCTGCTTCTGTTACCGTTCGATTGCGACTGAAGGAGCAGTTCGGATAAAGTATAAACATGCAGTTGTACAAAAGTTTATAAAACAGAAAAGGCGGCTCTTCGCCGCCTTCTGTTCCGTAACAGTTAAGGTTTGGGTTTACTGATGATGATTAGAAGCGAAAGCCGACAAAGAAGTTAATCACCGCGTTCTTGCCTTTTACTTCATCGGGATTGAACGGAAGCGGGAAAGGCGAGGGCATTGTGGTGCTGCTTTCGGTCATGCGTTTGTAGGCATTGCCGAAGCTGATGTTGTAACGGCCACCCAAAATCAGGTGTTTTACCGGGTAAATTTCTACGCCTGCAGCAGCGCCATAATCAAGACGATTGGCAAACGATGTGATGTCTTGCGATTTGCTGTCTGAAGACGCTTCTTTCGAAGACTTCAGCAAATAGCCCAATTGTCCGCCCACCTGCACCTGGAAAAATTTGCCGATACCGAAGGTGGTGAAGTGAGGCATGTAGATGTAATCGTTTGTTACCGCTGCGGTTTTGCCGTCGGCCGTAAATTCAAAACCCTGGCGCGAGAAAACAAGCTCGGTGCGGTAGCCCAAGCCTGACCTTGGCCCGGCGGAATAAAACGCGGCTATGGTAAATCCGTTCTTTGTATCGGGCGAAAAATTTGCGGCCTTGCCGTTGATCTTGGCAATATTGTAGCCTGCTTTGAAGCCGAATTTTGGCTTCATGTCTTCCATCTCTTTCGTTTGCTTTTGCATCATGGCATCGAAGCCTTGCGGTGTTGTTGTTTGAGCTGTGGCTGTAAAGGATGTGGCCACTGCGATGGCAAAAATTACCTTTCTCATAATGTTGGTTTGTTTTGGGTTTGTGTGATTGTTTCGTGGTTAATGAATTAAAGCCGTGACGCTGCGGTACAATGGCTGCTGGTCCACAACGATTTCTTTTCGGTTTGCATACAGGCGTGTGTGCAGCAAAGGCAAGTGCCGCGATGTTTCTGTCCGCATTGCTTTTTCTTTTCTGTTGCCGAACAAAACGGTGAGAACGGCAGTGGTGCTGAAGTGTTTTCCTTTCATGGTTGTAGGTTTTGGTCTTTTGTTGGTTGTTTTGATTGCTTCGCAAAGATGGCCGGTTGTGCAAGGGTTTGCAACCGCATAAGCGGGTGAAATGTCGGCGTCTTGTCCGTTCTTCTTTGCACTCCATCACATATTCGTGTGGTTTCACCCGAAGGCTTTTGCAAAGCGGCCGCAATCAGTAGATTTGTTCCCCACATGAGGTTTGCCTGCTTTCTTTTATTCTGGTGCACGGGATGGGCCTTGCAGGCCCAACAGGGCTTCACTTTCACGCGGTTTACCACCGATGACGGCGCGGGTTTGTCGAGCAACGTTGTGTACAGTTTGTACCAGGATGAAAAAGGTTTTTTGTGGGTGGGCACTGCCAATGGATTGCAACGTTTCGACGGCAGTAAGTTTGTGCATTTTGGTGTTGGCGGTAACGAGGCCATGCCCTTTAATGCGGTCACGCAAATCATTCCTTTTTCCGGCGGAAAACTCTTGCTCAATTTTGGCAATTTGCACGAAATCGGCGTATTCGACCCCGCACATTTCTCCTACAAAAAACTGGCGGTTCAAACGGTGCAACCACTGCCGGCCAAAACCGATTTCATTTTGTGGAAGGATGTATATGGCGAAATTTACCTGAACGTTTCCCGCTACGGCGTGTTGCATTTTAAAGCAGCAGAAAACGCTTTTGTTGACGATCATTCTTTCCCTTTTCCGCCGGGCTATTTCCCAACCTTAAACGGTGTGTACGACGACGCCGTAAAAGGACAGGTTTGGTTTGCCTGCGCAGAAAAAGGCTTGTGCGTTTACGACCGGAAGAGCCGGCAAATGTGGTATCGCGGGTACAATCCGCAGCACATTCCCTTGTTGATGAACGAAGAGGTGCAGGATCGTCCCACCGAATTTTTCATTGACCGACAGCGACGGTTCTGGATTTTTGCCTGGCCAGTAAAAACGCCCAAAGGGCAGATAAAGTTTTGCCTCGACAGCAGCGGCAGGAACTATCTGCAAAAAGACACGATTGGTCTTTCGGGTATGTCCATTGGTTACGCAGAGTACCGCAACTTTTTGGATGCAAAACGGTCGGGGCTTTGGATCTATGGCTTGAATGTCTTTTACAACTGGGACGCAAACGAAGGCCGGTTTCATTACACCAAAAGCACGGCCGGTAACGGAATCAACAGCATTCAATACAACGCCGTTCACCAGTTGATTGAAGACAGGGACGGAAACATTTGGGTGGCCACTGACCGGGGCTTGTATTTTACATCTTACGGCAGCGGCACGTACAGCGTTGTGAATTATTTGTTTGATAACAGCAAAGAGCAAAACAACATCAACGACGTTCTTGAATTGCCCAACGGCGAACTGTGGTTTGCTTCCTGGGGTAAAGGCGTGTTAGCGCTTGACTCTTCATTTAAAGAGAAACCCATTCCCGTTTATCAAAAGCCTCTGCCCGTCAACTGGCCCGACTTGCAAAAGTCATCGGTAAAACTTGCCTGGAATCTTTTTTACGAAAAGCGCACCGGCGACGTATGGATTGGCTGCAATCACGGCGTGCTGCTGAAATACAATCCTGTAAAAAAAACCACGCAGTATTTGTTGCCGCCGGCTTGTGGTATGTCCACCATCCGGTACATAACTGAAGACAAGGTTGGCAACGTTTGGCTGGGCACCCAAAGCGGACGACTGGTAAAATGGGACGGCACGGCTTTCACCGTTGTGCAGGAGATTGGTACCATCATTTATAAAATTTTTACCGACCGGCAAGGCGAATTGTGGCTGGCTACAGAAGGAAAAGGCTTGTTCGAAGTTGAGCCGCAAAGTGGCCGCATCGTGCGTCAGTTTACAAAAGAAACAGTGCCACATCTTTACGGTAACTCCGGAAGCGACATTGAGCAATTGAACGACAGCATCATTGTTTTTGGCGCCGGTGCGCTCAATTTCATCAACAAAAACTCCGGTACGGTTACGCTGCTTCGTTTTGAGGACGGGCTGCCGTCGAACAGCGTGCGCCGTCTTCGCATGGACGGCGACGGTTTTTTGTGGATCGTTACGGCCAACGGTCTTTCGCGTTACAATCCTTACAACAACCGCATTACAACCTATGGGCGGAAAGACGGTATAACCCTTGCTGAACAAACTGCCGATGCGGATTACCGCACACAAAAAGGTTACATTGTTTTTACCGGTGGCGATGCGTTGATGATGTTCAAGCCTTCGCTCTTCGTTACCTCAAGCGAACCGCCCGACGCCGTAATCACAGACTTTAAAATCTTCAACCAGTTTATACCGGTCGATTCGCTGATGCAACTTTCGCACATTAAGCTTTCGCCCGATCAAACTTCTTTCAGCATTTATTTTTCTTCGCTCAGCTACCAGCAACGTGACCGTCTGACTTATTATTTTAAAATGGAAGGCATTGACAAGGACTGGCAGGCTGCTGATGGCGTTTATTTTCACAACTATTCTTTGCTGCCTCCCGGCCGCTATACGTTTAAGGTTTACGCGGTGAATGTGGAAGGCGTCCGGTCGAAAGGCACTACCGAGTTGCACATCGTCGTAAAGCCGCCGTTTTACCGCAGCATGTGGTTTATGGCTGCCTTGATTTTCTTGCTCATCCTTATTGTTTATTTTTTGCACCGCGAGAGAGTGAACCGCTTGCTGGCCGTGGAAAAGATTCGCAACCGCGTAGCCAGAGATTTACACGACGACATGGGCAGTGCGCTAAGCACCATCAACATTTTGAGCGCAATGGCCAAAAGCAAGATGACGACCGACCCGGTAAAAACGGCGGGTTATATCAGCAAGATCAGCGACAACAGCCAGCGCATGATGGAAGCGATGGACGACATTGTATGGAGCATTAAACCCAGCAACGACACCATGCAGCGTGTAACAGCCCGCATGAGGGAATTTGCCACCGGTGTGCTGGAAGCAAAAGACATTTCCCTTCAATTTGTGGTGGAAGACGAAGTCTTCAACGTGAAATTGAACATGGAAGCACGCCGCGATTTCTTTTTGATTTTTAAAGAGGCTTTGAACAACGCCGCTAAGTATTCAAAAGCGACAAGCGTGAAAGTAAACGTGGCCGTGCAAAACAAGCAACTCATGTTTACCATTAAAGATAACGGAACCGGCTTTGACGTGGTCAAGGCCGACAGCGGCAACGGTTTGGGCAACATGAAAAAAAGAGCCGACGGCGTGCGCGGCCGGCTGCGCATTCGGTCCGCGGATGGGGAGGGGACGGAAGTGAAATTGAGTGTGCCGGTGATGTGAAGTCAGAAGTAACTTTTGAAGGTAGGAGAGGATTGGTTGCTTACGGCGTTGCAGGCACCAAACCTTGGTAGCAGAACAATCACGCATTTTCATTCGGCTCTGCAGGAGCCGCACAAAGAACAAAACAAAACGTTCGCGCCGTTTTGTACGATTGAACAAACCATCGAAGATTGTGATCACTATTTTTTCAAAAGGTAAACGAAGAGCATTTCTTCAACAAGAAGCCAAAAGGATGACTGCGGTGAACCGCGAGATCAACATGCACCGCTTTCTTAGCCAGAAGTTTCGGTTCTATACCTTCGTGTGCATTGCCTTGCTGCTGTTCGTTCACGGCTATAATTTGCAGGTCAGTTACCTCGCGCCTTTTAGTTTGGTGGATGAAAAGCTGACCTTTACCACATTTACCGAATATCTTTTTGCCAACGGCTTGCTCCGGTTTCGCATACCGATGCTTTTTATTATTTCGGGTTACATTTTTTCTATCCAGGACAAACGGCCTTACGGCCAACGTGCCAAACGGCGTTTTGTAACACTGATGATTCCTTTCTTTGTTTGGAGCGCAATCGGTCTTGCGATAACCTATCTCTGGCAGCGTTTTCCGGTAACGTCTCAAGCGGTACAAAACGCGGCCCTCGACCAGTTGGGCGACAACCGTCCTTACGAAGAAATTGGCTGGGGCGGAATCTTGTACCGCTGGCTGGTTGCGCCGGTATCGTTTCAGTTGTGGTTTATTCGCAGCCTGTTTGTTTATAATTTGCTTTACCCGGTTTTTAAATGGGGCGTTACAAAATTTCCGGTTCCTGCGTTCATCGTGCTTGGTGTGCTGTGGCTAAGCTTTTACAATGCTCCTTTAATTGAAGGGCAAGGCATGTTCTTTTTTGCAGCGGGCATCTACCTGCAAAAGCGTTCGTTTCCTCTTGAACGAAAACCCGAGTGGTACAGTCCCTTTCTAAACTGGCTTGTCTTCATTGGTATTTGCATCATCAAAACCTTTATTGCTTTTGAGTTTGATGCGCTTACACTGCCGGTGCAGTGGACGCTGATGTTGTTATATGCCTGCGCTACGGTGGCCGGCGTGCTGGCCGTTTGGTTCAGCCTTGACAAAGTGGTGCGGTGGTGCATGAGCAAGCGCTGGTTTATACACATGACCAATTATTCGTTTTTTATTTACGGCTTCCACATTCCGCTGCTCTCCTTTGTAACCAACCTGTTTTTTATTTATTTCCATTCGTTCCAGTTCTACCGTTTCTTTACTTACCTCGCGGCGCCTATGCTGGTTTACTTTTTCTGTCTTGGCACTGGTGCGCTGCTGCGCCGCTTTGCACCGGCTGTATTTAAAGTTGTTACGGGCGGGAGAGGATTTTAAGGTTTGTGGTTTTTGGTTGGCGTGTTGTGCGCAGATTGTTCTCTTCTCCTTTGCTTCATGACTCCGTGCAGAAATATGTTCATGAACCAGAGGTTCGCCTGTCCATTAAGCTTTTCTTGCGTCGCACTCTTCAGCGCCTTGCTCGCTACGCAGCTTTATTCTATCTCCGTAGGAGACTGATCTTGGTAGCAATGGTTTTGTCATTGTTCCTTAACTCAGTAGGAGCCGTACTCGATCTTATACATTGTTTGGCTCCTACGGAGCCGCGTCTTCTGTTCGTTTGCTTTCTACCTAGGTTGAGCGCCAAACGGTGCTGAATAGAATTACCGAACGCATAAGTGTGCGACGCAAGAGACAATGAACAGAATTACTAAAGCCGGGTTACAAAATATCTTTTTGTGCTTTGCCTGAAACCCTCTTCAACCAATGCACACGTTTATGTGATTGTCGCGGCTGTATGCGAACTGTATTTTTGCACCAATAGACAGCACATGATTAAAGTATTATTATACGAGGACAATCCGCAGCTCCGTGAAGGCCTCACGATGCTCATAAGCGGATCGGATGGTTTTGAGGTGGTAGCCGCCTTTAAAAACTGCGAAAATGTGGTAGGCGAAGTAGAAGCCTATTCTCCTGACGTTGTGTTGATGGACATTGACATGCCGGGTGTGAATGGCATCGAAGGATTAAAAAGAATCAGGGCGGTGAACGACGACGTAAAAATTTTAATGCTCACGGTTTTTGACGATAACCAAAATGTTTTTCAGGCAATATCAAACGGCGCTAACGGTTATGTTTTGAAAAAAACACCGCCGGCCCGCCTCCTTGAATACATTGCCGAAGCAGCCACGGGCGGCGCTCCCATGACGGCCTCCATTGCGACGCAGGTATTGAAGATGTTTGCGGGCATGAACAATCGCCAGGGCGAAGACTACAATCTTTCCGACCGCGAAAAACAGGTGCTGCAATTGCTGGTGGACGGCTACAGTTACAAAATGATCGCTTCCGACATGTTCATTGCCATTGATACGGTGCGCAGCCACATCAAAAAAATTTACGAGAAACTTCACGTGAACAGCAAGAGCGAAGCCGTGGCAAAAGCCTTTAAAAACAAGATTGTTTAAGTTTTACACGACCAACCAACTGCCGATGCATTAGAGCCGCTTCAAGGGGCTCTTTTGTTTTTATTGCGAAAATCAAATACACATATTTATGCGATTGATTTCCGCGAACTATACGCTTAGTTTTGTTTTACAACAGCCAGCAATGAAAAAGTTAATCGCCTTTGTTTTGATCTTGATGATTGTGCTGAACGCAGCGGTCCTCTTGCAAAAAAGCGAGGCGAGACAAGAGGGTGAAAAGACCCTTGCGCTGAAGATATCCCGGATTGATTTAAAGGATGTAAAGCCAGGCATTCTTCCGGGCCTGTTGAAGTTTTAACATACGTCTCTTCATTTTCTCATGTAGCATAAAGCAGTCCTCGCCCGTGTTCTCACGGGCGATTTTATTTTCCGCAACTGATCTGATAAATACCGGCGATCATCATTACATAAGCGCAGAGCGAATTGATAATTTCTTTCTCGCAGTCAAAAACGCAATCGGATTTGACAGCAGTTTCCGACAAATAAATTTTCAGCGAGCCGCCTTTAACAATGTCGCTGTGCGACAAAATTTTTTTGTTGTATGGCTTTCCGTTGAGCGTTGTTTTTTGAATGAAAAATGCATTCGGCTTTTTGCGGTGGCTAACGATCCGAAAAATTTTGTTGTTCTCCAGGCGCAGCACAACGTTGTCGAAAATTGGTGTGCAAAGCGCATAAAAGTTTGACACCGGATCAACCGGGTAAAAGCCAAGCGGTGCAAACACATACCAGGCGCTCATCTGGCCCCCCTCGTCGTTGCCCAAGTACTCTTCCGCCACCCGCTGCATTGCAGGCATCAACTGCTTTTTGAATGGCAATTGCGTCATCGGTTTTACCGTCACCTACTGCGCCATAAGCTGTAATGTCAAAGATTTTCCGGTGTATTGCTTCTTTCCATTTGCGCAAATGCGGTTGTCCCCGCAGTAAATAACCACACCGAAAAGCAAAGACGATAAATCATTTTGCGGTAAATCATGTGCCTTGTCATTTAGTCTGAAATAAAATTTAGCGCTGAAAGTTCGCTTACCAAAACACCGTGTACAAAGCCACCAATATTCCCGATATTATCACGGAAAGAACAATAAAATCAGGCGATACTTTGAACAGGGATTTTTCGATTGTCATTGCGTGAACGTCTTTTTTGCTTCTTCGTTTCGAAAGACTAATGACGATCATGAGCAAAGCGACGGCGAGAAAAGTAATCGTCATTCGGTCTAAAAAAGGATAATCGGGAAAGGCGCCATTCGTCCATCGAGGTAAAAATTTCAACGCCGTTGAAATCGGGATGGTGAGCAACGCACCGGCCAATGCCGCACCGGATGTCGCTCGCTTCCAAAACATGCCCAGTAAAAAAATGGCCAGTACACCCGGCGAAAAAAAGCCCACGTATTCCTGGATAAACTGGTAGGCCTGGTCGAGTGATTTTAAAGCGGGTGTTACGAGGGCCGCAATCAACATGCAAAGAATCACGGCCCATCGTCCTACCCGTACAACCTTTGCATCGGACGCTTCTTTGTTGAAATATTTTTTATAAATGTCAAGCGAAAAGATGGTAGAGATGCTGTTTGATTTTCCGGCCAGCGAAGCCACGATGGCCGCAGTTAATGCAGCGAAGGCAACGCCTTTCAAACCAGCCGGCAAAAGGTTCATCAAAGTGGGATAAGCATGATCGGGTTTTAAGGCACCGGCGCCATCGCTCATCTCTTGCTGAAACAAACCGTTTTGGTGCAACACGTACATGGTAATGCCGGGCAGCACAGCAATCACCGGTATCAGCAATTTCAAAAATGCGGCGAAGATGATGCCCTTGCGTGCCGTGTGCAAATCGGCGCCCAGTGCCCGCTGCACGATGTATTGATTGCAGCCCCAATAAGCAAGATTGTTGATCAACATCCCGCCGATCAACACCGAAAGACCGGGCAGTTCGGGATAGTATTTATCGCCTTTGTGAAAGATCATGTGAAAATGCGAAGGCGCTTCTTTTCGCAACACGCCAAGGCCTTTTAAGATGTCGCCGTGAAAGCCGAATTTATCTGCCAGAAGCGAAAGCGCTAAATAAGTTGTGACCAATCCGCCGATGATCAACACCACCACTTGCACGACATCGGTGTAACCAATCACCTTCATGCCGCCAAGCGTCACGATAACAGAAAATACACTGAGTCCGGCAATGCACCATTCAAAGGAAATAGGCGTGATGGACGACACGGCTAACGCACCTAAATAAATGATGGAAGTAAGATTAACGAAGACGTACACCAATAACCAAAACACCGCCATAATGGTGCTCACCGTGTCGTTGTACCGCATGGATAAAAATTGCGGCATGGTATAAATCTTGTTTTTTAAATAAATTGGGATGATGTAAACCGCCACAAGAATCAGCGTGGCTGCGGCCATCCATTCGTAAGAAGAAATGGCAAGTCCCAACGCAAAGCCTGAGCCGGACATGCCGATGAAATGCTCCGCCGAAATATTCGATGCAATCAGTGAAGCACCGATGGCCCACCAGGTTAACGAGCCTTCGGCCAGAAAAAAATCTTTTGTGTCGGTGACGGCCGCTTTTTTCTTTCGATAAACGTAATAACCATAAGCCGATACGGCAATGAAGTAAACAAAGAAGACAACGTAGTCAGCCGGTTTTAAAGAATTCATGCAGCAATTTAAAATGGATATTGAGATATTGGGATATTTCGAACTCGTGGTGAAGAAAAACTAATGGCATTTCCGAATATCTTGATATCACAATATCTCACTATCATCTTAAGTAAAGGTCAGTTTGTGTACAAACGGCGTTACACCCGTTAAATACACGTGCGAGCCGCTTGTGCGGAGACTTCCAAAATGTGTGCTGTATCGTTCGCCTTCGAGGTTGGCGATTGATTTGTGTTTCATAATGCCTGGGCCAAACGAAATTTTATCGCCGCCGAATTCGTAACTACCGTAATCGCTTTCCAAAAAATAATTGCCGTCTTCTGTTGCCGAAACGCCACTCAGTGTTCCGCCTTGCGCAAAACAAAGTTCAACGGTGACGTTCACGGCGGCTTGTCCTTGCACGTCAAACATTAATTCGGTCTTCCCGTTTGCTTCTGTCAGGGTCACGGTCGTGTCCAATGTTTTTAGATTACTCACCTGGCGGTGACTGAAATCCATTTTGTTCCAAAAGCGGTGGTCAATGCTTTCTGAAAGCACATAATCACCATCTGTCTTGCGGAAATTTTTTGGCAAGGGTTGATAATACGGCACGGATAATTTTTTGCGCAGTTGGTAACCGTTGTCAATCTTTTTTAATCCTTCGCTGTAAAAATAACCGGTGCTAAAAAAAGCGGTGGAAAGACGCATGTATTTTAAGACGGCAGCGCCTTTGCGATAGGCAAAAAAATCGGGACTGCTTGAATGACCTGAAGCGATGATCAAGGGCCAATCCACGCCGCCGAAAAATGTTGTCGTTGAATCGTTACGTCTGATGCGCAAAAGATGTGATTGCGCAAACAACTTTTCATAATTCACTGGAAGCGTTGCGGGAGCGGGCAATTGTTTTTGCAAGAGCGGTTCTTCCAGGAATGAAGTCAACGCACGGTTCAATACCGTTTCTTCAAAGTCTTTCAATCCTTCTATCATTTTAGCAATGGCGGCAAACGTGTTGTTGTTATCCTTTATGGCCATGTACCGATAAAGCAAGTAATAGTTTACAATGTTCAACGAAACGGTAGGGTCGGGGCGCATAAATGCGTATTGATCTTGCCTGCGCGAATCGTTTGCCACAAGGTCACCGTTGGGCTCCGAATAATAATAAGTCGTTTCCAGATTTTTTCGCACCGGTTCAATCAAGGCCGGCCTGTTTAACAAGCGGCCCATCGTCAGAAAGGCGTTATTTTCTACCAGCGAGTAAATGCGGCTTCGTTCCGCGTAGTTGCCGTCGCTGTTGATATAAACGCCTTCGCCCAACCAATCGTTAATGCGGTCAACGTATTTCTTGTCTGGATACAAGACGTTTACCCTTGCAAGCGCCGCGCTGACAACCCAACGGTGGTTAGGCGTGTGTACACCGCCCACCACCAGGGCGTCTCCTGCTTTGATGAGAAAGGTTTTGATATTGTCTTTTACACGGGCTAAGGCTGTTGCGTTTTCTTTTGCCAATAAAAACATCGCTGCGGTAACAGTTTCCATCACAAAGGCGGTATCAGGTGGTGATTCCAGGTTGCCCACGTTCACCGTGCCGTCTTCGGACTGCGCACGCAGCAATTGTTCGGCTAATTTTTGAAGCGGAGTAATGATTGTTTCGCTTTGGTAGTAACGCGATGCAGGTGAACAATAAGAAGCAGTCAGCAAGGCCAAGTCAGCGCCGACTCTCCGGCTAAAAACGCGGTTGTCAAAACCGGAAACCAAAAGTTTTTCTACCTGCGCGTCGTTTGCCAATACAAGCCTTTTCATGAAAGCTTCATCCAATGTGTTGCGTTGTTGGCTCCTTTGTGCCAATAAGAAATCCGGTTTTATCAGCGCCAGGGCGCCAGCCTTTAGTGATTGTTTTAAAAAGGTGCTTCGGTTCATCTTGTTCATTTGAAAAAAAGGTTTGTATGGCGCTATACAAAAATATCAGGGTAAAGTAGCCCTGATATTTTTGTTAGCGATGAAGACGCGTAATCAATATCCAGGATTTTGCACAAGCGCACTGTTTACCGCAAAGGCATTCGTCGGAATGGGGAAGATGCGGCGATAAGTATCTGCATTGGTTTTAAAGCCCCAGGTGCCTTCATATTTCCCGTAACGAATCATGTCGTTGCGACGCCAGCCTTCCCAGGCAAATTCACGGCCCCGTTCTGCATAAATATCGTCCAGCGTTACGGCTGCCCAGGGTGCCGAAATGGTACGTTGTGCACGCAACATGTTCACGAGTGACAAGGCACTCTGACCCGATGTTGCCGTACCGCCGCGTAAAATGGCTTCGGCTTTCATCAGGATAATATCGCTGTAACGAAACACCGGTATGTCGTTGTTCTGGTTACGCGATGTGGACGTTGCATCGGGGTAAAACTTGATGTTGCGGTAACCGGTTGTCCACGCAATTTCATCATTGCCCATATCAAAAGAAGCAACGCTTTGACGTAACGTAATGTTGGGTTTCAGGTTTAACTGAAAGGTGTAAGATGCATTGGGATTTGGCCCTGTGTAAAACTGGTCGTAACCAAGATTTGTCGTAGTAATGGTAATGGGTGTTACACCGTCACGCTGAAATTGCGGCCCTGTTAACCATTGCTTGTTGCGAACATCGTTCGGATCATTAAAGTTGGCGTAGAACTCGGGCAGCGTAGCGGCCGGACCGCCCGGTACGTAGGGAATGTTGAAGTAATTATAACCCGCGCCGGCCGCCACTTTTCCCATCGAACGCGGCACGTCGTAACGAGCCTTGTAATTGGCAGAACGACCAAGGAATCCGGCCGCCGTGGCATCAAAGGGAATAGCGAAAATAAATTCTTCCTTGCTGCCCGGCGATGTGGGACCATTAGTGGGATAAAACATCACTAAGTAGTTTGCCATAGATGCCAGGGAAAATTTGCCGGAGTTAATGACGGCGTCGCAAGCCGCAATGCATTCATTCCATTTGGCAGTACCGGTATAATATTGGGCATTCAGGTACATTTTTGCAAGAAGCGAATAAGCCATCCACTTTGTTGGCCGGCCGTATGTTGTGATGTCGTTCACTGTGCTCAAGTCGGGCAGGGCCGCGTTAATTTCTGATTCGATAAAACTAAACACCTGTGCTCTTGGTGTGTTGGGTTTCGGCGAAAAGTCACCGTAGGTTGTAACAATTGGTACGTTGCCGTAATTGTCCATCAACATAAAATAAGTCAGGGCCCGTACCATTTTCATCTCTGCTAAATACATGCGTTTTGTAGCGCCTTCGGGCATGTTTGCCGTAAGGATGGAAATAGCCTGGTTGCAAGTACCCACGATGGTTGTTAGCCAGGTCCAGTTGCCGTTTACATAACCGTTGTCACGGTTCCAACTGTGGTAATGCATCTGTTGATTTTGCGCACCGTCAAACCAGTTGCCGCCGTAGGCCGGCAGGATCATTTCGTCCGTGCTTTCGGATTGCTGAAAGAAATATTCGGTTGCCCAGTTTCCGCGCAACGCTACATAAGCGGGTCCCGTAGTTTGCACAAATTGCGACGAATCTTTGGGAAATACATCCGGCGTTAATTCCGATGTTACCGGCAAATCAATTTTATGGCAGGAAGAAAGCAAACCCACAACGAGAATCGGCAAGCCTACCTGTTTTATCATCTTTTTCATATAATTCGTTTAGCTTTTTAGAATGATACGTTTACACCCAACAACACGGTTCTTGTTTTTGGATAAAAGTTGTTGTAATCAACACCCGGTGCAATACCGCCCTGATTCACTTCCGGATCAACGCCGGTAAATTTGGTGATGACGAACAAATTGTTCACCGAAGCATAAACCCGGAACGACTTTATGTATTGATTGAATTGCCTGAAGCTGTAACCAAGCGTAGCGTTATCAAAGCGAACGTAGCTGCCGCTTTCAATGAAACGATCAGAATAGCGATAAGCGTTGTAGTCGGCGGTTGATTCATCAGCAGCCGATACAAGTATGTTGGTGTACTGCGCCGTATTGGGACGGAACAAATCAGCTTTTGTCGCGTTGAATATCTTGTTGCCAAACACACCGCGAATAAAAATATTCAGGTCGAATGTTTTGTAACGGAATGTGTTGTTCCAGCCAAATAAAAGTTTTGGCTGTGCGTCGCCGACGTAATGATAGTCTGTTCCGCGAATGGGTGTTGTGGTCAGCGTTTTACCATCGGCCGCTAGGTATTGTGATACACCCGCAGAATTTTTGCCCGCATATTGAAAGGTGAAGAACTGGCCGATGGGATGGCCAACTTTCAAGAGTTCCAGCGAACTGCCCGATTGGCCTGCGCCTTCAGGAAAAGCAACGGCCACTGAGTCGCCGCCAATGAAAGAGGGATTACTCAAGCTGGTAATTTTATTCACGTTGTGCGCCAGGTTTACTCTTGTTGTCCACATGAAGTTTTTGGTGCTTACCGGCGAATAATTCAAGCTTAATTCAATGCCTTTGTTGTTGATGCTGCCACCATTTGCTGTGATGTTTCCCACCGGCACCAACATCGGATCTACTTTGTAGTTGTAAATCATGTTGGTGGTGTTTTTGTTGTACCAATCCAGCGTGCCGTTTAGCTTTCCTTTTAAAAGAGCAAAGTCAAAACCGATGTTTGTCGTTGTAATTTTTTCCCATTCCAAATCAGGATTTGCGGCATGTACGGGGCCATAAGCAGCGGTCAACACTCCGTTGTAATAAAAAGTGCCAAGGCTGCCTGAACTGAATTTTGCCGTCAACGGATCAAAGCCAAGCGAATTGCCAGTAACGCCGTAGCTGGCCCGCAATTTCAGGTCATTGAAAATTGTTTGATTCCGCATAAAATCTTCCTGGCTCATGCGCCAGGCCACAGCCGCTGCGGGAAAGTATCCCCATTGTTTGTTGGCGCCAAACACAGAACCGCCGTCTCTGCGAATGGAAGCTTGCAATAAATATTTTTCCTTGAAATTATAATTCAGCCTTGCGAAGTCGGAGATGGAACGAATCTTCTGGTAAGCGCCGCCGCCAAGATTGATGCGGAAAGAAGGAATCGCGTAAGGGTTGCTCAGCGCAAAGTTCAGGTAGCCGGTATTGTCCACCGTAAAGTTGGTGCTGCTTGCCTGCACGCCGTCGTTGTTGATGTTTTGCTGCCAGGAATAACCCAACACGGCGTTGATGCTGTGCGCACCAAACTTTCGCTGCCAGGTGAAAAATGTTTCCAGTATATTTTGCGTGCTTTGGTAAGCACCGCGATAAGCCTGTCCATTTGTGCCAAAGGATTGCAAACCATGACCGTAGGTTGTGGGGTCAGGGTTATCATACATATTGTTGTAATTCGACGTAAAATACTTATCGAGGTAAGAACTGTTTAGATAATTGTAGCGCTGATAACTCAGGCTCAAATCATAACTCAATCCCCACGGAAGTTTTACCTGCGTGGTGAAATTGCCGATCGTGGTGCTGTACTTGTTGTTTGCCTGACTGTTCTTCATCATGGCCACAGGATTGTAATAATTCTGCTTGGTCAGGTTTTCAAAATAAGTCCCGTCAGCATTCATGATAGGAGATACCGGAAGATACAAAGCCGATTGTAAAAGCACGGTGTTGCGGTAAGCAATGTCGTTTGCGTTGCTGGTGCTGTTGGTAACGGTTAAGCCAAATTTCACGCGGTCGTTCAGCGCATATTGTTCCATGGACAAACGGCCGATGAAACGTTCCAAATCACTGCCCATTAAAATACCTTGCTTTTGGATGTAATTGACACTGGCGCTATAGGTTCCGTGATCGCTGCCGCCGCTAAACGACAAGTTGTGATTGGTGGAGATGGCGTTGTCGCGTTCAACGGCTTTCTGCCAATCCGTATTGGCGGCTTTATCATCGGCCGGCGTAAAGGATAAATTGTTTTTAGCGAGAAAGGCACGCAGTTGACTTGCGTCCATCATCTTTAATCGTCCCGATACCGTTTCAACGCCAACGTAACCGTTGTAAGAAATTTGGGTTTGTCCTTTGCGGCCTCGCTTTGTGGTAACAATGATGACACCATTGGCCGCACGGTTGCCGTAAATGGCCGTTGCGGCTGCGTCTTTCAATACATCAATGGAGGCAACGTCGTCGGGAGCAATGGTGGCAATGTCTGCGCCGGGCACACCGTCAATTACGTAGTACGGTCCGCCGGGACTATTGATGGTGGAAGCACCGCGCAAGATGACAGCCGCCGTGCGGTTCGGATCGCCGCTGGCTGTGATATTCAGGCCCGGCACTTTGCCCTGCAGCAATTGACCCACATCGGCAATGGCGCCGCGGTTAAGTTCTTCGGGCTTCACAGTTGTAACAGAAGTTGTCAGCGTACGGCGCGAACTGCTGCCGTAACCAACAATCACCACATCGCTCAAAGTATTTGATGCTGTGCTCATGGAAACGGTGTAATAGTTTTCTCTGGTCACAGGCACTTCAACGGGGCTGTAGCCAACAGCACTGAACACCAGGGTTTCGCCTTCGGCAGCCTGGATGCTGAAAGTGCCTGACGCATCGGAAGCCTTGCTGCGGCCTTTTCCTTTTACGGTAATGGTTGCGCTGGAAATGCCCGCGCCTTTGTCGTCTTTGACGATGCCTTTTATTTCTTTTGATTGCGTCCAGGCATAAAACGGGGCCGCAAAAAGGAGCAGAAGCATGATGTGTGCTTTGTTCCTTACTAAATAATGAACTTGTCTTCTCATAAAAGCTTTTTTAAATCAGTCAATAAAAACCTGTGAAACCTGTAGTTGCGCAGTCGGGTTAAGGCTTGTGAAGCCATCGTCGAAAGAAACGTAGAAATTCGAGTCCGTTCGCTTAAAACTTTAGCTCAGCGGGCAGGTATTTTTTTACCAGGCTTTCGTAGTAAGGCTTCAACTCGTTCCAATTGGGAGGGGTTGGATTTTTCGAGTACAAATCATATGGATTAAAAAGTTGCACCCATTTGAGCATGTCGCCGTCATGGTCATCAAGCAAATAATCGTAAGCGCCTTCGCGGTGCCAGGCATAAAACGAATGATAGCGCAGCATGTACAGTCCTTCTTCGGGAATGTAATCCTTCAGCATTTGGTACACGTATTCGTCGTGCCCCCACGACATGGTAACCTTGCGAAGCCCGCAACCTTTTTCGTAAACGCCGAGTTGCGTACTGAAAGTTGGATTTGCGTAGTCCGGGTTTTGTTGGAAGAATTCAGGATAGACAACCTTTTCGGAATAAGCGCAACCTACAGGAAAGGTATCGCCTACAACGGCCCATTGCGGCTCGCCAAAGAGGCACAATACTTTTCCCATGTCGTGCATTAATCCGGTGAGCACCATCCAGTCGGGATGTCCGTCGGCGCGAATGGCTTCCGAGGTTTGCAAGAGGTGTTGCAGTTGGCTTAAATCCGTATCTGGATCGGAATCATCTACCAGGCCATTTAAAAAATCAAAGGCATCCCAAACGGTCATTTGTGCTTTGCTGAAGGAGAGAAACTCTTTACGCTTTTGTTGTACAAAATCGAAGGTTTGATACGTGTGGTTGAGCCGGTAGAATTCTTTCACCGTGTCGCGAACAGGCGCATCGTAATTGCGGTATTCGTCAACGGTTTTTTCCTTTGCAATGGAATCCGGATCGGGATAGCGGCGAAGAACATCCTCTTCCCATTCGTCAAGGCTTTTGAGCGGCGCGGCGCTTGATTTTTCATTCATATATGTAATCGTTGGTTTGCCCTTTTCGTTGTTGCGGGTTTGTGTGAGAAGATAGCCCGCTGCGTGTGTATTCGTCGTTTGACACCTTGCCATGGCCGCAGCAACAGTGTTCAATCGTGCAGCTAATTTGAATTTTATTTCAAAGCAACGGCTCAAAAAATGAAACTATATTTACGAAACCGGTTTCGGTCAAAGCGCCCATTTCGCTTTCCGTTTATGAGCAACATCAACATCAACGAACTCGCCAAACGATTGAACCTTTCGAAAGGCACGGTATCAAAAGCCCTTCGCGACAGCTACGAAATCAGCGAGCAAACCAAAACAAAAGTTTTGCAGTTGGCCGAGCAACTTCATTACATTCCCAACCCTTACGCAAGCAGCCTGCGGCGAAAAAAAAGCAACACCATCGGCGTTGTGATTCCCGAAGTAATGGACAGTTATTTCTCACGTGCCATCAAAGGCATTGAGTCGGTAGCACGCGAAAAAGGCTATCACGTATTGGTGTATCTCACATACGAAAGCTTTGAACGGGAAAAAGCCATTTTAAACGATTTTTCAAGTGGCCGCGTGGACGGTGTTTTGCTCTCGGTTTCCGGTGAAACGGCAAACGGAAATCACGTGGAGGAAACGATGGCAAAAAAGATTCCGGTTGTTTTTTTTGACCGTGTGCTGGAGAACGTGAACACGGCGAAAATCACCACGAACGATTTTGAAAGTTGTTACGAAGCGACACATCATTTGTTGCAACAAGGCTGTAAGAGGATCGCTTACCTTTCCATTTCCGAGCACCTGCACATCATCAACAAACGAATGGAAGGCTACAAGCAAGCCCTGTTCGATCACGGACAAACATACAGCGGCGCAAACGTAATAGCCTGCTGCGACGACAATGAAAAAAACTACGCTCTTTTACTGAAAATACTTAAAGCAAACGATCGCCCCGATGGCATCATTGCTTCGGTGGAAAAACTTACGACGCCTGTTTATTTAGCGTGTAAAAACTTGACCCTTTCCATTCCGGAGGCTGTTAAAATAGTAAGCTTTTCCAATTGGGAAGCGGCGCCCATTTTGCGTCCGTCTTTGACCACTGTTACGCAACCGGCTTTCGAAATGGGAGAGGCTGCGGCTACCGCATTGTTCAATCTTTTGGGAAAAAGAAATTACAACCTTCGCAACGAAAACACAACCCTTCCGTCAACGCTTGTTGTTCGCGAATCTTCGGTGTTTAACCGTTCTTAATTACCTGCTGACATTGTGTGGCGAAACAGCCGATAACAAGAGTAATTCTGCTTGTTATTTTTTCATTGCAAGCTTGTACAAACCCGCGCCATGAGCGTTAATTGCCGGCGCAAATTTTCCACTGGCATTGTCAAGCTTTTTCCCGCTCCATAAATCGGTTACGGTGTACGTTGAATTTAGCCCAATCTCTTTTAAACTTATTTCAATTGCTGAAGGGCTATCAGCTTTGTTAAACACCGCAAGATATTTTGCACCCGTCCCCGGTTCGTCGGCTGCCCACGCGGCTTTGGTTGCTTCGTTAAAAAGCGGATGATTGTTGCTGCTTTTGTTTAAAACAGCCAAAACATTTTTATTGGTAAGCAAGGAAAGCGTGAAGTCGTCGTTATCGGGAAGATTGCCCCCAAACATCAGCGGCGATTTAAAGATGCACCACAAAGTCATCAACGTTATTTGCTCGTCTTTTGTAAAAGCCGTCATTCGCGGGTTGCCGCGTTCGGCACGAATACCGATGCGGCCAAGCGGCAACATGTCGCCGTCGGGATAAGCGCCGTAGCTGCGCCACTTGTTCCAGCGGTCAAACACTTCAAAATGTTCTTTCAATTGTTTCCAGTTGTCCCAAAAATCACCAACGGTACGCCACATGTTTGCGTGTTGCTGTACGTGTTCTGCATGAGCAAGCGGCGTTTCGCCGGGCGATGTGCTCAAGACAATTTTTCGTCCCGTGCGGTCTATCGCTTTGCGAATCATTTCCACTTCTCCGGCGAAATAAATAGGAGAGGAGAGATCATCCACTTTTACAAAATCAAGTCCCCACAAAGCATACATTTCAAAGAGTGCATTGTAGTATTCCTGCGCACCTTCTTTGTCTGGCAAAACGGTATACATATCGTGCAACCATTTACACTGGTCTGTCTCGGAAAAAATGTCCCTGGCTGTTTTTGTTGTTCTTTTTATTGGCAGGTTTCTTTTTACCGCTTCTACCGGTATGCCGCGCATGATATGAATGCCAAACTTCAATCCTTTTTTGTGCAGGTAATCGGCCAGTGGTTTAAAGCCTTTGCCGCCGGCTGCGGAAGGAAAACGGTTGACGGCGGGTTGAAACCGTCCCCATTCATCCATGTTGTATTGCGGATCTTTTTCGTTGTAACCGTGCGCCTTGTCATTGTCCACGTACCACCGAATGTCAACCACAATGTATTGCCAGCCGTACTTCCTTAGATGTGCAGCCATGTAGTCGGCATTTGTTTTTACTTCTGCTTCGGTAACCGTCGGTCCAAAACAATCCCAACTGTTCCACCCCATCGGCGGTGTGGGTGCCCAGGCGTGAAAATCTTTGGGTAGATTTTCTTCTTTCACTTTTAGTTGCTGCGCAGTCAAGGTTTGTGTGGCCCAAAGCACAAGTGCAAAAAGAGTGGTTGTCTTTATTTGTGATTTCTTGTTGATGTCGCTTCTCACTTTTTGGGGTCAAGTTAATTGATTGAGCGTACAGAGAAAAGGAGTAAGTATTTTAAAGCTTTGTAACTTCAAGACACAAAACTTCTGCACCAAAATTTCGTTGCCGTATTCCTGTCAAAAGCCGACGCAGAACAAAATGTATCCAAACGAAAACACGATCCTGCTTGCATTTTTTACCAAGTTCACTTCAATGGAAAAAGTATTGAATTCTGTTTTACCCACAAACGTCAAAACATTGCTTTTGAACGGAATGCCATACCCGTTAACCTGATTGAATAGTTAAGACACACCGTTTGCGACAAAAAAAATTAACCAGTAAAAATTAGTTTATGAAACTCTTGGAAAACAAAGTCGCCATTGTTACCGGCGCAGGTTCAGGCATTGGCAAAGCCATTGCTCTTTTGTATGCTGCCGAAGGCGCAAAAGTGGTGGTTTCTGACATCGGTGAAAAAGGCGGCAACGAAGTGGTGCAGGAAATCAAATCGCAAGGCGGACAAGCTATTTTCGCCAAAGCCGATTCGTCAAAGCCGGATGACAACAAGCAGCTTGTGGAGACGGCCGTTCAACAATTTGGCGGTTTGCACGTCGCCGTGAATAACGCCGGCATTGGCGGCCCTCTTGGCCCTGTTGGCGACTATCCTCCTGACGGATGGGAGAAAGTTATTTCGATTAATCTTTCCGGCGTGTTCTACGGCCTTCGTTATCAAATTCCAGCCATGCTGAAGGCTGGCGGCGGCAGCATTGTAAACATGGCCTCTATTCTCGGCAAAGTTGGTACCAAAGGCTCCTGCGCCTACGTGGCAGCGAAACACGGCGTGGTGGGACTTACCGAAACGGCGGCGCTGGAATATGCTGCGCAAAACATCCGCGTCAACGCAATTGGGCCGGGCTATATTTTAACGCCCCTGCTCACCAATTCGCTGGACGACGCTACTATGAAATCCCTTGTAGGGTTGCATCCGATGGGCCGCCTCGGCAAAGCCGAAGAAGTGGCCAGCCTTGCGCTTTGGCTTAACTCGGATAAAGCATCGTTTGTAACCGGATCGTATTACAATGTGGACGGCGGTTACCTAGCTCAGTGAAATCAAAGCCCGTTTTAACTCAAACACTTTTATCTGAAAATCAAAAGCCATGATGCTTGATTGGAATGAATATCAAAAACAAATTCAACAACGGATTGCAGAAGTCGGACGAACCAACCACGACGTAGTAAAAGGCTACCGCGAACTGACCAATGCAGGGAATTCGACGAACCTGTTAGGCGCCAAAGTAAGAGAACTGATTGCACTGGCGGTTGCCGTTACCCGGCAATGCGACGGCTGTATTGTAACACACACCGATGCCGCTATCAAACAAGGTGCGACGAAAGAAGAAATCGTAGAAGCATTAGGTGTAGCCATTGCCATCAATGCGGGTGCGGCGTTGATCTTTTCATCAAGAGTGATGGACGCATTCAACGCAAAGATCGCTGCTCTGTAAATGCTTACAAAAAATCGAAAGCAAAGAACATGTACAACATTGCTTTAATTTCCTCAAGCGTTCGCATTGGCAGGAACAGTCAAAGGGTTGCCTTGTTTTTGAACAACTACATCAAGGAAAACAATTTGGCAACTGTTGACCTGATTGACCTCGGTGAGTATAAATTTCCGGTGTTTGATGAACGCTTGCGTTATATGAAAGATCCTCCTGAAAACGTTTTGCAGTTTGCAGAAAGGATCATCAAAGCCGAAGGCGTCATCGTGGTAACTCCGGAATACAACGGTGGCTATCCCGCTGCTTTAAAGAATGCCGTTGATCTTTTGTACCCTGAATGGAAGCGAAAGCCTGTTGGAATATCCACGGTTTCTGCGGGTTCATTTGGTGGTGCACAGGTGGGCCCTTCGCTGGCGTTTTTATTTGTAAGAATTGGAGCCTTGGTTACGCCGGCTGTCTTTCGCGTTCCCACTGTACAAAATTCGTACGACGAAAACGGCGTTCCCGTTGATAAGGAAGCAAGCGACAGGAGAGCCAAATCTTTTTTGGATGAATTCTTCTGGCTGGTGGAAGCAAGAAAAAGGATGAGCGATGAACCGTTCAGGAGATGATACAACCATTAAGAGTTGTTTCGAAATCTGTTTTGAATCAGTACCGGCAGGTTTTATCCAAACTTCACTGAAGTCATCGTAAGCGAACCACCAACTGCTTTATCGTTAAAGAAAGAAACATCATCCTTGTTTCCTTTCAACGATAATGTGTAAAGCAAGGGCCAGTAGTGCTCAGGCGTTGGGATTGACAACAAAGCCTCTCTTCCAAGCGATTGATAATTGATCAATTGATCGTGTTTGCCGTTGCCGATAAGCTCTTTAAACTTTTCGTTCATCTGCAAAGCCCAATCATAACCGTATTCGTTTTCGTTTAATTTATCCCATGCTACCATTCTTAAATTGTGAACCATGTTGCCGCTGCCAATGATTAATACACCTTTCTTTCTTAAACTGTAGATTTCTTTTGCCAAATCATAATGGTGTTGCGGACCTTTTGTGTAATCAATGCTCAATTGCAAAACCGGAATGTTTGCTTCAGGATACATGTGGCGAATAACGGTCCATGCGCCATGATCCAATCCCCAATCATGATCCAGTTCAACTTGTGTTGATGAAATGATGGATTTGGTTTCTCTTGCCAATTGAACATCGCCGGGAGCAGGGTATTGCACATCAAACAATTCCTGCGGGAAACCACCGAAATCGTGAATGGTTTTAGGGAAATCCATGGCCGTAATTCTTGTGCCTTTGCTCAACCAGTGTGCTGATATTACCAATACAGCTTTCGGTACAGGTATTTCTTTTGCCATGGCTTTCCAGCGTTGACTGAATTCATTGTCTTCAATTCCATTCATTGGTGAGCCGTGTCCAATAAAAAGAACGGGCATCAGTTGTTCCTGCTCTTTTAATTCGTTGGTGAATCTATTGAATGCTGATAAGTTGTTCATGTTGTTACTCCTTGATTTTTGATTTCTTCTTTATTAATGGGCTTCTCTGTTAATTCTTCATAGAGTTGGGGTTCCTGACTTCAAATCCAAAATCCTTCATTTGGCTCTGTCTTCCGGCGAAACAGTTTGTCTTCTGTACCGGTTTTGTAGAAGCTTTATTACAAGTTGGTGTGATAAGGCAAATCTACCGCGCAATGAGACCTCAGTCCATTGCCATAGAACAAGAAATAACATTGATAAACATCAATGAAATGAGTTGATGTAAAGAAAAAGGCGAGGGCGGCTACTTTAAATCTATAAGAGGCCTCCTGAAGCTTTCGCATAAGCATGTTTGAACCCAATTCCTATTGAAATCATTTCTTCGCATCGGATTGCAACAACGTTGACAGGGATGCATTCAGCCACGAAACCATCATAACCAGGATTCAAGCAAAACATCATGACAATTCCGCAAATCAAAAGTGCTTAATGCGCAATTAAACGGTGCGCTAAAGACCGGCTTTGAGACAATAATAACTGCAGCATTCCTTTGGCTAAATACAAGATAAACAATGAATCTGCGGCGTGGAACTTATACCGTTCTCTTTGAATCGTTCTACAGTTGGCTTTCGCTTAATAGGGAGGCGCCACTGAGCCATTAAGGAGATTTGGCCATCAACCGCGATGATAGCAGCAATTATTGTTGTGATAAGCGGTTCTATACATTAATCAAAAAGAAATTGTATCGGAAATAGCTATTGTGCCTGTTTTAGCTTGAGATTTTAGGTCTGAATTTTCACCTGAATTTATCTTCCTCATGTGAAGAAGGAAATGGAAAATGATGACTACTACAATCGTTTGATATAAAGCATCGCTATTTGAATTTCAGTCGAAAATCTTATCCGTGAAAGAGAAGAAAAAAAGCTCCGAATTTTCGGAGCTTTTTTCGTTGTGCCCAGGACTGGAATCTCCCAGGCTTGGCTATCAATTATTTATAATCGAAGTGTGTCAAATTTGTGTCTGCGAACGAAGAACTTTGAAAGTGTATTGCTTTTGCTCTCTTCTTGTCACTTTCTACCTGTCGGCTCAAAATTACCCATTCTGCCCCAATTTCCAACTGCTATAAAAATCTTTTGACAAACCTTTCAAAAGAATAATGTAACAATATTCACCAAATTATTCACAGCATGATTTCTTTGGCATTTAAAACGCTTACTTGCCTTGAAAATCTTTCAGCTATGTCACTTTATGAGTTTGCCCGGCAACAACAAGAATGGATGGATAAAATTTATCCGCCGCAATTAAAAGCCCTTTATGAAACGCTAAGTGCTTACCAAAAAATAAAGCCTGTCTTGGACTTCAAGCCTGTTTTTTTAGACCCTATCGCCAAAGACTATATAAGTGCATTCAGTAAGATAGACGCTATTGCCAAGCTTACCCCTAACGAATTGAAAGTAGCTTTTGACACCAAAAATTTTGGCTATGTTGACCATGACTTGAACCTGCCCGGTGAGGACGAGCCGGGCTGCACAATCCAACTTGATGAAACCAAAAAACTACAACGCATTATTACAGATATTTACACGGACAGTTCGCAATTATACAAGTTACAGCCAAGAGAATTCGAGGAATTGATTGCGGAACTACTGCTCAAGCAAGGCTACAAGGTTGAACTTACTAAACAAACCAGAGATAACGGCTATGACATTTTAGCCGTTTTGCATTTAGGGTATGGCCATGCTCCAATGAAGTTTCTTGTGGAATGCAAAAAGTACAGTGAACACAATAAGGTGGGTGTTGAAATTGTCCGCAGCTTTAAAGAAGTAATTGATACGGAAAAAGCCAACCGGGGCATTCTCGTAACCACTTCATACTTCACGAAGGATGCAGTAAAAAAGCAGAAACAAACGCCCTACCTTTTGGATTACCGGGACAAGGACGAGGTAATGAAATGGGTTTACGATTATTATACCGAAACAATGAAATAGCCGAAATTTGCAGCCGTTTGAAAAAATTGAATAATGAAACTACCTATCGAAAACTGGATTGCAGAACAAGGTTATAGCTCCAACATCAAAAAACTCTTTCACGAAGCGGTGATTGGTTACAGAAATACCGCGTACAGATCGTCACTACTGTTTTCTTACCTGGGATTTCTTACCATCGTTAAAGAAACAATCATTAAATCACAGGTGCCAGACGGCTTTACCGAACCAGAGTGGAAGAATTTAATTCAAAGGATTAACAACGATGAATTGTGGGAGAAGGAAGTGTATGAGGCGCTAACCCGCTCCCTTACCAAAAAGCCCATTTTTAAAATCACGGATGATTTAAGATTGCAACTTCAGTATTGGAAAGACCGAAGAAACGATTGTGCCCACTTTAAGCGAAATGAAATTGAAGCACACCATACCGAAGCGTTTTGGAGCTTTATCAAAAGTAACCTCCCAAAGATTACAGTTGAAGGCGGTAAGGCATCGCTTCTGAACAAGTTCAATGAGCATTTTGATGAGACAAGAACGCCGCCCAATAGTGACTTGACTCACTTGGTCAAAGAAATCACCAACAGCGTACTCTCTTCTGAAAAAGAAGAATTTTTTCAAGAGTTGAAATCAGTGATTGATGGCAGAAGATACTGGTATCCGAATTTGGACGCCTTCAATGTTTACGATAAAATATTGGACGTAGCGGATAGCACTACACAAGAAGAATTGATTGACTTTATTAAAAATAAGAACATAGACATTAACTTTCTTGGTGCACACCCTGGTAAAATTGTCCGTTTCTCTTATAGCCCGGCCGAAGTGCGAGAGCTTTGGAAAACGAAAATTTATGACAAGCACTCGCTAATCAACCCTTTCAACATTTATTCAGGGCTGCTACGGAATAAACTTATTCCCGCCGACCAGAAAGAAGAAGCGCATCGTGAGTTGTTTAGCCGCTTTAGCCAAACGAATTACCACAAGCTACCAGAAATGAAAGACATCGAAACTCTAAAGGCAGAAGGGTTTTACGATGTGGTTTTCGAGATAGCTATTGAGGAGAATGATTTGTCGGATTTTATGTGGGTGAATGATAAGTGTGATTTGATTATGTCACTCATTGAAAATGCGCCGCTGAAGATGGAGACAGTGAGAAGTATCTGCAACATGACAAACAGAAGAAACCATTCCTGGTGGTTGGTAAGAGAGTTACAGAATGGCTTTGCTAACATGCCGGAATTAAAAGCAGCTTTTGAAACCGTTGCTAAATCAAACGGCATTACAATTCCAGGAGAATTAAAATAGAGTGCTGTAAAGGCATCATGGCTCGTTCAGCTCGCAAAACAAGTTGCCTTATCTCATGTTTGTTCACGAGGCCCATTTCCATGCATTGCCCCAAACAAATTCGCAACATCCAGCAGAACAATGTGGATAAGCAGTATCCAGGCTGACAAATTTGAAAAAATTCATTATTTAATTGACTTGTATTAATTTTCTTTGCCCGTGCCTCTGATCCACAAGCGATAATCTTTGACGCAGTGAGATCAAAATCTTTGCTGGTGTTTGACGAGAAATCAGACTTCGAATACCGTATTAATTATTATACCGTACTGGCGGTTGCGACGGTGGTATTACTATAGATGGACTTAGGTTTGGCATTGCTCTACGAAGCTTCGTCAAATCTTTATTTGCTGTATCTACAAATGTCCAATTTGCTCCGTTGTCAGCGGATATAGCGATAAGCGTTGAAGTAATTTCCAGTCGCCCTTGTACAAGTTTTAAAGCGGAATGTTGAGTTACAGTGGCCTGATACTCGCTTCCATTTTTGATAATTTTCGACGGTTCGTCCGTTGTTATTTTGCTAAATTCCATTCCCTTTGTTTTCAAGTCATCTACTGCTTTTGAGATATTTGCCGCTGTCTTCGATGGACCGCCTGTAGCTTGAACCATCGGCCGGTAATTGTATGAAACAAATGTCTTGTAATCTTTGCTTATGAATGCGTCAGTCATTTTCACTACTTGCAGTTTCAAGTTCTTGTACGCTGTTTCTGTTTGAGCTCTACCCACAAAAAATACAGCTAGCAGTAGAGTAATAAGATACATTTTTTTCATACTGAAGGTGATGTGTAATTATTAATTAAAGAAGATATGTCGCGAGCAAAATCTTCGAATTTAAATCGGGTCAAATGTTTGTTTAGTTTACGTCTGTCGATTGAGTGCAATACAGCTCGTAAATACAACTCACATCGTTTATTAAAATCTCCATTTAAGAAATCATCATGTTCAATATTGACATCAATATCAGTTTCTCGCTTTTTTACGCCGTACTTGAACCGCTCATCGCCTTTTTCCTCAAAAATGTTAATTACTATATCGTAGCTCTCTATTTCGTCTCCATAATCCCTATTATGAATGACCTCTTCGATTTGACTCTCTACCCTCAACATAACTGGCTGAAAAATTTCAAAATCTATTTTTTCGTCTATTCTTCCGGTTGTCCAAAATTTCATGCTTAGACAAATTTCTTTATTGAGCCTACCAACTGATCTTATCTAGAATACTTGACTTATCATCTTTTATTATTTGGCCAATCATTAGAAAGATCTAGTTTACTTCTTCGCATTCGAAACACCCAAGTAAAAGTGCTACTCCAATCGTTAAACTCACAAATAATTTTCACATTCTTGTTTTAGATCTTGTAGCAAATCAGCAGGTTTAATGACAAGGCCAAACTTTGTTTTGGGAGAATAAAATACATTAACGTAACGGTTGTCTTTTTCCATTCCCGGCAGCCATTTTTCCATAAAATCTTTTAGGTTGATTTTCCTTGCGCTGTAACCATCCCACTGTGAAGAACAACAAATGCTCGCAAATTCTTCTTCGGGCCAAAAAGGCACAATCACTCTGCTAGCGTTATCAGACA
>Ga0308175_100000366_pt1 | contig 31665 bp, 30 predicted proteins | sample PhyCR1_3_FD_203893 | JGI IMG/M metagenome (GOLD analysis project Ga0308175, IMG submission 203893) | Soil microbial communities from UC Gill Tract Community Farm, Albany, California, United States - DLSLS.C.R1 | ecosystem: Environmental > Terrestrial > Soil > Agricultural land | place: USA...
GTAAGTGGTTCGACGAAACGACGACTAGTGGCGCACCAGCAGCCAGACGATGACGGCCGCCTGGATCAGGATGATTCCGACCAGCACCGACCTGGGGAACAAGCTGCTCGCGACTTCCTTGGCGACGGCGTTGGCGAGCGCGGACTGCTTGATCTTGACCGGCGTGAACGCGACGACCGCCGCGGCGTCCTCGAGGGCCTGGGGCGCAGACTTGGCCGCGGGCTCGGCCGGCTTGGCCGCGGGCTCGGTAGACTTCGCCGGCGCCGCGGGCTCGGCTGGCTTTGCCACGGGCTCGGCCGTGCTCGCCACGGGCTCGGTCGTGCTCGCCACGGGCTCGACCGTGCTCGCCACGGGCTCGACCGTGCTCGCCACGGGCTCGACCGTGCTCGCCGCGGACAGCGAGTCCGCCGCAGGCGCCTCGGGCGCGGTGACCGCCGAGGCCACCGCCGTCGATTCGGACGGCGAAGCCGCGGGTGCGGGCGTCGTGACGGCCTGCTTCGCGGCGGCCTCGCGATGCGCCGCCGCGCGCAGCTTGATGTTCGCGTGGAGCCCCTCGAGGCTCTGGGCAACAATGGCGCGCGCCGACGCGTCGAGCAGCCGCTGCCCGACGCTGGCGATCTTGCCGCCGACCTGCGCGTCGGTATCGTAGAACACCCGCGTGCGCTCGCCCTCCGCCGCGAGCTTGACCGCCGCGGTGGCCTTGACGAAGCCGGGCGCGCCGCGACCGTCGACGACCATCGTGTAGCTCTCGGGCTCGACCTTGTCCTTCAGATCGACCTTGCCGGTGAACTTGCCCTGGATCGGCCCGACCTTGACCTTGATCTCGCCGACGTACTGGCCATCGACGAGGTCGAGCTTCTCGCAGCCCGGCATGACCGCGGCCAGGATCACGGGATCGAACAGCGCGCTCCACACCTCGGGGACGGTGGCGTCGAAGACATAGTCACCTTCAAGCTTCATGGAGAGACCTCGGCGCCCCGCGGGACGCATCAATGGATCGAGCGCCCGATCGGGAGCCCTTGCGCCGCGGAATCCGCCCGAGCCGTGTGGCGAGCTCCTGCAGCGAGCACAGATCGTGAATCGGCAAGAAGTCGTCGATGTAGGCCAGCGCGACCGCCATGCCCCGGGCCTCGGGCGCGTAGCCGGCGCGGCCGAGCAGCGGGTTCAGCCACACGACGCGATGCGCGCGCTCCGCGAGCCGGCGCATCTGGACGCCGAGCCAGGCCGGATCGCCGGTCTCCCAGCCGTCGCTGATGATGAGGACCACGGCGCCGCGGCCGAGCACCCGGCGGGCGTGCTGGCGATCGAACACGTGCAGGCAGTCGCCGATCCGCGTGCCGCCCGCGAAGTCGACGATCTCCCGCGCGGCGTGATCGAGCGCCGCGTCGACGTTGCGGATCTGGAGCTGGCTCGTGATCCGCGTCAGCCGCGTGCCGAACACGAAGGTCTCGGTGCGGGCATGGAGCCGCGTCACGCCGTGCAGGAACGAAAGGAGGATCCGCGCGTACAGCTCCATCGAGCCGCTGATGTCGGCCAGGACGACGAGCGGACGGCGCCGCAGCTTGGGCCGCCGCCGCGCGAGCCCGAGCACCGCGCCACCGTGCCGGGCGGCGTCGCGCACGATGCGGGGCAGATCGATCCGGCCCTTGCGGCGTGCCCGGACGAGGCGGCGCGACACCCGCAGCGTGACATCGAGCCGCAGATCGCGCATCGCGCGCGCGATCGCGTCGAGCTCGGCCGGCGTGCAGTCGCCGAAATCCTTGCGCTGGAGCAGCTCCGCGCCGCTCGCCGCCTTGTGATGCTCCGGGACGTCGACCTCGGGCGCGTTCGGATCGACGCGCTCGGCCATGTAGGAAGCCAGCGCGGTCCGGAAGAACTCCGCGCGATCATGGCGCGGCGCGCGCGGGGTCGCCTGGGCGCGCGGCGTGGCAGACGGCCCGCCGAAGTACGCCGCGAACAGCTCGTCGAACACCGCCTGATCTTCGCGGCGAAATACCAAGGTCGCCCGCGCCGCCAGGTAGAGCTCGCGGCGCGCCAGCGGATCGATCCACGCGAGCGCCTGCGCGAACGACTCGCTCTGCTCGACGCCCACCGGCAACCCGGCGTCGCGCAGCGCGCGGGCAAACCCGACGACGTCGCGCGCAAGGTCAAGCCCGATCCCGAGGCCAAGCCTGTGATCGACAGCGTTCGCGCTCATGCGGACTCCGCGAGGAGCTGCAGGGCCAACGGGCCGCGGACGCGCTCGATGTCGTCGTGGTACTTGAGGAGCAGCCCGAGCGTGGCGTCGACCGTCGGCGGGTCCAGCGTCTCCCCACCGACGTGCGAGATCGCCTCGGCCCAGTCGACGGTCTCGGCCACCCCCGGCAGCTTCGACAGATCCTCGCGGCGCAGCCGCTGGACGAACGCGACCACGCGGCGCCGCAGGTGCTCGGCGAGCGCGGGCACCTTGCGCCGGACGATCTCGAGCTCGGTGGCGAGCGTCGGATAATCGATCCAGTGATACAGGCAGCGGCGCTTGAGCGCGTCGTGGACGTCCCGCGTGCGGTTCGAGGTCAACACGACGATCGGCCGATGGCGTGCCGTGAGCGTCCCGAGCTCCGGGATCGTGATCTGGAAGTCGCCGAGCAGCTCGAGCAGGAAGCTCTCGAACTCCTCGTCGGCGCGGTCGATCTCATCGATCAAGAGCACCGGCGCCCGCTCGGCCGCGGCGTCGATCGCCTGGAGCAGCGGGCGCTTGAGCAGGAAGGCCTCGCGATACAGATCATCGGTCGCCTCGGTGCCCGGCTGGTCCGCCGGTCCGCCGGCCTCGGGGCGGCGCTGCGCCTGCAACGCCAGGAGCTGGCGCGGGTAATTCCACTCGTACGCCGCCTGCGCGAGATCGAGCCCTTCGTAGCATTGCAGCCGGATCAGCCGGGTCTCGAACAGCTGGGCCAGCATGGTGGCGAGCAGCGTCTTGCCGACCCCGGGCGCGCCCTCGAGGAACAGCGGCCGCTGCATGCGCAGCGCGAGGAACACGCTCATCGCGAGCGCGTCGTCCATGAGGTAGCCGCGCGCGGCGAGCTGGTCGGCGAGCGCCTGGCGGCTCAGCACGCGCCCCCCGCAGATGAAGCCGATGGAGCCGACGGAGACGACGTCTCGTCTCGGTGGCGCCTGGCTCGCGCGAAGCTCGCGCCGGTGCCCCGGATCGGGCCCTGCACCGAGGACGGCCCGCTCACCGCGCCGCTCCGGTCGACGAGGGCTCCAGGTAGCGCTCGGGATCGGCGAGGAACTTGTCCTTGCAGCGCGGGTTGCAGAAGTACCAGGTGCGGTCACCCCACGTGCCGGTGTGGCGCGCCGTCGCGATGGTCACCGTCATGTGACAGACCGGGTCGATCGCACTGCTGTGAGCAACGGGAGCGACGGGCGCGGCGGAGGTGACCGCATGCTCGCCGGTGGCCCGCGCCGCGTGCTTGCTCTGGACGATCTCGGCCAGGATGCTGAGCGCGACCTCCTCGGGCTGCCGGCCGCCCAGATCGAGCCCCGCCGGGCTCTTGATCGCGTCGAGCGCGTGCGCCGAGATCCCACGATCGAGCAGTGCCTCGCGCAGGATCGCAAACCGTTTGCGGCTCGCCACCACGCCGAGGTAGGACGGCCGCATCGCGAGCGCGGCGGCCACCGCGTCCTCGTCGCGCTCGCTCATCGAGGCGACCACCGCGTACGCGACCGGTGGCCCCGTGCGCAGCTCCGCGGCCATGACATCGGGGAACACGCGATCGGCGTTGGGCAGCTCCGCCGGGTGCGCCTCCGGATCGACCACATCGACCAGGTAGCCCATCGCCTTGCCGAGCTGCGCGACCGCGCGCGCGACCGGCGATACGCCGAACACCACCAGCCGCGGCGCGGCGAGCACCGGCTCGAGGAAGATATCCACGGTTCCTCCGCTGTGGCAGGTCATCGGCAGCGGCGTGATGCCCGCTCGCGCGGGGAGCTCGGGCTCGGGCGACAGCGAGATCAAGCGCGGCTTGCCATCGAGCAGCGCAGAGGCCGCTTCACGCTGGACGGCGGGCCGCGTGCAGTTGCCGCCGAGCCAGCCGTGGTAGCTGCCATCGGCGGTGATGATCGCCATGTCGCCTTGCTGCGAAGAGCTGTAGGCCTCGCGACGCACGACCACGGCGAGCACGAACGATTCGCCACGCCGGGCCAGCTCGGCCGCACGCTCTAGCAGTTGCTTGTTCACGACGACTCCTCGCAACGCAGATCGACGTGCAGGGGCCACGCCAGCGCGGCGCAAGCTTACAGGATTGTCACCGACCCGGTGTTGGCGAATGGTGAACAATGTGTCGCGACAATCGACCAGAGGCAGTCCGGGCCTCAATCCGGGCTGTCCGACCCGGTGACAGGCCCTCGGTCCACGCCGCCGCGCCGCAGCTCGGCGAGCGCCGCCGGGGTGTCGACATCGACGAGGATCGCCGAGTCCTCGATCGCGACCAGCCGGACGTGATCGGCGTGGCGATCGATCAGCGCCCGCGCGCCGACATCACCGCTGAGCGCAGCGATTTCAGCGAAGTAGCAACGCGGCCACAGCACCGGGTTACCGCGCTTGCGATCGAACGTCGGGACCACGATCTCGGCGGGGTCGCCGGCGCGAAACGCATCGATCACGGCGTCCAGGTGCGCGGGCCGGAGCCGGGGCATATCCGCGAGGCAGATCAGCGCCCCGTCGACCATCCCGGCGGCGGCGACCCCGACCCGCAGCGAGGTCGACATGCCGTCGGCGAAGTCAGGATTGTGAACGAACCGAACGTCGAGGCCGGCCAGCGCGCGCGTCACCGCGTCGGCCTCGTGGCCGGTCACGACGATGACCGGGCGAGCCCGCGAGCCGAGCGCCGCACGCACGGTGCGCCGGACGATCGGCTCACCGTCGAGCTCGGCCACGAGCTTGTTCGTGCCCATCCGGCTCGCGCGCCCGGCGGCGAGCACGACCGCGGCGATCCGGCCCTCGCAGGCCTGCGCCTGCGCCGCGGCCTCGCTGCGCGGCGACGGACGGGCGCTGATCTCGTCGAGCAGGCCGCCCACGCCCATCGCCACCAGGTCGCCGCCCGCGACCGGCACGCCCGCGCAGACCCGCTCGAGCACCCAGTCGAAGCCCGACGGCTTGAGCGAGCGCGCGCAGCCGGGCACGCCGATCACCGTCCGCGCGCCGAGCCGGCCGAGCAACAGGAGGTTCCCCGGATCGACCGGCATCCCGAGCCGGACGATCTCGCCGCCGGCACGCTCGACCGCCGCGGGGATGACGTCGCGCCGGTCCATGATCGCGGACGCGCCCAGCACGAGGATCGGATCGAGCCCGTCGGCGGCGAACCGGCCGATCGCCCCGGCGACCGCCGCCACGTCGTGCGCGACCCGCTGCTCGCCGACCAGCTCCCCGCCGCAGCGGGCCAGCCGGGTGCGCTGGGCCGAGGCCGCGCGGTCGAGGATCGCGGGCGCGGTGTCGGCGAACCGGGTCAGCACGAGCCCGCCGCGACAGCCTCGCCACGGCGCGATCGCCACCGCGCCGCCCGCCGCTTCGGTCGCGGCCGCAACCGCCGCCTCCGCGACGCCGAACGGGATGATCTTGACCGTCGCGACCATGTCGCCCGCACGCACCGGCTCGTAGGCACGCACGGTCGCCACGGTGATCGCCTCGTCGATCGCGTTGGCCCGCGCGATCGACGCGCGATCGACCACCACGATCCCGGCCTGCTCGGCGTGCAGGTTGGTGCGTCCGGTGCGGGTCTCCTCGATCCGGGTGCCGGCCCCGGCGAGCGCGAGCGCGATCCGGGTCGCCGCGGCGTCCTCGGCCAGATCGCCCGGCGAAAGCCGCGCGCACACGATCGCGGTGTGCCCGCTGGCCGCGAGCGCGGCGACGTCGCCGTCCGACAGCACGCGCCCCTTCTTCAGCACGCGATCCCCGGCGCGCAACGTGTGCGCGAGCACCGCGCCGACCGCGTCACCGACCGCGATCGTGCCGAACGTCATGCCGCTCCACGCAGCGCCGCCACGATCTCGGCGAGGATCGAGACCGCGATCTCGGGCGGGGTCCGCGCGCCGATCCGCAGCCCGACGGGACCGCGCAGGCGGTCGAGCGCCGCCGCGCCGATCCCGTGCTCGCCGATGCGAACGCGGCGCGCTTCGTGGGTCTTCTTCGAGCCCAGGCACCCGACGTAGAACGCCGGCGAGCCCAGCGCCGCGACCAGCGCGGGATCGTCGAGCTTGGGATCGTGGGTCAGCGTGACGACGGCGGTCCGCGCGTCGGGGGCCAGCTCGGCGAGCGCGACGTCGGGCCAGCCGACGACCAGCGCCTGGCCCGGGAACCGGGCGGCCGTGGCAAACGCGCGCCGCGGATCGACGATCGTCACCGCGAACCCGGCGAGCGCCGCCATCTCGGCGAGCGGCTGCGCGACGTGCACCGCGCCGACGATGACGAGCCGCAGCGGCGCGAGGTGCGGCTCGACCAGCACTCCCCCACCCGCGACGTCGACCACCTCGGCTTGATCGCGGCGGGCGACCTGCGCGACGGCAGCGGCCAGCGGGTCGCCGTCCCCCGGGGCTCCCGAGACTCCCGGGACTCCCGCCACCGGGTCGCCCGCCCCAACGGGCACCACGCGATGCGCGCTGCCGTCGAGCGGCGTCACCAGCACGACCGAGCGCTTGGCGCGCCGCGCCGCGAGCACCTCCTCGAGCACCGCGCGCGTGATGCCGCGGCCGGCCTCGGGCGCGACCGCCTCGACGAACACCTCGACCTTGCCGCCGCACGCCAGGCCGACCTCCCACGCCGTCTCGTCGGACACGCCGAACTCGAGCACGCGCGACGCGCCGCTCGCCATCACCTCGAGCGCCTCCTGGATCACCGCGCCCTCGATGCAGCCGCCCGACACCGAGCCGACGAACTCGGCGGCGGCGTTGACGGCGAGCTTGCTCCCCGCCGGCCTGGGCGAGCTGCCCCACGTGCGCGCGACCGTCGCGAGCGCGACCTTCTGCCCCGCGGCCCGCCAGGCCAGCGCCTGGTGCACCACGGCCTCGAGATCGTGCGTTGCCTGGATCGTCGTTCGCTCGCTCACGACCGCAAGGCTACTCGCACCGCGGGAACTTGGCAGCGGCGCAGCGGCTCGATCTTGCAGCCCTACACGCGCTCCTCGAGACTTCACATCCACAATCATCCATTCGCGGTCATGAACGATGAACCGCAATGGCCAGCAGCCGAGCGACCAGCCCCACGTGGGCGCGCGGAGGTCGAGTCGGCCATGGCGTCGTCGAGCGGCGCGACGTTGGTATCGATCAGTGCCGCTTCATCGCGCGATCGATCTCGCGCTGGTCGTCGGCCTCGCGCTTGGCGGCGCGCTTGTCGTGCTGCTTCTTGTGGGTCACGAGGCCGAGCTCGACCTTGACCTTGGCGCCCTTGAAGTAGAGCGACAGCGGGATCAGCGTGTAGCCCTTGACGAGCGTCTTGGTGCCGAGCTTCTCGATCTCGTGCTTGTGGAGCAGCAGCTTGCGAATGCGCGCGATCTCGTGCTGCCAGCGGTTGGCCTGCGCGTACTCGTTGATCTGGATGCCGTGGACGTAGGCCTGGCCCTTGCGGATCTCGACCCAGCCATCGGCGATCGTCACCTTGGCCTCGCGCAGGCTCTTGACCTCGGAGCCGACGAGCGCGATGCCCGCCTCGAGCCGCTCGTGGATGTGAAAGTCGTGCGTCGCCTTGCGGTTGGTGGCGATCACGCGGACGGCGTCGGCGGCGGGCTTGGCCATCACCACTCGCCGACGTTCGGCATCGTCGTCCACGGCTCCGCCGGGGCGAGCGCGGGGCCACGCTGGAGGAGCTCCACGGAGATCAGGTCCGGCGATCGGATGAACGCCATACGGCCGTCGCGCGGCGGCCGGCTGATCTTGTAACCGGCGGCGATGAACCGCTGGCACGCGGCATAGATGTCGTCGACCTCGTAGGCGACGTGCCCGAAGTTGCGGCCGACCGTGTACGGCTCGGTGTGATCCCAGTTGTGGGTCAGCTCGATCTGCGGCGAGTCGCCCTCGCCGTGCTCGTCGAGGTAGACGAGAGTGAACCGGCCTTGCTCGTAGTCGCGGCGCCGGACCTCGGTGAGTCCGAGCCCTTCGCAAAAGAAATGCACGGCGGCAGGCAGGTCGCGGACGCGGAGCATCGTATGCAGGTAGCGCATGACGTTTCGGTAGCAGATTTTGGGTATCCTGCGCGCGATGAGCGAGCCCAACGCCCTCGTGAATTTTCGCCTCGATCGCGATCGCCCGATGCGAATCAAGTGGCACGCGACCGATGGCGTGCCCGGAGATGGCTACAAGGCGCAGGTCACGGTGATCACGCTCGACGACGGCTCCAGCCTCGAGATGGACAGCTCGGCGATCCTCGAGCAGACCGCTCCGGACCCGGGAGGTGGGATCGGCGCCTACCTCGTGACGTTCAACGGCATGGTCGGTTACGCGAGCGATCACCCCGATCGCGCCCGCATCGACAAGATCGATGACGAGGAGATCGGCTACGACATGATCTTCCTCCGTGAGGACGATGGCCGCGTGGCCGTCGAGGGCGAGGATTACGAGGTCCGCGAACGCCCGCGCGGCATGGCCCACAAGCTGACCCGCCGCCATGCGTGACGACACCCCGAGCCGGACCGCGCAGTTTGTCGCCGGCGCCCGCGGCCTGGGCCGGCTGCTCCCGGAAGCTGTCCGGATCGCGGACGACCCGTACGGCCTCGCGTTCAGCTCGTCGGGCCTCGCCGGCCTGGTCAACCGCAGCCAGGATGGCCCGGCGGAGGCCATCGCGCGGATCCCCGGCGTGCGCATGTGGATCATGTACATGCAGGTCCGCACCCGGGTGATCGACGACATCGTGCGCGCGTTCGTCGCCGCCGGGGGTCGCCAGGTCGTCGTCCTGGGCGCTGGCTACGATTGCCGCGCGCTGCGGCTGTCCGAGCTCGCAGGCTCGCAGGTCTACGAGATCGATCACCCCACGACGCAGGGCCACAAGCTCGCGGTGTTCGAGCGCCTCGGCGTGACCTCGCCGGCGCACTACGTCACGTGGGACTTCGAGACCCACCCGATGGACGACCTGCCCGCGGCGCTCACCGAGGCCGGCCACGATCCGACCGCGCCGACGCTGACGATCTGGGAAGGCGTGACGATGTACCTCACCGAGGGCGCGATCGGCGCCTCGCTGCGCGCGATCGCGGCCTGGAGCGCCCCCGGCTCGGAGCTCGCGATGACCTACCAGACCAAGACGCGGCTGGCGAAGCGATCGCTCGCCGCCCGCACCTTGCTGGCCGCGGTGCGGTGGGTCGGCGAACCGTACAAGTTCGGATGGACGCCTGAAGAGTTGCCCGCGTACCTGGCAGCCCGGGGGTTCGAGCTCGTGCGCGACATCTCGATCGCCGAAGGTGCCCGCGAGCTCTTGCCGCCTGACCTCGCGGCGTACGTCTCGCACGCCGACAGCCGCGTCGCGCGGATCCGCGGCTCGCGCGCCCGGTAGCCGCTACAGCTTCGCCGGGATCCAGAAGTCGCGCGGGTACAGCCGGTGCAGCTTCGTGGCCTTGCCGACCGCGGCGTGGAGATAGTCCTCGTAGGCCGCGAGCTGCTTCGCCGGGCCGATCACGAAGTACACGCCATCGCGGGCGGCGGGCCCAAAGCCGGGCATCACCGCGCTGTAGACCTTTGGCATTCTCGCCGCCAGCGCCTGAGCGAGATCGCCGCGGCTCGCCAGCGCGCGCAGCTTCTCGCGAAATGCCTTGACCACCTGCGGCGTCACCCCGTCGACGATATCGCCCGCCATCGCGGCGGCGCGCTGCTCGTAGCTCGCGGCGACCCGCGAGTCGAACGCGGTGGCGACCGCATAGCGCGCGATGTTGGCGTCGATCTTCGCGGCCTTGAGCTGATCGATCACGAACCGCAGCGTCTGCGGCAACAGCGGGCAGCGCTCGGCGTAGTACTCGATCTGGCCTTGCTGCACGAGCGGGTGCACGCCGTTGGAGTATGCCAGGCCCGCCGCCCAGGTCTTCATGAACAGGCTGTGCGCGCCGTGCCCGGTGAACGTGTTCGACGCCAGGTAGTCGAGGATCGCGTCCTCCGTGGTATCGGTGAGCGCGGTCGCCGGCGCGCTGTTCAGGAACACGCCGCTCGACGTCCCCGGATCGACCAGCCCGACGTAGCGCGTCTCGGTCGCCGCCGCGTCGTGATCCCGGAGCCGGTCGGCGATCGGCCGGCGCGGTGCATACGCCTGCTTCGCGCGCGGCGCCTTGTCGAGCCTTTTGGCCAGCGCCGCGACGTCCGCCGCGATCGCCGCGTGGCTGGCCGATGATCCGACCTCGACGAGGCGCGCGTTGCCCGCGGCCACGATCGCGGTGCGCACCGCGCGCAGCTTGTCGAGCGCCGCCGGCGCCCCGGCCGCCAGATCGTGCGCCATCTGCTTGCACAGGTACGCCCAGTCGGCCGCGAGCGAGCCGTCCGGCAGATCGGGCAGGACCGCCTTGAGATCATCGAGCGCCTTCTGCGCCAGCGCGCGCGCGTTCGGCGACAGCTTGCCCAGCGCCGCCGCCCACCGCTTCGCCGGCCCCGCCGCCCCGCCGGCGACCACCTGCTCGAGCTGCTTGCGCGGCAGGCCGCTCGCCGCCGCCAGCTCGCCGAGGAAGCCCGCCACCTCCGCGGTGAGCTTCGGATCCGACGGATCGAGCAGCATCCAGCGCAGGCGATGCAGATCGTGCGCGCGGGTCAGAAACGAGCTCGTATGCAGGTGCAAGGGATCTGCCTGCCGCCACCATGCATCGTGCGGATCGCGCACCCAGGCCTCCTCGGCGCCCTGCATCTCCTGGCGCAGCGCCGTCACCTCCTGATCGACCACGTCGCGCAGCCGCGGCAGGTTATCGAGCCGCCAGTCCGGCGCGAGCAGCGCGCGCGCCATCCAGCCGATCGCCAGCCTGGTCTCCGCCGCGTCGTTGCCCGCGCCCGACACCACCAGCTCGGTCCGGTTCGACCGCGGGCTCGTCGTGAACGAAACGCTCAGCTCGAGGATCTCCTTGCGCAGCCGCTCGCGCATCTGGGCGCTCGTGATCGCCGCACCGTGCTCGAACACGCCGACCTGGCTCATCAGATCGGGCAACAGCGCCAGGTACATGAGATCGGCCTCGGGGACCGCGTCGAGCCGGAACGCCATGGAGACCCGCGAGCTCTGCATCGAGTCGATCGTCGCGCGAAACGCCGGCACGCCGGCCACCGGCTCGGTCGTGTATACCAGCTCGTCGTCGAGCGTCATCGGCGGCGTGTCGACCAGCGGCGGCAGCACCGTCGCCTTCGCGGCCTCCTCGAGCGGCCGGCTCGCCTGGTCGTAGTCGAGCTGATACTTCGCCAGCGTGGCGGCCGCGTCCTTGGTCTTGTACACCTGCCCGAGGCGAGCCAGCTCCGCGGCGATCCGCTGGCCACGCTCGCCGTCGAGCCGCGCCCGGAGCGCCGGGCTCGGCCGCGCACCGGCCCCGTACGGCGTCTCGAAGAGGCCCCACGCCCGCAGCCGGTCGCGCCATGGGTTCGCCGTGCCGGCGAGCAGCTGATCGATCTTCGCCAGCTCGGGCCGGAGCGTCACCGACTTCTTGAACCCGCTCGCCTTCTCGAGCAGGTGGAGCTGACTTATCCACCCCGAGCCCGTGCTGCGGAACCCGAAGCCCGGCGGGGAGTCGAGGAACTTCGCGAGCCGCCGCCGCAGCTCGGTCACCCGCGACGAGACCCCCTGGTCGAACGCGACCAGCTCCGGATCGCCGTCGGGCAGCTGGGCGATCCGCGCGAGCTCCGCCGTCACCACGCCGCGCACGCGCCCGATCGTCGCCGCGTCGAGCTTGTCGGCCGCCACCCCGCTGACGAACACGGTCACCGGCTCGCCTTGATCGGCGCTCGCGAACGCCGCGACCCCGCTCGCCCCCAGATCGATCGTGCGCGTCTTGCTGTCGATCAGCTTCTTGTACAGGACCGTGCTCTCGTCGCCGCCGAACGCCCCGAGGAACAGATCGAGCAGCGTGCGCTCCGTGAGGTCCAGGTTGCGCGTCGCCGGCCACACCAGCGCCAGCGGGCTCGGGCTCGTCGTATCGCTGTACGGATACTCGACGATCTCGATCGCCTCCGGCTTGGCCCCCGCGGGCCTGGGCAGGTTCGCCTCGCCGAGCACCTTGCCGGTCCGGCCGGCCTCCTTGTCGAGCAGCGCCGCGGTGTGATCGAGCACGCTCGCGAGCGACATCGACGACGGGAACGCCCCGACCAGCCCCATGTTCGCCAGGTGATACGTCGCGTCGTGGAACCGGCGGATGTCGTCGGGCGTCATCGTACGGATCGCGTCGGGGTAGCCGCCGGACTCGTACGCCAGCGGGTGCTGCGCGCCGTACACCATCTGCCCGATCACCCGGAACAGCACGGTGTCGGACGCCTCGTACGTCCGCACCATCTCGTTGTAGACCGTGCCCTTCTCCTCGAGCCGCAGCGTCCCGTTGTCCGCGCGATCGACCCCGAAGTTGCGCACCTCGCGCCGGATCTCCTCGTCGGTGTAGTCGGGGGAAAGCGCGGCATCGAGCTCGTCCTCGAACACCGGCCAGAACACGTCGTGCCCGGCGACCGTGTGGAAGTCATAACAGGTCCGGTACTGCTCGGTGAACGCCGACGACTCCGCCAGCGCCATCGCCTCGAAGCTCGCCAGCTTGCGGCCGCGGTTGCCCTTGCCGAGCAGGAGGTGCTCCTGCGTGTGCGGCTCGCCCTTGTCCGACGTCGGATACGTCGTCACCCACAGGAAGCCCTGCGGCGCCGACTCGATCCGCAGGTAGTCGAGCGTGAACCCGGTCTTGCCGTGGACGAAGCGCGCCCCCATCGGCTGGTCCGCGCCGTCGAGGTACACCGCGCTCGCCGTGAAGCCGTGCACGGCCTTGCCCGGCTCCAGCGTCTCGAGGCTGAGCTCGCCCGTTGCAAGTGCCGGCGGAGCCGGCGGAGCCGCGCTCCCCGGATCCGGCGGCGGCGTGACCGCCTTGGGGGGCGCCGTGGGCGCATGGCACGCGACGACCAGCGAGGCACAGAGGATCCAGCTGCGATGACCCATGGCGCGCCACTGTACTCGATCGCCCCCGTGCGTCGACGGTCCGAACCGGCGCGGCCGCATGCGACCGCCGATCGTCGCACCGCCCGCCACGACCGCTGCCGCCGATCGCGTACAGTCGCCCCGTGCGCGTCCTCGTGATCGGCAGTGGCATCTTCGGCGTCACCGCCGCGCTCGAGCTCCAGGCGCGCGGCTGCGACGTCACCCTCGCCGACCCGGGCCCCCTGCCCCACCCGCTCGCCGAGTCGACCGACCTCAGCAAGATCGTGCGCTGCGACTACGGCGCCGATGAGGACTACACCCTGCTCGGCGAGCGCGCCCTCGACGGCTGGCGGCGGTGGAACTCCACCTGGCGCACCCCGCGGTTTCACGAGACCGGCGTGACCTTCCTGACCCGCGGCCCGATGCAGCCCGGCGGCTTCGAGCACGAGAGCTTCACCCTGCTCGCCCGCCGCGGCCACCACGTCGAGCGCCTCGACGCCGCCGCGATCGCCGCCCGGTTCCCCGCCTACCGCCCCGGCCTCTACACCGACGGCTACTACCACCGCGAAGGCGGCTGGGCCGAGTCCGGGGCCGCCGTCGCCCAGCTCGTGAGCTGTGCCCTCGCCGCCGGGATCACCGTCCGCGGCGCCTGCGCGATCGACCGCCTCGTCGAGCAAGGCGGCCTCGCGGGCGACGAGCTGCTCCCCGCCGACGCCATCGTCGTGTGCGCCGGAGCCTGGGCCGCCCAGCTCGTCCCCGATCTCGCCGGCTCGCTCCGCGCCGTCGGCCAGCCCGTCTTTCACCTCCAGCCCGCCGAGCGCGCCCCGTTCGAAGCCGCGCGCTTCCCGGTGTTCGGCGCCGACATCTCGCGTACCGGCTACTACGGGTTTCCCGCCAACCGCGACGGCATCGTCAAGATTGCCAATCACGGCACCGGCATCGAGCTTGCCCCCGACGCCCCGCGCAACGTCACCGCCGCCCAGGAAGCCGCCCTCCGCGAGTTCTTGCGCGAGTCATTCCCCGCCCTCGCCGACGCCCCCATCGCCGGCCGCCGCCTGTGCGTCTACGGCGACACCCGCGACGCCCACTTCTGGATCGCCCGCCACCCGCAGCGCCCCGACCTCACCGTCGCCACCGGCGGCTCCGGCCACGGCTTCAAGTTCGCCCCGGTCCTCGGCGAGCTCATCGCCGACGCCGTCCTCGGCCGCGCCAACCGCTTCACCCACAAGTTCCGCTGGCGCACCGACCTCGCCGCCCCGTGGTCCGGCGACGCCGCCCGCTCGTCATAGCCGGGCGAGCGGACCGAGGGTGTGCGACGCCGCATGCGCCTGAAAACGCCCCGGCCGCAGGCGCACCGCTTCGTGTACACTCGCCGCCATGGGAGCCCGCTCACCGTCGTTCGCTCGCCTCGCCCTCGTCCTGCCGGTGCTCGGTCCCCTCGCGTACAGCCGCGTCGCCTCGGCGGACAGCGCCCCGGGGCCCGCGTCTTCGCCGGCACCGGCCCCGAGCAAGGCCGTCGCCGCTCCCGCACGCGTACCGCTCGAACCCGAGTTCGTGAACTTCGCCAGCGGCGCCCTCACGCTGGGCGGCTTCCTGTACCGGCCGCCCGGCCCCGGGCCGTTCCCCGCGATCGTCTTCAACCACGGCAGCGAGGAGAATCCCGGCGCCAAGGAAGGGCAAGCGAGGTTCTACGTGGAGCACGGCTTCGTGCTGTTCGTGCCGCATCGCCGCGGCCAGGGTAGCTCCAGGCATGCCGGGACCGACATCAACACCCTGTACAACCCGGCGGCGTCCGACTCACCGGCGTTCGCCGACGCGCTGGTGGCCCAGGCCGACGACGTGACCGCGGCGATCACCTACGTGGCATCGCTGCCCTACGTCGACAAGACGCGGGTCGCCACCGTTGGCTGCTCGCTCGGGGGAATCCAGTCGCTGCTCGCCGCCGAGCGCGGCGCGGGCATCGTCGCGGCGGTCGACTTTGCCGGAGGTGCGATCACGTGGGCGTCCAACACGCCGTTGCGGGATCGGATGAAGACCGCCGCCCGGAACGCGAAGGTCCCGGTGTTCTTCCTCCAGGCCGAGAACGACTACGACACGACGCCGAGCCGCGTGCTCTCCGACGAGATGAAGCAGGCGGGTCACCCGATGCGGCTCCACATCTTTCCGCCGAACGGAACGACGGCCAAGGACGGCCACGGCTTCTGCGTGGGAGGCCCGCGTCCGGCGTGGGGCGACGAGGTGCTCCGCTTCCTGTCCGAAGCGATGAAGCGGTAAGCCGCGGCGACCTGTACTCAGTACCAGTGGTGCGCTTTCCAGAAGCTCTGGGCTCCGCCCCACGAGCCGTAGCGGTCGGTCACGTAGTGGGTCGCCGCCGCGTACTGCTTCCCGAAGTCCGTCGACTGGTAGTTCGCGCCCATATAGTGCTTGCGCGTACTCTCGATCATCTGGAAGGCCCCGAACGCCGACGAGTGATTGCCCGGCGTGCCGTCGCCTCTACCCTGCGCGTGCAGGTGACCCGCCGTCGTGCTGCCGCCCGACTCGTGCATCATGACCCAGTTGGCGGCGGCGGAGATACCGCCGCACGGGATGACGAGCTGCTCGGTGTGGATCTGGTCGAACGTGTCGGTCTTCATCGTGGCTCCTTGCATGGCTGGCTGTTGAATATGCAGCTCCCTCGTGCAGGCACGGTGCCAAGCGCCGACCGAAACCCGCGGAACTCAAGGCGTAACCCGTGGGCGACACCGAGGTGCACACCACGTGAACCCCAATGGTCACCCGCCTCGCGGCCCATCGCGCTCCTGCGATCCGGAACACGATCACCAAGCTCGCCGTCACGGCCAGTCCACTGGCCGGGTCATGGCTACTCGACTGGCCGTCTTGATACCCCGGGCGCCCGCGCCCCGGCGCGCCGGCCTCACAGCGCGACGCGAAACCCGACCGTGTCGAGCCGGAACGTCGTCGGGAAGCTCGCGCGCGCGTACGTCCGCAGCGAGCGCACGTCGTAGCGCCACGACCCGCCGCGGATCACGCACGGCGCATCACCCGGCTGGATCGTGTTGCGCGGGTTGCGCTCGGGGCCGTGCAGGTAGAACCCCGGATCGTCGACGTCCTCGCACCACTCGAACACGTTGCCGGCCATCCCCTCGATGCCGTACGGCGACGCGCTGCGCGGGAACGCCGTCACCGGCGCGGTGCCGCCATCGCCGGTGGCGACCGGGTAGCTCTTCGCGCGCGCCTGGCCGAAGTTCGCGAGCTCGGGCGTCGGCTCCTCGCGGCCCCACGGGTACTTGTTGCCGTCGGGGCCACGCGCCGCCTTCTCCCACTCGGCCTCGCTCGGCAGCCGCCGCGCCGCCCACCGGCAGTACGCCCGCGCGTCGGTCCACGACACGAACACCACCGGGTGATCCGCGAGCTCCGGCGGGCAGCGCCCGTTGCGGAAGTGATGCAGGAAGCGCTGCGCGTTGGCGTCGCTGGGCCGGTAGCCGGTGGCCTCGACGAACTCCTGGAACTGCCGGTTCGTCACCGGGTGGCGCGCGAGGTAGAACCGATCGAGCAGCACGACGCGGCGCCCCGGGCCGAGCTGGAACGACCCGGCGGGGACGAGCAGCATCTCGTTGCCGTCCTCCTCGAGGATCGCGGGCGGGTACTCGATCTCGCCCTCGGCGCGATGCGGGGCAACATCGGCGAGCGAGCGCTCGAGCGCACCGCGGAACTCGGCGCACGACTGCGGCCGATCGGCGCGATCCTTCGCGAGCGACTGCAGCATGATCCGCTCGAGCTCGGGCGGCACGTGCGGCCGGAACGCCGACGGTGGCTCGGGCGGCTGCTGGACGTGCGCCATCATCACGGCGAAGTGGCTGTTGCCCTCGAACGGGCAGCGCCCGGTCACGCAGCGATACAGCGTGACGCCGAGCGAGTAGATGTCGGCGCGGTGATCCACGTGCTGCGGCGACTTGACCTGCTCGGGCGACATGTAGCGGCACGTGCCGAGCAGCGCGCCGCTCATCGTGTAGGTCGTCCCCTCGAGCACCTTCGCGACCCCGAAGTCGACGATCTTCGGCACCACCCCGTTCTCGTCGAGCCGCAGCAAGATGTTATGCGGCTTGAGATCGCGGTGGATGATGCCGACCGCGTGCGCCGCCTGCATCGCCTCGAGCACCCCGGTGAAGATCTGGCGGATCTCGTCGTACGGCAGCTTGCCGTTCCAGCGCTGCGCATGCTCCTCGAGCGTCGGCCCCTCGACGTACTCCATCACGAACGCCAGCAGGTCCTCGTGCTCGACCAGATCGTGGACCCGCGCCACGTAGCGGTGGTTCCAGCCGAGCATCAGCTGCGCCTCGCGGTGGAACCGGCGGCGGATCTCGGCGTCGCCCATGAGGCTCGCGTGCAGCGCCTTGATCGCGACCGTCCGCGCGTGCTGCCGATCCGTCGCCCGGTAGACCACGCCCATCCCGCCCTCGCCGAGCACCCCGTCGATCTCGTAGCGATCCGTGATCCGCGTGCCGGGCGCGATCAGCCGCGGCGGCAGCATGCGCTGGCGCAGATCCGTCAACGTATCGCTGATCGTCTCGCCGCCCCCGCCCGCACCGGCGACGGCGGCGCCGCCCCCGCCCTCGGAGCTCGGTTGTCCGCACCTCGGACAGAACCGAGCCAGCGCCGGCAAGGCTTCCGTACAGGCGCGGCACCGCTCCCCCATGACACGACACTGTAACCTGGATTTCCACGCACCGGAAAACCCGATGCTCACAGGCGCACCGCCACGATCGAGCGCCTCGCCTGGTTACCGGCTCCGGGCCCGGGTCCGCCCGACGACCCGTAGCCCCGCTCGCCGCGGCCTCACGCCGATCCGCCGAGCGGCACGGCCGCCACACCATGCACGCCCGCGGGCCCCACCTCGACGACATCGAGGCTGTCCACCCTCCCGCACACCACGCGCCCCTCGTGCGCCAGCCGCGCCGCGAGCCGCGCACAGGCCGCCTCGTCGCCCGACGCGGCCACCGTGACGTGCGGGACGAACGGCACGTCTTCCCGCAGGTGGCGCCGCAGCTCGGCATTGTACAGCCGCTCGTGCAGCGCGCGCAGCTCCGCCTGGCCCGACGCAGGCACCAGGAACACGTGCCACATCAGGGTCACCGCATCGCGCACGATCTTCACCTCCGCCAAGGCGAAGTCGAACGGCCGGCACGTCGCCGCCACCGACCGCACCCGCGCCACCATCGGCCCCGCCGCGACCGACGCCGGGAACACCAGCGTGAAGTGGGCCCCCAGGCGTGCCGCCTGCGGGTCGTGCGCTGCCCTCACCGCTTCGATCCACGCCCGGTCGCCGGCCGCGACGTTCGGATAAGCCACCACGGCGACGCGTGTCACGCCCCACCAGCCTACGCAGCGCTGCCGGCCGGGACAATGCGACCGCGCGCCGCCACCGGCCCGGCGCTTCACGGCGATGGCGCACACGACGGCTCCCGCGAGTAGGCGTGAAATGAGCCAGCTCTTGCTCACGTCGTGTCACCGGGCCGCCCGCTCTGATCTCGGCTCACGGCCCGTTCCCCGGAAACCCGCGGCTGATCAAGCCCTTGCAAGCGGTTGACCTCGCGCCCCCCACGCCCCATAGTGGAGATCGATCTTTGACAAGGGGGCGTAACGGTTTCGACGGGGATGATGACGTTCGAGTCGCGCGTCGTGGCGCCCCAGGCCACGTAAAAAGGGGCAATCCATGCAACTGCGAACGATAACGCAATTGCACTCGCTGCCTGAATAAACCAGGTAACGACGGTGCCTCTAGCTTCCGTCTGTAGCTAGAGAACACCGACACAATCAGGCTGGGCCCCCGACCCGCCAACACAGGGAGGCCGAGATTCAGTTGGCTCGTCGCGCTCGCAGACCGGCCGCCGCCGGCGAGCGCGAGACATCAAACGGCGTGCCTACACGCGTAGAAGCTTGATCTGAACCATTTCCGGACGCGGGTTCGACTCCCGCCGCCTCCACTACATTTCCTCCAACATTTCGCTGAGTTCTGAGGACTGTCACACGGCCTGTCACACGGGCCCGACGAGCGACGCGCAACTTCGCGACCTCGCCACAGGTCTCGGGCCACTGGCTATCGCGCCGGTAGCCGTCGAAGGCCGAGCGGGACTTCTTCGTGTGCGTCACCCGAGACTCGATCACGTCGGGGTCCGCGCCGTCCTTGCACGCGAGCGTGATGAACGTCGACTTGGTCGCGTAGGGCTCGCGGTAGCGCCAGCCCAGCGCAGGTAGATCCTCCTCGCGCCAGCGCTTGCCGGTGTAGTCGTTACTGCGGAACGGCTCGCCAGTCCGAGATCGTCGCGCATTCGCGGCGGCCGGAGGCAGCGGCACGATCAAGTCGTCGGCCGTGGGCTGGCGGCCCATCATCGCTGCCCACCCGGATAGGCGCCACTCCGCGAGCATCGCTGCGAGCGTCGGGTGCACTGGCACGTGGCGGACGACGTCCGTCTTCGTACTCTTGGCGCGGTGTTTGCGCGTGTTGTAGCTCGCCGCAACGAGCAGCTTGCCGAGAGGCTCGACGCTCGGATCCCAGTGCCGCCAACGAAGCGCCGCAGCCTCGCCCGGCCGCAGGCCCGCGAGCACCCCGAACGCGTACACGAGCTGCCGGTCCACCGGGATCCGTGGATCGGCGATCAACGTCTCGGCCTCCTCGCGCGTGAACACGGACCCGGCACGCCACTCCGGGTCCGCGTCGACCAGCGGGCCGAGCTGCGCGTCCGTCAGGATGCACGGGCTCGCGTCGATCAACCCTTCGAGGGCCGCGTCGCGAAACAGCGCCGACACGACAGAGTAGATGTTGTAGATCGACCGCTGCGCCAGCTTCCGCTCCGACGTGAACCGCATCTTGTGGAACAGATCCACGATGTGCGGCGCGCGGACGTCGGCGAGCACCAGGTCGCCGATGATCGGAAGAACGTGGTGCTTGAGACGGCCCTGGTCATTCTTCCAGTCGAGGTCCGCTTCGCGGCGCTTCTGGATCCAGCTTGCAGCGTACCGCCTCACCGTGAGCGGCCCGGAGCTGACCGCGGCCCCGCCCGCGCGGCAGGCGTCGAGCTTGCTCTGAGCAGAGTCGGCGAAGCGCTTCGCCTTGCGCTTGTCGACAGGGTCATCAATGCCAAAGGGCGTGGCGGTTGAGACCCACTTGCCCGCGTCCTTGACGCGGCACCACCACTTCGAGCCTCGCTTGTAGATATACGCCATTGCTATTTGTCCCGTTCTGCGACGGACGCGTCGGTCAATACGAGCACGATCCAGTCAGATACCTTGCGCCGGTCGCGGTGCGCTCCGCGCGGCCCGCCCCTGGCCATGGCGACATTGTCGGAGATCATTTGCGCGACATCAACCGCGTCTCCGCCTCACGAAGTCCTCGGCCAGTTCCTCGGGCGTACGCTCGCGATCCCCTCCGCCGTGATCGTGCATGAGTGCATCGAGATCGCTCCGGCGCACACGAAGCTCACGACCGGCGTGGTGCGGCGCGAGCCGACCGTCGCGGATCCAGCGGCGGATCGTCCCCTGAGCCACCTTGGCGACCTCGGCCGCACGGGCGGTCGTCAGGAACTCGTCTGGCTGCGTCGCCTGGGAGAGCGCGCGGCGCACCTCCTCGCGAACAAGACCCACGATCAGGTCGCGCAGGCTGCGCTCGAGATCGCTCATGTCGCCGCTACTCCAGCCACACAGGCATCGCCTTCGATGAACCCACCGGAAGGCGCACCTTCGACATCGCACGCGATGCCACGCTTCCTGGCGTCGGCTGTTCCGGCACCCCAGATGGCCACCGTGGTGACCAGCACCGCCGTGGTGAAGACGTAGCTGTCAGCGGTGGCGCTCATGCCCTGCTGCCCCAGCGAGCACCGCGGTGGCTCGCCGCTCCCGTCACGGCAGCGTCCCAGGCGCGCAGCCCGCCGTGGGCCTGCAACCATCGACCAGGCGACCCGGACCTGGGCGCGGACCTCCCCCGCGAGGTCCACGGCACCATGTTGGTGTCGATCGGCGACATCGGATCCCGTTACGGGTGGGCCTCGTGGAGGTGGAACAACTCGTCGCGCACGGAGACCTTCTTGAGCGCCTCCGCGATCGACCAGCCGTTTAGCGCGGCGATGGCCGCAAGCTCACCCGCCGCAAACGACGCCTCGCGCAGCTCCTCGGGCGGCAGGTCGTACGTCGAGTAGCCTGACCGGAGGTCGGCGACGAAGCCCGTGACCGTCGGCGCGAGCGAGTCGCAGGACCACGCGGCGGTGTGGAGGCGCTGGGCGCAGGAGCGGATCGCGCTCAGGACATGGTCGGTAGCGAGCTCTTCTTTGCTTGGAAAGCCGGAAGCTGGGGGCATGCGTTTCATAGATCTCCTCCGTGGCGGACCATGTGGCCGTCCCGTGTTCTCGACTGCCACGTCGTGCGAGAGGCGAGTCTTGCCGGTCGGCCCGGTGACTGGGGGAACGCGCCCGATACCGGTCACGGCTCGCCTCTGGTGATCACTTCCACCAAGTCCGCAAGCTCTCGGCCCATGGCGATCGCGACGCCGCGAACAATCCCGACCGCAAGGTACGCATCCTTCAGCGCATCGGGCGGGATCGCGGCGCGACAACTGCTGCCGATCAGTTCGCGGACGAACCCGCCGAGGGTCGCCGGAACATCTTCCGACAAGCCATGCACTTCGGCGAGGCGGTCCATCTGGGCACCGACCACGGCGCCGACATTTTCGAATGAAATCATCGCAGCCTCCACAGAGCGAACTTGTTGAGCTCACCTCTGGAAGCGGTACTTTTGTCGTAGCTCGAAGCTACCTGCCGGGTAGCTTCGTCAACCCTCAGTTACGTCCCATGGCAGCCGATCTGTGCCAGGCTCATATACCCACGCATTGTGGCGACGTCGCACGTGTTTTTCGAGGAACTCGCCTAGCATCTTATCGCGTTTCTTTGCGCTGCTGATCGCTTCAGAGATGGCCTTCGATACGGCTGTGATCGGACGACGATCGCCGGAGCCGAGCTGTTTCTCGGTCCTTTCATCCTTTTGTATTTCCTTCTCGAGGAATTTGCGCTGCCTCTCTAGTTCTTCGCGCTGGTCGGGGCCAGCGGTTTCGATCTCCTCGACGACTGCTTCCAGAGCGCGTTTGTACTTCCTCAGGGTCTTCCTATCGATCCTGTCTTCTCCAGCGCTGCGGATAGACGAGACCACTGCTAGCCCTTCGGCCTCCGCATCAACGCCACCTCCGGCGGGTGGGCGGCGCGCGAGGTCGGCACAATCAATCGGGGTCCGCGGGCGAGCAAGCAGCGTCCCAATGTAACGGTACCCGATTCGGTCTTTGTCATGGAAAGATCGCCCCTGGAACACGACGGCGCGAACGTTGCCCTCGCGACGCCATGATCGTTGATCTACCGGAGATGAAGAGGTCGCCTGGGGCGGCGAGTGCTGATCGGTCCACGACGAAGGTGGGGAGGGTGATGACTGTCGGGAACAAGTTGTGCCCCAGCCGCCACATGCGCGGCAGTATGTCGGATACCAGTGTTTCCCCTCGTAGGGCGCCTTGGTAAGCCATTCAGATCGGCCCGTCATGATCGCCTCCGCTGCCCAGTCCGGGAGCAACGCAGATCCCCCGCATGCTTCACAAGGTGGTCCTTCAGGGGGGGCGAGCCGTCCGGTGTTCGACTTCGAGCCGTCTGTGCACGCGGGGCACCAAGTGGGCGATCGAGCGGTCAGAGTTCCATACCTGGAAAGATCCAGCCACCGGATGTAATGACCGACCCGGTCAGGAACGACGCCAGACCCACCGCAGCTTGTGCAACGGCCTTCCGCACGAAACTCCGATGCGGCACGTTCGATGACCGCGGGTGTAACCGGCGAATCCCAGGCGGCTCGGATCAGCTCCAAGAACGTTGGCAACGCCTCGGCGTCAACGGGCTCGTTTTCGTACTCCAGCCTCACCGGCAGCTCGCCAAGGCGCGCGAGTTGTTTGTAATAATTGAGAATTTTCTGGGTCATGGGCGCCTCGCGGTGAGCGTACCTCGGTCGTAGGTCCCAGGTAGCTCGCGGCTACTTGGAAGGTTGCGCTTCCTGGATTGAGCGCGCGTCAGCCGAGGACCCACGACATGATCACACCGAGCTATCGTGCGAGCCCGATAACGGTCACCTCCTCCTTTGCCGCCTTGGCGGCGGGCAGGAATGAAGGTTTGCCTCCCGCGGGGCCTGACCGCTCCCTCAAGTGGCCGGGCTTCCCGCGGGCAGGACGCGATGGATAGTCGCCCGCACGATAACGAAGCGGCCAACATGGAAGAAGGGCTTGCGCGGCCGGCAGGGGACACGGGCGCCGCTCATGTCGACGCCCGCGCCGTGGGCGGCGAGGCGGCGGCAACCGGCGCGCCGAACGAGCCGCAGGAAGCAGGCGGAGCCGAGTCCGGCGCCGAAACCGACGAGGCTGGTGACCTCTCTGTGGGTGCCCGCAAGTCCGCCGCCGCCGCAGACTCCGAAGCTGCGGGCGTGTGGATCACTGACAACTTGCTGCCGCAGCATGTGCTGCATCTGCGGACCAGCGGCCTCGACGACGTCACACGAGGCCGACCTCTCGATCGACCTCGACGCAGCTTTGCCTTGGCGAGCCACGGCGCCTGTCTCACCACCGGGCTCGCGAACTGCTCGTGTTGTACACGCTCCTGCATCACCTTCCGTTGCCGGCGGCGATGCTGAAGGTGGTGCCTCGGTGACCGCGGACCACGAGCCGGGCACCGCCGACCTCGGGCAGGTCGTGCGCGGCGTGGCGGCACGCGTGACGGCGTCGGGTCCGTCGGCGCAGATCACGATCGGCCAGCCAGGCGTGGACGCGACCGAGTGCGTCGAGATCCCGATCGCGGCCACGGGGCAGTTCTTCGGCGGGCTGGCGCGTGAGCTGCCACGATGTGGGATCGACGTCGCCGACGTTTGGATCCAGCAGCGCAGCGCGTCCTCGATCAAGGCGCAGTACGCCAACGGCATCGCGGTTCGCGTGCCGCGCGTCGTTGATGGCGCGTCGTGCGCGGTGGAGGCCGGCCTGCCGGTCCCGACCTGCTGGTGGAACGCCACCGACCAGACCGTGCTCGCGTGGGTCTTCTCGGAGACGATGGACATGTGGGTGGCGGTCGCGATCGTCGAGGAGTTCTCGCTCGCCATCGGGGGCGCCGAGCTGGGCTACAAGGCTGGCGGCACGCGGTGCTCGCTCCCGGCAGGCGCCCAGGTCCACCACGGCGGGCCGTTGCTCGCCGCGGCGGCACACGAGCTGCAGCCGGTGCGGCGAACCCTTCGCGTGGGTGCCAACGGCGTGCTCGAGCCGGCCTGGGTGTCGCCGTCGTTGATCGGCAACATCGGCGCCATGATCTCACGCGCCAGGGACGGGTCGCGGCGTGCGCGAGGTGCGGGCGCCCGCGAATCTCGCGGCGCGCGTTGTACTGCTCGAAGGCGTGCAAGAAGGCCGCGGAGATGGCGAGGTACTGCGCTCGGCGATAGCGCCGGAGTTGGCGAGCGAAGGTGTCTTTGGCTATGTGCGGGTGTTCCCCGCGTGAACCGGCCAAGTTACTACCTGGCTGTTTTCTTTCGAGAATGTGAGTCTGTCGCAAGCCAGGTGTCTCTCGCAAGCAAGCGCAGGTTCCTGGAGCCCCGGTGCCGACCCTGGGACGTTGCCGCGGTGAACTATCATGTATCCGTACGTCTACCCAGCGGAGCATCCATGCAGACCAAGTTACCCGGACGGTCGATCACCACGTCGATCGCGATTCCCGTCGAGTTGCGGGTGCGCCTCGAGCACCTTCGGCTCGCCCGTGCGCAACGCGGGATGAGGTTGCCGCGGCTGCGCGACCTCGTCCTCGAGGCCCTGAACGCGCTCGTCGCGGGGGAGGTGCAGGCGGCCTAGACGCGGCGACGCCACCGGCGGGGCCAACCGGCGGCGACGTCGCCAACACCATCAATCGATCACTACTTCATATCACATGGGCGTCATCGAAATGACTGGCCCACGGGGAGTCATGACTTTCGCACAGACAAATCGCGTCCACAAGCGCAACAAATTTTCCGGGGGCCAAGCCTCATCGTACTACGACCTCGATGAGATCCGCGCCGAGCTCCTTATATCCGATGTTCTTGAGGAAGCAGGTCTCGAGCGAGGCCTCTCTGGCAGGTTCCAATGTCCATTCTGCGCGTCAGAGAATCCAACGGTGCTCGCGATCTACCAGGAGCGCGCGTACTGCCACCGCTGCAGACAGGGCGGCGATGTCGTAGACATCATCCGCAATATCTATGATCTGGAGTTCAAGGACGCGCTGAAGGTTGCCGCGAGGCTGGCAGGTGTCGAGCCCGGCGCTCCTCCGAGCCCTGAGATCCTCGCCAAGCGTAAGGCGGAGCGAGCCAAGCGCGCGGCCGAACGCGCCGCGAAGCTCGCGCTCAAGCGCGACCAAGGGATCATCGGTTCGACGGAGAAGTGGCACGTGCTGCAGCACGCCTGGTGGCGCGACGCACGACGACGCCAGCTGTGTGCGCAGTACCTCGCCTCGCGTGCTCTTGATAGAGCGCTCGAGTTGAAGTCACGTGGGTTGCTCTCCTTCGCCGCGTGGGAAGACGGCGCGCCGACGATCCCGATCTATGGGTTCGACATCCTGGACCCCGCGTTGCCCACGAACCCGGTCGTGAATCTCGCGTGGCGTCGGGTGGAGCCTGACGCCGATCCGAAGGTGATGGTTCGTGGTGGTTGCACCACGACCGGGACCTTCGGCGAAAGCTGGCGTCTGAGAGGGGACTCCACGCGGATCGCCCTGGTCGAAGGCGTCATCGACTATTTGACCGCCGCCGTCTTGTCGATCACGGACAGCAGCTGCGGATGGCAGCTCGTGCTCGGTGCCCACTCAGCGGGAAGGATCCCCATGATCGTGTCGGCGCTGGCTGATCACCCGATACTCGGCCATCGCTATCGTGCGACGCACCTGGTCCTGGTCAGCCACGATGACGGTCCCGGCGGCGCGGGCGAGAAGGCAGAGCAGCAAGCGATGCACGAGGCGGCGTCGCGAGGCATGACGGTCTCGCGCTTCGATCTCGAGGGGCACAAGGACTTGAACGACTGGTTCGTGGCCAAGCGGAGGAAAGGCGCGTGATGAACGGTCGCAACGATCTTAACGTAGTTGGCGGTGACAGGGCCTCGCCGGCTCACGATACTTGCCCTGCTGCCGACGACGGGCGTGAGGTGCCCCCGAATGGTGACGCGGACCGTCAGGCCCAAGCCAATGAAGACAGCTCCGGTGCGATGAGACCGAGGCTGGCCGACCTCGTCGATGAAGTGCGCGCTGAGTCAACGACGTCCAGCTATGACGAGGCCAAGTGGCAAGAATTCGCCGCCAAGCACCGAACGACCGTGGCAGGCCTGTTGCGCCAGCTCATCGTCGTCCGCCATCCGGCCTATTACGTGCTCGTCGATGGAGACTATAAAGCCCCCATCAAGCAACAGGAGCTAGACCTCTCCCTGCCACGCGACCTTGCTCGCGCGCCCGTTGAGTGGACCGTGGAGACCAAGGATGGCCCACGTCGGAAGAATACAAGGGAAATGCTCCTAGACTACGGTGTCGTCGCCCGGAAAGTCATCGCCGACCTGACTATCACCGATGGCTTCTACGACCCGACCACAGAGACGTTCTTCGAGTCCGTGTGCCAACCACGCAAGGTCGAGCCGCGCTTCCACCCAGAGATCGATCAGTGGATCAAGCTCCTCGGCGGCTCCGATGCCGACAAGCTGCAAGACTGGATTGCCACATTCGATCGCCTCGATCGCCAAACCTGCGCGCCCTACCTGAGCGGGCCGATGGGCGCGGGAAAAACGATGCTCGCGATCGGGCTCGCGCGCTATTGGAGCGAGACGGGACCGACCGAACTGGGTCGCATCCTCGATGGCTTCAATGCCGATCTCGCCCGGTGTCCGCTTGTATTTGCTGATGAATATCTTCCGAGGAAACACACAGGTCAGGTCACCTCCGCTGTCCTGCGCCAGCTCGTGGCGTCGGACACGAGGACGCTTTCCCGCAAGCACCTGCCGAATTGCGATCTCCGCGGTGCGATCCGGCTGATCCTTTGCGCCAACAACGATCGGATGCTCGCGCTTGGGAACGAAGACCTTAGTGAGGACGACCTGGAAGCAATTGCTGGACGATTTCTGCACATCCATGTGAGCGATGCACCTGCGAAATATCTGGCGAGCATTGGAGGTCGCTCAGCGACGGAGGGTTGGGTGAACGGCGACATGATCTTGGCGCACGCGTTATGGCTAAAAGAGCACCGCGCGGTCGTTCCGGGCAATCGCTTCCTCGTTGAGGGGCACGCGACCCGGATGCACCGCAGCTTGGCGATGCAACCCCGAGTCTCCGCGCTTGCGCTTGAGTGGATTGCCCGCCACCTCGACGACGTGAAACTCGAATTAATGCAAACCGACATCATCCGCATTGGAGATGGCGAGATTCTGGTCAACGGACCCGGAATGGCCGACCACTGGCGCACTTACATCAAAGCGGATTTTCCGCCGACGACCACGATGCTCGGCCGAGCGCTCGGCAACTTGTCCAAGGGTACCTCGACGAAGCGGGAAGATCCTTCAGTGAACCCCGCAGCCCGCAGTAGGAATCGACGATTCCATCGCATCAACCCCGAGCTTGTCCTGCAGTGGGCTGAACAGCACCAAGTCGGCGACGTGGACGCAATGAAGGAGATGATCGACCTGCCGTACGACCGGAGTCCTCAGGGAAGCCGACCTCCGGGCGCGAACCTGCTTTCCACCCAAGAGGTAGAGCCAGACTTCGATGCGATACCAGGTTCCCAGGCGGTGCCAGGGTACGAGCACTGACCCGCGTAGACCTGGCACGGAGATTGGCATGCAGTCTTGCGAGGTTGCGAGACGCTGCCGGGTTGCCGGGTTTGCGACAATACTTTCTATATCCCTTGCTCTAGGCCTCCCTTGCTCTAGCCTCGAAGAGATCCCATTCTTTCTTGCGTGGAGAACGTGGCAACCTGGCAGTTTGTATCGTAAGGCATTGCGCCGATTGGAATTATTGGTCTGCCAGGTTCGCAAACGAATCCGGCGCAGACCTGGCAACGTGGCCCGCGATGCGCATGCGAGGGGTACTCCGGCTCGGCATGTTCCGTGCAAACGCCGCCACTGTTTCGCCACCCAACGGTTTGCTCGGACTCCGCTCCTCGGGCTGAGAGGGCGGCGACGCGATGGGCGGGGCCGCGATCGGGTCGCACCCGCCGTGCCGGCGGAGCGTGGCGACGTTCCGTGGCTCGACCGCGAGCTGAGCGCCCGTGCCCATTCCCCGACGCACTATACTTTTGTCGGATGCCACTTACCGCGGTACCTGACCACCCTCTCTGCGGGAACTCGCCTAAGCTGGCGGCCCCAACGCCGTCGCGCGCGAGGCAGCCTCGTCTCGGCCTATCCTGGCTGGACGAGCTTCACGCTGCGGCCTTCGTGGCCTCCGATGACGATACGGCCCAGCTACTCGAGGTGATCAAGGACGCCGCCACGGCGCTCGCACACGAGGGCGCTCCTGCCCGCGAGCGGTTGCTCGCCCGGCATACCGCGCTCGCCGCGGCCACGGTCGACATCTTGGTCGCGGCTGCCGGAGCGCGTGCCCAGGCCGGCGACGCAGCCGGCGCGCTTCTCGCCGATCGCCTCGCGACGGGTGCCACGCGGCGCCTCGCGCTGCTGCTCGGGGCCGCTGAAAAGCGGGTCGCCGCGGTCGCGATCCAGGCCGCGATCGTGAGCGTGGAGGCCGCCCGATGACGTGGCGCTCCGACTGCGTGCTGCTGCGCCTGCCCGCGCTGCGCACGCGCTTCCCGCCGCGAGAGTGGGATCTCGTTCGCCGGGTCCGCGTCGCGATCGGCGTCCACGTTGTCCATCTCGATGTCGTCGTGGTCGACGCACCGACGTGCCACGGAGGTCAACGCCGTTGGCTCCGCTGCCCCAACGTGAGCGTCGGATGCAGGCGCTTGACGTCGGTTGTTGGGCTCGACGTGACGACTGGCGTGGTCGGCTGCCGGGTCTGCATGGGCTGGCGCACCCGGTCGGTTGAAGGCGTCGCACCGCACGCTTGCGACCCGCTCAACCCTCGCGAGTCCCTCGTGTCCTCGGAGGCCACATGAGCATCGCTCTGATGGCATTCGCCCTTTTTGTCTGCTCGCTACGTAGGCGGCGGCACTGGGCCAATTGGACACCGCGCCTTAAAGCGCGACTCGCAGGATGTACATTTCCACCATATCGGCGGCCGTGCGGGCCCGCCGCGCGCTGCGGTGTCAAAAGCGCGCAAAAGCGCAATGGCCGCCTCGGGATTGGCAGGAGCCTGTTTCGTTATGGTGCTATCATCTTCGCTAACGTAGATCTGGATCCTGGTTTGAGGACGGCGGAGAAAGAACGCATATAGCTCCGCCTGAGCCTGCGCGACAGGCTGAGTAAACGCCATATATTTGTGTTGGCCCGTGGTTTTGAACTCGTAGACCAGTTCATCGGTAACACCGTCAGGTTTCACGATGATCGAGTAACGTTCCCAAGTAAAGTTCCATTGAACAGTTGGATACCTCTCGGCATGAGTTGCTTCGGCGCGTTCACCAGCCGAGAACGGATTTGTACTTGAGTGGACTGGTGGCCGCGATGCAGTGGCGATAGCTTGCAGCGGATAAATGCGTGCGTGGGAGTCGTCGACGTTTGCTGCGGCTTCAAGGATCCGGGTATCGTCACCCGACAGCACGTCGTGAAGCCCCTGTTTGACGGCTGCCTCCAAACGGTCTGTGAGGTACACCTGAAAGAATTCCATCTCGTTGGCGCGGGATTTCAATACCGCCTGCATCGAGCACCATTTGAATTGTGCAATGTTGTGAGCACCGACAAAGATCAAGTCGTCGGTGGCGCTGCCACGCCTTGCCTTTTCGGCAACGAGCAGTTTCGCGATCCGAACATCGTCTGCAAGCAATCCCGAAAGCTCCATGAGGTGCATTTGCGTCGTGATGGCCTGTGGCGACCGCACGGCGGGCTCTTTGCGTGCGGTCGGCTTGGCTCGCTTGCGTTCAGCGGCGGTTCGTTCAGGTTGGGCTCGCTTTCCTTTGGTTTTGGTCTGCGCTTCGCGTTTGGGAGTCGATTTTGTTCTGGCTGTTTTTTGTTTGAGCTTCGCCTTCATTTTCGTTGCCCCACTGAAGAGCATGGGCCTTGCGAGCTGACCCAGCCAAGGCCAAAAAAGAGCGCACGCGAGCCGACGCGAGACCCCCTCCTCGGCCTCGCCGGAGCTTCGTTCTCGCCCAGGGACCTGGCCCAATGCTCGCGGCTCGCCGCCTCGGGATCAGGCGCTCCTGCCCCCACGCCGGGGGCGTTGGAATCGCTCCTCCTCCTTGACGACGATTCGTGCGTGCACGCCCGCGTCCGAGTCCCCCCGCTCGCGCTCGAACAGCACCTCCTCCGCGCGGGTGAGCCGCCGCGCGAAGATCACCTCGCCCCGCGAGCCGGCGAGCAGCTTGCGTAGATCCCGCAACGGGACGTCGACGCTGTACCCGTGCCCGTACAGGAGCGAGGCGAACCACCCGCCGTGAGGGCCGGGGACGTGGAACAGCGGTGCCTGCTCGTCGGGCACGCGCACGCGCACGACGTCCCGCGGTCGCTGGCGCCTCACGACGTGCCTCCGGTGGCTCGGCACGGCTCCGCGAACTCGCAGCCCGTGCACGCCCAGCTCGGGTTGGGCGGGAAGGCCCCGGCCGCGATCGCGCCGGCGACCTCGACCATGAGCTGGATGAACCACGCCCGCTGCTCGGCGGTGCGCGTGACCTCATGGACGGCGATTCGCGGATGCCGCTGCTTGAGCAGCGCGACGACCTCGATCACCACGTCGGCGCCGAACAGCCTTTGGTACGCCAACGCATACGCGGAGACTTGCACGTGGCGCGACAGGCTGCCCTCGTCGTAGGCGCGCGCGGCGGTCTTCAGCTCGCGGACGCGATCGCCCACGAGCAACGCGTCGAACACCCCGCGCAGGCTGACGCCCACGGCGACCTCCAGCTCGAACGGCAGCTCGGCCGCGCGGACGCCGAGGTTCTGGTTGGCCGCCGCGTACTGCTTGACCAGCAGCTCGCCGGTCGCCGCCAGATCGCTGGCGCGCTCGTCGTCCTTGAACCTGATCTCGTCGACCAGCTCGCACGCCCACTCGATCCGGAACAGCGCGCCGACCGCGGCCGGCATCATCAACGCGCCGGCGGCGCGCTGGCGATGGAAGGTCTCGAGCGCGGCGTGAACTGCGCTGCCGAGCGCGAGCGCGGACGGCTTCCACCGCGCCGGGACCCGCGCGACGTAGCGAAACTTGTACCTGCGCGGGCACTGCAGGTAGGTCGCGATCTTGCTGGCCGACAGCGTGATCACGACGGCACCGCCTGGGCGTGGCCGTTCTGGGCCTTGAGGCGCTCGATCAGCCGCGAGGCTTCGGCCTTCGACCAGGTCCGGATGTCCTTGAGGCCGGCGTGGTCCTCGAGCCACCTCGCGATTCCCTCGGTCGCCACGCCGCGCTCGGCCGCGATCCGGAACAGTAGGCGGC
>Ga0308175_100000367_pt1 | contig 31638 bp, 30 predicted proteins | sample PhyCR1_3_FD_203893 | JGI IMG/M metagenome (GOLD analysis project Ga0308175, IMG submission 203893) | Soil microbial communities from UC Gill Tract Community Farm, Albany, California, United States - DLSLS.C.R1 | ecosystem: Environmental > Terrestrial > Soil > Agricultural land | place: USA...
ACGGTGGCCGTACGGACCATCTTCCACGTCGGCACGTTGCCGTTCGCCGGATCTCGCATGGCTACTCCTCCGCACGCCGACGTCGGGTAGCCGGTCCGGCACGCGAGTCGACCGGCAGGGTAGAGACCGCTTCTTTGCCGGAAGATTACGCGCGGATTACCCGGGGCGTCGGCGAATCGAGCGGATGGCGGCGGCGCGGCCAGGGTCAGCCGTACGTGTCGCGCGGGCCGCGGCCGGCGACCCGGCGCGGACCGCGGCCCCAGGTCGGCGCCGTCGGGCCGTGTACCCGGATCCGGGTCACCACGTCCGGTCCGAGCTCGGCCCGGATCCGCGTCATGAGCGTGGGCAGCATCCCGCGCAGCTGCATCGCCCAGGCGGTCGACTCGGCGGCCAGGGTCAGCTCGCCCTCCCGCAGGCTGAGCGGCTGACAGCGGGCCGCCAGCTCGCGGCCGACGATGCGATCCCAGCCGGCCAGCACGCTCGCCGACGCCGCGGTCGCCTCCCAGCCGCGGTCCGCCATCAGCCGCTTGACCAGGGCGCCGAACGGCTGCGGGTCCCGCGCGTCCGGACCGGAGCCGGAGTAGCCGCCGCGGCCGACATCTGCGCCCGGCCGCCGCCGCCCGGCGACGCGGCGGGCGCCCGGACGCAGCGGCGCCCGGCGAGACGCGGCCCTGGCGGCGTCCAGCGCGGCCCGACCCAGGCTGGCATCGGCGTCGTCCACAGCTTCCACAGCACTGTCCACAGGTTCGTCAACCGGTTCCGGTGGCTCCGTCACCAGGCACCTGCCTCACCGGACACGACGCACCTGGCCGTCCGCGACGTCGTAGCGGGCGCCGAGCAGCTCCGCCGGTACATCGTCCGCCACCGCCGCGGTGACCAGCACCTGTTCGGCCCGGCCGGCGAGCTTGGCCAGCCGGGAGCGCCGGGCCGTGTCCAGCTCCGCGAACACGTCGTCGAGCACGAGCACCGGCTCGGCGCCGTCCGCCGACAGCAGCTCGTACGAGGCCAGCCGCAACGCCAGCGCGTACGACCAGGACTCCCCGTGGCTGGCGTAGCCCTTGGCCACCCGGCCGCCGAGGGAGAGGACCAGGTCGTCGCGGTGCGGACCGACCAGCGTGACCCCGCGCTCGAGCTCGGCGGACCGCACCCGGGCCAGCTCGGCCAGCAGCGCCGCCTCCAGCAGCTCCGGACCCGGCTCGCCCGGCGGCAACGCCTCGCCGAGCGAGCTCGAGTACGCGACCTCGGCCGGGCCGCCGCCGCGGGCCACCTCGTCGTGCGCGGTCGCCACGTGCGGGGCGAGATCCCGGACCAGGGCGAGCCGGCCGGCGACCAGCTCGGCACCGAACCGGGCCAGGTGCCCGTCCCAGACGTCGAGCGTGCGCAGGTCGGCGCCGGCACCGGAGCCGCGGTGCGCCCGCGCGCTCTTCAGCAGCGCGCCACGCTGCTTGAGCACCCGCTCGTAGTCGGACCGGACGCCGGCGTAGCGCGGCGACCGCTGCACGAGCAGTTCGTCGAGGAACCGGCGCCGCTCGCCCGGGTCGCCGCGGACCAGGGCCAGGTCCTCGGGCGCGAACAGCACCGACCGCAGTGCGCCGAGCACCTCCCGCGGCCGCGGCACCGGCGAGCGGTTCAGCCGGGCCCGGTTTGCCCGGCCGGGGTTGATCTCCAGCTCGACCAGCAGCTCACGGCCGGCGTTGACGACGGCGGTCCGGACCACGGCGCGCGCCGCACCCTCCCGTACCAGTGGCGCGTCGGTGGCGACCCGGTGCGAGCCGAGCGTCGCGACGTAGCCCAACGCCTCGACCAGATTGGTCTTGCCCTCGCCGTTGGGGCCGACCAGCACGCTCGGTCCGGGCTCGAACGGGACCTCGGCCGCGGGCCAGGACCGGAAGTCGGTGACCGAGAGGTGCTGGACGTACAAGGCGGGTCAGGTGCCGGGCGCTGGTGGCGCGGGATGGTTGGCGCCGGGGGTGACGCCCGGGGCGGGCTCGTCCTCGGCCCGCGTCGCGTGCCCGCCGAACTGGTTCCGCAGCGCGGCGACCACCTTCATCGCCGGCGAGTCCTGCTGCCGGCTGGAGAACCGGGCGAACAGTGCCGCCGCGATGACCGGCATCGGCACTGCGTGCTCGATCGCCGCCTGAAGTGTCCAGCGGCCCTCGCCCGAGTCCTCGGCCCAGCCGCGGATCTTGTTCAGCTCCGGGTCCTCCTCGAGCGCCCGTACCAGCAGGTCGAGCAGCCAGGACCGGATCACGGTGCCCTGGGTCCAGCTGCGGAAGATCTCCGGCACGCGGGTGACCAGGTCGGATGTCTCCAGCAGCTCGTAGCCCTCGCCGTAGGCCTGCATGATCCCGTACTCGATGCCGTTGTGGACCATCTTGGCGAAGTGGCCGGCGCCGACCTTGCCGGCGTGCACGAAACCGCCCTCGGACGGCTTGAGCGTGTCGAACGCCGGCTGCACCTTCGCGACCGCGTCGTCCTCGCCACCGACCATCAGCGCGTAGCCGTTCTGCAGGCCCCAGACCCCGCCGGAGACGCCCGCGTCGACGTACTGGATGCCCTTCTCGCCGAGCATCGCGGCGTGCTCCTGGTCGTCGGTGTAGCGGGAGTTGCCCCCGTCGACGACGACGTCGCCGGCCTCGAGCAGTCCGCCGAGCTCGCGGACGGTCGCCCGGGTCGGCTCGCCTGAGGGCACCATCACCCAGACGACGCGCGGTTTCGCCAGCTTCTGGACCAGCTCTTCGACGGTGGCGACGTCCCGCGGCGCCGACTCGTTGCGGTCGAAGCCGATGACCGTGTGGCCGCCGCGGCGGAGCCGCTCGGCCATGTTGCCGCCCATCTTGCCGAGCCCGATGAGACCGATCTCCACCGCGACCTCCGAGACCTCGCGAGTACGCCGTCAGTACGCCGTCACTACGTCACCAGTGCCGTCAGTCTGCCCGCCCGTTCCCAGGCACATGCCGGCCGAGCCGACCTAGCCGGGCAGCCGCACCGGCATGATCAGGTAGCGGAAGTCGACCGTGCCGTCGCCGTCGACCGCGGTGATCACCGACGGCTTGCTCGGCGTCGTGAACGACATCCGGGCCATCCCGGCGTGCACCGCGGTCAGCCCGTCCTGCAGGAACGTCGGGTTGAACGCGATCGTCAGCGGCTCGCCGGAGAACTGCACCTCGACCTGCTCCTCGGCGCGGCCCTCGTCGTCGCCGCCGGCGGTCAGCGAGAGCATGCCCTCGGAGAAGTCGAGCCGGACCGGGGTGCCCCGGTCGGCGACGAGCGCGACCCGCTTGACCGCCTCCAGCAGCGCCGACACCGGGATGTCCGCGGTCGCCGACCACTCGGTCGGGAACAGCGACCGATACTTCGGGAACTCGGCGTCCAGCAGCCGGGTGGTGGTCCGGCGGGCCGGGCCGGCGAACCCGATCATGCCCTCGCCGGCACCGCCGCCGGACAGCGCCAGGGTGATCTCGGAGCCGGTGGTGAGCGTCTTGGCCGACTCGGACAGCGTCCGGGCCGGGATGAGCACCTGGGCGGACAGCTCGTTCTGCTCCGGCTTCCAGGGCAGCTCCCGGACGGCGAGCCGGTAGCGGTCGGTGGCGGCCAGCCGCAGCTCGTCGCCCTCGATCTCGAGCCGGACGCCGGTGAGCATGGGCAGCGTGTCGTCGCGCCCGGCGGCGATCGCCACCTGCGCGACCGCGGTGGCGAACGTGGCGCTGTCGACCACGCCGGCGGTCGTCGGCATCGTGGGCAGCGTCGGGTAGTCCTCGACCGGCATCAACGGCAGCGTGAAGCGGGCGCTGCCGCAGCTGATCGTCACCTTCGAGCCGTCGACGGCCAGGTCGACCGGGTGCGGCGGCAGCGCCCGGCTGATCTCGGCCAGCAGCCGGCCGCTGACCAGCGCCCGCCCGGCGACCGCGGCATGCACCTCGACCTCCACCTGGGTGGAGACCTCGTAGTCGAAGCCGGAGACGGTCAGCGTGTTGTCGGTGACGTCGAGCAGCACCCCGCCCAGGACGGGGACGGCCGGCCGCGCCGGCAGGCTGCGCGCGGTCCAGGCCACGGCGTCGGCGAGCGCGTCGCGCTCCACCCGGAACTTCATCGTCCGCACTCCTCGGTCGCGGTGCCGGCACCGAGCGGGCCGGTGCTGTGGGTGCCCATCATGCCCGCACCGGGCGGACGCGGAGCAGACGCCTCGGCGAGTGGCCGTCCCCAGATCCCCGCCCGCACCCTGTTTCGGTTCTTTCCCTCATGGAGAGAGAAGACAGGAGTCGTAGTAGGCGCTGTGGATCCTGTGGACGGGCGAGGTCCCGGCAGGCCAGCGCCCCGACCGCGGTGTGGACCGGATGTGCGCTCACCGAGTGGCGGGCCGTCCGGCCGGTGGATGCCGCTCGGGCTTCAGCCGTCATCCACCTGTCACGCCCAGTTGTCCACAGACTTCTCCCCAAGCTGTGCACATCCGAGCATTTGGGCATTACTGCCGGGCCCGCTGCTTGATCCGGTTCGTGAGCTCGGTGACCTGGTTGTAGATCTGCCGTCGCTCCGCCATCAGCGAGCGGATCTTGCGGTCGGCATGCATGACCGTCGTGTGGTCGCGCCCGCCGAACGTCTGCCCGATCTTCGGGAGTGAGAGGTCGGTCAACTCCCGGCACAGATACATCGCGATCTGCCGCGCGGTCACCAGCACCCGGCTGCGGGACTGGCCGCACAGGTCGTCGATCGTGATCCCGAAATACTCGGCGGTCGCGGCGATGATCGTCGCCGCGGTGATCTCGGGCCGGTCGTCGTCGGCGATCAGGTCCTTGAGCACGATCTCGGCCAGGGTCAGGTCGACGCTCTGCCGGTTGAGGCTGGCGAACGCGGTGACCCGGATCAGCGCGCCCTCGAGCTCCCTGATGTTCGACTGGATCTTCGACGCGATGAACTCGAGCACGTCCGGCGGCGCATTGAGCCGCTCCTGGGCCGCCTTCTTCCGGAGGATCGCGATCCGCGTCTCCAGGTCCGGCGGCTGGACGTCGGTGATCAGCCCCCACTCGAACCGGGTGCGCAGCCGGTCCTCCAGCGTGGACAGCTGCTTCGGCGGCCGGTCGGAGCTGATGACGATCTGCTTGTTCGCGTTGTGCAGCGTGTTGAAGGTGTGGAAGAACTCCTCCTGGGTGCGTTCCTTGCTCTCCAGGAACTGGATGTCGTCCACGAGAAGCACGTCGTTGTCGCGGTAGCGCCGCTGGAACGCGGACTGCTTGTCGTCGCGCAGCGAGTTGATGAAGTCGTTGGTGAACTCCTCCGAGCTCACGTACCGGACCCGCGCGTTGTGGAACAGCCGCTGGGCGTAGTGGCCGATCGCGTGCAACAGGTGCGTCTTGCCCAGCCCGGAGTCGCCGTAGATGAACAGCGGGTTGTACGCCTTGGCTGGCGCCTCGGCGACCGCGACGGCGGCCGCGTGCGCGAACCGGTTACCGGAGCCGATGACGAACGTCTCGAAGGTGTACTTCGGGTTCAGCCGGGCCGGCTCGACGCGGCTGTGCGCCCGGCCGTTCGACGGCGACGGCGGCGGCCAGGTGATGCCGGGCTGGGTGTCCTCGGCCAGCTGGTCCGGGTCCTCGACCGCCACCTTCGGGCGGTCCGCCACCGGCGGCGGCTCGACCGTCACGGCGACCCGGATCTCCCGCCCCAACAAGCTGGACAGGGCCGTGGTGATCATCGGGCGCAGCCGGGTCTCCAGCACGTCCTTGGTGAACTCGTTCGGCGCGGCCAGCAGGGCGGTGCCGTCGAGCAGCCCGAGCGGGCGGGTGGTGCGCAACCACGCGCGCTGCTGCGGGGTGACGGTGCTGTCGGTCAAGCCGTCGATCGCGTGTGCCCACAGGGACTCGAGGTCGACCGTCGCATCCTCAGGCAAGCGCTCGCTCCTCCCCGTGGCCACACCGTTCACCGTGGCATCGGCCCGTTGTCCACACGGCGGTCCACAGGCTGTGTATCTGTCGCCCACGGACCGTGCGGACGATCCTCTGGGCGATTCTCGTCCTTACTCCCCAGCCACGTACGCGCCTGTGGAGAACCGAAGGGGGAAGCCGGCGGACTGGCACCGTACAGCGCCCGACACACCGCCCACAACCGCCCGAAGGCCATAGCCCACGAGGCCGGCGTTTGACCGCGCCCGGCACCGTTCCGTACCGTTGACGGGTCGTGAGTCCGTCCGCCGCGCGCCGGCGGCCGGCCGCGCCTGGGGTAGGGCGACCGGGTGACCGGGTCCGTCCGGCTCAGGGATCCCGCCGCCGACCCGCCGTCTTGGAGCCCGCACGTGAGCAAGCGCACCTTCCAGCCCAACAACCGCCGCCGGGCGAAGACCCACGGGTTCCGGCTGCGCATGCGCACCCGTGCCGGCCGCGCGATCATCTCCGCCCGCCGCCGCAAGGGTCGCGGCGAGCTCTCGGCCTGACGGCCGCGGGCGATGCCGTGCTTCCGGCGCCTGCGCGCCTGAGGCGGCGCGAGGACTTCAGCCTCGCCGTCCGCCGTGGTTCGCGCGCCGGTCGCGCCACTCTCGTCGTGCACTACCTCGCTCCTGACCCGGCCGGTGAGCCGGCTCCGAGCGCCCGCGTCGGCTTCGTCGTCGGACGGACCGTGGGCAACTCGGTGACCCGGCACCGCACCGTGCGGCGGTTGCGGCACCTCGTCCGCGACCGACTCGACCGGCTGCCGGCGGGGTCGATCCTGGTGGTCCGCGCGCTGCCGCCGGCCGCCGCCGCCGACTCGGCCGCGCTCGGCCGCGACCTCGATGCGGCGCTGACCAGGCTGCTTCCGGCACCGGCGGTGGCCCGATGACCGCCTGGCAGGTGACCGGGCTGCTGGTCGCCGTCGTGCTCCTGCTTGCCCTCTACGACGCGGTGCGCGACCTGGTGACCCGCCGGCGGGGGCGGTCGACGCTGGCGCGGATCCTGCTGCGGGTGATCCGTGCGTACCAGCGGTGGATCAGCCCGGTGCGCCCGCCGGCCTGCCGGTTCACCCCGACCTGCAGCGCGTACGCGGTGACCGCGGTGGAGCGGTTCGGCGCCGTGCGGGGAGGCTGGCTGGCCACCCGCCGACTGCTGCGTTGCGGACCCTGGCACCCTGGTGGGCACGACCCGGTCCCACCGACCGTTGGACATTCCGGCACGAGTCCCCGACCCGACGCACCGGCGTCGAGCCCGACAGGAGCACCCCGTTGCTGAATCCCCTCTACATAGCAGTCTCCTGGGTGCTGCTGCGCTGGTACGAGCTGTTCGGCTGGCTCGGGATGGACAAGAACAGCGGTCTGACCTGGGGCCTGTCGATCGTCTTCCTCGTCATCACGATTCGGATCCTGCTGTTCCGCTTCTTCATCAAGCAGGTGCACAGCCAGCGCAAGATGCAGGAAGTGCAGCCGAAGATCGCGGCGCTGCGGGAGAAGTACAAGAACGACCGGCAGACCCTCAGCCAGGAGATGATGAAGCTCCAGAAGGAGGAGGGCTTCAACCCGCTGGGCGGCTGCCTGCCGATCGTCATGCAGGCGCCCGTCTTCATCGCGCTGTTCCACGTGCTGCGGCTGATCGGGACGCCGCAGGCACCGGCGCTCTACAACGAGTACCACTGGACGCAGGCGCAGGCGGCCAGCGCCGGCAAGGCGACCGTGTTCGGAGCGCCGATCGCCAGCGCGTTCTCCGACCCGCGCAACCTGGTCGCGACCATCCCCGGTGCGAGCGCCACCGCGACGCACGTGGTCGCGCTGGTCCTCATCGTGCTGATGGTGGCGGCGACGTACACGACGCAGCGGCAGGTCATGCTGCGCAACACGCAGACGCTGGACTCGCAGCAGGCGATGATCCAGAAGCTCATGCTGTACGGGGTCCCGGCAAGCCTCACGGTCTCCGGCTTCTTCTTCCCGATCGGCGTCCTCTTCTACTGGTTCACCAACAACCTGTGGAGCATGGGGCAGCAGTTCTACATCTTGAAGCGGATGCCGCATCCCAATGCGAAGAAGCCCGGCACCGATCCCGAGGTCGCCAAGGCGCTCGCGCCCCGGCCCGGGCAGAAGCCGGTCCGGCCGACCAAGCGCACGGCCCAGCCGGAGAGCGAGGCGACCGAGGACCCGGCCGACAGCGGCGAGGACGGGACATCGGCGAACGGCACCACGCTGAAGCCGGCGCCCGGGGCCAAGCCCGCGGCCGGATCCAAGCCCGGTACGAAGCCGGCGCCGGGAGCGAAGCCGGCCCCGGGAGCGAAGCCCGCGCTGGGAGCGGAGCCGGCGCCGGAGGCGAAGCCCGCGGCGGGCGCCGACGCGGAGGGCGACCAGGCCGCGGCCGCAACGCCCAACGGCGCGCAGCCGGCCGGCGGCGACGGAGCGGACGGTTCCGACACGGCACCGGCCAGCCCGGCCAGGCCGAAGCCCGGCCCCGGCGCGCGACCGGCCGGCGGCCGGCGACCGCAGGGGCAGCGCTCCCCCACCCAGACCCGGCAGAAGAAGAAGCGGCGCTGACCGCGCCTTCTGTCCCCACCCTACGGCCCCACACTGGAGAACCCTGTGACCGACACTCCCGTGACCGACAGCGTGGTCGGTGGCGACCCCGACGCCGCTGACCGACCGGAGCGCGGTGAGGCGCTGCTCGTCCAGGAGGGCGACATCGCCGGCGACTACCTGGAGCGCCTGCTCGACATCGTCGACTTCGACGGCGACATCGACCTGGACGTCGAGGGCGACCGTGCGGTCGTCGCGGTGATCGGCGACGGGCTGCAGGGTCTGGTCGGGCCGAACGGAGCCACCCTCGACGCGCTCCAGGAGCTGACCCGGCTCGCCGTGCAGCAGCAGACTGGGCTGCGGAGCCGGCTGATGCTGGACGTCGGCGGCTACCGGGCCCGGCGGCGGACCACGCTGACCGGGATTGCCCGCGAGGCCGCGGCCGATGTGGCGGCGACCGGTTCCCCGGTGCGGCTGGACGCGATGAACCCGTTCGAGCGCAAGGTCGTGCACGACGCGATCTCCGCGATCGACGGCGTGCGCAGCGAGTCCGAGGGCGAGGAGCCGGACCGCCGGGTCGTCGTCCTGCCGGACTGACCGAGGTCCCGTATGAGTGTCCACTGTGGACACTGATCCGGCTGTCCCCGCGGAAGCCGGTTCGGTCTTCGGCCCGGCCGTCGACGCCGCGGCCGAGTATGCGCGGCTGCTCGCGACCGAGGGCACCGTCCGCGGGCTGATCGGCCCCCGCGAGGTGCCGAGGGTCTGGGAACGGCACCTGCTCAACTCGGCGGCGATCGCGTCGCTGGTGCCGGTCGGGGCCCGGGTGGTCGACGTCGGCAGCGGCGCCGGTCTGCCCGGGATCCCGCTCGCCCTGGCCCGCCCCGACCTCACCGTCACGCTGCTGGAGCCGCTGGCCCGGCGCGTCGCATTCCTGACCGAGTGCGTCCACCGGCTCGGACTGGAGCGCGTCACCGTCGTGCGCGGCCGGGCCGAGGAGGGTCCGATCCGGCGCCAGCTCGGCGGTGCGGACGTGGTGACCGCCCGTGCGGTCGCGCCGCTGGAGAAGCTGGCCGGCTGGTGCCTGCCGCTGCTGCGGCCGGGCGGCCTGCTGCTCGCGATGAAGGGATCGACCGCCGCGGCGGAGCTGGCCGCGACGGGTCCGCTGCCCGGCGCCGCCGACGCGCTGCTCACCCAGGCAGGAGATCCGCCTGCGACGGTGATCGTGGTGACGAGGGGTACCGTGCGGGCGACGGCACGAGGAGGGCGGGCGCGGTGACGAGCACGGCGGCAAGCCACCGACGCTCACCCGTCGGCTGGCCGGTCCGGACGACCCTGCACGTTCTGCCCGTCGACGGCAGACCGGGCCCGGTCGGCTGGTTCGGCTCGTCCGGCGCCCAGGGCGGGCCGAGCGGGTGGTTCGGTTCCCCGGACGGCGGCGAGTCGCATTCGGACGACGGCGACAGCAGCGAGGATGAGAACGTGACCGAGCTCGACGCCAGCCGGACCAGGATCCGGAGCGTGCTCGACGAGGCGGTCGGCGTCGCCGCGGACGACGGTGACGGCTTCGACACGCCGATCATGCGGGAGGCGGCCCAGGCCGTTCGGGTCCGGGACACCAGCGGCGACCACGCGTTCCCCAAGCCCGCACGCCGCCGGGTGATCACCGTCGCGAACCAGAAGGGCGGCGTCGGCAAGACCACGAGCACGGTCAACCTCGCCGTCGCGATGGCGATGCACGGGCTGCGGGTGCTGGTGATCGACCTCGACCCGCAGGGCAACGCCAGCACCGGCCTCGGCATCGAGCACTCCAGCGGGACGCCGTCGATCTACGAGGTGCTGGTCGACGGGATGCCGCTGGACGAGGTGACGGTCCCGGTAGAGCAGGCGCCGGACCTGTGGGCGGTGCCGGCCACCATCGACCTCGCCGGTGCCGAGATCGAGCTCGTCTCGGTCGTCGCCCGCGAGCACCGGCTGCGCCGGGCCATCGCCGCGTACAGCAGGGAGGTCGACTACATCCTCGTCGACTGCCCGCCCTCGCTCGGCCTGCTCACGGTCAACGCGCTCGTCGCCGGCGACGAGGTGCTCATCCCGATCCAGTGCGAGTACTACGCGTTGGAGGGGCTCGGCCAGTTGCTCAACAACATCGAGCTGATCAAGTCGCACCTGAACGGTGGCCTACAGATCTCCACGATCCTGCTCACCATGTACGACGGCCGCACCAAGCTGGCCGACCAGGTCGCGCAGGAGGTACGCAACCACTTCGGCGACCTGGTGCTCGACGTGGTCATCCCCAGATCCGTCCGGGTGTCCGAGGCGCCTGGATATGGTCAGTCCGTGATGACGTACGACCCGGGTTCGCGCGGGGCGCTGACCTACTACGAGGCGGCCCGCGAGATGGCCGAGCGCGGCACCCGGATGGAGCCGGGTCCGTCGCAGGAGTCGGGTCCGTCGCAGGAGCCGTCGAGCCCGCGGGAGTCCGAGTGACGCGTCGCGGGGGGCTGGGCAAGGGACTCGGGGCGCTGATCCCGACCGCCCCGGTGGCCCCGCCGGCCGAGCGGCCGGGTGTCGTGCTCGCCTCGGAGGCCGGCGAGCCGGCGGTGGCCGCGCCGGCCGAGGTCCCCGGCGCGGTCTATCGCGAGCTGCCGGTCGACGAGATCCGGCCGAACGCGAAGCAGCCGCGGCAGGCCTTCGACGAGGACGCCCAGGAGGAGCTGAAGACCTCCATCAAGGAGTTCGGGCTGCTCCAGCCGGTCGTCGTCCGGGAGACCGGGCCGGGCTCGTACGAGCTGGTGATGGGCGAGCGGCGGTGGCGGGCGAGCCGTGACCTCGGCCTGCCGACGATCCCGGCGATCGTCCGGGACACCGCCGACGACGCCATGCTCCGCGACGCGCTGCTGGAGAACCTGCACCGCGTCCAGCTGAACCCGCTCGAAGAGGCGGCGGCGTACCGGCAGCTGCTCGAGGAGTTCGGCACCACGCACGAGGAGCTGGCCAACCGGATCGGCCGCAGTCGGTCCCAGGTCACCAACACGATCCGACTGCTCAACCTCCCGGTGCCGGTGCAGCGGCGGGTCGCCGCCGGCGTGCTGTCGGCCGGCCACGCGCGGGCGCTGCTCACCCTGGACGACCCGGCGGCGCAGGACGCGCTGGCCAGCCGCATCGTGGCCGAGGGGCTGTCGGTGCGCGCGGTGGAGGAGCTGGTCGCGCTCGCCGGGCACGAGAAGCCGTCCGCCACTCGGCCGGCGCCGGCCCGCCGGGTCAGCGCGCCGGCGCTCACCGACCTGGCCGACCGGCTCTCGGACAACTTCGACACCCGGGTCAAGGTCGAGCTCGGCCGGCGCAAGGGCAAGATCGTCGTCGAGTTCGCCTCGGTGGACGACCTGGAGCGGATCGTGGGCCTCATGGTCCCCGGCATGGCGCCGCGGACCGGCTCGACCCGGGAGTGAGCCGGGACCTGGTCGCACTGCCCAAGACGCACCTGCACGTCCACCTGGAGAGCGCGATCCGGCCGTCGACGCTGGTCTCGCTGGGCAGTGCACCGCCGCCGGCGGTCTTCGCTGGGTTCGGCGCGTTCGTGGACTACAACGCCGCGGTCAGGGCGTGCCTGCGGACCGCGGTGGACTTCGAGCGGGTCGCGTACGAGTTCTGCGTGGACTCGGCCGCGGACGGCGTGCGCTACGCGGAGCTGACCGTGACGGCGGCCGCGCACGGGGCGCGGCTCGGGTCCGCGTCGGCGGTGCTGGCCGGGGTGCTGGCCGGGCTGCGGTCGGGGTCGAGTGAGGCGGGCATCGAGACACGGGTGCTGATCGACCACTCCCGCCGGCGGCCGGTGCCGTGGGCGGAGGAGTCGGTGCGGCTGGCGGCGGATCATCCCGATGCGGTCGTCGGGTTCGGCGTGGCCGGGGACGAGGCCGCACCGATCTCGCCGTACCGGGCGGTGGTGGAGCTGGCCGCCGCGGCGGGTGTGCACCTGGTGCACCACGCCGGCGAGACCGGCGGTGCGGACAGCGTCCGGGAGGCGCTGAACATCGGCCGGGCCGACCGGATCGGGCACGGCATCCGTTCGCTGGAGGATCCCGAGTTGGTGGCGCGGCTTCGGGACGAGCGGGTGCCGCTCGAGGTCTGCCCGTCGTCGAACGTGGTCCTCGGCCTGGTCCCGTCGCTCGCCGCGCACCCGCTGCCCGCGCTCGTCGACGCGGGCCTGGTCGTCACCGTCAACACCGACATTCCCGCGATCACGGGCCGGACGCTGTCGACCGAGTACGCCGCCGTCCGCGACGCGTTCGGCTGCACCGACGACGACCTGGCCCGGTTCGCCCGCGCCGCCGTTGACGCCTCCTTCGCCCCACCGACCACCAGGGCGCGCCTCCACGAGGACATCACCGAATGGCTGGCCGGCGCCTAGCGGTGTCTGGCCGGTCAGTGGCGGGTGGTCGCCCGCAGGTAGGCCTCGCCGCGGGGCGAGAGTCGGTAGCCGACCGGCAGACTGATCGTGAGGCCGAGGGCCTTGAGCTTCCGGACGTCGGCCTTGTACGCGAGCCGTTCGCGGCCGGCGGCTTCGGCGAGGTCGCCGGCGCGGCGGCCCGGCTCGGCCTGGATCGCGGCGAGGACGGACCTCGTCCACGGCCCGGCCCCACCGGCGCGATCGAGCCGGTCGAGGCGGCGGTCGAGCTCGGCGACGTCGGTCGGCGTCAGGTCCGCGTTCTCGGCCAGTTCGGTGCGCGGGTCGGGCCCCTCCGCCGGGCGGACGCGGAGGAGGTAGACCGGGTCGTCGTCGTCGCCGCGCAGATCGGCCCGCAGAGCATCCGCCGAGGGGTAGCCGGCCGCGCCGGCGTCAGCGTCGGTGAGTGCGTCCGGGTCGATCACCGCGACGGCGTCGACCGCGATCCGGCCGGCGGCGGTGCGGTACACGTGACCCGTGGTGGCCTGCGGTCGTCGCCAGCGGCGGACGAGGACGGTCACCGATCCGTCGAAGATCCCCTCCCGCGCACGTCGCTCCACCAGCACGCCCGGACCCTAACCGTTCCGTCCGGCCGGTCGCGGTGGAAGGCTCGACCCGTGTACCCCACCGCCCCAGCTCGAGCCGTCCGCGGTGGTACCGGCGGCGCCCGGGGAGGCGGCGCCCGGGGAGGCGGCGCCCGGGGAGGCGGCGCCCGGGAAGGCAGCGCCCGGGAAGGCAGCGCCCGGGAAGGCAGCGCCCGGGAATGCTGCGGCCGGGAAGGCGGCGCCCGGGAATGCTGCGGCCGGGAAGGCGGCGCCCGGGAAGGGCCGCCCCTGGAGCGCCGGGCTGTGAAGGGCCGGCCCGTCATCCGCCTGGCGGTGAACGGCTGGGCTGTGAAGGCTCGGCTGTGAAGGGCGGAGCCGGGAAGGCGGTGGCCGGCAAGGGCCGAGCCGGGAAGGCGGTGGCCGGGAAGGGAGCGGCCGGGAAGGAAGCTGCGGGTGAAGCAGCGGCGGGCAAGGTACCGGCAGGTAAAGCTGCGCCGGGCAAGGCTGCGGCCGTGGAGGGCGCGGCCGGGAAGGGAGCGGCCGGGAAGGGAGCCGGCAGGGACGGATCGGCGGCCGGTGGCAGCGGAGCCGGCGGTGGCAGCGGAGCCGGCGGTGGCAAGGGAGCCGGCGGCGGTGGGAAGGGAAGGGTGAGCCGGGGCAAGGGGGGTGGGTCCGGCGTGCGGGATCCACTGGCTACGTATCGGGGGATGCGGGACCCTGAGCGGACGCCGGAACCGGTGCCGGCGGCGGGACCTGTCCCGGAGGGGAACGACGACACGTTCGTCATCCAGGAGCACCACGCCCGGAGCCTGCACTGGGACGTACGGTTGGAGCGGGACGGCGTGCTCGTCTCGTGGGCGGTGCCGAAGGGTCTGCCGTTGAACCCCAAGGACAACCGGCTCGCCGTACACACCGAGGACCACCCGATCGACTACGGCAGCTTCGAGGGCGACATTCCGGCCGGCGAGTACGGCGGTGGCAAGGTCATCCTTTGGGACCGCGGCCGCTACGAGATGGAGGAGTGGACCGACCGTGAGGTCAAGGTCGTCTTCCACGGCAGCCGGGCCGAGGGTCGGTACGTCTTCTTCCAGACCCGCGGCTCCGACTGGATCGTCCACCGGATGGACGGACCGCCGTTCCCGGACTGGCAGCCGGTCCCGACCGACCTCACTCCGATGACCGCGACCAAGGGACCGTTACCGAGCGGCGGCCGGCGGCACTGGGCGTACGAACTGGCGTGGGCCGGCAACCGCATCCTCGTTGCCGTAGAAGGAGGTCGGATCCGGATCCGGGACGAGAAGGGCCGGGACGCGAGCGCGGCGTATCCCGAGCTGCGGGCGATGGGCGCCGAGCTCGGTAGCAGGGTCTGCGTGCTCGACGGGGAGGTTGTCGCGCTCGGCAAGGACGGCCGACCCGATCCGAGCCTCCTCCGTCGCCGCCCGGCGAGGCAGGCCGCACCCGGAGCGAAGGACCTCCGCGAGGTGCCGATCACGTTCCTCGCGTTCGATCTCCTTCACCTGGACGGTCGCGATCTCACTGGCCGTCCGTACGAGGAGCGCCGCGCGGCCCTGGAGACGCTGGGACTGGAAGGCGGTCGCTGGGGCGTCGCACCCGCTGTTCCCGGAACCGGACGGGATGCGCTCAAGGTCGCCCACGGTCTCGGCCTCAGCGGCGTCGTGGCCAAGCGCCGGAGGTCGCCCTACCGGTCCGGAGTCACCACTGCGGACTGGATCCTGGCTACGGACTGAGCCTCGGTTTCACGTGAAACCGGCCCACCCTGTTTCACGTGAAACGGGAGCGGCGTTCGCGGAGACGAGTCAGACCTCGTCTGATGCGGGACAGCAGGAAGTAGACCAGGGCAAGGCCGGAGACCAGGAGCGTCAGCGCGATCGACGCGGCCACCCACGGGTACTGCCACGCCAGCAGCGTCACTCCGACGACCGCCCCGTCCTCGGCCAGGCTGGTGCCGATGTTGGTCACCGGCTCCGGCGAGGTGTTCACCGCGAGCCGGAGCCCGCCCTTCGTCAGGTGCGACAGCAGCGCCGTCACGCTCGCCGTGCTCGCGGCGAACGCCTGCTCCAGGCTCCCGGCGTCCCCCGCGATGAGCACCCCGAGGATCGCCGCGATCGTCGGCCGGATGACCGTGTGGATGCTGTCCCAGATGCTGTCGACGTACGGGATCTTGTCGGCGACGAACTCCAGCGCCAGCAGGATGCCGACGAAGACGAGGACGTCCGTCCGCTGCAACGCGGCGGGTGTGTCGGCCGCGCCGGCCCGGCCGAGCAGTCCGGCGATCAGCAGCGTCGCGTACGCGCTGATCCCGGAGGCCCAGCCGTTCGCGATCGACAGCGGCAAGATGTCCATGGCGAGCAGAACCTACCCATCGCGGCTCACCAGGAGCCGCGGTGCACGACCTCCTCGACCGGCCGGTGCCCGCGGCGCAGCGACGGCGATCGGCGGTCCGGCGCCGGGTAGCCCACCGCCACGCAGCCGATCGGGGTGAACTCCTCCGGCACACCGAAGGCACTCCGGAACGACGCGGTCTGGTCGGGCGGTACCCCGAAGAAGCACGCGCCGAGCTCCTCGTCGACCGCCGTGAGCAGCATGAGCAGCGTCGCAAAGCCCGCGTCGATGTCCCAGTACGGCACCGGCCACCGGGCCTCGTCGCGGTCGGTCCAGCCCTTGTCCTGCTCGGCGTACCGGTCCAGGTACGCCTGCTTGTGCGAGAGCGGCACGATCAGCAGCGGGGCGTTCCGCATGTCCCGCAACCACGAGTCGGCCTCGTCGGACTCGGGCACGGTCGCGGCCCAGAACCGGTCCCGCTCCTCCGGCGTCGACAGCACGAGGAACGCCCACCCCTGCGAGAAGCCCGCCGACGGTGCCCGAAGCGCGTTGGCGAGCAGCCGGTCGACGACGGCGTCGGTGACGGCCCGGGACGGGTCGTAGTTGCGCACCATCCGGCGCCGGCGGACGACCTCCTGGAACTCCATCAGCACGCCTCCGACGGCGAACGGCTCAGCGGGTGGCGGCCCGCTCCAGCAGCGTCGCGACGACCTCGCCCGGCTCGAGCCCGGCGGCTTCGATCGACATCGGCAACATCGAGGTCGCGGTCATCCCCGGCGACACGTTCACCTCGAGGAACTGCACCACTCCGTCGGCGGTGACGATCGCGTCGGTCCGCGAGACGTCCCGCAACCCGAGCGCCTCGTGCGCGCGCACCGCGGCCGCGGCCACGGCATCGGTGGCGGCCGACGGCAGTCGGGCTGGTGTGTGGTACGTCGTCATCCCGGCCGTGTACCGCGCCGCGTAGTCGAACACTCCGCTGGTCGGCACGATCTCCACAGCCGGCAGCGCCACCGGCCCGGCGCCGAGGTCGACCACCGAGACCGACACCTCGACGCCTTCCACGTACGGCTCCAGCAGCACGGTGTCCCCGTACGACAGGCAGGACACCATCGCCGCGGGCAGCTCAGCCGCCGACCGGATCACCCGGGCGCCGAGCGCGGAGCCGCCTTGTGCCGGCTTCACCATCAGCGGCAGCCCGAACCGTTCGACGATCCGGTCCAGCACCGCCGCGGCACCCAGCTCCCGGAACGTCGAGTGCGGCAGCGCGACCCAGTCGGGTGTGGTCAGCCCGGCGGCGTGCACGATCGCCTTCGCCGTCGGCTTGTCCCACGCCATCCGGCACGCGGCCGCGTCCGAGCCCACGTACGGCACGTCGGCAAGGTCGAGTACCGATCGCAGCGCGCCGTCCTCGCCGTCGGCACCGTGCAGCGCGATGAACACCGCGTCCGGCCGGTCGACGGACAGCCCGGCGAGCAGCTCGCCGTCCGGGTCGAGCATCCGCACCGCGACGCCGGCCTGCTTGAGCGCTTCGCACACCCGGCGGCCGGAGTGCAGCGAGACCTCCCGCTCGTACGCCAGGCCCCCGGCCAGGACGACGGCGGTCAGCTCACCCACGCGCGTGCTCACGCCAGCTCCGGGCCGGGGGCCGAGCCACGCGGCCAGCGCAACCGGTCGGGCGACGGCGACGAGCCGAGGAAGGTCGCGCGCAGCTCGAGCTCCTGCTCGACCACGCCAGCCAGCCTCCGCACCCCCTCGCGGATCCGCTCCGGCGTCGGGTAGCAGTACGACAGCCGCATCTCCCGCTCGCCGGCGCCGTCGGCGTAGAAGCCGATGCCGGGAACGTACGCGACCCGCTCGGCGATGCCACGCGGCTGCATGACCTTCGCGTCGAGGCCCTCAGGCAGGGTCAGCCAGACGTAGAAGCCGCCCTCCGGCTTCGTCCACGTGCAGCCCGGCGGCATGAGCGCGTCGAGCGCGTCGAGCATCGCGTCCCGCCGCTCCCGGTAGAGCTCCCGGAAGGTCTTGATCTGCTCCCGCCACGGCTGGGTGGACAGGTATTCAGCCACGGCCAGCTGGGACAGCATCGGCGGGCAGAGCACCTGCGACTCGGACAGCAGCACGAGCTTGTCCCGGATCGCCGGCGGCGCGAACGCCCACCCGACCCGCACACCCGACGCGAACGTCTTGGAGAACGAGCCGAGGTAGACCACCCGGTCCGGTGCGAGCGACTTCAGCGTCGGCAGCGTCTGGCCGTCGAAGCCGAGCAACCCGTACGGGTTGTCCTCGATGATCAGCAGGTCGTACCGCTCGCAGAGCGCGACGATCTCCGCGCGCCGCTCGGGTGCGAGCGTCACGCCGGCCGGGTTGTGGAAGTTGGGCACCGTGTAGAGGAACTTCGCCTGCCGTCCCTCGGCGGCCAACCCGGCCACTGTCTCCTCGAGCGCGGCCGGCACGAGCCCGTGCTCGTCGAGCACCACGTGCAGCACGGTCGCCTCGGCGGCGGCGAACGCGCCGAGCGCGCCGACATAGGAAGGACCCTCGGCGAGCACGATGTCTCCGGGGTCCAGGAAGATCCGGCTGACCAGGTCGAGGGCCTGCTGCGAGCCGACGGTGATCACCACGTCGTCCGACGAGGCGCCGGTAATGCCCTCCAGCGCCATCACGTCGCAGATCAACTCGCGGAGCCGCTCGTCGCCCTGACCCGCGCAGTATTGCAGCACGGTGGCGCCGTTGTGGGCGACCAGCTCCCCCAGCATCGACCCGACCGCGTCCAGCGGAAGTGCTGCCGTGTAAGGCATACCGCCGGCCAGCGAGACGACCTCCGGCCGGTTGGCTACCGAGAACAGCGCCCGGATCTCGGACACGGCGAGACCGTCGGTCCGTTGCGCGTATCGGCCGGAGTATGGGTCGAGGGTGTTGCCGGTCATGCGGGAACCTCCGCGGAAGACGTCCCGCCGAGTTTACGGGCGGGCGGAACCCCGGCGCTCAGCGACGAGCGATCGAGCTCGGCCGGGGTGTCGGGCGGTTGGTCAGAGGCGCAGGGTCGTGACGGTGTCCAGGCGGTCGGCGCGGTCGGCGCGGTCGGCGCCGGTCTCCGCGTGCCAGAGGGTGAACTCGGCCGACCGGTCGTCGAGCCGCAGTTGCGCCAGCGCGTTCCCGAAGTAGGGCCCGGCGTTCTTGGTCCAGGTCAGCGGCAGGTCCGGCACGTCGTCCCAGCGGCCGAGCGTCCTGGTCAGCCGCTCCAGCACCCGGCTCCAGCCGACCCGGAAGATCGTGCGCTGGCTGCGCGGCACCGAGTGGTGCACCGGCGAGACCACGAGCTGGTAGACCCTACTGTCCACAGTGGACGGCCAGTGGGCCTGGGCGACGTACTGGTGGTGCACGTCGCCGGAGAGCACGCAGATCGTCGCCGGCGCGGCACTTCCGCGAGCCACCTTCTCCAGCACACCGGCCAGCCAGTCGAAGGAGGCCCGGAACGACGCCCAGTGCTCGAGATCCGCTGCTTCGCGCATCATCTCGCCGAACCGGGCGATCCGCGCCCCGCGCGCCCCGGCGCACAGCGCCTCGTTCCACGACTCAAGGTCGTGCACCGCCCGCGGCAGCAGCCACGGGAGCGAGGTCGCCACGAGCAGGTGGCCACCGTCCGAAGTGGACAGTTGGTCCTCGATCCAGCGGGCCTCGTCGGCGCCGACCATCGCGCGGTCGCGGTCGTCGAGGATTCGCCCGCAGCGCGAGTCGACGACGATCAGCCGCACGTCGCCGAGGTCGCGCCGGTAGCTCCACCGGTAGCCCTTGGCCCCGTCGGCCTCGCGGTCGGCCGCGGCGGCGAACTCGTGCAGCATCGGTCCGACGTCCGCGTCGCCGGCCTCCCGCACCCGGCGCCAGATCTCGTCCTCAGCCAGCGCCGCCGGCGAGAGGTTGCCCAGGTGCTGGTAGACCCAGTACGCCGCGAGCCCGCCGGTGATCCGCTCCTGCCACCAGGAGGTCTGCTGCATCCGCCGGCGCCAGACCCCCGAGGTGTTCCAGTCGTCGTGGATGTCGTGGTCGTCGAAGATCATCGCCGTCGGCACGGTGGCGTACAGCCAGCGCACCAGCGGGTCGCCCCACGACTCCCCGTACAGCTCGGCATACTCGGCGAAGTTCGCGACCTGCAGCCCGGGCGGCTTCGAGACGTCCCGCCGCCGGCGGATCACGTCCCGGGTGATCGGCGAGGTCTCGTCGGCGTACACCTGGTCGCCGAGCAGCAGCAGCCCGTCCGGCCACTCGTCGTCGGGGGTGCTGGCGAGCGCCCGCGCGTACGCGTCCAGCGCGTCGGTGCCGTACCGGCCGTCGCTGATCACCGACAGCGGCGAGGCGTACCGGCAGGAGCCGAACGCCAACCGGACCGGGCCGCCTGGGCGCAGGGTCCGGATCCGGGGCGGCGGGAAGGACGAGTCGGCCAGTGGCCAGACCCTTTCCCCGTCCAGCCGTACGTCGTAGTCGGTGGAGGTGCCGGGCCGCAGGCCGTCGATCGTGACCAGCGCGTAGTGCCGATCGCCGACGCGGAAGGTGCGCTGCCTGGCGGACAGCACGCTCACCTCGCAGGGATCTGATGTCTCCACCCACACCGTGGCGGAGGTTGCGTCGACATGCCGCAGCATCGGACCCAGTACCAGGGACGCCATCCACCCTTTCTACCCAGTCACTGCGTGGCTCCGGTGCCGGTTAGGGTCGGGCGTGAGCTTCACCCCGCTGTTCGACAGGTTCGCGCTCGGCTCGGCGGAGCAGCAGGAGCACGCCCAAGAGGTGGTCGGTGGCCACCCGTTCACCGCCGACCTGAGCCGCGGCGCGGTCGGGTTCGAACCGGGTCTCGAGGTGCGGGCCGAGCTGATCGGCACTGAGGCCGACAACCCGGGCAGCTGGATGTGGTCCTGGGCGAACCCGAGCGGCTTCCCCGACCGGGTCACCGCCGCCGCCCGGCACGCCCGGGCGTACGGCGAGCAACAGGGCGTGACGGAGCTCACCACCGGCGAGATCCCGCTGGACGGCACCGCGCTCGGCTACCGGCTCGCGGTCGTCACCTGCGGTCTGGCCGGCGGATACGCGTACTACCCGGCGACGGCGGCGCCCGGGACCACCGCGTACCTGCTGCTGGACCACCCGTCGCTGGCGTTGCCGCCGGTGCAGCTGACCCGGACGCTCGGCGTGCTGACCGCGGTGAGCGCGAGCGGGCAGATCGCGGACTGGCGGCACGCCCTGTATTCCTACGCGCAGCAGCGGGGGCTCGAGGTGCGGCCTGCGGAGCGCTGGGTCGAGCTGGTGCATCCCGGTGACCAGGGCGCGATCCGGGTCGACCTGGACGAGCTGGGCCGGGTCGCGAACATCGCCGGCCGGCTGCCGCCGGTCGAGCCGCCGGAGCCCAAGCGGCGCCGGTTCGGCCTGCGCAAGTTCTGAGACGACGAGACCCCCGGGCGGGAGGTCCGGGGGTCTCGGTGGTGCGGCTGGCTAGCTGATGTAGTCGGCCAGGTCCTTCAGCAGCGCCGACTTCGGCTTCGCGCCGACGATGGTCTTCACGACCTTGCCGCCCTGGAAGACGGACATCGTCGGGATCGACATCACCTGGTATTGCTGGGCGATCTGCGGGTTTTCATCGATGTTGAGCTTCGCGACGGTCAGCTTGTCACCGTGCTGCCCGGCGATCTCCTCGAGGACCGGAGCGACCATCTTGCAGGGGCCGCACCACTCCGCCCAGAAGTCCACCAGCACCGGCTTGTCGCTGGCCAGCACGTCGTCCTTGAACGTCTGGTCGGTGACCTTCTTGGTGCTCCCCACGATTCCTCCTCGATGCGTGGCATTCCTTCGCACAACAACAACCGGCCGGCCGGAATTCCGGCTCAGACCGTCACCGCCGCCGCGGCCGAGGCCTCGGCTGACTGGTTGAGCGCGGCAAGAAAGCGCTCGGCGTCGAGGGCCGCGGCACACCCGGTGCCGGCCGCGGTGACCGCCTGCCGGTAGACGTGGTCCACCACGTCGCCGGCGGCGAACACGCCCGGCACGCTCGTGTGCGTGGACGGAGCGTCGACCAGCACGTATCCCTCCTCGTCCAGCCGGACCTGGCCACGGAAGAGGTCGGAGCGTGGGTCGTGGCCGATCGCGACGAAGAAGCCGGCCGCGTCGAGCACCCGCTCCTCGCCGGTCTTCACGTTGCGGATCCGCACGCCGGTGACCGAGGCCTCACCGAGCACCTCGACCACTTCGGAGTCCCAGACGAAGTTGATCTTGTCGTTGGTAAAGGCTCGATCCTGCATGATCCTGCTGGCCCGCAGCGAGTCACGCCGGTGCACGATCGTCACCGACTTCCCGAACCGGGTCAGGAAGGTGGCCTCCTCCATCGCGGTGTCGCCACCGCCGACGACCACGATGTCCTGGTTGCGGAAGAAGAACCCGTCACAGGTCGCGCACCAGGACACGCCGTGCCCGGACAGCCGCTCCTCGCCCGGAACGCCCAGCTTCTTGTACGCCGAGCCGGTCGCGATGATCACCGAACGGGCAGCGTATTCAGCGCTGTGGGTTCGGACGATCTTGATCTCGCCGGTCAGGTCGACGCCGATCACGTCGTCGGTGACCAGCTCGGCACCGAACCGCTCGGCCTGGGTGCGGATCTGGTCCATCAGCTCCGGGCCGGCGACGCCGTCCGGGAAGCCGGGATAGTTTTCCACGTCCGTGGTGTTCATCAGGGCGCCGCCGTATTGGCTGCCCTCGAACACGAGCGGCCTGAGCTGGGCCCGAGCCGTGTAGAGAGCCGCGGTGTAGCCCGCGGGACCGGACCCGACGACGATGACGTCGCGCACCTCGGTCGCCTCGGTCACTGGCCACACGTCCTTCGCACGAGAGGCTGGTAGGCGGCTGGATCGCCGCCGGGGAGTCAACAGATTTTACGGATCAGGTGTTCCCGTTCCGGACCCGGGCCGAACGCCGTGGACAAGACCGTGGACAAGCCTGTGGACACACCGTGGACAAGACCGTGGGACGGGCCCGGCTGTCCGGCTCAGGAGACGGTGTCGAGCACGGTCGCCGGCCGGCCGGGCGCGCTCCCACAGGTCTCGGTCACCACGAAGCCGGTCAGCCGGTCGCCGTCTGCGTACACGAACACGTACGCGGGCTGACCCTCGTACCGGATGCGCTGCGCGCCCCGCAGCGTGCCCTGCGCGCCCGGGATGCTGGTGGCGCAGGCCGCCCGCAGGGTCGGGCTCTCCACCGAGGTCGCCTGCGGGACGGCGCCCCGGGCGGCGATCTCCGGCAGCGCCGCCCGCAGGCTGGCCCGGTCGTAGTCGGGCACCGCCTGGCCGGCGGTGTCGCTCTCGGCCGAGCCAGGGGCCGACTTCGCCCCCGGAACCTCCGACTGCGGCTGCGCCGGGGCGCTGGCCGCGCGACCGCCGGCGCTGGACACGGTGTCGTTGCCGCCGCCGGCACGGACGATCGCGGTGATGGCGCCGGCGCCCGCGATCACCACCACCGCCGCGGCGACCGCCGCGATCGCCCGGGACAGCCGGCGGCCGCGGCGGAGGCGGATCCGCTCCAGCTCGTCCTCCGGGTCGGCAGCCGTCGCCCCGGTCCGAGCCGGTCGCTCGGTGCGCAGGTCAGCGAGGGCGGCGTCCAGGCGCGCAGCGACCGCGTCCGGCATTCCGGGCGCCGGCAGGGAGCGCAGCTGACCCTGCACCGCGTCCAGCGCCTCGAGCGTGGCGGCGCACCGCCGGCAGCCGTCCACGTGCTCGCGGACGCGCTCCGCCGACCGCCCCTCCAGCACGCCCGCGTGCAGGTCGGCGAGCGTGTCCAGGTCGGAATGGCCGGTCGGCGGACCGGTACGCCGCTCGTCCGCCGTCATCTCGCCTCCTCCCTGCTGCTGGGTCCCGTGCCCGGTCCACCACTGGTCCTCGGTGCGACGGGCGCGGTCTCGTCCGGGTTCCGCAGGTGGCCCAGCAAGACGGCCAGCCGGGCCCGCCCGCGGGCGCAGCGCGACTTCACCGTGCCCTCGGGCACGCCGAGCATCGCCGCGGTCTCGGCCACCGACCAGCCCTCGACGTCGACCAGCACGATCGCCGCGCGTTGCTCGGCCGGCAGCTGGCCGAGCGCCGCCTCGACCACCATCCGGGTGTCCCGCTCGGCCACCTGGTCCCGGCTGTCGGCCGGCTCGTGCGGCCCCTCCCCGGGCAGCTGAACCGTCGCGCGGGTCTGCCGCCGGCGCATCCGGTCCAGGCAGGCGTTGACCACGATGCGGTGCAGCCAGGTGGTCACCGCCGAGTCGCCACGGAACGACCCGGCCGCCTTGTACGCCGAGATCAGCGCGTCCTGCAGCGCGTCGGCGGCCTCCTCCCGATCCCGGGTGGTCCGCAACGCGACGGCCCACAGCCGGTCCCGGTGGCGGCGCACCAGCTCCTCGAACGCGAACGCGTCGCCGGCCGCGTGGGCCCGTAACAGGTCCGCGTCGGAGCGCTCCGCGGCCGTCACGCAGCTGAGCCTAACGGCCGGTCCGGACCGCTCAGTGCTTGAAGGTGACCTCGGAGATCGACCCTTGGAACTGGTCCGGGCCGTCCTGGACGAGCTGGGTCAGCCAGACGATGTAGTAGCGCGCCGGTGTGGTCGACTTGATCAGGAACGTGTCGTTGGACGCCATCGTCTTGGTGTCGCCGACCACCTGGTAGTCGTCCGGTTCGGAGGCGTCCGGGTCGTTGCCGGCGCGGATCTGCACCTGGGTGCCGGGCTGGCTGGTGGACACCGTGATCTGCCGCAGCGAGATCGGCCTGCCGAAGTCGTACTCGATGCCGATGCCGGGCTTGAGGCCACCGAAGTCGGCCCTGTGGCGGTAGTGCGCGGTCTGCCAGGACGTGTCGCGGCTGCCGTCGGTGGTGTCGGCGATGTCCCTGTCCTCCTTGCCGTCGCCCTTCGGGTCGTACAGCCGGGAGTCGGTGGGCTTGACCACGGCCAGCGGCGCCTGGGTCTCGGGCTTGCTGGTCGGGGTGCCGGCGGCCGCGGTCCCGTTGTCGTTGCCGAGGCTGGGCAGCCCGCCGAGCGCGGTTCCCACCAGCCAGCCCAGCAGCGCGAGCACGACCAGGCCGGCGCCGACCGGCAGGGCGAGCGTGAGCCAGCGCGGGCGCCGCTTGCGCTCGTCCTGGTCGAGGCCGAACACGTCGTCCGGGGCCGCGGTGGCCACCCGGTCGCCGAGCACGCTGGCCATCGCGGCGGCCGAGCGCACGCCGTTGGGCGAGCCCTGGTCGAGCGCGCGCACGGCCAGGCTGGACAGGTCTTCGGGTACGCCGGCCCGGACCTGGCGCGGGGACAGCAGGTGGCCGCTGCTGGTGGTGGCCGGACGCAGCGCCGCTGCGCCGCCGGTCGGGGCGAGCGGCCAGTGCGCGGTGAGCGCGCCGTAGAGCAGGGCACCGAGCCCGCGCACGTCGTCGGTGAGCGCGGCCCGGCCGTCGCCGACGACCTGGGCGAGCTTGACCTCGCCGGTGCCGGTGACGACCACGTGGTCGGGATGCACGCCGCCGAACGCGACGCCGGCCCCGTGCGCCGCCGCGACCCCGTCGGCCACCCTGGCCACGGTGCCGGCGGCGGACTCAGCGTCGAGCGCGCCGTCCCGCAGCAGCGCGGTGAACGGGGTGCCGGTCACCCACTCGCTGACGACGTATGCCCGTTCGCCCTCGTCGACCGCGTCCCAGACCCGGGCCAGCGAGGGGTGGGCGACCGTGCTGACGGCGTGCGCATGGGCGAGGAAGCCGTCCGCGGCGGGACCGCCGGGACGGACGACGGTGAGCGTGACCGGACGGTTGAGCACGCCGTCCCACGCGCGCCAGGCGACCGCCGGGCCCTCCGGGTCGCCGGCGACGCACTCGAGCAGGCGGTATCGATCGCCGACGGTCCCCGCGGACCCCGCTTGGCGGGTGTCGACGCTCACAGGCCCCCCTCGCTCCGAGTCGCTCCGGGGCGCCGCCGACCCCGGTGCTGGCGGCACGTCCCGGATGGGGACCTGCCGGGGTTCAGGGTATGACGTCGGGCCTGTCACCGGGCGACTTCTATCGGCTACTGTCCGCGGTCTCTCACTCCCGTCCGGCACGGTGCCTCCCCGAGGGTTCCGCGGCGGGACGGCCGCGCAGGCCACGCAGCACGTCGTCGAGCTCGGCGGACCGGCCGAGCACCGCGCTGAGCACGAGCACGCCACCGGCCGCGAGCGACGCGAGCACGATCGAGACCAGCGAGCCGACGAAGCCCGTGCCGAGCGCATCGGTCACCAGCACGAGCACCAGCCAGGCAGCGAGACCGGCCAGCACGGACATGACCAGGAACCGGACCGAGGCCCGGATCGTCCGGGCGGTGTCGAGCCGGCCGAACCGCCGGCGCAGCCACACCTCGCCGGCGATCGCGCCGACCAGGTACGACAGGCTGGTGGCGACGAGCAGTCCGGCGACCAGGTTCCGGTCGGCCAGCACCAGCGCCGCGAGAAGGGAGAACACCACCCTCGCCACGATCATGCCGAGGTTGATCATGGTCGGGGTGCGGGCGTCCTTCACCGCGTAGAAGACCCGCAGCTGCAGCATCGTGATCGCGAACGGCACCAACCCGAACGCGGAGACCGCGAGCACCTCGCCGATCGTGCGGGCTGCGCTCACGTCGGTGCGGCCGTGGCCGTAGATGACCGTGCCGATGGCCGGACCCAGCACGATGAACAGCGCGGTCACCGGCAGCAGCGCCAGCGCCGAGAGCCGGGCGCCGAGCGAGAGGTCGGACAGCAGGCCCTCCCGGTCACCCCGGGCCGCGGCCCGGCTCATCCGCGGCATCAGCGCAGTGAGCAGCGAGACGCCGAGGATCCCGTACGGCATCTGGAACAGCAGGCTGGCGTTGGTGAACGTGGTCACCCCGGGCAGGTCGTCCGGCACGCCGTTGGCCAGTCGGAGCTGGATCAGGTAGCCGATCTGGCTGACCACGACGTATCCGATCACCCAGAGGGCGAGCGGGCCCGCCTCGCCCAGCCGGGAGCCGCGCAGGTCGAGCCGGAACTTCCAGCGGAACCCGGTCCGCCGCAGCGCCGGCAGCAGGACCAGGGCCTGCGCGACGATGCCGAGCGTGGTGCCGATGCCGAGCAGCAGCGTCTCGCCGGTCGTCAGCGATCCGGTGACGTCCCGGGCCGAGGTGATCGCGATGAACACGCCGGCGACGACGATCACCACGACGTTGTTGAGCACCGGCGCCCAGGCCGGCGGGCCGAACACGCCCCTGGTGTTGAGCACCGCGCCGATCATCGCGCCGAGGCCGTAGAAGAAGATCTCCGGCAGCAGCAGGTATGCGAACAGCGTGGTCAGCTCGGACTTCGGGCCCGAACCGGACGAGTAGAGGACGGTCAGCAGCGGTGCGGCCACCGTGGCCAGCAGCGTCGCGCCGGCCAGCCCGGCGACGGCCAGGCTGAGCAGCCGCTGGGTGTACGCGACACCACGGTCCCGGTCCCGCTCCTGCGCCTGCACCAGCAGCGGCACGATGACCGAGGTGAGCACGCCGCCGAGCAGCAGCTCGTAGACGATGTTGGGCAGCGTGTTCGCCGTGTTGTAGGCATTGCCGACGAGCGCGACGCCGATCGCCGCGGTGACCACCAGGCTGCGCAGGAACCCGGTCAGCCGGCTGGCCGCCGAGGCGATCGCCATCGTGCGGGACGCCCGGCCGAGGCTCTGGCTCGGGGCGGGCCGGCCGGCCCGCGGCGGCGGCCCGGGCGGCGGTGTGCCCGGCGCCGGTCCGACCGGCGGGATCGGCGGGATGACGACCGTCTCGTCCAGCGAGCCGGGCGGGATCACCACGGTCTCGTCGGCGGCTCCGGGCCAGCCGTCCGGTGGTCCGGCTGGTCTCTGCGGTCGCGGGGGTGCCGGACCTGGGGCGCCGTTGGGTGGTCGCCGGCCGGGCCAGCGCTGCGGGAGGCCGGGCCGCCGGCCGGTGTGGGGCGGGGCCGGGCCCGGGCGGGCCTCGACGGCCGGTCCGACGTCCTGCACGGGCGGCGGCCCGCCCGGCCGGAAGACCGGGTCGTCGAAGAAGGCGGGAGGCAGCCGCGGCAACTCTTGGGTCAGCTCGTCCCAGGAGTTCCAGCCGGTCACTGCAGGCTCCGGTCCGCCGGGCCGCCGGCCGCTACCGGCGTGCCGCTGCCGCGCGCCCGCACCCGCCGCACCAGCCGCACCGCGACCGCGACGACCAGCACCACGAAGGCCAGCCCGGTGATGCCGAGGGCGAGCCCGCCATACGCGGTGGAGCGCACCGACAGGGTGATCTCGTTGCCGAGCGCGCCGCCGTCCGGCGTGGTCGCCTGGCCCTTGACCGTGAACGTCCCGGTCCGCTGCACGGACGCCAGCACCTTCACCGTCCGCTTGGCGCCCGCCGGGATCTGCTGCACCCCCGCGTCCCGGACCTCGAAGCCGGCCGGCGTGGTCAGCTTGACCCGCACGCTGACCGGCACGGTCAGCCGGTTGTCCAGGGTGATCAGCAGCGGGCTGTCGGACGAGGCCAGCGTGTAGTCACCGGTAGCCGACGAGCTCATCGTCACCCCGCTGCGCAGCCCGTCGATCTGTCGCAGCAGCGCGCTCACGTACGCCTGCCCGGCGGCCGGCGCGCCTCGCCAGGCCGACGAGCCGGCCCGCCGCACCGCGTCCCCGTACGGGGCGAGCACCTGGCGGGCGTCCTCGTTGTCCAGCGCCGAGCGGAAGTCGTCCACCTCGGACTGCACCGTGCCCAGCGTGCTGACCTGCTTGCCGGTGATCTCCAGCCGGCGGGCGGCAGGCGGGTAGGCCAGCGGGCCGCGGTCGACCGGCTCGGTGCTCGCCGCCGCCTGCAGCGCGTCGACCTCGGTGAGCCACCGGATCGTGCTGACGTCCGCGGCGATCGCGGCGGCGTACCCGGCGGTGGGGTTCCACCGGCGGGGCGGGGCCAGCACGATCGTCCGGCTGTCGTTCGGCGCCTCCGCGGTGATCATCGCCAGCTCGGCCAGCAGCCGCTGCTCGGCCAGCCGGGGACCGCCGGCGGTCGCGCCCGCGCCCCGGGCGAGCAGCCGCTGCACCACCGCGTCGGACACCAGCGCGAGCGCCTGCCCGGACAGCGCCGGCAGCGGCGACACGCCGCTGGGCGTGCGGCCGTTCTGCTCGCTCGCGCCGCGGGGCAGCGCCGTCGGGTCCAGCACCACCGCGGTGGCTCCCTGCGCGACCACGTCGTCCAGCGCGGTGTCGGTCAGCTGGCCGTCCGGCGGCCAGGACACCTTGGTCGACGGTTGCACGCCGAGGACCCGGGCGGTCTCGTCCAGGTCGGGCGTCTGGAACTGGCCAAGCGACGCGTTGCCGCCGCGCTCGAGCGCCACCAGGTCTGGGTCCGCGTACGGCGTGGCGACCAGCAGGTGCTTCGGCGCGATCGCGCGCAGCCGGGCCAGCCACTGCGTGGCCGCGGCAGCGCCGGCGCCGGCCACGGTCGTCTTCGCCGAGGCCAGCACCCGGTAGCCGGCCGGGGCCGTCATCCGGTCCAGCGCCTCGATCGTCTCCGGGTCGACCACCAGCGTGAGCCGCACCTTGCCGGTGACCGCGACCGCAGCGGCGAGCAGCCGATCCAGCCGGCCGCCCGGGGAGACCGAGCGGGCCAGCTGGTCGTCGGTGAACACCTCGGGCTTGCCCGGCGACGAGCCGGTCAGCCGGTGTGGGCGGTCCAGCAGCGGCCAGAGCAGCGTGACCTTGCTTCCGGCGATCCCGTCCGGCAGGTAGGGCAGCAGGGTGGACAGCCGGCCGAGCTCGGTGCCGTCGGTCGCCTGCACGGTCAACGCGATCGGGTAGACGCCGAACGCGGACAGCCCGAGGTCCGCGACCGTGGTGGAGTAGCGGACCTGCCGCGACTGGCCCGGGGTGAGCCCGCCGGCCAGGTCCTGCGCCGGCGCGGACGCGACGCCGGTGCTCGGCGTGTCGGTGTCGGTCAGCTGCAGCTCTCCGCGGGTGCCGATGACCGAGCCGCGCCGCAGCCGGATCGTCAGCGGGCCGGTGTCGCTCGCGCCGGTGTTCCGCAACAGCGCGGTGACCTGCACGATGGAGTCGGCTCGCAGGTCGTGCGGCTCGAGCCCCTGCAGCGTCACGGTCACCGGGTCGGCCGGCGCCGCGGTCGCCGGTGCGGCGAACGGCAGGCCGGCGGCCAGCGCCGCCGCGGCGACGAGCGCGGTGCCTAGCCGGCGGACCCGATCAGACACGGTCGAGCAGCTCCGGGGCGCGGGCCACCAGGGTCCGCTCGTCCTCGTACGCCAGGGTGCCGGCGAGCTCGTCCAGCGGCACCCAGGCGACGGCGCTGACCTCGACGTCGGCGTCGGACAGCTCACCGCCCTCGGCCCGCAGCAGGAAGTGGTGCACGGTCTTGTGCACCCGCCGCCCGTCGGCCATGAACCAGAAGTCGATCGTGCCCAGCCGCCCGACGATCCGCCCGGCGATGCCGGTCTCCTCGGCGACCTCGCGCACCGCCGCCTGCTCGGCGCTCTCGCCGGCCTCGATGTGCCCCTTGGGCAACGACCACAGCATCCGTCCCCGCCGGTCCTTCCGCCCGATCAGCGCGGCAACCGTACGGCCGGACGAGGTGTCGACGACCAGTCCGCCGGCCGACGTCTCGTCGACCCGGCGGACCCGGGGACGACGCGGACGGGCCATGCCGTCGATCGTAAGCGTCGGCCGGCACTCGTACCGTACGGCGGGCCGGCCGGCCGCCTGGCGCGCGACGACCGGCCGTCCCCTAGGCTGGACGGTCGTGTCCACGTCCGTGTCTTCCGTTGGGGATCCAGTGACCTCGCCCGCGGACCTCGTGCCGGTCCCCGAGGCCGCCGACCACCTCGGTGAGGTCTTCGCCCGCGCCGGCCACCAGCTGCACCTGGTCGGCGGCACGGTCCGGGACGCGCTGCTGCTCCGGCCGTCCGAGGACCTCGACTTCGCCACCGACGCGCGGCCGGAGACGGTGCTGGAGCTGGTGTCCGGGCTGGGCAGCACGTGGACCACCGGCATCGAGTTCGGCACGGTCGGCGTGCTTGTCCGCGGCGTGCGCTGCGAGATCACCACCTACCGGGCCGACCGGTACGACCGGGTCAGCCGCAACCCGCTGGTCGCGTACGGCGACTCGCTGGCCGACGACCTGCGCCGGCGCGACTTCACGATGAACGCGATGGCCGTCTCGGTGCCGGGGCACGAGTTCACCGACCCCTACGGCGGGCTGCGCGACCTGGCCACCGGGACCCTGCGCACCCCGGCCGACCCGCGCGAGTCGTTCGCCGACGACCCGCTGCGGATGCTGCGGGCGGCCCGGTTCGTCTCCCAGCTCGGCGTCACCCCGACCGCGGACGTGGTCGCGGCGATGTCCGAGCTGGCGCCGGAGATCGGCCGGATCACCGCCGAGCGGGTGCAGGTGGAGCTGACCAAGCTCGTCCTCGGTGCGCACCCGCGCCGCGGGCTGGAGCTGCTGGTCGACACCGGGCTGGCCGACGTGATCCTGCCCGAGCTTTCCGCGCTGCGGATGGAGATCGACGAGCACCACCAGCACAAGGACGTCTACGCGCACTCGCTGACCGTCCTCGACCGGGCCATCGCGCTCGAGGACAGCGGCCCCGACGGTGGTCCCGACCTGGTGTTGCGGCTGGCCGCACTGCTGCACGACGTGGGCAAGCCGGCGACCCGGCGGCACGAGCCGGGCGGCGGGGTCTCCTTCCACCACCACGAGGTGGTCGGAGCCAAGCTGGTGCGGTCCCGGCTGCGGGCGCTGAGATACCCGAAGGAGGTCGTCGAGGACGTCGCCCGGTTGACCCTGCTGCACCTGCGCTTCCACGGGTACGGGCG
>Ga0308175_100000369_pt1 | contig 31615 bp, 28 predicted proteins | sample PhyCR1_3_FD_203893 | JGI IMG/M metagenome (GOLD analysis project Ga0308175, IMG submission 203893) | Soil microbial communities from UC Gill Tract Community Farm, Albany, California, United States - DLSLS.C.R1 | ecosystem: Environmental > Terrestrial > Soil > Agricultural land | place: USA...
ACAATTGCACGCCCGTTGAACGAAAACGATTAAGCTTTTTGGATCGCTACCTTACCTTTTGGATCTTTCTGGCGACGGGCGTTGGTGTTTGTATCGGTTACTTCCTTCCATCGTCCGCAGGGTTTATCAACTCCTATTCAAAGGGAACTACCAACATTCCATTGGCGGTCGGGCTTATCCTCATGATGTACCCACCGCTTGCAAAAGTTCGTTACGAGCAGTTGGGTCACGTGTTTCGAAACACAAAAATCTTGGGCCTTTCCTTGCTTCTCAATTGGGTAATTGGTCCCGTGTTGATGTTTGTGCTTGCAATCACGTTTTTGCGGGATCATCCGGCGTACATGGTGGGGCTGATACTGATTGGACTTGCTCGATGCATCGCCATGGTGATCGTGTGGAACGAACTGGCGGAAGGAAGCCGGGAATACGCTGCGGGATTGGTTGCGCTAAACAGCATCTTTCAAGTGTTCTTGTACAGCGTGTATGCTTATGTGTTTGTCACACTACTCCCCGCGGTTTTTGGCATCACCGGCTCGGTCGTCAACGTAAGCATCGGTCAAATAGCAGAAAGCGTTGCTGTTTACTTAGGTATACCCTTCGCAGCCGGAGTGCTTAGTCGGATCATACGTATAAGAGTAAAGGGTGAGGAATGGTATCAGAAGAAATTTATACCGGTCATTTCTCCCGTCACGCTCATTGCGCTGCTGTTTACGATTGTGGTCATGTTCTCGTTGAAGGGTGATTTGATCGTGCAGATTCCGATGGACGTGGTGAGGATCGCCATACCGCTTGTTATCTACTTCATCATCATGTTTTTGGTCAGCTTCTTTATGGGAAAGCGATTGGGAGCGGACTACGCTAAAAACGCTTCGATTGCGTTTACCGCAGCCGGAAACAATTTTGAGCTGGCGATAGCGGTTGCAATTGGTGTGTTTGGAATCAACAGCGGAGAAGCGTTTGCGGGGGTGATTGGGCCGCTTGTGGAAGTCCCTGCGCTCATTGCGCTTGTGAACGTGACGTTCTGGCTCCGGAACAAGTATTACTCCCCAAAGCAACCAGCTTTGCAAACCAAGTAACCATTACCAATCACTTTAAGTCTACGCAAATGAGAATCGCTCTTTTTTCAGATATACACGCAAATCTTCCGGCTCTAGAAGCTTGCTTGAAATCCATCGATCAACAGAAACCCGATGCCATTTACTGCTTGGGTGATTTGGTTGGCTACAATGTCTGGCCGAACGAGGTAGTAAACGAGATTAGGCGCAGAGGAATTCCGACCGTCGCCGGTAACTACGATCAAGGTATCGGACGAATGAGTGGTGAATGCGGATGTGCTTATAAAACCGACAAGGATAAAGACATGGGTGCGGTTTCCATTGCGTACACTAACTCAATTGTGGGTGACGAAGAACGAAAGTACCTGCGCACACTGCCCGCAAACATCCGAGTGGAATTTCAACTCGATGACGGTGATAAATTGAACCTCTTGCTCGTACACGGAAGCCCCCGCAAAATCAACGAATACCTTTTTGAAGATCGGGATGAAAAGAGCCTATTGCGGATTATGGAAGCGGCGGATGCGGACGTGCTATGCTTTGGTCATACGCACAAGCCTTATCACCGGGTGCTTCCAACGGAACCACAGGAACAAGCGCATTACCGACACGCTGTCAACATCGGCTCTGTCGGTAAACCTAAAGATGGTGATCCACGAGGCTGTTACGTGATCCTCACCATTGACGAAAACAGCACTGTGCAAAGCAAGGACTCTGTAGCGGTGGAGTTTATTCGGTTTGATTACGATGTTGAAAAGGCGGCGAAGGCCGTGGAGGAAAGCCCACTTCCAAATGAGTTTGCTCAAATGTTGAGAAAGGCTTGGTAATTGGCTCACCAACTACACATTGATTCTTCCATCGAAAGGATTTTGTAACCGTTTCGCTTATCCAATTCATTTGGTGACTGCTACATTGAAATCCCCGAAAAACTTTATTGTAGATTCCTTTGGTGTTCGCCCTAAACGCCTTCATGTAGTTTTCCGTTACCCTGTAGGAGCTATGATTGAACATTTCTTTGATGATATGAATATCAACGATCTCCTCCGCCAGTTTCTGCGCAAGGCCGTGTCGGTTCCAATGTATGGAGAATTCACGTATTTGGAGCAGACGAGCAACCTTCTTAAGCTGCTTGTTCACGCCAGCGTGATAAGTCGGCGATTGCTTCGAAGTATTCACCATTAAGTAACAGTAGCGCAGATTCCAATCTATAATCTGCGAATGTCTTTTTCCAAAAGGACTTCCTTTGGTCCCAATCCATACTTTATGGTTGTTCTCGTAGTCAATAAACCACCTCAAGCATGAAATATTTTTGGCGTTGAATTCAATTATCTGACCAGCCTTTCTTCTAGGGCCTTGATTTCCTGCCTGCGCTTTTCGAGTTTGCTTCTGTTGTAGTAGTGGTAACCGACAACGAAGAAGTTGAGGGTGACCAGCGTTCCAACGGCCAGATTAATCGTTCATCCGGCTTTGGGTTGTCGCCGATGAAGAAAGGGTCGCTGGATTACTTTAAACCTGACCAGCAGTGCGCCGAACACGAACTCCGCCATCGTAAGATCAATGATCTTTTTGAGCCTTGCATTTTCTTCCTGTAAGGCTTTGGCTTCAGGATCTATTTTATGATACTGCGGCTTTAGCGCTCCGGCACCACCGCCGTTGAACTCATTCTTCCACCGGAGAAAAACGCTGTGTGATAGGTTGCGCTTACGAAGTGTCTGCGTAATGCCGTGCAGGTCGGCTTCCTGAATGATTAAAAGCTTCTGTTCTGCAGAAAACTTGCGTCTTGCCTTTGCCGTAATCCTAAATTTAAGTGACTAAATTGATTGACAAGTTTAGTCCAGTCATTTAGGGGGCTAAGACAGCAAGGGTGCCAATTGCCGGTTGATTGCACGTCAAATTGCCCTTTCGACGTTTCAAAACGTAAGTTGAGGGAACTTTTTCAGCAATCCATTTTGATTTGAAAACAGTGTTGCTACAGCTTATGCATAACAGGATTATCCAACATAATGTAATTAAATCGTTTAACAACTGGTTCGGCCTTTGTGTGCTCTGCCCCACCCGATGCGCTGTTACGCTTAGGAATGTAGACATTGAATAGCGATTTCATTTTTTGCGAACAAACCAGGATGATTTGGTTGTTGCGTTACTTTGTGTACTTTTAACGAAGTGCATTTGATTTCTTAATCGCAAGCATTCACAATCCTGCCCTTGCCGATTCCTCCCTTTTGAAAGGATTGCTGTTAACCTCACTTCTTTTGCTTTTTAATCGATTCGTTCGTACAAGCACTTTGATACAACACCGCCCACAGATGAAAGCTGTTGACAACTAAAAAATGGTTTATGGCCATATATTTCAGAGGCGCAGAAGCGGTTCCCTTGAATGGAAAGCAAGCACACGTTGCAAACGGCATTCACAACAGCGGGGCCGCGGCAGAAACACTTGAGACATTAACCGGTGACGCAGGTAGTCGGGCGGGTCAAAAACTTCTTTGGACACCATTGCATCCAGCAAAACGAGGCATTAAAGACTACTCTCTGCCGCTAGTTTTTTTCGCAGGCCTGGTCGTTGGCTGCGTGGCTTCAAACGCATCAAAAAAAGAACGCGACGTGTACAGCGAACTGGCACCCTCGTCGGAGGTGGCCTATAAGATGAAAACCACGCTGCTGAAGGCAAATTTGCTTTTACAGGGCATGGACACGGTGATTGAAAACGCAAACAAAAATTCTTACATCGAGGAGGGTAAATAGCCTCCCTATTTTTTAATCAATTTAAAATTATGCCGCATCATGAGTGAAATTAGAGTACAATATTGGCACAACGGCCAGCCTTACCGCCTTGATGAAGGTCAATTTAAAAAGGAAGATCTTCTTTCTTATGCAAAAGAAATACAAGCGAAGTACAAGCCGTTTGCCGACAGAATTAATTCCGAGGGAGGTTACCTTGACGTAACGCTTTCACCCAATTCAAAATCAAAAAACGGCATTTGCTTCGAACCCGAATTAAGCGCCGTTACACCGGACTTGAAAAGCGAAATTGAAAAAGTAATTTCCTCCCGTTAGCCGTCGGGTGAAAAATAAACTACAGCTGAGAAGGATGAAAAATCTGCGGCGGCTTTCCCGAAATAAAGTGCCTTAGAAGCAGCCCTGTTTTTACAGGGGCTTTTCGTTTAAAGTCTTTTCCTGCGGAGTCTAAGCCCTAATTAAACCAAGCGCTTCGCTTTTGGTCTTACCTGCCTTTTCGTAATGACCATTTACCTCGTCTTTAAATTGCACACACCAAAACACGAACTGATGAAGTATTTCTTGGCCTGCCTGTTTTTGTTGAGCAGCGTAGTTTTCTTTGACAGGGGCCTCAGGAAGCCTCACCGCTTTCGCAGCAACCACGCAATTCTCATCGGTATCATTTTAATCATTTTGGAGGTTTTTACGGTCGCCTACTAATCTTGTTCAATGCTCGGTAAATGGTTTAAACAACGTGAAGAAGAACGCCGCTGCCTTAAAAATGCTGCAAGGCGGGCAAGCATATTTGTTTGAAAGGTACTCGCACCGATTGCCGTTGTCTTAACTGCGTTCAGGACAAGGCAACTGCAGACAGGAAGACTTTAGAAAATTCGTTACCGACAACATGCAATTATTATCTTCAATTCTTTCCCTTATTGCGCAGTTGTTTTTAGACAAGCCCCTGTTTTTTTACGAAGGCTTTTTTGTCCCCAAAAATTGATGGTTGCTACCCGGGAATTTTCCCGCTGTACCCGGGAGAACCCCCGGATTGTTTTTTGTATGCGACGCCCATTTTTGCGGCAGGTTTTTCATAGGATATTGGATTTTTCTCAGGCCTTCGTTTCTACGAGGGCTTTTTGCTGCGAAAACACAAACAGTTCGCGGAATTATTCCTTTTTATCTTTTTTAGTTCCGGCTCTTGCGGATATAGGATGCGCATTGTTCCTTTGCAACGGGAATTTCGATCAATACACCTCTATCCTGCCCGAAAACAACCACCACCGATTCGGCTGCTAATCATAATCCAATGTTTTCGTGGTTGCCAAATGCGCCTAACTAAAAATTCAATTTGCATGACGGTGGAAGAATTTACATTGTTGTCATACGCGGAGCGGCTAAGCGCCCTTACCGAGCAAGCTGTTTGCATTGCCGGCCGCGATTTGCCAAAGTTTAAGGTCCTGCTTTATCAATTGGGTGGCTTTTACGTTGAAGTATTTTACCACGTAAAGTACAATTACATCACCGAGCTCATGCCCTTTGATTCCACCGACCTGCTCAGCCCTTACCTTGCGAACATTCCGCTGCCGTTTTAACTGAGCTGCCTTTCCCCTTTTTTAAAACTCTCGTTTTGTGCGGCAGCAAGCAAACTTCCGCAATTTTCGCGTATGCAAGGGGTGTAAAAAGTGCGAGTCCTTAGGACAAGATTTTTCTGTATGGGTGAACAAAAGGAATGTGTGCTTTCAAACCCAACACCCTTGTTTGCCAACTTAATTACACCAATGCTGCAGTCGCTTATGAGACGTAGTTTTAGGGCTTTTATCCTTTCAGGGTACATCGAAAAGAACAACAAACGTGAAGGGTGTAAACCATTTCTCTTTAAAAAATAATTTGCTAAACAGTAAATGAACGCAAAAAATTCACTGAAAATGCGAAGGAAAACCTTTCATAATTGGGTACGCCTATGGCAAGATGGCCGGTGGGCAGTAAAAAGCAACAGCGGATATTTATCGTTGTCAGGATTTGATCATGAGGATGATTACGAAGAAATCTGTTCTGGCTTAATAAAAGGATAGGCTGCTGCTTAGAATTTAATGTGTTTACCATTATGAGGGGTAGAAACCCTTTGAAGTCAGAGGCCTATCCAATAGGCAAAGGTCTATAAATTCTCTGAGTAAATGCGGGACGTCTTAATTTAAATCCAGTCCGGATCGCTACTATGAACGTTTTCAGGTTGCATCCGGCTTTATAGTCATTTAAATTGCTTCTTGCAACGCTTCTTTTACGACTTCTAGGATATCTGGCATTTCATTCAGCTCACGAAACCTGTTGACGTCGAAGGAAGGGACAAAGGTTCCGAGGCCCGTGGGATGAGGAAGAGAGGGATTATCCAGTTCCACAAGTGTGACAGCTTTACCCCTACGGGTAATGAGTACCTCGTCAATGGTGTAATGCTGATCAAGTACCGGGCGGCTTGGAATCATTGCCTTTTGTTCTTCTGTAAAAACATCGTTGGTGCACACCACTCTTGTTCCAAATTTTATCATGCCGGCAAAGATGAGAAAAAGGGCCTTATCTCTTCTGTACATTCTCGTTAAATCTATCACCCTTATTTTGTACAGATTCCCTCGCTCTCTTCCAACCGTTTGCGAAACTAAATTGAGAGCATGAACCGCCGGTTGGTTTTCTGTTTCTGCTAGTTTTCCTTGCAGCGGTAACCGGCTACTGCTCTCTAAAGCGTCGTTGCCCGGGCAGCGTATAAGTTTTTGTGGTATGGATAAAGATAAAGTGCCTGGATAAACATCTACCGAGGTTATCTTCCAACGCCGCTTGTTGATGGCGATACAATACAAAGCAGCAACCAGCAGAAAGACATTCGGCTTAAAGCATTAATGCATAAACACAGTAAAATTTAATGCGGAAGCATCAAGCCAATTTTTAGCGCAATGCGGCGGAAATTGTACGGCCTTGAAGAAGCAGTCGCATTTTGTCCGGTTTTCGACACAAGATCGTAATCGTAACCAGCGTAACCAAGGGCAAAAAACAAGTGCGTTCTTTGCTGCGAAGTAAGCCTTACGCCAACGCCGGTAAAAAAGCTCAGACGTCCTTCCATGGTTTGCGAACTTGTGTTGCCATAATTGTCTTGCGAATAAAACAACTTGCCGACTTCAAACAAACCGAATGGAGCGATTTGCGTTTCATCGCTGGCCGTAAAAAATGTAATTCTTGCCGAAAGCGGTACAGTTAATTTATCAACAAAGGGCTGCACCTTTAGTACACCGGTTGAGAGGCCGCCGTACAACTTTTCAACCAATCTTATACTCCCGCTAAGGTTAACGCTGTAGCCGGTATAGGAAAGATATTTGCCAAAATTTGCGCTGCCATCGCCGGAAAAATAAGTTGCGGTTTGACCAAAGCATAAAAGCGGTAAAAAGAACAAAAGAAGCAGGGCCTTTCTCATTGTATGGTTGTTCTGATATGAATGAAACACTCAAGAAGTGGCAAGTGTCATGCCACAGTTCGCTGGACCCGTGCTGGTTAGTGGAAAATTAGCCGGAGTAGAACGCCGGACAAAGGTCAAATCACTTTGAATCAATCAACCAGACTTGCCAACATTATTAAATCCTCTAATAACCGGTTCGGCCTTTGTCCGCTCTTTCCCCCACCAAATTTGAAAAGTCGAACTCAATAGAGTTCGACTTTTTGCGTCTTACTTCCATCAGAGCGGGGCGACAAATTTGAACCAGTGTGTAGTTAAATACGGTATCGTCATATATTGGTTAATAATTACAAAAACACAACCTCCGAATGGGTTTCATGTAAACTTTAAAGTGAGATTACGGTCAGTAAAAAGCTTTAGTAAAGTCACCTCGGCAAAAGGAACGCCGCGTGCAACTTTTCAACATAAGACCAACTCATTGCTTTCCGTTGTAAGGAATTTTAAAAAAATACGTAATTAAAGTTTATTATTTAATTACAATCCGGTAGCTTAGCTACTGATTCGTCTTTGCTTGTGTACGCAAAGACATGAAAAGCCCCAAGATCCTCACTACAATCGCTTTATTGCAAATAGCCTACTTAAAGCACCTAATAAGCACCCCTGATCAATGCCAATTGGCAATCGTAATCTTTGACGGTATGTGTTCGTATGCTGTAATTAGGTAACGTCCGACAATACGAGGATACACGTTTATTACGCAGTGTGCATTGTTTTGCAACCGGTACTGAATTCCCATTAATTGTTTTAATAATTGTACCATGACGAATCGCAGGGACTTCTTAGTAAGGTTCACTATGGCTGCAGGCGCTGTTTCTATCTTAAAGCCCTTAAATGCTTTTGCAAGTGTCGGCGGCAAATGTCTGACTCCAACGCGCACAAGTATGCTGACCATTTTGCATACCGCTAACATACAAGGCCAATGGTCATCGTTAGGAATAACTGAAAAACTTTCCGGGCTAGGCGGCTTGCAAAACATTACTGAGAAATTAGCAGGCATAAGAAATGAGAACTCGGCGGCCGTGGTAATCGACGCAGGTAACATGAGCGGCCACCGGCAAACGAGAGAAGAACGGTTGAACTTTTATAAAAGAGTAAGCGATGCAGGGTACGACGCAGTAATTCCAGGGTGGACCGATTTAGCCTTAGGAACAACCTGTTTTGCGGAGATCGCGAATGTAAGCGGGGTCAATATTGTTCCTTACAATAAACAGCTTGGCATTAACGCCAGTTTGTTACCTTACTCCATTCTTAAGAAAGGCAAAGCCTGCATAGGCATTATCAATGCAGGAATACCTGCTTTAAAAGACGCTCAAAACACATCAACCTTACCTCTCGCAATGGTTATTAACCAAACCGCTCAGCTATTGCGGTCATCAAAAAACTGCACATTAATTATTTGTGTCGTTCAATCCTCAGACAAAAAGTGTTTGAAATTAGCTGGTCTATCCGCCGGTATTGATGTGATGATATGCGCAGTGGACAAGACTTCGCTGCACAATACACAAATAATAAGAAACAAATCCAACCACGAAGTAATCATAAGTTATGCGGGTGCCAAAGGCGCTACGATAAGCCGCATTGACTTTACGTTTAACGAGTGCGGAGAAAAAATAAATATGGCTTCGAAAGCCATATTTACCGGTGCAGAAAACGAAAGTTATGCCGGCATTTTAAAGAGATACGCCGCGTATAGCGCTTAAAAGAAACCTGTAGTTAATTAATATTTAATGGTACTGAAGTTATCTGATCCTCTGCTTCACCTGCGCACCATTACCGCTAATGATGAAGAAATTTTATGCCAGATTTATTCAAGCACCCGCATAGAAGAACTGGCGCAATTAACCGATTGGACTGCAAGCCAGAAAGAAACTTTTTTAAGGTCGCAGTTTACAGCGCAGCACAGCTATTATCAAAACAATTATAAAGGCGCCCATTTTTGGGTAATTGAATACAGATCTCAAATTATTGGACGGCTGTACCTCCATATGCATTACGAAGGCGCAAGCATGCGCATCATTGACATCGCTGTTTTACCCGAATGGAGAAACCGAGGCATTGGAAAACAGATTTTATTGGCTGTAATGGAATTAGCAGCAAGCATAAACCGGTCTGTAACCATTCATGTGGAAAGCTTTAACCGGGCGATGAAACTTTATAAAAGCTTAGGCTTCGTGTTAGTGAGCCAGACAAATGGCGTATATCATTTATTAGAATGGAAAACCAGCCCTCAGGCTTTTCGGCAAAACAATTCATTTAAACAATCAGTAACTAATGGCAGTAGCGTTCCAACTTTTAACAGCCTCTGATTTTCAACCACAGGTGGGTAAAGATTTTTTTATTCATTTTTCCAATGGAGCCGTCACCATTGCGCAATTAGAGAAGGTGGTTGATTTACCTCGTTACGCTGACCTGACGCGAAAACCTTTTTCCATTCAGTTACAAACGAACCAAAAAGACCATTATCATCAGCAAGCTATTTATACCATTGAGCAACCTGCATTGGGCAGTATGCAAATTTTTTTAGTGCCGGTAGGATACAATGAAAAGGGAATGCTATATGAAGCCATATTCTCTTAGAAGTTATAAAAGCCGGATTTGATCACCCGTTGTATAACATGGCGTTCGTAGGTGAAAGGTAAGTGAAGGCAACCATAGCTGAAACAGGTGAGGATAGATAAAGTGTACTGAAAAAATTGAAACTAATTCAAAGTGGTGGCTTATCAACTGCGTATTTAATTAAGTAATAAATAAAGTCCTTTATATGGCACAACCCTACGTAGGTGAAATCAGAATGTTTGCCGGCAATTTTGCACCAGCCGGCTGGATGTTTTGCGAAGGGCAGTTACTTCCGATATCAGAAAATGAAACATTATTTAATCTGATTGGTACCACTTATGGAGGTGATGGGCAAAACACTTTTGCATTACCAGATTTACAAAGCCGGGTGCCTATTCACATGGGGACCGGCCCTGGATTAACACAACGAAGCCTTGCAGAAACAGGTGGTGCTGAAGAAGTAACATTAACCGTTCAACAGATCCCGTCACATACACACCAAGCCATGGCTAACACAGCAGGAGCAAGCGATAGCCCCGGTGGCAATGCATGGGCAACTGCCAATGGCGGCATAAAACCATACGGAGCCGACCCGGGAAATGCCACTATGAACGCGGCTTCGTTGGCACTTACGGGGGGTAGTCAGCCACACGATAACATGATACCTTACTTATGTGTGAACTTCATTATTTCATTATTTGGCGTCTTTCCTACTCAAAACTAAACGGGCTTGAACTTATACTTTCAACTTAAAAGCATACTATGTCAACGGATCCATTTATAGGGCAAATAGGAATTGCTTCTTTCGGTTTCCCACCAAGAGGCTGGGCATTTTGTGATGGACAATTATTACCCATTAACCAGAACCAAGCGCTTTTCTCACTGCTCGGTACCACTTATGGCGGTAATGGCCAGACCACATTTGCTTTACCCGATTTGCGCGGCCGGGTCCCTATGCATGTAGGGAATGGTCATACATTAGGAGAACGGGCCGGAGAAGAGAACCACACGCTTAGCATTACAGAAATGCCTCAGCATACTCACGTCGCACAAGGAAGTTCCAATTCGCCCAATGCCAGCACGCCGCTCAATAATTTCTGGGCAAGCAATACAGGCTTTTCCCCCTATTCAGGAACAGCAAATGAAGTCATGTCGCCAACGGCAATTTCAAATGTTGGCGGAAGTCAGCCCCATTTCAATATGTCGCCGTTTCTTACCCTTAACTTTTGCATTGCCTTAGTGGGAATATTCCCTTCACGGAATTAAAAAATAATTAAAAGAAATATAATGGACCCCTTTGTTGCCGAAATAAGAATTTTTCCGTTCAATTTCCCTCCCACCGGCTGGGCATTTTGTGATGGACAATTATTACCGCTAAGTCAGAATACAGCCTTGTTTTCTTTGTTGGGTACAACATACGGCGGAGATGGTAAAAGCAATTTTGCGCTTCCCGATTTGCAGGGCAGATCCCCCTTACAACCGGGACAAGGGCCTGGGCTGTCGTTATATGATCTCGGCCAATCAGCAGGTGAAGACACTGTTACATTACTCGAAACTGAAATACCGGTGCATAATCACACTGTGAATGCAAAACTCGCTGGTACTGCCGCTGATCCAAATGGTTTGCTCTGGGGAAATCCGGGCGGACGGCCTGCCCCTAATTTCTTTGCCACAGCGGTTGGCACCTCGCAAAATATGAATCCATTAGCGGTATCTCTTTCTGGCAGCAGTCTGCCCCACAATAATTTAATGCCCCACCTCGCAATGACCTTTTGCATTGCGTTGCAGGGTGTATTTCCTCCTCGAACTTAGGTTATCTGTTAAGGTGACATTTTGCAGTATCGTTTGAAAACCTCCCTTTTATTTATTAAAGTTTAAAAGACGATACTATGCGACATTTCAACTCCCAAAACCTAAAGAAGACAATACAGTACGGATTTAAAACGGTTAGTTTATTTCTTTTTTCTGTCCTGCTGACATTGTCAGCTGTTGCACAAAATTTCACCGTCAATACAACTAATGATACGCATGCTGCGAATCTTACCACTGGTGATGATGGCACGGGGCATGTTTCTTTCCGTTCGGCGCTGGAAGCTGCAAACAACTTAGGCGGAACACAGGCTATAGTTGTTCCTGCAGGAACGTATAACCTTACCCTCGGCATGATAATAATGAACGATAAAGCTGAGAATATTGCAATCATCGGTGCCGGAGCCGCTACAACAATCGTTCATATGACGACTACGTTGCAAGGCCGCATACTGCTTATAGGTACGACCGGTACCCAAGCGAATATGGTAACCACGATAAACAACATGCAGTTTACCGGCGGTAATCTTACCAGCGATGATTATGGTGGTGGCGCTATCATAGCTGGCGGCCCATTAAATAGATTAACCTTGCAAAGCTGCATCTTTCAGAATAATACCGTTCCGGTTGGCAATGGTTCCGGCGGGGCTGTTCGTTATAACGGTGGCGGAACACTATCCATTGACAATTGCACTTTCAATAATAATTCCGATGCCGCTGCTGATGGTGGTGCTGTAAGTTATTTTCTTGAAAACCTGGTAAGCGCCGGAAACGGATCGGTAAGCATTACCAACTCAACATTTACCAACAACACAGTTACCAATACTGCTGTTGGCGGGTCTGGCGGTGGCGCAATCTATGTTTCCGCACAGGGAAGGATTAATGCGGGTGTTACATTCAGTGTTTCTATTTTAAAGAATACGTTTACAGGTAATACAGCCAATGCACCCGGCGGTGCCGGCGGCGCTATAAGAATAAACAATGGTTTTGATGTGGGCAATACAGCGCAGGTTCATTATAACCGTATTGTAAACAACACTTCTATCATAGCTCCCAATGGTCTTGTTTCGCCCAGTGCACAAGGCAATGTAGATGCAAATGACAACTGGTGGGGATGCAATACCGGGCCAAATGTTGCCGGTGCTTGTAACATGGCTGCCATCGGTGGCAGTGGCGGCGTCGGAACGCTTACAACAACTACCTGGTTGCGGTTACAAACCACGGCTTCACCCAACCCTATTTGTAATACTTCAGCAGGTCTGGGCAATACATCTAACGTTACAACAAGCTTTCTTAATAACTCTGCAGGAGACCCTGTTACGCTGAACAACCTGGTTACGTTAATTAATCGTCCAGTTACCTGGAGTTCAACCCTCGGAAACCTTTCAAGCCAGCAAGGAACCATCCAGGCAAATGGAGAAGCTTCAGCCTTATTCACTTCCAATGGAACAGGCGGCACGGCAACCGTAAATGCCGTGGTCGATAATTTAACGGCAACAGAAACGTCCCCTTCAAGGGCAAATATTACGGTGCATACCTTACCAACGGTTACTAACCCGGTTAATACGACGGTTTGCAGGGATGGTACAGCCACATTTACATCAACTATAACAGGTGTCCCCGCACCGACCATCCATTGGCGTATCGGCACCACAGACCTTGTGGATGGCCCACAGGCTTCAGGGTCTACCATTTCAGGCGCTGGCACAGCCACGTTAACCATTACCAATGTACAGGCAGGTGATGCAGTGGCCAACTATAATGTACAGGCAGCCAATGAATGCGGAACAGCTAATTCGACCGATGCTGCGCTTACAGTAAATATTCCATCCGTGGCACCAACAAGCATTTCCGGCACAAACGTTTATTGTAACCCGGGATCCACAACATTAACCGCTGAAGGAGGCACTTTAGGAACGGCCGCCAATTACCAGTGGGGAACCGGAAGCGTGGTTGGAGCATCCCCATTACCAGGGCAAACGGCTTCTACCCTTACTGTATCACCGACCGCCACTACCACTTATTGGGTGCAGATTGAAAACACGGCTTCGCCTTGCACTATAAATACTGGCGGGCCAACGCAGGTTGTAACGGTTAACCAGCCATCTGTTGCACCATCGGGCATTTCTGGTACTACAACTATATGCAGCGGAAGCCCCACTACCTTAACTGCTACAGGAGGTATCTTGGGAACAGGGGCAAACTATCAGTGGGGCACAGGCGCCGGCGTTGGAACATCTCCACTGATTGGAGAAACAAATTCGACTCTTACCGTATCACCAAGTAGTACTGCAACTTATTGGGTACGGATTGAAAATACAGCTTCACCTTGTACAACAACTACTGATGGTGTAACGCAAGTCGTAACGGTTTATCAACCTTCAATTGCCCCATCTGGAATTACAGGAAATACAACCATCTGCAATGGCGGTTCCACCACGTTAGCGGTCACCGGCGGTACGTTGGGTACAGATGCACATTATCAGTGGGGAACTGGCAATGTTGTGGGAACATCGCCATTAACAGGCGAGACTTCTTCAACCCTCACTGTATCGCCAACAAGCAATACCACCTATTGGGTGCGAATTGAAAATACAGCTTCACCTTGCACTGCAAATACCACAGGAGTAACGCAATCTGTAGCTGTTAACCAGCTCTCTATTGCTCCAACCGGTGCTACCGGAAGTACATCCATCTGTAATGGCGGCAGCACTATATTGACTGTAGCGGGTGGAATAAAAGGAACAGGAGCAACAACAGAATGGTTCACCGGTTCTTGCGGAGGCATTCCGGCAGGTACGGGAGATGCCATCACTGTTTCTCCAAGTACTAACACAACCTATTTTGTACGGTATAATGGTACATGTAACACCACCACCTGCGCAATTATAACGGTTAACATTACATCAACTAATAGCATTATACTTACTTCTGCAACGGGTACCGATGCGCAAGCAGCTTGTATCAATACACCCATAACTACCATCACCTATGCTACAACCGGGGCCACAGGGGCCAACTTTAGCGGTTTGCCAGCAGGTGTAAGCGGCTCATGGTCGGCCAATGTAGCAACCATCAATGGTTCGCCATCATCATCGGGTATTTCAAACTACACGGTAACACTAACAGGTGGTTGCGGAAATGTATCCATTGGTGGATCTATAACGGTGAACCCTGTACCAACAGTTACTACACCAACCATTACGCAACCAACTTGTGCAGCGCCTGCGGGAACCATTGTCGTAAACGCATCAGGCACCGGCACACTTGAGTACAGTATTAATGGTGGTGCTAACTGGTTTATATCCAATACATTCAGTCCTGGAGCAGGTAATTACACTATTGCAGTACGTTCGCAAAATTTTCCGGCCTGTGTTACCAATTATAGCGGGAATCCAGTGGCATTAAATGCAGCAACCGGCTGCACCGTACCGCCGACAATTACTTGTCCGACCAATATAACAACAACTGCTGCTTCCGGCCAGTGCAGTAAGTCAGTTTCGTTTAGTGCATCAGCAACAGGAGTACCGGCACCAACGATAGTATATAAAATTGGAGCTGCGGTGATTACTTCACCATACACTTTCCCTGTCGGAACAACCACTGTGAATTGTAGGGCGTCTAATGGCACTTTGCCTGATGCTACCTGCAGCTTTACCGTTACGGTTAACGATGACCAGCCACCGGTGATTCACACAATCACAAATCCGATTGTTCTGTTATGGTCTCCCAATCACAAATATCAAACGATAACTGTGTCGCAGTTTGTAGCCTCGGTAACGGACAACTGCGGTAACATACCTGTTGGCAATGTCGTTATTACCAAAGTAACAAGCGATGAAGCGGACGATGCACCGGGCAATGGAGATGGCAATACCACGCAGGACATCAAGATTGCTTCTGATTGCAAATCCGTGGATCTGCGCAGCGAAAGAATGGATGGTGGTAATGGCCGGGTGTATACAATCTACTTCTTTGTAAATGATGGCAAGGGCAATACTGCCACTGCCACTGCCACCGCTATTGTGGCTCCTAATCAGAGTGGCACCACGGCCATTGATAACGGCCCTGTTTACACCGTGAATGGTAGCTGTAACACTGGCAGCTTCATGACGCAAACCCAGTACATGCGGGAGTCTATTACTACGGTTAAACCAGAAGGAGTTACGGTACAAAACCACCCAAATCCATTCAGTTCGTTTACTACCATCCGTTACTGGCTTCCGGCCGAGGCACAGGTTAGTCTTGCAGTGTATAACTCGCTGGGGCAAAGAGTCGCGCACCTGGTGAACGGTCGGATGAGCGCAGGCGAACACGCTGTTAGGTTTGAGGCATCGGATAGAACTGCGGGTATTTACCTGTACACCCTGAAAACGACTGATGCAGAGGGTAAGCCAGTTGTGTTCAACGGGAAGATGGTGATTGCGAAGTAAGAAATTTTCTGTTGGGCATAAAACAAAGGAGGCTGTCTGGCGAGAGACAGCCTCCTTTTTATTCGGGTTATACAGGCGTACGCTTAATAAATGACGGTACCATTCTACTGCTTAACAACAGGGTAAACCGTAATACTATTCTTATAGGGGCTGGTATTAATTGCATTTAAATACATTCTACCTTAAGTATAAAAAAATCGTTGCTTTGAAGTTAAACTTTATCTATCAATGAAGCATAACCAGCGCTACGATACCCTGGTTAAAGGATTTCTATTCCTGCAAGTCAAGCAAGTAAGCCTTCGATAAACCGTAGTTTCAAAATTCAATTGAAAGGCTGCTGGACAAAAGCCGAACCGCTTTGTGTCAAAATAAGAACGCATCAAATCACTTTGAATCAATCAACCAGACTTGCCAACATTATTAAATCCTGGTAACTATATACCAGTTTACACCCCGCTGGTATTTGCGCCCTTTTACGTATATTTACTAAGCAGTATTCGGACTTTTACGAAGCACTTTTAACCTATTTTACAAAATAATTTGCTCGATAATTGCGGAATACTATTTGCTCGGTTAGTTTCGTTCTTATATTCGCAGTCCCAAAAAGAAAAACCGGCTCTCCTTTTCAGGTTTTTTAGCCGGTCTTTGGTTAACGATGACTGCTCTTTGCTTACTAAATGTGGATTAAATGAGGGTGCGTCGAAACAAACTCAATAATCTTGAACATTACGTAAACAACCTTTAGAAACGAGGCCAGATCATCCCAAGGCTTTCTGGGGTCTGAGTGATTGGATTTTAAATTCTCCATTTTCAAGGGTCGCCGTTGGATTTGACGGCTTAGCAAATCTTGAGGCGTTCACCAACGCCTTTTTTGTTTTCAAATATGCTTAACCACCACATGGTAAGCCACCAACCACCAACAGCCGAAAACGAAGCTGTAAGATTATTAAAACGCTTATCCAGCGTATGTTTTAGCCAAAAAAAATGAAGGGAAAACGTTGCAGAGTTGCAAACAAAAGAGTAGATTTGAACTCCGTTCCGAAAGTATTGCCCAATAAGAATTTTGTTTTCGACGACCAAATTCTGTTGGGCTTTCTTCATTTTAAAAGAAGCTGTACAAATATAATTGTTATTCAGGCTATTGTCAAGGGTTAAAAACCAATAAATATCAACACAAATCGTTTTAAAGGCGATTCACTTGCTTTATTCTTTCTTCGCCGATAAAACAACCTTATTCGACGTTAAAAAAAACATTGGCGCTATTGGCTTAAAAATGCGCTCTAAAGTGATTCCTTACTTTTTGGGTTATAATTCAAAGCCTTTGTTAGCTTTTGATTGAAGTCGGATAGTTCTGGTTTTTTATTTTTTGCTTCCTCTCTTAGTTGCAAAATCTCTCTTGCGCTCTTTACCATTTTATGTTCACCTAACTTCTTTTTAAAATCCGAAAATTCCCCTAAGTCTTGCTCTGTATGGAACAAATCTGTCTCATTTTTATGCAGAACTTCACCCTTTTCAGTTCTGATTATATCTCTAACTAAATTGGCCAAGTTTAAGGCGTTTACTGCGCCTTCAATCTGTAAGAAATCCCATACAGCATTCCTTACAGATTCATAAGAGTCAAGCAATAGAATTTTATCCCGTTTGCTTTTCTTTAGCAGCTTTCCGGTTAAAGCAATCTTATTATCAATGCAGTATTGTTTGATGCGTTCATTAATAACTTCTGGTGCAATGTCTAAAACCTTATTACGCCAACTGTTGAAATCCGCGAAGGGGTTTTTAGAGCCGCTCTTTGCTGCAAATACCTCTTTGTGAGCTTCTTCAACCATTGCTTGATGCGCTACATACTTAAATACTTCTTTTAATCGTACTAAAAAAAGTATCTGCTCATGATTAAGAAGTTCAAACGAGTTTTTTTGCTTCTCAATCTCTTTTAACCGTTGTATTTCTTCAACTAAAAACAATTCAAATTCGGGATTGAGCCATCCTGCAAATCTTATGGCTATGTCTTTGTGGGCATATGTACCCGCTCCTTTCTCATTATAACCAGACTTAGCAAATATTCCGATTGCGCCTGTTAAGTCAGCCCATTTTTGCGGAGATAAACCATTGCTCTCTTTTGCAATTTTGATAGCCTGACTCAATTGCGTCGGTCTGTATTTAGGGTTATGTTTTTTCTCCCAGACGTTGAGAAACTCCAATGTCTGCTTGGTCTTCATCCAGGAATGAATAGACTTCACATATTTTCCGTGCGCTTTAATAATATCAGTCAGGCTTACATAGTCAGCCCGATCATCAGAGAAAAGGTTTATCTGATTACCGTTATAGGTTATGATACTACTTGTTTCTTCCATGAGTTATTTTATTAGTGATTTGTAAGTTAAACGTTTTGCTGAATTAGAAAGCATCAGGTTAAAGCGCATACACTCGTTTATTTTACGGGTGTTGTAGCGGAAAGCGTGTTCGTTCAAATAAGCCTGAATGTGCTTTGGTGAAACGTAGTGGTAGATACCGATAACCATACGGTCAAACAAAGAGAAAGCACCTTCGATTGTGTTCGTGTGGAACAGTTCGTTTTTGTACTCGTTTGCTTGGTGGTCAACAACGCCATGCACTGTATAATCTTTGCCTACAATTGCGTAAATAGAGGCGGCATCGGTGCAAAGGATAGAAGCCGTATCTACGTTGTTTACAAGCGCCTCTTTTGCCGTTAAATTCGCAGGCAATACTTCCATTCTAAGTTTGCCGCCGCGCTCTACATAGCCCATTACGGTTGTTTTATTCGCGTTGGGCATTGTCTGGCGTTCTTTGATGGCAGCACGTTTCTTTTTCGTCATATTCTTAACCTTGCCGCCAATGATTGTTTCGTCAACTTCAACAACAACGCCTTCGCCGCCTAACTGACCGCCGCCGCTATTATTTTCTTCATTCAAACCGTAGCAAGCGCGAATACGGTGCAGCATGAACCAAGCTGTTTTTTGCGTTACATTTAAGTCCTTTGCAAGCTGTAAGGAAGATATACCTTTCTTATGTCCTGTGATTAGGTAGATAGCAAGAAACCACGTTTGCAATTCGACTTTTGTATTGTCAAACAAGGTAGCGGTGCGAACGTTGAAGTATTTGCCGGTGTTCTTGCATTTGTATTTGTTACCGGCGCATTTGTAAACTTTGGAAGTTTCGTCAAAGGGAGAAACAACGTTGCCGTTCCAGCGCAGTTGCTCTAAATGGTTGATGCACGTTTGTTCGTCGGGGAAGGCTTTGATTAGTTCTCTTACCGATTTGAAGTTGCTGTTAATCATGCTATCAACGTTTGATAACGCTAAGATAGTAGATTGTTACACCAAATCAAAATTTATTTTGTGTAAACTCGTATATAGTTACCTAAATCCTCTAATAACCGGTTCGACCTTTGTCCGCTCTTTCCCCCACCAAAGAGGATTCAACAAACGTGAATCCTCTTTTATTTGAACGTTCTATCAAATGCCGAGGCACCCCGCGAGGTTGCAGTAAGATCACCGATATAACTCCCGTTTCCACTCGAATTATCGTTGGAAATAACAAAGCGCTGTTCTTTCTGAAACAGCAGCGGTTCAAAGCACTTCTTTTCTTCCTTCGTTATATGCCGCTCTCTAATCGCACAATTGCACCGGCTTAACAAAGATCAATGCGGCAAGATTGTTAAGCATTAGGAAGTAACCTTTGTCTTGGCCATAACTCATCGGGAATTGATGATTGTCTTCAGGTTCCCCGGGGCTATACGAAAATGATCATTAAAAAAAACAACCGCAAGCATAACATATACAACGAAACCAACAACAATGAGAACGTGTGCAGGTGCTATCCTTTGAATAGTTTGTTTTTGCCTTGTCCCGCAAACTTCACCCGCACAATGCCGTGCCTTCTCTTTATAAAACAAACCATAGACCAGGCATCCCAGGCAAATGCCAAACGCCGATTCAAAGAATAAGAAGACAAGACAAGCCAAGCAGGTTACGCCAGTTATGATGCTATAGGAATTTAACACGACCAGGAGCAGGAACATTAGGCCTGATAAAGCCAGGCCTATTTTCCAGGCAAATTTTTTCTGCGGCGCCCCGACGTATTCGGGAACCTGCCGGCTGACGATCAACCGGCCGATGATTAAAACAGGAGAAAGCCTGGGACTGACAAAGACGCGAATGATAAAATCTGTAAGAAAGACAACGATCACGTACTTGACCAACAAGAAATCCTGCTTAAACAGGATCAGCATCAGGGAGAGAAACAAAACCAAAAACATAATTCCTGCCGATGCTCTTATTTCCCGCTCATTTAAAACCGGAACGTCGTACCCCTCTACATCGTCTCCAAATTTTATGACTTTGTTTTCCTTTTTCATCTTTTGTTTTTATTGTCGGCGTAATAAGCAATTCTTCTTTGTTGATCAGCCCTCCTCTGTCGTCGTTGACCCCTAAATATGCGAACGGGCACAAAAGCAAACAACCCAAAAGCATTAGACGTCCAACACTACTCGCACAACTTTTAAACGGCTCATGCGTTTACCATGAGCCGTGCTCATTAACAACAAGGCAGTGTCATAGCAAGGACCATGATGGCAAAAATGATCTGTTTCATAATAAGTGGTTTTATCTGTCAGCAATTGCAGAGCCTATCGCTGGCTTAGATTTCGGGAAAAAGCATTTCAATATCCTGTTGCAAGGTTAGGACTTCAAAACAAGCAAGAATGCCTACTGTCAACCAACAGCGGATTATCGTAAACAAACAACACCCAAAGCTTAGTCCGCTGAAATAAACCAGGGTATTTATACCAAGTATGCATACCCTGCAAGCAAAAAACCACTCGCATTGAAAGGCTGACAAATTGTGTGTGCTGAATCGTGCGGGCACAGCCACAAATACTTTCAAACCCAAATTTCCCTCTCTGTTTTTTACAAAACTGCCTACCGGCTTCAGCGCAAATGTTTGCAGCACAAAAGCCTGAATGACGACAATCAGCAGGCACGCTAATGCCCCTCATCGTTTTGCGGCTAACGGGCACAATAGCTTTAGCAAAACTTTCGTCATGGAAAAGATCCTCCTCGTTATAAACGCACACAAGCCGAATCTTGCCTCAATAAGCTTTGCCTGCAAGACGGCGGAAGAAACGGGTTCAAAAATCACGGGGCTGTTTATTGAAAACCTTTTTTACAGGCCTGCCGCGCAATTGGATGAAGCATCCTACTTCAGTAGCATCAGCGAAAGCGAAGCAGCAACCGAGGTGGTGACCGACACGGAACAAGCGGTGCAGCTTTTTGTGCAGGAATGTGCTTTGCAAAAAGTGCAAACCGAAACCTACATGGACAAAGGCGAGCCGATTCAGGAAGTGATTTTTGAAAGCCGCTTTGCCGACCTGCTTATTGTTGATCCGCACATGAATTTTTACGACGGCGAAGAACAAATTCCTTCGCATTTTACCAAGGAAATTTTGGCGAATGCAGAATGTCCCGTGTTGCTTGCACCCGATGATTTAGAAGAGATAAACCAGGTTGCCTTTTGTTACGACGGAAGTGCCTCGGCCGCGTTTGCCATCAAGCAGTTCACCTATCTGATGCCCTCCTACAAAAACAAAAAAGCGCTATTGCTGCAAGTCTCCGGTAGCGGTAAAGGTGAATTGGACGAAGACCACCGCCGCCTGATGGCCTGGATGCGTGCACATTACGCCATTGTAACTTTCGAGGCCCTGAAAGGGCAGGCAAAAGACGAACTGCTCACGCATTTCTTTATGCACACCGGTGTGATGGTGGTGATGGGTTCCTATGGCCGTAGCCTGCTCTCAAATTTCTTCAAACACAGCGCGGCCGAAGGCCTTATCCGCACGGTTGATTTACCCATTTTTATCACGCATCATTAACGCTTTGGTTATGAAAAAATTTATTGCCGCTTTTGACGGCCTCGATTTTTCGGAGAGCACTTTACAGTATGCCATACACCTCACACAAAAAGCAAACGCTCATTTGGTTGGCGTCTTTCTCGAAGATTTCACACGCCGGAGCTACGGCATGAACGAGCTGGCGCATTACAGCGGAGAGGACATGGACACCTACGTGCACGAAATGGATGAAAAAGACAAACACGTCCGCGACGAAAGCATTGATCGTTTTAAAAAGGTTTGTTCGGCGGCCGGCATTTCCTACACCATACACCGCGACCGCAACGTAGCTCTGCAGGAACTTTTGCACGAGTCAATCTATGCCGACCTGTTAATCATTGGCTCGGCGGAAACATTAACCCGTTACGAGGAAGGTTTGCCCACGCGGTTTCTGCGCGACTTGCTCAACGATGTACAATGCCCGGTAGTTGTTGTGCCCGCAATTTATCAAGCCTTCGATAGCCTTATTTTGCTTTACGACGGCGAGCCTTCTTCCGTTCATGCAGTGCGAACCTTCAGTTATCTTTTTGAAGACCTCAAATCCTTACCCACGGAAATCGTCAGCGTAAAGGAACAAAGAGAAGCGACCGTGTTGCCGGATGCACGCCTCATTCGTGAATTTGTAAGAGGACATTTTCCAGCCGCTGATGCTGTCATTTTAAAGGGCGATCCTGATGATGTAATTATCGGCTACCTGCAACGCAAGAAAAATTCCTCGCTGGTTGTGTTAGGCGCTTACCAGCGAAGCCGTTTTTCAAGATTGTTCAAACCCAGCATGGCCGATCATCTTTTACACTACCTGAAGCTGCCGCTGTTTATTGCTCACAATAAATCCTGAACAATGGTTCTGCAAATTGACGATAATCTGAAAATTGCGGAAGTGCAGGAACGCTTTCACGATTGTTTTCCGTATTTGAAGCTTGCTTTCTACGCCAAAGCGCACAAGCGTTTTGAACCTTCCGAAACAAAATTTTTGCTGGAAGAAAAGTCCTTGCTGGCCGATGTTCGCAAGACCCACCAGAACGGAAACCTGGAAATCAAATCGTGGCACACCGTGGCCAGAGTAGAACACGGACTGAAACAAAATTTCGGCCTCAACGCACAAATTTTTCGCACGGATAAAAAAGGCAAATGGGTTCAAACAGCGGAAAGCGACGCACTGACACTGGAAGAACAAAGCCACTTTGCCTACGATTGGCGGCTCAACAAATAAAGACGTTTTCAAAACAAATTCGTTATGACAAAGCTTGTAAAAAAGTTTAGCGAAATATCGCTGGCCGATTTGCCAGAAGTAGGCGGCAAGAACGCATCGCTGGGTGAAATGTTCAGCAAACTGCACGTGAAAGGCGTTCCCGTACCCGACGGCTTTGCCACCACCGCTGCGGCCTTCTGGCTCTTCCTCGATGAAAACGCCTTGCGCCTGCCGCTTCAAAAATTAATGGCCGAACTGGACCGAAAAAACTTTTCGAACCTCAAAGAAACCGGTGCAAAAGCAAGGGCTTTGATGATGCAGGCAAGCTTGCCCCTTGTTGTCAGCGATGCCGTCCTGTTTCAATTTCGTGAGCTTTGCGAAGACGAACACGCAGGCTTTGCCATACGCAGCAGCGCCACGGCCGAAGATCTGCCCCAGGCTAGTTTTGCCGGGCAGCACGAGTCTTATCTCAACATCAACACCGAAGCAGAATTACTGCACGCAGTGCAAAAATGCTTTGCCTCGCTTTATACCGACCGCGCCATCAAATACCGCGAAGACAACGGTTTTGCGCACGAAAAAGTGGCGCTGTCCGTCGGCGTTCAGTTAATGGTTCGCGCCGATAAAAGCTGTTCCGGTGTAGCCTTTACCCTCGAACCGGAAAGCGGCTTTCGTGATGTTGTTCACCTTAGCGGCGTGTGGGGCTTGGGCGAAAACATGGTGCAGGGAACGGTTACGCCAGACGAATTTCTCGTCTTCAAACCAACGCTTCGCCAAGACAAGAACGCTATTCTGCAAAAGCGGTTGGGCAACAAAGAGCTGATGATGGTTTATGCAGATAAAGCTTCTTCTTCTCCCGTAAAAAATATTTCTACACCCAAACACCTGCAAGAGCAGTTTGTGTTGACCGACGAAGAAATCAGGCAAGTGGCTGAATGGTGTCTCTCCATTGAAGACCACTACGGCAAACCGATGGACATTGAGTGGGCGAAGGACGGTGTTAGCGAAAAAATTTTTATTCTGCAGGCACGTCCCGAAACGGTGCAGTCGGCAAAGACCACAACCCTTGCAAGCGAATACAAGCTAACAAAAAAAGGCAACCTGACGGCCAAAGGTCAGGCCGTGGGCAACAAGGTCGCCTTCGGCGAAGCCCGCGTATTGCATTCTCCTTCGGAAGCAGCCGGTTTGAAAGACAGGGAAATTGTTGTTACGGAAATGATCAGTCCCGATTGGGACCCGCTGCTTAAAAACGTTGCCGCCATCGTTACCGACAAAGGTGGCCGCACAAGTCATGCTTCCATTGTGGCGAGAGAGTTGGGCGTGCCTGCAATTGTGGGTTGTGAAAACGCCACGCAAAAAATCAGGACCGGTGATGTAATAACGGTTTCCTGTTGCGAGGGCAAAGCCGGTTATGTTTACGAAGGAGCGCTGCCGTTTGAATCGGAAGAAGTGGATTTTTCTTCTGTGAAGATGCCGCAGCGCACCAAAGCAATGCTGATTGCCGCCGATCCCGACAAGGCCTTCAAACTCTCATTTTATCCAAATAACGGTGTGGGCCTGATGCGGCTTGAATTTATCATCAACCATTTTGTGAAAGTGCATCCGATGGCGCTCGCAAAATTTGCCACTCTCACGGACGAAAAAGCCAAAGCACAAATTGAAGCCCTCACGCATCATTACAAAGACAAAAAGAAATATTTCGTTGACAAGTTATCGCAGGGCATTGCCACCATTGCGGCAGCGTTTTATCCGAAAGATGTGATTGTGCGCATGAGCGATTTTAAAACGAACGAGTATGCCAACCTCATTGGCGGAGCCGCTTTCGAACCGGCCGAAGAAAACCCGATGATCGGCTTTCGCGGCGCTTCGCGGTACTACAGCGACTTGTACAAAGAAGGTTTTGCAATGGAGTGCGAAGCCGTAAAAAAAGTTCGCGGGGAAATGGGATTAAGCAATGTGAAATTAATGATACCGTTTTGCCGCACGGTGAACGAAGGAAAGAAAGTAATTGAGGTCATGGCCCAAAACGGTTTAGACAGAACAACGGATAAAGATTTAGAGATTTACATGATGGCCGAGATACCCAGCAACGTTTTGCTGGCCGGGAAACTTGCCGAATTCTTCGACGGCTTTTCCATTGGCTCGAACGACTTAACGCAGCTTACGCTTGGCGTTGACCGCGACTCCGGCCTGCTGCAACATCTCTTCAGCGAAAAAGACGAAGCGGCACAATTGATGATTGGCATGATGATAGAAAAAGCCGTGAAGGCCCGCGTCAAAATTGGCTTGTGCGGGCAAGCGCCAAGCGACGACCCGGCCTTTGCAAAATTCCTTGTGCAAAAGGGCATCGGCAGCATTTCGTTTAATCCCGATGCCTTGCTGAAAGGCATAAAAAATATTTGCGACGCAGAAGCCGCGCAGGATAAAGTTGCGGCCGTAAGCAAATCGTCGTTAAACGAAGCGTATGAAATCTTCTGAAGTAAAGAAACGCGTAAAGAAACATTTCGAAAAGTTACAGCCGCTGTACGGCAACGTGCTGGAAGATTTTGAATTAGAAAAAATACACGACTTCAGGTTGCGCATAAAAAAACTCAATTCCTTTTTGTGGCTGCTCAACGGCGATAAACCTACAGGCGATTTAAAAATTAAAAAGCCGTTTCGGCATTTTTATCATACGGCAGGTAACATTCGAAACCTGCAACTGCACAACCAGCGGATGGAAGAATTGTGCAAGCAACTTCAGCTATCAACGCCGCTGTATTATTTGCAATCGTTGCAACAGAAAGAAGCAGAAGAAAAGGCGTCGGCACGCGAAGAAGCCTTGCATCTCGACATAAAAAAGTATTCGAACAAATTAACCAAAGCGGCGCCGAAGAAGTTGAAAAGAGCAAGGATAAAAAACTTCATCATCAACAACCTTACGGCACTCATAACCTTGTTGAAACAACCGGACTTTCGTGACGAAGACCTTCACGAAGTACGCAAGATTTTAAAACGCTTTTTGTACGTGTGGCCCTGGATTAAAGACGAGCTGAAGACAGAATTTCAGCCGGCGCTTTTAAACAAAAAAGCCTGCGACAACCTTTCCACCATGATTGGTGATTTTATGGACAGCGTTGTTGCCCTGCACTTTTTTGAGCCGCCATATTCACTGCTGGAAACCAACGCAGAAGAAATCACCGTTCTGCAATCGTTGCATGCACACATCGTCGCCGACAAGCAACGCCAGTACAACGATGTGGTAGCGGCGTTGAAAAACCTGTTGCCTTCAACCGAAACCGGCCGCACTTCCGTTTCTTCACCATCCACCACGGTCTTGTTATGAAAGCTATTATTTATAGCACCAAAGTGTTTGAAGGAAATGAACTGACGCATTTTCTTCCGAAAAAATTACCGGATGAAATTGTAGTTCGATAAGGCAAAAAATCTTTGCAGCAGAGTTTTCATTCTTCATCTTAAAAGAAAGCTAAATGAAAACAACAAGCCTACCAGGCAACGAACCGCAGAACAGCACAAAGGCCTTGCTTCTTTGCGGTGTTTTGGCTTCCATTTGGTACACTGCTTTGAACATTTTTGTACCGATGCTGTACGACGGTTACAATGTTGCGTCGCAAACGGTAAGCGAGTTATCAGCCATTGGTGCTCCAACAAAAACGGTGTGGGTCATACTCGGCTCCGCTTACACCTTGCTCTTCCTTTGCTTTGGTTGGGGCGTTCGCATTGCGGCCGCAAAAAACAAACACTTGCGCAGGGCAGGAAATCTCCTGTTGTTAAACGGCATCGTGAGTTTGTCCTGGCCGCTTGCGCCCATGCACCGTCGCGAAGTTCTGGCAGCCGGTGGCGCAACCATCAGCGACACGATACACCTTGTTCTTTCTGCCCTTACTGTTGCGCTCATGTTTCTTGCCATTTGGTTTGCCGCCAGGGCGTTGGGAAAACGATTTCGTGTTTACTGCTACGCAACCCTGGTTGTTTTCGCCGTGTTTGGAATGCTCACCGGCATTGACGCACCAAAAATTTCCGTGAACGCTGCTACGCCGTTAAGCGGGGTTTGGGAGCGCATCAACATCGGCGCCTTTATGCTGTGGATGATGGTGCTTGCTGCCTTGCTGTGGCAGAGGGAAGACGCAAAAACCCACGAAAACAAAAAGCGCAGGCGGGGCCAAACAAAACTTGTCACGTCGCGAAGATCGTTGCGGCGATAAAACAACAATCGCCAAATGGAAACAGTCATTGCCTTTTCAAAAAATTTGATTACGTAAAACAAAGCTTATGCGTGTTTCACCTTCTTCTAAATATTTTCCCCGGCGTACACCAAGGCCCTCAACACACCTGGTATTTTACGCGGTCATCATCATGGTCATTCTTTTTCTTGTATTCTATTTTTGCTGCGAAACCAGGTGCACTAAACGCTTTGATCCTTCTTGAAAAGCGACGCTTCGGCGAGTTGTGTTTTGTTGACGGCATTCACCCCTTTGCCTGACCGGCATCATTGGTAGCGGGCTTTCGTCAATCTTACCTTGCACCGTTGCCTGGATTGGGAACATAATTCGAACAAGCATTTACTCATCAGCAAATTATTTTTATGCAGCTCACGATTCAAAAAACAAAAACGGTTGGCGAAGTGAAACAAGAATTTGCCCACACTTTTCCCAGCCTCAAAATTGAATTCTTCAGAACGGCGCATCAGAAAGAGGAAGGCTCGCCTTTAAAGCAAATGTTACACGATGACACCTTGCTGTCGGTTGCCTATCCGATGCTTCGGCAAGGCGTCTATTTTTTCTTTCCCACCGCTGCCGTCGCCGACTTTGAGCTGGGCCTGCAAAAAGAGTTGGGTGTTTTTGTACAAGTCTTTCGCTTGTCAAACGGCGTATGGCTGGAAACAACAAAGACGGATAACTTAACGCTGGCGCAACAAAACGCAAAGGCTACGGAAGTTGTTTCGAGAATGCGGTTCAACGTCAACAGTCTATTCCTCTAAAGAATTTTAACCGCTCACAGTAAAGCACATGCAGGGATTAACTGAAAATGAGGCCGCGGAGCGGTTGAAGCAATACGGAAAAAATGCCGTGCATTTAAACGAAGGCAAACGCCTGCTGCACATTGTGGCCGGCGTGGTAAAAGAGCCGATGTTCCTGTTGCTTGCGCTTGCCTGCGCTTTGTATTTTTTGCTGGGCGAAAGCGCCGAGGGTTTTATGATGGTGGTGGCGCTTTGTTTCGTCGGCGCTATTTCGGTTTACCAGGAAGTGCGAACGTCAAATGCATTGGCCGCATTGAACGATTTAACCGAGCCGCAAGCTACCGTTGTGCGCAACGGCGTGCAAAAAAGCATTGCCGTGGAAATGATTGTTCCCGGCGATCTGCTTTTGCTTAGCGAAGGCGAAAAAGTTCCGGCCGATGCAGAAGTGTTGCACGCAAACGATTTAACGCTGAACGAAGCCATCCTTACCGGCGAAGCTTTTCCCGTAGAAAAAAGTGCAGAAGAAAAAATATTCCAGGGAACGGTTATTAATTCGGGGCAATGCACGGCAACGGTGACGGCCACTGGCGCAGAAACAGCCTTAGGCAAGATTGGCAAGTCCATCATTACTTACAGCGAAACGCAAACAGAATTACAGGTTCGGGTAAACGCACTGGTAAAACGCCTGGCCCTGTTTGGTGTCTCGGCTTTCCTGCTCATCTTCTTCGTAAACTTTTTTCACAATCACAATTTTGTCAGCAGTTTGCTCTTTGGCCTTACACTGGCCATGTCGGCCATACCCGAAGAAATTCCCGTTGCCTTTTCGTCTTTCATGGCGCTGGGTGCGCATTCCATGTCAAAGCTGGGCATCGTTACAAGGCAACCGCAAACCGTGGAGAACCTTGGTGCGGTGAACGTGATTTGCCTGGACAAAACCGGCACCATCACGGCCAACAAAATGTCGGTGGATGCGGTCTGTCCTTTTACCGGCAACGAAAGCAATGTTTCTGCGGCAGACCTGTTGTACTACACCTTTCTTGCCAGCGAAGCATCGCCTTTTGATGCGATGGAAAAAGCCATTGAAGAAGCCTTTGATAAAACAGGCGATGCACGAAAGCGGAGCGAGATGGTAAAAGAGTTTGCGTTGGAAGGAAGGCCGCCGATGATGACGCATGTGTATGCCGAAGGCAATGGTTTTCGTGCTGCGGCCAAAGGCGCGGTGGAACGCATTCTTGATGTTTGTGCCCTTACCGCCAAACAACGCGAATCCATTTTGCAGCAGGCGCATTCACTGGCGTCGAAAGGTCATCGTGTTTTGGGTGTGGCAACGGCGTTCCACACCGACGAAACCTTTCCGCAAACGCAGGATGAATTTCACTGGCAGTTTACGGGCCTGCTTTCTTTATACGACCCGCCAAAAACTTTTGTCAAAGACGTGCTGCAAAAATTTTACAAGGCCGGTATCACGGCGAAATTGCTCACCGGCGATTATGCGCAAACGGCCCATGCCATTGCCACCGAAATTGGTTTGCGCAACGGCGTGCCGTCACTCTCGGGAGACGAGGTAATGGAAAGCAGCGATGCAGAATTGCGAAAGCTTGTGCACACTACCAATGTTTTCACCCGCATGTATCCCGAAGCCAAGCTGAAAGTAGTGAACGCCTTGAAGGCCGAAGGGTTTATCGTAGCCATGACGGGCGACGGCGTAAACGACGGCCCCGCCTTGAAAGCGGCCGACATTGGCATTGCCCTGGGCAAAGGCGGCACCGAAGTGGCGCGACAATCAGCAGACCTTATTTTAACCGATGATGACCTGCGCAAGATTGGCGATGCCGTTGAATACGGCCGCAAGATTTTCAGCAATTTTAAGAAAGCGGTGCGTTACATCATTTCCATTCACATTCCCATCATCCTGATTGCATCTCTGCCCTTGCTGCTCGGCTGGAAGTATCCCAATATTTATACACCCATTCACGTAATTTTTCTGGAGCTGATCATGGGTCCTACCTGTTCTGTTTTTTACGAACGCGAACCCGCGGAGGCCGCCATCATGTTACAGCCGCCGCGCCGCCGCAACGAGGGCTGGTTTGCACGCGATGAACTCTTTATCAGCATCTCGCAGGGATTGATTATCGCCCTTGGCATTTTGCTGCTTTACTATTTTTATTCAGTCACCGGCGCCTCCATCACAGAAGTGCGCACCGTTGTGTTCATCACGCTTATTCTTTGCAACATCTTTCTAACCTATGCCAACCGTTCCTTTGAGCAAACGATTGCAAAAACAATCCGCTACAAAAACAACCTGGCGTTGCCGGCCATGGTTCTTTCCATCTGCTTTTTGCTGCTTCTTTTGTTTGCGCCTTTCGTGCAAGGTTTCTTCGGCATGACGAATCTTCCACCTCTGCGTTTCTTTGTTTGTCTTCTTACGGCGCTGCTTTGCGTGGGCTGGTTCGAACTTTACAAAGCCAACCTGAAAAGCTTTTCCCTGCCGGCTTTTCCTGACCATAAACAGGCCCTTGACTGATACAGGTCTTTGCTTAGGGCTTGATGAAAAAATAACTTTCGTTTGCCAATCTTCTCCTCACAAAAAATAATTGTTATGTCACCGTTACGGCTTTTGGATGTATAAAATAGCTTGTAGCGGAAAGGGATTACCACGTGTTTTATATCCGGTAATTTTTGTCCAGGCATTTGTAGAAACATCAAAAAAATATTTATGGCGACGGAAAATTTTGTTCAACAATTAGCCTCCGTCTTGGCACAGGGCGCAACGGTCAAGAACGTATTTGGCGAACCGATACAAGCGGGCAATAAAACCATTGTTCCGGTTGCCCAGATTGCCTATGGTTTTGGCGGCGGATTTGGGCAAGGAAAGAAGCCAAAGAAGGAAGCGTCTTTAACCGAACAAACTGCGGAAGGCGAAGGTGGCGGAGGGGGTGGCGGACTTAAGGCACAAGCAAAAGGTGTGTATGAAATCTCTCCGGCAGGTGTTCGCTTCATTCCGGCTTCGCCGGGAAAATTGGTTTTCATCGGCGCAGTGATTGGCTTTGCGCTTAAAGCATTGCTCTCTTCAAACCACAAAGGCCATTGTCGAATGCAAAGCGTTCGTAAATAAAAACTCCCGAATAAGATGACCAACAAACAAATGCAATGAGCGACAAGAAAAGAACATACAACATTCGCCAGCACGATGCGGTTTACGGCTTCGGTTTTTTGGGCGCAGCTATTTATTTCATTCAACATGCCGCCGGCTTTTGGATGGGCGTACTGGGTTTTTTAAAAGCCATTGTGTGGCCGGCTTTCCTGGTGTACAAACTGCTGGAGTTTTTGAAGATGTAACAAGGAGTTGCTTAATAGCTAACCCGCAGCAAAGCTTCGTCCTGAACTGAAACGGAAGTCTTGCTACTTGTGTGATGAAACGTTGTGAGCAGGCTTAACCACAAACTATAAACTACAAACCACAAACGATTGTCTATCCCGCCATGTGCGGC
>Ga0308175_100000370_pt1 | contig 31482 bp, 48 predicted proteins | sample PhyCR1_3_FD_203893 | JGI IMG/M metagenome (GOLD analysis project Ga0308175, IMG submission 203893) | Soil microbial communities from UC Gill Tract Community Farm, Albany, California, United States - DLSLS.C.R1 | ecosystem: Environmental > Terrestrial > Soil > Agricultural land | place: USA...
GCACCCGTTAGCTTAAGAAGGTGAATATATTCTATCTGTATCAGTATCAATTACAAACTCGACCTCTATATCGGAGTTATAAGGAATTTGTTCAAAATTGTGAAGCCTGCAAAATACATTAGGAAGGTCTTTTATTTCATAGGTTAATTCTTTAGCTTGTAGATATTTTTGCTTTAATTGTTGTTTGGAACACTTTTTGCCTGTAAGTAAAACTTGGTGGAAATAGCCGTCGATTTCAATAATCAATATAATCACGCTGGTTGCTAATCAGCCAATATAGCTTAGATTTTTATTGAATTACCCTTATTTTACCATAGACTTCTCTTCAACTAAACTGCCACTTTAGCTCAACAGGATTTCTCACTGCCAGTTGTATAAATATTAATTTATGTACAACTTAACCTATAGATAATTTTACATCATTAACAATTTTCAAACTGCCAAAAGCATCATTATTTAATTGCAATATACAGCTCACTAATTATACAAAAGACAAACTGGTAAACAGCCTGTCATTAACTGGTACATTCTTTGTCATTCAGTGGTAAGAACTATGTCAATGGTGGTGGTACATTTCAGTGGCCGTAATCACTTTAAAGCAAAAAACTTAAAATCCTTATTAATTGGAGAAATAGTGAACTCCATTGGTAATAGATTGTCTTCATAAAATTCCGGCTCAACATAATAAACAGTGAATTGTAGTCAAAGCCAACAATTTTATAAATTTGTCCCTCTTTAAAAATCATAATGCCTTCTTCTAACACATCTTTTAGACATATTACGTGTGTGTATTTATTCATAACACTCTCCTCGGTCAACTATAGGTGTGTTTTTTTAATCTATTTATCTATTTTACTTAATCTTTAATGCTTTATTGAAAAATCAACAATAGCTTTGCAAACGAAATAGCATTTTTTATTAATAACACATTCACCTTTTATTCATCTAATCTGCTTCTTTAGTTGAATAACAATATTCCGCTAATTATGGCAACTGCATCCTAACACATATAGTGGTAAATTAGGAGTTAAGGTAAGTAAGTTTAGTTTTCAGAATGTATTATATATCTGATCAAGTAAAATTTTTAAACTAAATTAATTCAGTTAAGCTAATTGGTGCTTTTAAAAAAATAGCCAGGCAATTTGCCTAGCTATTACCATTATATCGCTCTAGTTGTTGATTTGTTTAAAATAATGTTACCCACTTTTTTCATTTGTTCTTGATCAAACATTTCATCAAATTCCAATCTTCTCTTTCCATACTGGATACGGAGACCTCTTTCTGAGAATCCATCCTTAAACCAATTGACATTTATAATGGTTTGATAACGGAATTTATTCATAAAATTTAAGTTCTTTGTTAAAAATAAAACCCGTTTATTGGTTGGTATCAAATACCCTTTGATTTCTTTTTTGCTCGATTTATCAAACTCACAAAAAATGAAAGTCAGTGCTTTTTCATTTGGCTCTAAGACTTGTTGAACAAGAGAAATAAAGAACTGTTTATTCTTTTTAAATTCATTGTATTCGTAAGTAGTAAGATTCCGGCTACCATTTTCCAATACGTTAGATACTAAACTTTCCATCTCTCTTTTTTCCATTTCCTCTTGTATTCTTCTCTGCCTATCTTGCTCTTCACGTTTTTGTGCTTGAATTCTTCTTTGCTCCGCAGACCTTTTGTCATTCTCCAATTTCCGCTGTTTTCGGATTTCCTTTTTTTCACTTCTGTAATGTTGCACTTTTTCTTTAATAGCAACCGGATCTTGTTTTTTAGATAAAACTTTTACAAATAAATCTTCAACCTTATGACACACCACTTGATAAATACCCATTTCCAATCCTCCTTTACTTAATCATTTTCTTTGCCACATAAAATCTTCTACCTAACCAACTAAGAGCAATTGCACCAGCTCCGCCGGCAGCAGCTTTTTGATTGGAACTTTGTTCCTCTTCGTATTCCTTTAACCCTAATTCATAATAATGTTTATAGATGATTTGGCCTTTACTGTATTTGGACGGTATTTTTAATGGTTCACCGGTTTTACCCAAAGCAAGACCCGCATTTTTTATTTTCACTACTACTTTATTAGACTGAAAGCCTTCTTTATACCAATCTTTAAACTTATCATTGTTCAAGTTCAATTCTTTATATTTTAACATTGTAAAAGCTGCTTCATAACCTTGCTTAACATAGCTTTCTTTTAACTCACCTTGCCCTTTGCTATATCCCTCTTGATATGCTCTAACATAAATTTCTTCAACATCTTTAGGAGGCGAGTTTACATCTTTCTTTCCATCGGCATAACCTAAACTACTATATTCCTTCTTCTTTTCTACAACTCGTTCAGATAAAGCTTTATTAAAGCCGTCCTCAAATGCTTTTTTTAATCCAGCGTGAGAAGTATAAGCAGAAGGAATAGCAATCTTATCCTGTTTTTTACCCAATTCATATCCTTTGTTGTATGCTTTGGTTTTTTCTGCTTCTATTTTTTTCTTACCGTCCTCATACCCCTTTTTATAACCAACAGCATAAGCTGTTTTGTATGCTTCTGAACCTTTTGAACTTGTCATATTACTCGTTGCTTCTTGATACCCATCTTTAAGCCCAACAGGGTATCCATCTTTTTCTCCTTTAGCACTATCCTGTTCTTCTTGCTGGTGAGCTTTTTGTTGAGGACTATTTTTTATCTTCGTTAGATCGTATCCATCCGGAGCTTCGCAAGGGATACCATCATCGACCTTCCCGTTTCCCCAGCCATCTAGATTTTCCGGGTCATACGTTGCAGAATATCCTTTCGAATTCCAATAGGCAATCATATCGTCATAAGTAGCAAAGTCTGTACAATCCTTATCATTTATATTTGTACTACTACTTGAACTTGAGGAACTGCTTGAAGAACCACTTGGTGTTGTACCTCCTCCATTATGATAGTGGTATTCTCCCGTACTAAGCCCCCAGCTTCCACAATTCGTTCTACAAGTGTGACCTCCGTTTGAATCAGTTCTCCCTGGATGTGCTGAAGCAAAAGTTCCAAACAAAAAAGTAAAGACTAAAGCAAAAAAAGCAATTCTCTTATTCATTCCTTTTCCCCTTTTTCTATTTTTCTTTTAAAAAACAGCAGTGGAAACCACTACTGTAAAATAACTAGGGATATGCTAATCTAAAGATCATCGTCCTTAAATTATAATTAATGATATTTTTCTTACTCATTAAGCATATCTACGTTTATTTTTTAATAAGTGGATTAATTCAATTATGATGACGATTAATATTATCCACCAAAATGCTGCATAAATGAAAAACAGAATAATGTTGATCCACCATTTTCTAGCTTTTAATTTATGAGCAATAATTGGACTTACCCCTAAAGCATATTTGATACTTGGTATTAAAAACAAAAGAACAGCTAAGATAAGTCCAGTGATTGCATACCCATCACTAACGGTATCGTCTTCTTTAACAGGCTCAATATCACTACTTGCAACCTGTTTTACCTCTTTCTTAGTATCTTCTTTTTAATCATCAGTTTTAGCAATAGTTTCTAGAGCAACTTTTTTTCTTTCTTATCCTCTGTTACATCTGATTTATCTTCTTCCTTTGTAGTTGGCTCAGGTTTATTTGCTGCATACATACCTACAAAGGTTTTTTTAGCGTTATCCATTGCAGTTAAAATTTTTTGTTCATACTTATAGCTACCATAGTCATAGAAATCTTCAACAAATCCAGCTTTGGTAATTTCCTCTTGTTGTAATTTATTTCCAACCCAACCCCAAGCTAGTAATCTGTCATATTTATCATAAATGTCTGAACCGTCGGTTTCTAAGGTTATTTTCCCTTGTTCTAAAAATGAACAGGTGTATTCACTTGCTTCCTTACCGTAAGGTTCTTTCTCAGTGGTATATTCTGGAGTATCAATGTATAGGAATCTAGTCTTATATACTTTTCCATTTATGTTAAAATTAGCTGTGTCTCCGTCTACACATTTAACAAGTGTTGCAGAGTATTTTTTACCTTATGCTACGGAAGGTGCTAGTTGTTTAGGCGTTAGTGGTTTTGGTGTATTCTTTTTTGGTTGAGGAGTTGCTGGTGTTGTTGACGCATTTGGAAATGTAAATCCTTCTAAGTCAATAGTGCTTGGTGATAGATTAGATACGCATTGCGAATTTGAATTGTTTTGTTTGATTAGCGAGATAAGTTCATTGATATTTTTAGCAGATTCAGCAAGAGGAGTTGGACTATGAAGTAAATAAACACAATCTGCTCTCCTAAAATGACCGCCTAATTCATCTCTTGCTCCATTATGAGCGTTGGAGATAGTAGGAAATAGTGATGTAAATAATAATAAAAGTAAAAGTACTGAAGTGAAAAATTTGTACTTCAAAAAACCTGCCCCCTAAATAATAGATAATTAGTTTTGTATTAACAGTAATATCATACCATATAAATACCATTTTCAGGGTGTTGATTAGGTATAAAATACAAGATAAGGTAAATAAAGGGGGCATATGTCACTAGGAATTCCTTCCTCAGTAAATGCAAATATTTATAATATGATACTTAATTATAATACCCTTCCTTCTTCCACTAACCTGCCAGTTAGGTTGAGCAAGAAAAAAGCCATCAAAAATGGCAGCTGGATCTTCAACTCTTGCACCCGTTAGTTCAACAACAAATTTTATTAAACCATATCAGCAATATTAGAATTTCAAAGTAAATAATTGTTGCCAATTGGTATTTTCGTAACCAATTTGTTTATAAAATTCGTGTGCTTCTTTTCTCTGACCACCTGAACGTAATCTTATTTCTTGATAACCATTTTCTTTTGCCCATTCCTCACATTTTTTCATTAATTTCAAACCAATTCCTTGTCTTCTAAAATTACTATCTACAACCAATCCACCAATTTCAGCATATTCAAGTTCATTTAAATACTTCCCAAAAACGTGGACCCATCCTGAGATATTATTATCATTAGTTTCATAAACAAAAATAGCATTGTTTTTATCATTAGTTAGCCGTTCAATCCGAGACTTAATTTTTTCAATGGATACTGAATAGCCTAATTGAGTACATAGTCTAGTAATCTCTTCTGAATCATTCAGTTTAGCAGTTCTAATCACTTTCATTTTCACCCCTCATTATTTGCATTTATTTTAAATTTTCATAAACGCAATTTATTAGTATTCACCATCTAAAGTATACATCCCTTCTTCAGCTAACCTGCTCCGTTAGCTCATTATGATAACATTTCCTTACATTAAAAAGCCCTTCTCAAAATAGAGTGGGCTTACTCTTTCTGTGTTATAAACCATCCTTCCGGTTTTTTTTCTATATGAAAAACATCTTCATCGAATTTTTTTCTCAGTTCTTTATATTCCTCATTTTCAATTTTAACCTGTGCTACTCTGATTTGCTTTAGTGTAATTTCTGGTTTCTGGATTTCAAAAATCAGATCTTTAATAATAAAAAAAGTCCTTTGACGTTTCATTCTCCCACTTCCTTCCTTTTATTTCTCTTAAGTTTAGAATTAGTCAAAAATGAATAAAACTCTATAAAATCTTTATAAATTGTTTGTAAAAAAACAAAAGCCCTTCTCACTCGAGATGAACCTAATTCAGTGGTTCTAATAGAAATGAATTTCAAAGAGTCTCTGTTGGCTGCTATTTAATTAAAACACCCGTTAGGTTGAATAATAAAATTATAGCTAATTAATTACAAGAAATTATCAACAGCCTCCCAATAAAAGAAAACAGCTATACAAAGGTAAAACTCTTCATTTTTATTCCTTGAATCTGTGAGATTCGACCCTTTCTAAGATTAAGGATGGTGCTTAGTTTTTTATACGTTACCCCCACCAAACAAGTTTCAACCCTTATTAAACTAACCTGCTTCGTTATTACAATAAGAAAAGCCGGCATATTCAAACTTTGCACTTGTTAGTTAAAGAACTATTCATCTGTTTCAGATATTATCGTATACAGAGCCAAAGTCCTCTTTTGCTTGCTGTATAGCTTCTTCCCAGTATTTTATGTCATCTTGATGTTTTTTTAACTTTACTGTTTGTTTTATGTACCTGGCTAAGATCTTGTGATAATTAAGTCTTTCTTCCATATTTCTAAGAACTTTTTTACAATCTTCGTATGTCATACCCATTGATAACTTCGCCTTCCCTCGTAATAACTACATAAAGTGAGATAGATTTACCTCTCTCATTCAGCTTACCTGTTCGTTAGTTTAATAACAAAAAGGGGTCACCGCAGTTAACTAGACTATAAAAATCGGCGTACATTATGTTCAATATGTACGCCTTTTTGGTGAAAATTCAACATTTTTTACACATTAAACGAACAAAATAAAATATGTCCACTATGTATAAAATGTGAGCGTTAGCGGTCCCTTTACTTTGAAGAAGGGGCGTGTAACCTTGATAGGTGTTGGAGCAGAAGTTAGCTGCTTCTTATCCAAGAGAAACACGCCCCTGCAAGGTTCAAAGTCAAGGGCACATTATACATAACTAATATGTAAGAGCCTATTAAAATCAATGAATTTTAACCTTTAGTCTTGATAACTGCGGCAACCCTTTCTTCAACTCTTGCACCCGTTTGTTGAAGAAGCAGTGTTGAGTTAATTATCATAAACAATTTCAAATACTAATCCTTGGTTAAACGGTTCTTGTATAAACCTAATTGCTTCTGACCAATTTCCTTCGTTTGCATTAATGGAACAATCGAGGATTTCTTTGGGTAGTATGGAATTACCGATAATTTCATAAGAATCTACCCCAAGTATGTTTAATTGCAGTTCTTTACATTTGTTTACAACATCAATGGCATCTGATTGTTGGAAAAGATAAATACCTCCCAGAATGATAGCCCTATTACTAAATTCCTTTTCAATTAAATCCAACTATTTCACCTTCTTATAAGGTAATAATTTTGATAAAATTCTCGTTCAAATTCAAAAATCCTTCTTCAACAAACCTGCCCATTAGCAAAAAAAGCGACTGCTCTATAACAACAATCGCAACCTTTAGCTGAAGAATAATTAATATGAATATGTATTTAATCTTCTGGTATTTCCAACTCTTCATCAAGAGTGAGTTTACCATTGTCATCACGAATATATGCTGTACCTTGAGATGAACTTAGAAGTGGTATTATTTCATTATCGTAATTGCATATCGTATTAAGCTGATAAACTGAATGATTCTTGGGGTTATTCATATATTCTTCATCCTCATCCCCCGCCATAAATCTCCAACCACTATCTGGATTACCGTTTTGATATGGCTCTTCTCTATACATAAATCCTACTTTACAACCATCAACTGTTATTCTGTCACTAGCAATACATCCCTCATTCGATTCAATTAGACGTTTAATTTTATCACCTGGTATAAAGAACTTTTTTTCTTTCTTTTTAAATCCAAACATTTTTTTCTCCTCCTAATTTCAGACTGATTATTAGAACGATAAGTTTGCTTCAACTAGGTTAAATTATATCATTTCTTGTTCAACTATCCTGCTTCGTTAGCTGAAGAAAGGTGCAGAATTAATACACACTAAATATATCATCACCGGGGCATATTCGAATTGTTTACCCATATAAGGATTTTCCTAAGAATGATACAATTCCAGTTTCATTTGAAGAGATAGGGAAGAAAAAAGGCAACTGGCAATTCGATGTACCTATACAGCAAAACCCCGTTGAGGAATTCATATTTGATAGCAAAGAAAGTACAAATCCTGAAGGCAATGTAGAATTTAAAGTGGATTCTGTTATTTCTGGCAAAGCTACTACCGCAATCATCTATAGTGTAACTTATCCAAAGGGAGAATTAGATTCCTCGTTTAGAATGCTTATTGTTGACAGTAATATGAAATTGCCAATTAACGGCACAAGTGATGGGAAAATCGACGAAATAATTGATGGGGACAGAACAACTGTTGTTCGGAGATTGGTTTTTCCACAACTGCTCAAAAATGCAACTTTAAAGGTATCACCTTCATATAATGAAACTCTTTCTCCAGTTGAGCCGGTGGAAATAGAAATTCCTTAAACAAAAATGCGTGCATAGAATAATGATCTATTGCACGCCTTTTTATGTCTTTATTAAACTAACCTGCCCATTAGTTGAATAAACAGTTTATAAAATCAGAACTCCCAAAATCACAAAAGCAAGACCAACAATAATGACAAATCCTTTTACAATCCACCAAGGAAAGTAAGTTACCAAACTAAATAGAATTTCAAATATTGAAGACTCCACAGAACCGTCCCCAGCACCCAAAAAATGAAACTTTTCTTTAAAATTCTCTCTTTTTAATTTGAAAATGGAGTTAAATATAACGACAATTCCCCAAAGAATACATAAAACAGAAAAGAATAAATTCATATCCCTTCACTCCATTTATTTAATAAGCATTTTATTAGTATTCTAGGGATGATAGTAATATTCCTTCTCCCACTGACCTGCCCGTTACTTGAAGAAAAAAAGGCATTACTGTGTTCCAGTAATGCACCCGTTAGCTTAAGTACAATTGTTCACAATCTTATGTCACAGTTTATTAAATTCAGAAGTGTTCATTAATTTTTGGAAAAACTCATTTTTAGCTTCCCTATACTCATCCATCTCTTTCCCTTCAAACTCTCTTTTTAATTCATCATATTCCATCCTGTAAGTATCATTTAGTAATAAAACATCTCGAAATTTCCAAAAGAAATCATATTCAGAATCTATGACAGTTAATTGAACCCCTAAAGGAGGAACCGTTGAGTCGTCTTTAAAAGCCCTGAACCAGTCCTTTTTTACACTACCTTCATTAAGTTCATATAATGCTGAGAGTGTCTGAACTGCCTTTGGGAATTGTTCAGAATTAACACGCACTTGTATATCTAAATCACCCTTTGTAAGGCTATTAGGGACAGCCGTACTTCCAACGTGCTGAACATCAGCTTCGGGCATACGTTCTTTAATTATCTTTTTGTGTACTAAGAAAGTTTTCTCTGCCTTTTCATAAAATAGACTGTTTTCAAAAAAATTAACTTGTTCCATATTACCCTCCCCATAAGAAATTCTTTACGGTTAATTTTACCATCTTTTCAACTAAACTCCCTTTAGTGGGATAACAAAAAAAAGGCTCTACTTCTCTTGAAGTAAAGCACCCGTTAGTGCAATTAGTCAGAGTTGTTTATATTAGCAAACTCATAGTAATTGTTCTGATGTTAAATCCCAATTTTTCATACAGTTTAATTGCTCTATTTCCTGCAAATGCACTTAAACGGACCTCTGAATATCCATCTTGTTTCAGATGTTCAATACCTGTTCTCATTAACAGTTTGGAAATTCCTTTCCGTCTAAATTCTTCTAAAACAAATAGTTCATAAATAAATCCATTTATCTTATCAGTAAATTGGTCTTTGCTTGTCCCGATTAGAATCCAACCCATTAATTTATCGTCTTCTATTGCTATTAAGTAATAGTTTCCCTTCTCCAAGAGTGGTTTAATAAGTTGTTCAATTTTTTGATTAGTAGGTTTTACTTCACCTAACGTACCATCAAATACAGCTTGTGGAGAAAGTGACAAAACCCTTTTGAGTTCCAAATCGTTTGATTTTCTAATATCCATTAATGGAGTCCCATCCTTTCAATATCCTTTTTAGCACACTACTCCAGTTAAGCCTGTTTTATATTCTTTTCGATACAAAAAAAGGAAATCCCTCTTCAACTAACCTGCATCGTTAGTGGAACAAGCAAAAAAAGTTGCCGCAGCAGCCACAGTTCTTAAACTCTTGCACCCGTTACTTTAAGAACATTTTTTCACAATCTCTCCAAAATGCTTAGATAAAAAGGCAGTTCAGTAAGGTTCGCTTCTAACTAACTTTTATCCCTTTTACTTTTATCACTTAATGCCCAATCGAAAAAGCTTGTGAACAAAACAAAAAATAAAGATTTTACACCGTTACCAATCCAAATAAACGATTTAGTACTAAAATAATCAAACAAAATAAAAAAAATAAAAAACACTATAAATAAAATCAAATAATAACGCCAAGGACGCAATGTTTTCATATATCTCCTCTTCTCGTAAAATCCATTAAATTCAACTTCAGTTATCCTGCTCCGTTAGCTTAACAAGCAAAAAGATGTTGCCGCAGCAACGCCTTGTTAAACTCAAGCACCCATTAGTTTAGTAAGACAAAACAATAGCTAATATACCGAAAATAGAACCTATAATTATCAATATAACTTCTCTAGAGAATTTCCTTTCCCATTTACGCACAAACCTCTTTGATAAACTCCTATCATCGTTTGTTGCATTTTTTAATTCCTTACCAAACCTCGATGTTTGAAACATTAAATATAAAAATATGCTGATTGAAATTACAGCACATATTATTCTTAACCAATCCATCATTTTCACCTTCAATATTTAAGAGTTCTCTTTATACATTTCCCCACAAATTATGACTTACTCCTTCTTCAACTAACCTGCACCGTTAGTGAAAAAGCGACTGCTCTTATTGAACAATCGCCCCCAATAGTTTAAGCACAATTCTTCACAAACTATAAGATTTTTTAAAGAAGGAGGTTATCAATAATTTCAACCTCCTTTTTTGCCTATTTAATTAATGATCTATGAATTTATGTTATAGACTAATACATCGAATAATTTCCCATCAACATAAAGTAATATCGCCCATTCCCCCGCCATTGGAATGTTCACGCTTGAAGGTACGGTGGCATCTGCACCATTGGTCCCTCCTCCAAGATTTATAGACCAACCTGATGAAAGGATTTGATGGACTGTTCCAGTTTCTTTATGAAACCCAACAACCGTTAGTACTGTTTCTTTTGGATTTTCAATCCCCCAAATATGCCACATCCACTTTTGGTTGATGTTAATGCTTGGCATATCAGCACCAATAACACCGGATTTATTTTCATTCCCATAGATATTGTTGTCTATATAGACAGATTTACGGTTCCAGTCAATCTTTTCAAAGTCGGTTCTTTGAACAAAATTAGGAATATTTATTGGCAGAAAAGATGCTTTCCCAACTGACAATACTACATCTCCATAAAATTTCTTGTTAAAGAAGACTTCATATTTCCAATGTCCACTTTTGGGTAAAGTAAAAGTGGTAGTAAACCTACCTAAACTGGAATATCCAGAGGTAGGCTCGGTAATCTTTTTTGAAGGTAAGACATTTATTCGTTCACCAGTTTCCTTATAGATGGCGAATATTTCTATATCTTTTCCCTTATAAGAATCAAAAGATTCCTTAAAACTAAATATATAACCAAAAGGTTTACCGGCAGACAGATAAGGATCAGGGGCAACATTGAACAGTACCTTACCATTTCTTGAGTAATCATTTCTTATCTTCCATTCGCTTTCTAAAGTCTCCTTGGTTCCTTGCTTTACACCATCTTTTGAAGAAAAGTTTGCTACTATATCTGTATAAAAGAGAAGGACAAATAAGGATGCTGCTAGAATGGTGACAAAGGATATAAACAATTTTGGTTCTCTTTTCACATTCATTTTTTCCTGATGAATTGAGGCCCAAATTTTTTCTTTCTGTACTTCTGTAAAGCGTATCCCTTTGTGAGTGGAAGAATTCATTGCTTTCCGCAAGTTACTAAGTTCTTTCTCCATTTTATCTCCACCTTTCCAGTAATGCCTTTAATTTCATCCTTGCCCTATTCAACCTAGTTTTTATCGTATTTCTATTTATCTTCAAGATCTCACTAATTTCTTCAATTGATAATTCTTCATAATAATATAGCGAAATAACCTCACGAAATTTAATTGGTAGTTCTAACACACAAGTAGATAAAAATTCCTCTTCCCCTCTCTTCATTATGGCCATTTCCGGTGATATTTCTGAGGATTTTGTATGTGTAAGTAAGTTAGTGTTCATAACAACCCTTTTAAAAAATGAACTTTTTAATAAATCTTTACACTTGTTTATCGTAATCCTATATATCCAAGCTTTAAAAGATACAATTTTATCAATGTTATCATATTCTTTATAACAAGTAATGAATACATCCTGTACTATATCCTCTGCAAGATTCCAATCCTTTGTGTAGTTATAGGAAAGCTTAGTTAACCTGTCACCATATTCATCCATAATCTTTTCAAACCACGTATCTTTATTTTCTGGATATAAATTTACCTTTCCAATCACTTTTCTCAACCTTATACCACCCCATTTCTCACTTACTGCTAAGACGACTGAGTTAAGCTTTAGTTTCATTTTTTATTTCAATAATAAAAAAAAGCTACCCAGCAGAGTAGCCTTAACATTAAAATGTATAAAATATATCCCTTTGACCTTCTTAACCTGCCCTTTTAGTTCAATAAGAAAAGGCTTCCGTAATTTGCAGCCAAATGTTAAAGGAAAGCACCCGTTAGCTGAAGAAGAATTACCTTTTAATTTCAGTAACTATTGGTTCATTAAAAGATATAACATCAATGATATGGTCTAAACAGGCTATCTCATAATGAACAGGTTGTTCTTCTGGAAATACATCGTTAACGATTGTACCTTTGTTAATGAAGTCTAAATATCTTGATTTTTTAAATATTCGAAATGATTTTCCTTCAAAGATTTCGTAGTCGTCTAAGACAGTAAACGACTCATTAATAATTGAATATGATACATATGAATCAAAATCTAACTGTACTATTGGTAATTCTGCATCAACCTCTATTGGATATGTGTCATTTATAATATGTTTAACTATTTCAACGTCTTCACTTTGCTGACTTACTTTGCATCTATTAATAAAAATTCTTAAAGAATTGATTCCGAGTTCTTCTAAGTTGTGAAGATAGATATAACCTTTCTCATTCATTAAATCCCTATATTCCATAACAAATTACCTCTTCGTATCCTGGTTTTTATTATCAATTCGGTAAATAAATTTAATTTCCTTCTTCAAGTAACCTGCCCGTTAGTGCAACAAGATGGGTAGTAAAAAAGGACCAACGCATCTACGTTGACCCCTTTCTACTATTCTTTTCTTATTTTTAACATTGAATTAGCATTTGTTTGAAATTCATATGGCACATTCACTTCTTCAACTGTACAGCCATTGTCAGCCAGATAACTTATTAATTTATCTAAATGCTCATATCTTTTCCCCTCTAAATCAATTAAAGGGAAAATACGAACTTCCTCTTTCGTAACCCTCAATAATTCATTTAGTGCTTCGATGTGAAATTGATAATCTAATCTATCTGCATACATAAATAGAAAATGTGCAGAGAGAAGAATATCAAATTCTGCATTCTTAAAAGGCAAAGACGGTAAAGTGACAGGGATGTATCTTTCATTGGATTCCCTCATATCGTTAGCACAAGCTTGTAAGGCACTTAAACGATGTTTTCTAAGACCTTCTATATCATTGAAATAATCCCATTTATAATTGTTTTGGGCTTTTTGCATATGCTCCATCGCGTGTTCAATATCCTTGAGACCTTTATTTTTTAGGTCTTCACCCGAATGGTAATACGCAATATCGCAAGCTGTTACATCTAAACCTATTTTGTTACCAATAGCAGTAAATGAACAAGCTCCTGCTGGACAATCGAGTATTTTCTTTCCTTGCAGCTCTTCCTCTGAAAGCGAGAACATATCCAAATACTCTTCAAAGGTCCTCCCAATAAAAACAATTCGTTCTAAATCTAACTTTATACTCTGCTCAACTCTGCTCAACTAAACTCACCTCTTCTAAAAGATTACATTCATATTATCATAATGAATTGGTAATGTTAACCTTTTTTACTTATCTTACTACACTAAACTCCCGTAGCTCAAAGCGAAAAAGCTGCCTTAATAACAGCTCTGGTCTTTAACTCTAGCACCTGTAGTGTAAGTACATTTGTAAAAAAGGTATAATATTTCAAAACAATTTAGAGGGGAATCATAATGGTACATTATAATATTGGTGATAAACTTGTTTCGTAAATCAACAGGAAAAGAACGATGGTTTAACGGTATAGTAGTAGGATTGATAGTATTTATAAATTCACTAATGCACTCGATCCTATGGTGGTATTTAATGGCGATTTTACTTTTTCTGTCAGGATTCATCTTTAAAACCACCACGACAAAAAAAGAAATTGTAAAAGATATTTTGGGGCTTTTACTTCTTTGCTTGATAATTTTCATATTTTATAAGTTTTTACCCAACCGACTTTTCCGATAAAAAAGATCATCACTCCGATGATCTTTTTTATTCCACTAAAGCACCCGTTAGTTTAATAACAATCTATTTATTACTTTTTTACGAATACTTTGTTTTAAGAAAAAGCTTACAAAACCCATAATTAAAGATAAAATAATGAAACTTACGGGAATTGCGTAGGAAGTAAGAATAGGGTACGTTTTATAACCTATTTCAAAAAACCACTTTTCCCCAACACCCCCGACACCCATTAACGATATTTCACCCCTTCTTTGTTTATCTCCATATGTAATTACTTTTGTCCAATCGGTGTATACGTCTGGAAAATCAAATTTTGAAGAAGAGTTTGGCTGCACATATAAAGCAAAGTATTCAAAATCCTCTTCTTCAATAATTGAATTGATTTCTTCTTTCTCTTTTTCCGAAACCACATCGTCTCCTATTACGTTACTTAATTTATTACCAACTTTATCAGTTGTTTTAGTTTCATCAAAAAATAATTTACCAACTGCAAAATATGATAAACCAATGATTAAACAAATGAGAGCAATTAAATTAAGTTTTTTAACTATTTTATTCTGTAATTTAAAGAAGCTAAACAACCCTTTTGTAATTTGTTTCTCATCACCAAATCTTTTTAAAGCAATGTCGATTGCTTCCTCTTCACTTTTCCCTTCTCCTTTTAATTCCTCCACAGCTTCAATTAAATGCGTTCGCATTTCCTCTTTCATTTCATTCGCTTCTTTCCCACTAACATCGGCATATATCGAACTTACATATTCATCAATTTTTTTCATAATCAGTTCCCCCTTCCAAAAATGAATCCATTATTTTTTTTACAAATTGCCATTCTGTATGCTTTTCTTTAAATCCTTCTTCACCAACGGGTGTTAGTTTATAATACTTCCTTCTCCCGCCTGGTCCTTGTTCATCTCCCCAATATGATTCAATCCATTCATTTTTCTCTAATCTCTTTAAAGACAGATAAAGTGTACCTTCTTTTAATTCAAATTGGTCTTCACTTTTTTCACGAACAATTTTCGCTAATTCATAGCCGTACATATCCCTATTACGTAAAAGAGAAAGGATTAACGTATCAATATGACCTTTCAAGACCTCTTTATTAACTTCCAATATTTACACCCCCTGGATTAAATTATAATTTCTAATACTATGTATTGCAAGGTATTATTTTTAGGAAAATTAAACTTTCTTATTAAACTAACCTGCCCCGTTAGGGAACAACCGAAAAAAAGGCTCTACTCCTTATTGAAGTAAAGCTCCCGTTAGTTGAATAAAAAAGCTGTGTAGTATCTTTATTTTACAAAGATACCTGTTAGGACCATATATGCTAATAAGCTTACAACAAACAATACTCCAAAAATAAATCCTTTTATCTCTTTGTATGATTTTCTTATTAACATCATTAAAGCTATTCCAAAAACAATTGGAATAAATTTACACATTTTCCCAAAAATTTCAGTAAAAAAATCATTTCCTTTTGTTTCTATCACACTTTCCATTGAACCCATTATTAATCCATTTAAAGCAAAAATGTATAAAAAACACCAGAATATTCTCATAATGACGGCACCTTTTTTATTATCTTATCCCTAGTACTATTCAACTAACCTGCTCCGTTAGTGCAATAAAAAAGGGGATCACCGCAGCTACCCCAATCTTTAACTCTTGCACCGGTTACTTTAAGTACAATATTTTACAAACTTTCACATTAATGTATTAATGAAATACCCCCATAATCACAAGACCAATAAGGATAGCTGCAAGTGATAATATTAAAGCAAATCCTGCTAATTCACCACCTGTACCGAAAAAGGTATCAAGTATTCCTAAAACTAAAAGGATCACTTTTTTTGATTTTTTAGACTCATCTGTCTTAAATTCTTTATAACCATAAACCAATAGCGATATAAAAGAAACAATACCTATTAAAAAGAGAATGGACCCACCGAACAATACCATAAAAATTTTTTCTTTCCCTTCGTTGCCATTTGTTGTGAAGCAAAAGCACCCGTTAGTTGCACAAGACTCTTACTCAATCATCTGGATTTTCTTTAAGAACCCAAGGAATTTTAGCATCAAAGCTTAACTGTAGGACAGGGTTTGGGAATTCTTCTGGTACAAACTCTAAATCCTCTGAAAATCCAACTGTGAAATTGGTTACCTCAATAGTATTTTTTTCATTAAAGTTAGTGTCTGTACACAATTCTCCTTCTAGGACTCTTCCCACAAGATGATAATGCCCTAAGTATAACCGTGTCCTCGCTTCCTCGGTAGGAAGTTCAGAAAGATGTGCGGTTTTTGCTGGATTAATCCCTAGTTTAGTGAATACATCAGAAGCAGAAGTCCTTAAATTCTTACAAGCTTCAACATAATTTTTACAGTATAAGCAATTACAGACTGATATATCTTTGCTGTAAAATTCTCGTGTCTTATCAATATCAGCTTCTATTAACCATTTTCCTATTCTAATATGTTGTAGCATTATCATTCCTTCTTCCTGTCACATCCCCGAATATTCTCCCTTTAACAAATATAAAATTCGGCGACTTGAATTAATAATCCTTCTTGTGCTAACCTGCTCCGTTAGTGGAACAAGAAAAGACCGTTACTACGACTCTTTGTTATTAAACTCAAGCACCCGTTAGTTGAAGAATCTTATTAGTGCGGTAAAGGTTTATCAGGTCGGTTAGGACAATAATCACAGTCAGGGTCACCACATTTGGATTCAGTCCAGCAGTTACAATTTGGACAGAAATAAGCATCAAAATCATCATAGTAAACTAAGTTGAATTTACAAATAGAACACCGTTGTTCTTTATCAATAAAACCTTCAATTTCAAACTCATTAATTATAACTAAGTCATCTTTTTCTTCTATTTTCATAAGTCCTCCATTGATTTTACAATCGCACCCCGTTTGTTTAATAAGAAAATCCTATAAAAAGCCAAATTAATCTCACCTTCTGTGTATTAAGCTACCCTTATCCCATTATCTTTTTAGTGCAGCTACTTATTTTTTGGGCGGTGTAACATTATATATAAACTGCTCTGCTTTACCATCGACAATTTTATCGCTGATTAACCTAATGATATTGCCATCTTGATCGTGTTCTACTCTCAATCTATCCTCTTCATACAGTTCTAATTGCGGCGAAATATTAAAAAAGAAATCCACTTCGGAAAGCCTATTGTTGTCGTATGTGTATTCCTCATAATGAAGATCGGCAAATTTCTCCACCCCGCACAAGCTTCGTTCATACTTCATTAATTTTCCGTTATCGTAAATGGTCTTGGACATCACTCCCAACTCGCCTAAGTTATCAAATTCCAAACCATAAACCACATCTCCGATATATATCAAATACTCTTCGTTAAAACGACTGTCTGGAGTTGTAAACTCATTTACACCCTTTACTCGTAGTAATCTACCTTCCATATCAAAGCCATATTCGTAAGAGTAATTCCCAAACTCAGGTTTCTTCTTTTTGAACAGTCTGCCCCTTTTCATCCCGCCAATGATTAAATCTAAAACTGGACTTGGACAGTAGTATCCTCGATGAATCGTTTCTCCGCCTTTAGAATACTCAAACCTTACAATTTTCTCTTCCGCAGCAGTTCGTAATTCTGACAGTTGGTCAGCATAATTCTGTTTAATGCTGACCAACTCGGCGATAACCTTTACAAAAGCATCTAACTTCGATGGATCGATTTGCACCGAAGCCTTTATTTGCTTTTTTGCTTCCACTGACCATTCATCAAACTCCGCCATCATTTTTTCAAACTCATCCAAGTTAACACTCTCCTCCCCATTAAATGAATTTAAAAGCCTAATTGCATTTTTATTGGATTTTGTCTTCTTCTACCTGCACTGGAGTTATCGTTAGAAAGAATAAACAAAAAAACATTAGAAATTTCTTATTAAACATTTATTACCAACCTTCAAATTATAGATTGTATATATTTTCTCGAACTAAATAACAAATATTCTTGTTAAACTAACAGCAAGTTAGCGAAACAAGAAAAGCTATTGCTCTTACTGAACAATCGCACCAGTTAGTTCAATAAGTCCTACAATTTAATCCCATTATTTTTGGACTGGATTATATAGCTGCCATTGGATCCCCATATATAGTGTCCCACGTTAAATTCCTTCAGGTTTATTAAATCCTTGAATGATTTCGCGATAATACAATTCCAGTTTAAATTTTCAATATTAAGAGGGAAATTATCTTCATTAGGATTTGAAGTATGAATATAAACTGCATCTAAACCAGCGTCTTCATCATCTAATTTAATCCACGATTGGTAAGGTTTATCAAGTGTATCGAGCTTTTCAATTAAATTTTTATATAAAGCTAAATGTGCTTTTATATGCTCTCTTCTTATCTTCAAACTATTATTCCCAACCCCGAAAAAGTCAAGATGCGTATGCCATAAATCAAACCAGCCCTCGTTTCCAAAGTCTAAATCATAATGACCTAATGCTACCGCTCTCCATAAATTACGGAAATAACGCCTTTTTCCACGAAACTTTTTCAATTATAGTCCTCCTTTTTAACCGAATCTTTTTTCAATTATTCTGCTCCGGTAGTCCAACAAAGAAAATGAGTGCCTTATTAAAGCATAGCCCCCATTAGTTTAAGTACAATACTTCACAATGAGTTAGGTAATTAAATAAAAACGGCGATGCCTTTTTAAAGCATCGCACCTTGTTAGTCAAATAATATTGACGTATTACTTTGAATTTTCAATATTAAAACCAATATTTCGGTTGTCTCTAGTTTTGATTTTTACAGTCATTAAAACAGCCGATATTACATAAAGAAACCAAACTATTTGAATAGTAGTAAATGAACCTAATCCTGTTGGCATTCCACCGATAAAATCTCCAATTGGTAAATGTAAAAATATTGCTAAATACATAAGATACTTTTTATTAAACAATACAGACGTAAGTGATAAACAAGCGGGTATAAACAAGAAAATATAATATATTAAGGTGTCCAATTGTGAATCTGGCTTATTAAAATCATCCAATTGTATAAGTCCCCATAATATTCCTCCACCCCAATGATAACCACCCCAAACTATACCACCAAGAATTGCCCCAATTAGTCCCAAAACAAAGGCAATTTTTTCAATCGTACTTCTTTCGTTCCAAATAGACAATGTAACTCCTCCTCACGCTATATTTGATTTCTTATTCTATACATTATTGGTAAAATCCTCCTAAACAAACCTACACCGTTAGCGGAAAAACGAAAAAAGGCTACCATAGCAGCCAAATATTGTTGAACTCAAGCACCTTTTAGTTGAAGAAGAATAAGGAAATCGTTAATAGAATCAGTTACATCAGTCGATTAATTGGTATAAAAAGGTATTAAATACATACGTTTAATTAAGGACAAGATAGGAGGGAATTCATTTTGTTTAAAATTTTTTTAATTGCCTTCATAGTATTTATAACAATTATGATTCTCTTCATTATGCTGATAGTGAATAGGAGACACACTATTCAGACCTTCTCAATACAAACTTTTTTAGGAAACAGTTCTTATAATCTATTTGATAAAGAACCAATAGAACAAAAGAAATCTCTAATAGAGACAATTAATGATTACTTCAATGATAAAGATGATGAGATTATAGATGATGGGGATGGAGATATAGGGGATGGTGGTGACGACGCTGGAGAATAGGAATAGATTAATAAAAATAGAAATCCCTTATCGAGGTTAAACTGTGAACTAATCGATACGGGGATTTTTTATTGCTAACACACCCGTTAGCTGAAGAAGAGAAACTAAAATATATTCCTAATATCTTCCCAACCATAAACAAGTTCGGAAAGTTTCTTCCCTTTAATCTGAACTTCAACAGTATCTATTTTTTTACCACCAAGTGCTTCATAAAATAAACGAGAAATATTATCTTCCAAGACAAGAACAAGCATAGAATATAATCCCATCGCTTTAATTTCATCTATGATTGGTTTAACAAGTGCTGTACCGATACCTTGTCCCTGATAATTTATTAAAATATATATTGCATATAACTCACCATTAAACCCATTATATTTACCACTTCTTTCTATACCACCTGAAGAAAAACCTACAATTTCCCCTACATTGTTTTCTGCTACATATACACCGCCATCGGAAATGTTATTTATCCATATCTGTTCCCGACTTTCATATGTTAAATTATTTAAGTATTCGTCAGGAACAATATTGGCATATGTTGTTTTCCAACTTTCGACGTGTACTTTAGCTATTCCTTTTGCATCGGTTAAAACTGCTTTTCTAATTTTCATAACCCTGTTATCCATTTCATTCCATCTCCCCTCTATACCAAATTATACGATAAACTCACCTTGTTTTATTGAACTAAACTGCCCAGTTTTACTTGAATAAGAAAATGGCATTACCCCATTGTTGAAGTAATGCACCCGTTAGCTGAACAAGGATTAGTTAAGATAAATAATCTAATAATAATTTTCGTGCTTTTTCATTCTTCAAATACTCTTCATAAAATGTTGGATAATTAGCCATTTTTTCTTCTAAAAAGCGATATTGATGAAAAATATCAAAGAAAGATAAATGAAGCCATTCTATTTGACCTTGGGGAATGCTTTTTGAATTTCCTTTCAAAACATAACTTAGACTGCCTGCAATATACATCCAATATGTGTTTAAATCGCCTGTCAGACAATCCTCCTCGGAAAGTTCCTTATTGAAATCCTCCTGTATCTTATCAGTATCTCTATAAGGAAACGGGTTGTATAAACTCTCTTTTAATGATTTCAATTCCTCATATATTTCCATTTTATCTATTCTAACCACCACCAAGTAAAGTTTGTTATTAAATCATCGCACCCGTTAGTGAAACTAAGGATTTCCTTTTGCAATCTACAAATCTTGAGATAATCGAATCATATCCTTGCACTGTATACCATTTTCGAAAATCTCTTCTGGATAGTGCCTAATGAAGAAATCTATATCAACGCCAGTAATTCTAAAACCACATTTTTGGTATAGGGCTAATTGTCCGATGCTTGAATTTCCAGTACCCACTTCTATGGTTCTGTATCCTTTGGACTTAGCTACTTGAATTGCATTCATTACTAGTTGTTTCCCCATACCTTTGCCGTGTTGGGTTTCTAGGACTGCAATATTCACCAACTCCACCGTCTCAGGTCGTGTCGGGAGAAGTACATAAGCCCCAATAATTTGACCATCAGCTTCGGCTACAAAGCATTCTCCCCTTTGCATATATTCCTCAACGATCATTCTTGAAGGGTCAGCTAATAACAACAAATCCATTGGGGGCTCTTCATCTATATTTAGTTTGCGAATAACCATATTAATCTCCCCTACATAACTGTATTTTGCTTTCATTTTACCATTTCTTGTTGACTAACCTACCCTTTAGTGCAATAAAAAAAGCCAACAAACTGGCAGCTGGAACTTCAACTCTTGCACCCTTTCGTTTAAGTACAATGTTTCACAAACTTATAGAAAAAGGGGGTTCAAAAAGTTTTTAATCATAGTCATAATCGGCGAAAATTTTTAGTTCCTCAATAAGCTTTCCACCAAAACAGTTGGTGGCTTTCAGTTCGTGTATTAAGAATAATAATCCTAAACCCCGGTCCTCATCTTTTTCTTTTATTGCTTTAAACTTGAAAGTTCTTTAATAGCATTTTTCTGAATATCAACAGGTTTATGCCAACTTAAATTTAGTATATATTTTTTAAATTTGTTCATTTTCACTACCACAGCAACCCCTTGTTAAACTCTCGCTACCCGTTACTTGAATAAAAAAGGCTTTGTTCGTTGTTTTAGCAAAGCCACGTTAGAAAAAAATATCGTTTTCTAAAATCCTTTAAACATTGCATCTAGGATAGCAATTATCAAAATAATAAAAACAATAATTGCAGGTTCTTTTAGACTGGCATTTTTCTCTTCTTTATGCTCTTTTTGTATTTTTCTATACAATCTTTGTACTTTTCTTTGTTTTTGATTTTTATCTTCCATTTCATATTGGACTCCTCATTAATAAAATGAATATCCGAAAGGATGAATCATATTAATTTTACCATATATAAACAATTTTTTATCAACTTTATTCTCTAAAGACCTTTTTCATAAAAAGAGAAAAAAAGACTATCAAAATTGACAGTCTTCTTAAACAAAATATTTTATATCGCTATTTGTTAATTTCCATCGCATTTATCCCAATTATAAGGCTTTAGTTGAAGTCTTTTTGCCTTCTGTTCATATACTTCACTAACAACCCACACATTACCTGTTTTATGCAATTTCTTTAGTACATTGTTTCCATCGATTCTTTTATATAGAAAATAACCTTCTTTACCATCTAACCCATCCTTCAAAAACAATCTCATTGTTCCAATGCTTGTACCTATAAATAAATGCTGTAATGAAATTTTGTCAGGATGGTCGTTAAGGTTATCCCCTACTTTTAAATCTAGGTCACGGTGCGTAAATTCCTGATAAGCTGCTAAGTCTAAGTTGTAGGTCTTAACAAGATCTTTTAACACCCTGTTATTAAATTCTATATATTGCTTATCATATTCTTCTATACAAACACTTTTAGGAGGTTTTCCTTTTGAATCGGCAAATACAGTTCCATTATTTGTCCCGCAAACTATGACACTGAACATAAGTAAAAAAAGAGAAAGCCTTCTGTGCATTTTTCATCACCCCAAATAATATTTAGGTATATTTTGCCTCAGTCCATTACAACTATCCTTATTCAACTAACCTGCACCGTTAGTTTAAGTTCAGTCCTTCACAATACTGCTATGTAATCATAATAAAAAGGATGAAAGCAATTTCGATTTCATCCTTCCCATTGTACGAATGACGGGAGGAAAGTATTCAAGTGTTAAATTTACTTCCTTTTTAACCTTTTTCATTATTTTCCCCTTTAATTAAGAAGTCATTTTGTTTTTCTTATCAAATCACGATAGTTTGCTCCTGGAACTTTAACTCTTGCACCCGTTAGTTGAAGAATTACTTTGAAAAGCAATACTATTTTGGTTAAATTTTCATATTAATATTAATAGAGTTATTTAAAGAAGCACTTTGCTGAAGGGGGAAAGATAATGCGAATTGGGGCATTCACATTATGGATATGGTTTACTGTTTTAGTTGGTGGAGCATTTGTATTTGGTCAAATAAATAACTTACAGCAAGATTCTGATATTGCAATTACAAGTAGTAAATCAAATGCAGAAGCAGAAGATTCAAGAGTATGGAGTCAAAATGAATTTGATAAATTAATCCAAAATTCCCCTTTTCAGCTAGTCCTTCCAGATGAAAATTTATTATCAAGAAATGCAATAACAGGTGTATTTATTACTAATGCAAGTGTAGGAGAATATCAAATAGAAATCAATTATGAAACATCCGAAGGTCTAGTGCAAATAGTGCAAACAAATGTGACAGAAGAACAATATGTATCTTCTGAAACAGTACCTGTTAACAAAAATCAATGGGAAAATGGAAAGGAGACAAAACATTACATTACAATAATTAATGGAATAATTGTATCAGTTAGTGGACAAGTTCCAAAAGAACAATGGGAAAACATAATAAGTTCCTTAAATAGTTGAAAGGTCTATCATTTTGAGTTTTGATTGATTAAATGTCTTCACATTTTGTCGTTCATCTTTATTGAACTAACCTGCCAGTTAGTAGAACAAGAAAAAGGCATTACCGTTATTCCAGTAATGCACCCGTTAGTTGAAGAATCAAGGTGTACCTATAACTGGATAGGAAGTCAAGATTTCCTCTAATTCTTTAATTAAATTATTTAGAAATGATTGGTCAGATTCGAATTCAAATTTGAGAACAGCACCATAGCCAGCAGGATAACAGGTTTCAGCTATCCACATAATCTTACCTAACTTATCCATTTCACCTTCAATTTGTATAAAGGTTTCCATATTACTTAGGGTAGCTTTTCTTTTTAACTGCTTGGTCATTAATTTAATTTCATTAACGAAGTCCTTTAATTCATCAGTTCTTAAATTTGCATCAAAATTCACATTGTAACCTGGGATTTTGATATTTATTTTAGATGTAATCCAGTTAACATCCCAATAATCGGAACTGTCAGGATAATTTCTATATAATACATCAAGTTCAATTATTGTATCATCACCCAATAAACGGAACTTCATTTAATCACCTCAAGTTTCTGAACTCTTGCCCCCGTTAGAACAATAAGATTTTATTCTAATATCCGCTTACTTGTATTAAACCAGAACCTGCTATTATTTTTGCTTCAACAGTTCCTGTTATATTTACAATCAAAAAATTGGTCTGTTCGTCCTTGCAAATATCAATATCACCTCTATACGTATTACTCCTTGCTTTAATACTGACTTCTTGAATAGCAAAGAAGTCCAATTCAACAAAAGTAGTTGTATATCTTCTCTCGACCCATTTTTTTGGAGGTTTATCTGCGAAAAAAGGTAAATCAAAACCAACGGTCAATCTATCCCCTTCACGGGATATTTCAATCTTTTCTATTCTTAAATTTTTCAAAGTAGGCACGTTTGTATAAAGCATTGAGATGAATTTGTTATCAGTAAAATGTTCGTACCACATATTTTCAACCCCAAATTTTACTTAAAAGTTTTGTCTATATTGTACCATCTTCTTCTTCAACTAACCTGCCCGTTAGTTCAATAAAAGCATCTTACTTTGACCTAACATTATTAAGTAAAACAGATGCCAAAAGAATAATCGATATTCCTGTGCCTACGCTATCAGGTTTCATATTAAAGAAAATAGGAAAAACAAAGTGATTTATAATGGTAATAATTATTGCAATAGTAATCAAGGTAATGTTTGTTTTCTTCAAACTCTCTTTGTCATCTTTCATCTACACACCCCTTCCCTACATACACTAACCAAATATATCCCATCCAAACATATACATTCCTATACGAATATATTCGTTACCTATTACACTTACTCCTTCTTGCACTAAACTGCCCGTTAGTGGAAGAAGAAATCTCGGAAAGGGTAATAAAAAAGCCTGGAGTAGATCTAGGTTTTTTCTTTTTCAACAAAAGCATTAGGTTAGTGAAACAAGAAGGTATGTTATACTAAATTTACAAAAAATCCCCACTTTTGGAGGGAACGTTGATGACGGACATTTCTATTTTACTTGCATTCGGTGCAGGTGCATTAGCTTTTATATCGCCTTGTGTATTTCCTCTTTATCCTGCATTTTTATCGTATATTACGGGAATGAGTGTAGCAGAAATACAAAGTGGTGAATTAAAAGGACAACATAAAGCAATTTTTCATACACTTTTCTTTTTGTTTGGATTTTCAATAATTTATTTAGTGCTCGGATTCGGAACAACAGGAAGTGCGACTTTATTAGAGACTTGGTATTTTAAATATGGAGATTTAATTCGACAAATTGGTGCTATTTTAATGGTGGTCTTTGGATTGATTACTATTGGGTTACTACAACCAAAGTTTTTGATGAAGGAGCATAAACTACACATTCAAAATAAACCAGCTGGATATTTAGGTTCAGTGGTAATTGGATTAGCTTTTGCAGTAGGTTGGACACCTTGTATGGGTCCAATTTTAGCAGCTACATTAGCACTTGTAGGTGCAAATCCATCACAGGGTCTATGGTATATGACAGCTTATGTTTTGGGTTTTAGTATTCCGTTTCTTTTAATGGCATTTTTCATTACTAAATTTTCGTGGTTAAAAAAATACAGTAGCACTGTAATGAAAATTGGCGGGGTAATTATGATAGTTATGGGAATTATTTTGTATTTTGACAAATTGACACTTATCAATTCATTACTACAACCGATATTCGGAGATTTTCAGGGATTTTAGTTTTTTAATTAAATAAAGGGGTAGATTTAATTGAACAAGACCATCTTTTGATGGTCCTTTTTTATTGCCGTTCAGGTTCCGGCTGGTTTGTAAGAACCTGACGGGTTCTAAATGGATTCCGAAGGATGCACTTTACAAAAATGAATTTTTGTTAATCTCACCAAAAATAGACCATCATTTTGATGGTCTTGTTCAACTAAAGCCCCCGTTACTTTAAGTACAATACTTAACAATCTTCTACGTTAATCAAATAAAAAAGGCGATGCCTTATTTAAGCATCGTACCCGTTAGTAAAAAACTTTATATTCTGACTAATTGAGATATTTTAAATCATATTATGGATTAGTTGCTTAATCTAGTATCCATCTCTTCCCAACTATAATCTGGTATGGTTGCAATTAATAAAATGTTTTGGAATATATCTATATCCCAAACAATAATAATATCTTTAGTCTGATACACTTTCTTTATCTTATCGTTGGTTTCATTTTCAAAGTCTAATTCGTAAATAGCCGCACTTCTATCTGTAATACCAAATAAATTATGTCCCTTTTTAATTAATCTCGCTATCGGTTCATCGACTTGTCGCTTTCCCCATTTACCTCCACTAACGTCACGTATCCACAATCCACTTTCGGTGGAAATAACGATCTTATTCTTAAGGATTTTCATATCCCAAGGAACACCTGCATTTGAAGGTATAGATATCGCTTTCCATTTATCTCTGTTTTTCCGAAGTATCTTCCTTTCTTGGGTAAAGACAAATAACTCTCCCTTATCAGAGATCTGAACTGTGTGTAGGGATTCAGGAACCGGGTGTTTTTCCCAACTATCCCCTTGATTTATAGTTGAGTAAACAATTCCATCAGATAAAACTGCAATGTTATTATTCAAAGAATAATCTATGTTTTCAATTTCTTTTTTTAAAGTCAATATTTTATTCCCTTTACCTTTATGCGTTACATTTGACCATATTTCAGATGCTGTTGAAACATATAATTCATCTTTAGTGTTAAACCACGCATATTTTACATACTTGTTTATATCTAAGTCAGTCCATCTTTTTCCATTATTTGAACAGACTTCAAGAAATGGATCATTGGTTGTACTAAACTGAGTTGGTTTTCTGTCACCCCAAGTAACTAAGTATTCTTTCCCTGCTGTGATTCCCATAATAGCCATACCTTTTTTTGTTATCTTAGATATATTTGATCCTGGTTGTCGGGATATTAAACCACCGCCATAGGGAACTTTGTGAATCGCACCAGTGATTTTACCGTTTTTTGCATCGAAAGTAATTCTTGTAAAGAGTTTATCTTTGTCAATGCCCAATACAGTTATAGTCGGTGTATCTTCAATAATCCTTAGTGTAAAATGATATCCTGTTGCCCAGTCTTTTCCTGATTAAGTCCATATTTATCTTTTGCAATTCTTACTAAGTCAGAACTATCAAACTTAATATCACTGTAAACTATCGTTTGATCCTGACCCGATTGTTTTAACTGTTCGAATACTGTAATTTTTCCTCTTGAAATTCCTAGTAATAAATAATCTTCTGTACCAGGAACTATAAAATTCAAGAACCAATTATAACGCTTCCCAGTTTCGCCTCTTGAACCGCCCATCGTCTCGTCCACACTATTAACATTTATTAAAGATGCATTATCATTCCATTTTTTCGCTCGATTAATCCCAAGATTGATGGCGTGCTTTAAAGATAATTCTCCCTTTTCAAGGCTTATGCTGGATGCTTCAACTTCTCTTATATCGTTACTAATCAGAGTTAACATTATTAATAACCTAATTAAATTAAATACTGCCTTTTTGATGTTTAACAGAAAACCACCATCCATCCTAAAAAAAATAAAAACCAGTCTTAACAAAAGGTTTTGTCAAAACTAGTTTATTATTCAATAACCTGCCACCACCTGAACAAGAAAAAAGTCCACAGGTTGAGCCACTATTAAACATAAGCAACTGTTAGTTGAGTAAGAAAATTGTAGGTTTAACACACTCAATGATTTCTTTTCTGGTTAATTAACCAACTAAATAACTTTATAATTTCAACAATTAAGAATCCAAACAATATGCCTTAAAGAAAAAGAGGCTATCTGAAGTGATAATTAATTCCCATTTTCTTAAATATGCAACCAAAACCCCCAGAAAAGCAGCACCTAAAAACCATAAAATTCTTTTTAAACTTTCCAATAGATAAGCTTTCATATTCTTTCTCCCGACTTCTTTTTATTGAACATCTTCTGGTAGGTATGGGAATTTTTATTCTTCACCGTTATTTTATCATATTTCCTTCTTACACTAACCTGCTCCGTTAGTGGAACAAGCAAAAAAAGCTGCCGCAGCAGCCACTGATCTTAAACTCTTGCACCCGTTAGTTTAAGTGAAAGAATTCACAAGATATATATATATATATATATATCTTTGAAGGGATTTTTTTAGTTCTGATTGGCTTTTTGTTCTAATTTAGAAATAGCTTTAAGAACCGCATCTCGATTTTTGGCTGCCTTTATCCACAAGGGTAATCTACTTTCCACACTTAGATAATAAGGTCCATTTTCTCTTAGTTCAGCTTCAACATAATCTTTAAGATACTCTAAATGTTCAAGATTGTAAGCCCATAAAGTATGACCACAACAAGGTATTTGTAAATATAAAGGATACCCAAAATACCAATCAAATGCCCCTCCAATATTTATGTATCCCTCATTCCACTTGTTACCGTAGTAAATTACAGATTGGTTAAAGCCGTTATTTTTTGGTGAAATTTCTTTGTTCATTCCACAGTGTAAACAAAGAAACCTTATTGTTCTTCCAGTTATATAAGGGGAATGTTCTCCCAATGAGATAACCTTTGCTTTCCTGTTACAATTGGGACAAGATACAAGAAATTCATAACCGAAACTTTCTAACATTCGGTGCTGATTTTTAAATTGTTTTTTCATTAATATGACCCACGCCTTATTTAAGATATATTGATAATTCTACAAAATTTATATCAATTCCTTCTTGAACTATCCTGCTTCGTTAGTTGAGGAAGAAGCACATATGAAAAAGACTTAAATTATATAATTACTTTTTATTTTTATCTTTATCATCAAAGGCAACTTCAATTATAAATAATAATAAAACGGCAACGATTTCTGTTCTCGATGGAATTGTAATACTATTCATAAATTCATCTACTGTATGTAATGCAAGCCAAGTAAATGTGCAATCAATAACCAGTCTTGTAATAAATAATTTATATTTACCTGATATATATTGGGATAATAGCTTGGTAAAAGCTATAGAGAATAAATCCACTATAAAACCAAAAAGAAAGAAAAACATCACAAAACCTATAAGGGAGTATGGCGATGTATATCTTACTCCAAATAAACTAAAAAAACCTACAATTCCAAAGAAAATCCCCCCCATAACAAACGCAATGGATAGGACAACAAGGAGTGTTAATGCTGTAATAACTAACATCTTTTCAAATAAAGTAAAATCTCGAAATCGCCTTTTTTTATTTTTTTGACTCATTGTTTTATAACAATTCCTTCTTCGTAATATTACAAATTTTTAACACTTATCGACCAATATTATAACATACCTTCTTTTACTAACCTGCTTCGTTAGTGGAACAAGAAAAGCTGCTAAAATGACAGCTCTGTTCTTAAACTCTTGCACCCGTTAGTTGTACAAGGAAAATTTTTTTGCATTGTAAGAAATGTTTCCTTTAATACATCATAATTTAATCAATCGTTTCTCCTGTTGTGACTGGTTTAATATTATAAAATCTCATATGGGTAAGGTTTCCCTTGTAAGCAAAAACTCCATTTTGTATTAAGCAACGAATTCGCCATTCTATAGAAATATCCGTAACTTTCTGTTTTTGGCGACCAATAAATTCACCTACCAACCTTGCAACAGGAAAGAATCCACCAAATTTACTATACATCTTCTCCTTGCAAATTTTATTAGCAAGATTTAGTAACTCTTCATCAAAATATGTTTCAGAAACAGTCTCAACTTGACGATTCTTACGAATTCGAAGAAGCCCATTATCTTCGAGAAGTTGTGTCCAATTTTTCAAGTATCCTTCTCTAACTCGTGAAGAAAGTGACTTAGCATCTTCCATAAGTGGGAACAATTTTTCTGGGATAGTCTCCCCAGCAGAAAGTGGTTTGAATCTCCCATATCTCTTATAGTAAGCAGATGAAACCATAACGATTGACACTGGAATGGTTTTAGGAATATTAGCTAATAAAAACATTAACCCTGTATATTCCGTTGGACTGTCTCCTACCCAAAACAATAATGTTTCTTCACCAGTTAGTGAATTAACCCAATCCAACAAATTGTTATATGTAGACCTAAGATAGGTAGTTGCATAGGATTTATCCTCTTCATTTAAAACTTGTTCCCACCATTTAATTCGTTCCTCATAGTCAATTTTTAACAACAAATTGCCAAGGGGTCCCCACATCAGGTCATCACCTATTACGACAATATTTTCATCTAATTTGTGAATCTTTAAAGCTTCCTTAAGAACGGAACCAGATGAATGTCCAAATAATATGTGTGTTTTCAATGTAATTAGCCTCCGATAAAAGCTTTCATTTAGATTGTTCGATACTATGATTTTCCCCAATATATTTTCTTTGTCAAACTATATTACATCGTTGTTAGCTTAATAAGAAACTACAAAATACCAATTTTTATCTAACTTACTTATCTCTTTAATATCTCCATCAAAGTCATTCTGATTTGGTTTTTTATCTTCAGGGGAATAAACAAAACCAGAAAATCCATCCAATACACCACGGTGAGTTAAAAATAAAATTAAATATTGATTATCCTTTTTTTCGATGAATATTTCACCACCGCCCTTAGATAATTGTTCATATTTTTCAGGCAAATGGATAGTAGAAGGGCTATTTGGAACGTTCGGTTTTAATGTACCATTTTCTACCATTGCCACCACTTCTTCTCTTTCTGATTTATTCATTTTGAAATCCACATCTAACATAACTTGAGTGAAAGGAAAGAACAGCCATAATAAGATAGTCAATAACTGGATGACGAAGGGTTTCCAATCCCTCTTTTTAATTAAGTTGGTAATTGTCTTTACTGTAATGAAAATAAAAAATCCAAATACCACTAACCAAATAGGTAACATTAAAAATTCAGTTATTATATCAATCAAATTCCATTGAAAAAACGCAATTAAAATAACTAATATGCTACTTGCTAACGACAAGAATAAAAGTCGGTTATCTTTCAAGGTTGTCACTCTCTCAATGTATAGTTTTGCTCCATTGTATAGATAAAATCATATGAATATCAATGGTTTTAT